>Ga0209023_10007191_pt1 | contig 11489 bp, 10 predicted proteins | sample LakOneMetagenome_FD_187468 | JGI IMG/M metagenome (GOLD analysis project Ga0209023, IMG submission 187468) | Freshwater and sediment microbial communities from Lake Erie, Canada (SPAdes) (version 2) | ecosystem: Environmental > Aquatic > Freshwater > Lentic | place: Lake Erie, Canada...
GAGATCGGCAACAACCTGCCGCTCACCTTCATCTGCGGACCCTGCCAGCTTGAGAGCCGCGAGCATGCGCTGGAGACGGCGGAGTTTCTGCGCGATGTGTTTAAGCGCGTCGGCGCTGGGTTCATCTACAAAACCAGTTTCGACAAAGCCAATCGCTCGAGTCTAAGCACCAAGCGCGGCGCGGGCTTCGATACGGCTGCACCAATCTTTGAGGAAATCCGCAAGAAGATCGGCGTGCCGGTGCTGACCGACGTGCACTTGCCGGAGCAATGCGCAGAAGTGGCGGAAGTCGTCGACGTGCTGCAGATCCCGGCGTTTCTCTGCCGTCAGACGGACCTGCTCGTCGCCGCCGCTGAAACCGGCAAGCCGATCAACGTCAAGAAGGGCCAGTTCCTGGCGCCGTGGGACATGAAGAACGTGATCGCCAAGATCACCGGCAGCGGCAATCCGAACGTTATGGCGTGCGAGCGCGGCGCCAGCTTTGGTTACAACACGCTCGTCTCCGACATGCGCGCGATCCCAATCATGAAAAGCTTCGGCGCGCCGGTGGTGTTCGACGCCACGCACTCGGTGCAGCAGCCGGGCGGACGCGGCGATACGTCGGGCGGCGAACGCCAGTTTGTGCCGATCCTAGCGCGAGCGGCTGTGGCGATTGGCGTGGCGACGGTCTTTTTGGAAGCCCACCCTGATCCGGACAATGCGCCGAGCGACGGCCCGAACATGGTGCCGTTCGATCAGCTGGAAGATCTGGTGCGTGACCTGGTGGCGTTCGACAAGCTGGCGAAGCAAACGGCGGTTGCAGCGGAGTAGTCAGCTCAGCTTCGCAAACCACGCCGCATTCTGCTTGCGCGCTTCGTCTTCCATCATGCCGATCTCAACCGTACGCCCCATCGCGCGCAGGCGCTCCAGGCCAGCGCCATTGGCGTTCGGATGCGGGTCGCTTGTCGCGATCACCACCCAAGAAATGCCTGCGCTGATCAACAAATCCGCGCAAGCGACGCCGCCGGCGCTTCGTTGCGCGCAAGGTTCCAGCGTTACGTAGGCTGTGGCGCCCAGCGCGCTGGCGCCGGCTTGCGCCAATGCTACTTCTTCTGCGTGCGGACGCCCACCTTCTCCAGTGGCGCCCGCGCCGATGATGCGGCGGTCTTTGACGATAATGCAGCCGACTGCGGGATTATCGCCGGTCTTACCGACGCGTTGTTCGGCAAGATCGAGCGCGCGGCGCATGAAGACCTGATCGCTGCTCACAGGGGCGGCAACTTCTCGGCGCGCGCCTCATCGAGGTAGCGCGCGCTGGTTGGCTGCAGCGAAGGGTCGAGTTCGATCAACAACGGATTTCCGGTCGGCATCTCAACGCCGATAATGTCCGCGTCTGAAACACCGAACAGATGCTTGACGATTGCGCGCAGCGAGTTTCCGTGCGCGGCGATGATGAGGCCCTTGCCGGCGCGCAGATCCGGCGCGATGGCCTCGTTCCAATAGGGAAGCACACGATCGAGTGTCGTCTTGAGGGATTCCGTCGCCGGCAGATTGGCGATGCCGGCATAACGGCGATCCTTGGAAAAATCGTACTCGCCACCCGGCGCAAGTGGCGGTGGCGGCACGTCGTAGCTGCGGCGCCAGACTTTCACTTGCTCTTCGCCGTGCTTTGCCGCCGCTTCAGCTTTATTGCCGCCGGTCAGCGCGCCGTAGTGGCGCTCATTCAGCCGCCAATCCTTCACCACCGGCAGCCAATTCAGCTTGGCGTTTTCGAGCGCGATATTCCCGGTGCGGACGGCTCGGGTAAGCACTGACGTATAGAGCTTGTCGAACGTCGCGCCGCTCTGTCCAAGCAGCACGCCAGAGCGCTTGGCTTGCGCCTCGCCTTCGGCGGTCAGATCAACATCCACCCAGCCGGTGAACCGATTTTCGAGATTCCACTGGCTTTGGCCGTGGCGAAGCAGAGCAACATACGTCATGGGCGCTTGCCTCGCGCGGCGCGGTTTCCGCGTCAAGCGGGGCGGCGCGAGCCGCACTTGGCCGGTTTGCAACGAAGGCGCGACCCACTAGAACCGGCTCCGATGCGCAGCTTCCTGTTTCACCCGCTTATCTTCTACCCGCTTACAGCCCTGCTCGCCGTTCTGGTGATCCTGGTAAGCCTACGCCCGCAATCTTTTCCGCACGCCGCAGCGCCCGTCGCGGGCCAAGCAGTGCAGGGCGCGATCGTGCTCTCGGGCGCTGCTTTCAATTCTCCTGCCGCTGACCCCGCCGCCCAGTACATGACCGTGAAACGCAATTTCCTTGGTCAGGCGGAGTCGCTGCGCATTGCGCAATTGCCCGGCCACCCAGCGCCAACCCCACAGGATCACGGCGTTCGCGTGCTGCTCGACGCCGCGGGCGCTAGCGCAATCGCCGGGCGGCCGATGACGGTGGAGGTCAGCTATCTTCCTTCGCCGGTGAACGCCGCCTCAAGCCTCGCGGTGAGCTTGCAAGGCAACACCGCTGCCACATGGATCACACAGCCAACGCCGCCGCAGCCGGGAACGCTGCGTTTTCAACTCCCGCCGCAGGCGAACCCTGATGCCATCGGCTTGCGCGCGATCTCCACCGCCACGGATGAAGCTTATGGGCTGGAGATCACCCGCATCCGCCTCATCCCGCATGGCGGCTAACCACGTCCGCCGATTGAACTTGGCGAGCTTTTCGCTCACACCAGCGCCCATTCAAACGCCGACACGGACTTGACCCATGCTGCCTGCGCCGCGCGCAAGCTTGAACGCTAATAGTGCTGAGTTCGAAGCGCTGCCACTGGTGAAGCCCACGGGCTTCCGCGAATACGACGCGCGCTGGTGGTTCGGCATTCCCGGCAATCCCAAACCGCCCGAGCTGAACCTACTCGGCGTGCAGGCGCTGGGCTTGGGGCTTGGCACGCTGATCCACGAGATGGGCGTCGAGCAGAAGATCGTCGTCGGTCACGACTTTCGCTTCTACTCAACCTCAATCAAGCAGGCGCTGACGCTGGGCCTGTTGCAGGCGGGCATGCAGGTCAACGACATTGGCCTTGCGCTTTCACCGACCGCATACTTCGCGCAATTCGCACTCGACATTCCGTGCGTGGCGATGGTGACGGCGAGCCACAACGAAAACGGCTGGACTGGCGTGAAAATGGGCGCGAACCGCCCGCTCACCTTCGGCCCTGAAGAAATGGGTAAGCTGCGGGACATCGTGCTCGGCGGAAAATTTCGCCCACACGCCGGCGGCAATTACATTCGCGTTGAAGGTATGGCCGAACGCTACATCGCCGACATCGTCTCGCGCGTGAAACTCTCGCGCCCGATAAGGGTCGTCGCCGCGTGCGGTAACGGCACCGCGGGTGCGTTCGCACCAGAAGCGTTGCGACGCATGGGTGCGGAGGTGATCCCGCTGCACACCGACCTCGATTGGACGTTCCCGAACTACAACGCCAATCCCGAAGACAGCGAAATGTTGCACGACATGGCGGCCGCCGTGAAGAAGCACGGCGCGGACGTCGCGCTCGGCTTCGATGGCGACGGCGATCGCTGTGGCGTTGTCGATGACGAAGGTGAGGAAATCTTCGCCGACAAAGTTGGCCTGATGCTCGCGCGCGATCTTTCGGCGACGCACAAGAACGCGACGTTCGTGGCTGATGTGAAGTCCACAGGGCTCTACGCGATCGATCCGGTGCTGAAAGCGAACGGCGCGAAAGTCGATTACTGGAAAACCGGCCATTCCTACATCAAGCGCCGCACCACTGAACTCAATGCGCTCGCCGGCTTCGAAAAGTCCGGACACTTCTTTTTCCGCGCGCCTCTGGGCAACGGCTATGACGATGGCATCGTTGCTGCTGCAGCTGTGCTGGCGATGCTGGATCGCAATCCGGGCAAGAAGCTCTCAGATCTGCGCCGCGCGCTGCCGCAGAGCTTCACCTCGCTCACCATGAGCCCGCACTGCGACGACGAAACCAAATACGGCATCGTCGAGCGCGTGGTCGCGGACTATCAACAAGCCGCCAAGAACGGCGAAAAGATCCTCGGCCGCGCTATTCGCGACGTGAACACCGTCAACGGCGCACGCGTCACGTTGGAAGACGGGGCTTGGGTGCTGGTGCGCGCTTCATCGAACAAACCCGAACTTGTGGTCGTGGTTGAAAGCATGACCAGCGACGCCGACATGAAGGCGCTCTTCCGCGACGAAGTGAAACCGCGCCTCGCCCGCTTCCCCGAAGTCGGCGCCTACAATCAGGAGATTTGATCCATGCGCGTGACCATGATCGGCACCGGCTATGTGGGCCTAGTTTCCGGTGCGTGCTTCGCCGACTTTGGTCACACGGTGACGTGCGTCGACAAGGACGAGAGCAAGATCGCGCGCTTGCAGAAGGGTGAAATCCCGATCTTCGAACCGGGCCTGGATGAGTTGGTCAAAGACAACGTCGAGCAAGGCCGGCTCTTCTTCACGACAGACCCGAGCCAGGCCATTCGCGATGCGGACGCGGTGTTCATCGCAGTTGGTACGCCGTCGCGTCGCGGCGATGGTCACGCCGATCTTTCCTACGTGTATGCCGCCGCTGAAGAGATCGCCGGTCTGATCCAGGGCTATACGGTGATCGTCAACAAATCGACGGTGCCGGTCGGCACGGGCGATGAAGTAGAAGCGATCATCAAGAAGGCGCGGCCGGACGCCGATTTCGCCGTTGTCTCCAACCCGGAATTCCTGCGCGAAGGCGCGGCGATCAATGACTTCAAACGCCCCGATCGCGTTGTCGTCGGCACCGATGACGAGCGCGCGCGGGAGCGCATGCGCGAATTGTATCGGCCGCTTTATTTGAACGAGACGCCTATTCTCTTTACCGCGCGGCGCACCTCTGAGTTGATCAAGTACGCGGCCAACGCGTTTCTGGCGATGAAGATCACTTTCATCAACGAGATCGCCGATCTCTGCGAAGAAGTCGGCGCCAACGTGCAGGAAGTCGCGCGCGGCATCGGCTTCGACAACCGCATCGGCCGGAAGTTTTTGAACGCCGGGCCCGGTTATGGCGGCTCGTGTTTTCCGAAGGACACGCTGGCGCTGATGAAAACGGCGCGCGACGCCAAGGCGCCGATCGAGTTGATCGAAACGACTGTGCGCGTGAACACCGCGCGCAAGCAGAAGATGGCGCAGAAGGTCATCGAGACGCTCGGCGGCAATCTCACGAACAAAACCATCGCCATCCTCGGCCTCACCTTCAAGCCGAACACTGACGACATGCGCGACGCGCCCGCGCTCGACATTGTACCGACATTGCAAGCCGAAGGCGCCCGCATCCGCGCGTTTGATCCCGAGGGCATGCATGAAGCGAAGCCGCTGCTGAAGGACGTGCAGTTCGCGACCGGACCGTATGATTGCGTGCAGAACGCCGACGCTGTGGTGATCGTCACCGAGTGGGATCAATTCCGCGCGCTCGATTTCGGTCGCATCAAGGACGCGCTCAAAGCGCCCGTCGTGATCGACCTCCGCAACATCTACAATCCTGCGGAAATGAAGGCGCATGGGTTCACGTACGTGAGTGTCGGGCGTCCCTAGGAGGCAGTCTTGAGCAACGGCGTCGACACCAAAGAGTTCGCACGCCGTGTCCGGGCCGCGACTCCCGACGAGCGGCGAGCGCTGACCCGCCGATACACCGCATGGATATTTGAAGGCGCGCGGGCGCAAGGTTGGTTTAGTGTTGGGGCTATTCTACTTGGAGTGAGCGCCTTCGTTGCGTTCGACTTGGTCATACTCGGACTAGGAACAGCTTGGGCTTATGCCGCCTGTGCCTTAGGCGCTGGTCTCGGCGCTTGGCTCCTCAGTGTTGCCGTATGCCGAGAACGCGATTGGCGTCGCACGCATCCGTTTAGATACGAGGACGACGATGCGTAAGTTCTCCGAAACCCAGAAACTCGCGGAGAAGCATCACGGCAAAGCGGGATTGAAAGCGCTGCTCGCGGAAAATCTTTACGGCAAGACCAAAAGCCTGAACCAGAAGGACGATCGCTTTCTCTCGGCCATGACGCAGGCTGTCTTCTCAGCTGGCTTCTCGTGGGACGTGATCGAGAAGAAATGGCCGGGCTTTGAGGACGCGTTCGATCATTTCGATCCGAACAAGGTCGCCTTCTATGCTGATCGCGATGTCGCGCGGTTGCTGAAGGACACGCGCATCGTCCGCAACGGCGCGAAGATCCAAGCCACCATCGCCAATGCGCGGTTTGTCGTTGAGACCGCGAAAGAGCATGGCTCGTTCTCGAAATTCCTGAAGGCGTGGCCGACGACAGATCAGATCGGCCTGCTCGAGCACTTTAGGAAAAACGCCTCACACCTTGGCCCCACCGGCGCGATGTATTTTCTGCGCTTCAACGGCTGGGACGCGTTTATCCTCTCTCCCGATGTCACCAAAGCGCTGATCCGCGAGAAAGTCGTCAGCAAAGCGCCGACATCGAAAGCGGACATGAAAGCCGTGCAAGCCGCGTTCAATGCGTGGACCGAAGAGAGCGGCCTCTCGCAGAAAGATGTGAGCCGCACGCTCTCCTACAGCGTCGGGCCTAGCGCCTAAGCCGTCCGCGCCTGCAACCAGCCGGGCATGAATTGCATCGGGTCTAAGTCGCGCGCAGCGTAGTGCACGCCGGCGTCACTCAGAGCCGCGGGCAAACGCCCCTCACGCCACGCCGCGAACGTCTCCGTCGTGCCGCCGATCCAGGCGCCGCCGACAAAGATTTGCGGAATGGTCGCAGCGCCGATCTTGGCTTGCAGCGCACGCCGCACGCGTCCGCCCCAATCGTCCTTCGAAAAGGCGCCCACGTCGAGATCGACAGAGAGATACTCAACTTCCAGCGCCTCGAACATGCGCCGCACTGACCAACTGAACTCACACCATTTGAGCGCAAACAGCACGACACCATGGCCGCGCAGAGTCGTTTCGACAAACGTCTCCGCCTCGAGATCGCGCGCCAACACAGGCGCAGGAACGGCGACCGCCACCGCGCCCTCAAACTGCGCCGAAGACGTCGAGCGCGAAATCTCGATCTCTTCACGATCCATGTCGGCGCCGATGTCGGCGAACAGCGGTGTCGACAAATAGCGCTCGCCCGTATCCGGCAGCATCGCGAGAATGTTGGCGCCTGCCGGTGCTTCAGCCGCGATCTCCAGCGCCGCCGTCAACGCAGCACCCGCGGAGATGCCAGCGAAAATGCCCTCTTGCTGCGCTAACGCGCGCGAGCGCTGCATCGCCAAGGCGCTATCCACGCCGATTATTTTATCGATCCAGCCGGCGCGCACGGCGTCTTCCGTCAACTTCGGAATGAAGTCTGTCGTCGTGCCTTGGATCGGATGCGGACGAAAACTCGGATGGCTGGCGCTTGGCGAGCCATCGGCGTTGCGGGGCTGCGGGATACCGCTCGCCAACACCGGCGCATTGTCAGGCTCGGACACCACGATCCGCGTGTGCGGGCTACGCTCACGCAACACGCGCGCGACGCCTTTCAACGTGCCGCCTGTGCCGAAGCCTGTGACGAAATAGTCGAGCCGCCGCCCTTCGAAGTCCTCGAGAATTTCCAGCGCCGTCGTACGCGAATGCGCATCGGCATTGGCCTCGTTCTCGAACTGTCGCGCCAAGAACCAGCCGTGCGCATCCGCGAGTTCGATCGCCTTTTGCAACATGCCGGTGCCTTTGAGCGACGCCGGGGTGAGCACCACTTTGGCGCCCAGAAAGCGCATCAAACGACGGCGCTCAACGCTGAACGCTTCCGACATGACCACCACCAGCGGATAGCCCTTCTGCGCACACACCATCGCCAAACCGATGCCGGTGTTGCCGCTGGTGGCTTCGATCACGGTTTGCCCGGGCTTCAACGCGCCGCTGCGCTCAGCCGCTTCGATGACCGCAAGCGCCATGCGATCCTTCACGGAACCCATCGGATTGAAGGCTTCGACCTTCACGAACAGGTTCACGCCTTTCGGCGCGAGCTTGTTGATGCGCACCACTGGCGTGCGGCCGATGGTCTGCAGAATATTCTCGTACAGCATGACGCCCTCCGCGATTTCGCGTGCGTTCTGTATGCCTGAGGGCGTGCGGCGAGACTTGGAGACAGCGTGGAGGTTTTCAGGAGATTGGAACATTGTGGCTGACTCCGACGTAACGGAACGACCGCCAACGCCTCGCGTTAAGGCCCCGTCGATTAAGGGCGCGCGGGTTCCCGTTGCAAAAGGTGATCACCATGAAATCAATTCTCTTCTCAGCCGCCGCCGCGGCCGCGTTCGCTCTGGCCGGTACGGCGATGGCGCAAGTTCAAGTACCGAGCACGAGCGTGACAGGCCAAGCTGGTGCCGCTGTCGGCAACACTACGGGCGCGGTCACCGGCGAAGCGCAAGAAACGACGAACCAAGCCGAAGCGCAGGCCAACGCGGCTGTTCAACCCGCCGCTCCCGACGCGGTAACGCCGCCGCCAGCAACGACGGCAGATTCGAACACGACGGCCCAAACCGGTCAGACTACAGGCGAAGTGGCGTCCAACACGACAGTGCAAACGCCGACGGGCACCGCGACTGGTGAAGCGACGGCGAGCAACGACACCACCCCGAGCGCGAGCGCCAGCGCTGGCGTGCAAGTCGCGGCGAATACGCCGGACTCCGCGATGCCACGCCGCAACAGCTCGGAATGGCTGAACCAACGCGAAGCTGCGCGTCTGCGCGGTGAAACGACGGCGTCGAGCCAACCGGGCTGAACTGACCCTCGCTAACGTGAAACGGCGGCGCGGAGACGCGTCGCCGTTCTTGCGTTCAAGAGCTGAAGGTCTTGGCTTCCACCTCGGAATGCCATTTCCATGCGTCGCGTATGATCTGATCGATGTCGCGCTCAGGCGACCAACCAAGTTCGCGCCGGGCCAACGCATTGTCAGCAAGCAAAGCCGGCGAGTCGCCTTCGCGCCGCGGCGCCGCGCCAGCCGGCACATGCTTACCGGTCACGCGCTCGATCGAGGCGAGCAATTCCAGAACCGTAACGCCGGCGCCGGTACCGAGATTCGCCGCGAGGCTTTCACCGCCGCCGAGCAATCGCTCCACGGCGCGCACGTGCGCGTCAGCGAGATCGAGCGTGTGCACATAGTCGCGCAGGCACGAACCGTCGCGCGTGCCGTAATCGTTTCCGAAGACTTTGAAACTGTCGCGCCGGCCGAGCAGCGTGAAAAGCGCCAGCGGAATGGCGTGCGTTTCGGGATCATGGCGCTCGCCGATGCCCTCTTCCGGGCAGGCGCCTGCGGCGTTGAAATAGCGAAGGTGCGCGAACTTGGCGCCGTACGCGGCGGCGATGTCGCGGCTGATGCGCTCCACCATAAGCTTGGTCCAGCCGTAGGGGCTGACGGGCTGCTGGCGATGCGTCTCATCCATCGGCAGCGACAGCGGCTCTCCATAGATCGCGCAGGTGGACGAAAACACGAAGACGCCGACGTTCGCGGTGCGCATTGCTTCGAAAATGCGTAGCGCGCCGACCACATTGTTTTCGTAAAACAGGTCCGGCGCGCGCACGGACTCGCCCACTTCGATCGAAGCGGCGCAGTGAATGACAGCTTCCGGCTTGTGCTTGGCGAACACCTCGTTCAGCCGCGCGGTGTCGCGGATGTCGCCTTGCTCGAAAGCGCCCCATTTCACGAATTTCTCGTGGCCGTTGGACAAATTGTCGTACGCAACGACCTTGTGGCCCGCGCGTTTGAGCGCGAGACAACAGTGCGAACCCACATAGCCCGCGCCGCCGGTTACGAGAATTGTCGCCATGGCCGCGTCCTGTTAGAGCCTCGACCCTATGAGCGCCACATCTTTCGCCGCGATGAAGCAGGCCTGGACCCAGGTCGAGAGCCACGCCGCGCGGCTGGCGAAAACCCAATTGCTTGATCTCTTTGCCGCCAATCCGCGCCGCGCGGAAATGTTAACGGGGGAAGCCCCGCATCTTATCGCTGATTTCTCCAAGCAGCGTATCGATGGCGCGGCACTCGCGAGCTTCGAAGCCTATGCGCAAGCGGTTCAGTTCGACGACTGGCGCGCCAAGATGTTCGCGGGCGACATTGTTAATCCGACTGAAGGCCGCGCGGTCATGCACTGGGCTTTGCGCGCGGCGGATGCGCCGGCGGAGGTACTCGACACCCGCGCGAAGATGGCGGCGTTCGCAAAAAAGATGAGACCCGAGATCAACGCGATCATTCACCTCGGCATCGGCGGCTCCGATCTTGGGCCGCGTCTGCTGATGGATGCGCTGAAGCCGCACAAGGTCGGTGGCATCGAGGTGCGGTTTGCGTCCAACGTGGACGGCGCCGACGTGGCGGACGCGATCGAAGGTCTCGATCCCAAGCGCACCTTGTTGATCGTCGTCTCGAAGACCTTCACCACGCAGGAGACGCTCGCCAACGCCGATTTCGTGCGCGCGTGGGGTCCGGCACACCTCGCGGCTTCCACTGCCGCGCCCGATAAAGCCCAAGCCTGGGGCGTACCCGCGGATCATATCTTTGGCTTCTGGGATTGGGTTGGCGGGCGCTATTCGCTGTGGTCGAGCGTTTCGCTCGCCTGCATCGTTGCACTGAAGGACGGCACGTTTGACTCGCTGCTGGCTGGCGCGGCCGAGATGGACGCGCATTTTCGCACGACGCCGTTCGGGCAGAACGTACCCGCGATGGCCGCCGCTATCCAAACTTGGAACCGGCAGGCGCTGCATCACGGCTCCTACGCGCTCATCCCCTACGCAGAACGCCTGAGGCTATTGCCGTCGTACCTGCAGCAACTCGAAATGGAGTCGAACGGCAAGCGCGTGACGCGTGACGGCGATGTTCTCGAACACTCTGCATGCGGCGTCACCTGGGGTACCGCCGGGACCAACGCGCAGCACTCGTTCTTTCAACTCTTGCACCAGGGCGTGCAAGAAATTCCGCTGGAGGCGATCGTCAACGCCGGCCAACAAGAGGGTCCACCCTCACACCGCGCCAAAGTCTACGCCAACGCGCTGGCGCAGACGCGCGCTCTAATGGTCGGGAAGAATCAAGCGCAAGCCGAGGCAGAGATGCGCGCCAAGGGCTTGAGCGAGGCGGAAGCCAAGCGCCTCGCCCCGCATCGCACGTTCACCGGCAACCGCGCGTCGACTTTGATGGCGATCGATGCGCTCCGCCCGGAAGCGCTCGGCGCGCTGCTCGCCTTTTACGAGCATCGGACCTTCGCCCAGGGTATCCTGTCGGGCGTCAATTCGTTCGATCAATGGGGCGTCGAGCTCGGCAAGGAGATGGCCAACGGCCTCCTCCCTGCGCTGGAGGGCCACGCCGCACCCCAAGATCTTGATCCCAGCACCGCCGCCTGGCTGGGGCGCCTCACTCGGTAGCGGCGCTCGCCAGTTTTCCCGGACGCGCCGCTAGGCTAAGGTGCGCGCCGAGGGTGCGAGCGGGGCCGTCTGAGCAGCGGTCTGGGCTACCAGGGGAAATAGGCGCCATGCGCAGTGCGATTTTTGC
>Ga0209023_10007192_pt1 | contig 11489 bp, 8 predicted proteins | sample LakOneMetagenome_FD_187468 | JGI IMG/M metagenome (GOLD analysis project Ga0209023, IMG submission 187468) | Freshwater and sediment microbial communities from Lake Erie, Canada (SPAdes) (version 2) | ecosystem: Environmental > Aquatic > Freshwater > Lentic | place: Lake Erie, Canada | collected...
TCCGTCACGGCGCAAGCGCGCCGCGCCACCTCCCCCGACGGGGAAGGATCCAGCTCTAGCGTGACGTCAGGATCCGCACGTCGCCGCTCTTGCCGCGCGGCATCAGGACCGTGCCCTCGCCGATGCGTTCGAAGATCAGGTCGACCTTCGAGGAACCGACCCGCAGTTCCGACACCGTCAGCCGGTCGATGCCGGTGGGCAGGGTCGGGTTGGCGACGGTCACCACCCCGTCCAGGGCGTTGACGTCGACGCCCAGCGACGCCTGCAGCATCAGGAAGGCCGAGCCTGCGGCCCAGGCCTGGGGCAGACAGGCGACCGGATAGGCGATGGGACCCTCGCCCGGCTCGCGGTCAAAGCCGCAGAACAGTTCGGGCAGCCGCATCTGGAAATGGCTGGCGGCGGTGTAGATTTCGCCGAGGATGACCGAGACGGCGTCGCGCTCGCCATAGCGGGCCATGCCGGCGACGCCGAGCGAGGTGTCGTGCGGCCAGACCGACCCATTGTGATAGCTCATCGGATTGAACCGGGCCTGGCCCTTGGCCAGGGTGCGCAGGCCCCAGCCGCTGCGGAACTCGCTGGACAGCAGGCGGCGGGTAACCCTCGCCGCGCGGTCCTTCGAGGGCAGGCCGCTGAACAGAAGGTGTCCGGCGTTGGAGCCGATGGAGCGGACCTGTTCGCCGTCGCCGTCCAGGGCGATGGCGTAGAAGCCCTCGTCCTCCATCCAGAACCTGTCCTCGACCAGGAAACGGACCTCGTGGGCGTGTTCCTCCCAGGCCTGGGCACGGGCGTCGCCGAGCCGGGCGCCCAGATCGGCCATGGCCAGCCAGGCGGCATAGGCATAGCCCTGCACTTCCAGAAGAGCGATCGGGCCCTTCGGGAAACGGCCGTCGCGATGGAAGATGGAGTCCTCGGAGTCCTTCCAGCCCTGGTTCGAAAGACCGGTCTCGGCCCCGCGCGCATAGTCGATCAGGCCGTCGCCATTGCTGTCGCCATAGTCGCGCATCCATTCGGTCGCGGCGACGAGGTTGGGCCACAGGGTGCGGATCAGCTCCATGTCGCCGGTGCGCCGGGCATAGGCGCCCGCAAGGGCCACGAACAGGCAGGTGGTGTCGACGCCCCCGTAATAGAGGCCGAACGGAACCTCGTGCAGGGCGCTCATCTCGCCGCCGCGCGTCTCGTGCATGATCTTGCCGGGGGCGGAATCGTGGAAGGCCGAGACCTCGGTGGCCTGACGTGCGGCCAGATAGGTCAGGACGCCCTTGGCCAGCGAGGGATCGAGCCACAGCATCTGCCAGGCGCTGAGGATGCCGTCGCGGCCGAACGGGGTCGAGAACCAGGGCGTCCCGGCATAGGGGTAGGGACCGGTGGGCAGGTCGGTGGTCAGCAGCGCCATGTCGGCGCGCGACTGGTCCAGCCAGGCGTTGAACAGCGGGCTGCGGGGACCGCGCAACGAGGCCCCGCGACGGCGGCGCTGACGCATCGACAGCCGGGCGGCGACCGCATTTTCGCGCCACCGCAGAGGGTCGGGCGTCGTACAGGCTTCGCCGCCGCACTCGATGTACAGATCCAGTCGCTTGCCCATCGGCAGGCTGAACATGAACTCGGCCTTCGTGCCGGAAAGCCGCGCCGGCGGCTCCGAGAAGGACAGGCAGCTCGTGCGCTCGACGTCGTCGAGACCGGTGTATCGGAAGGTCACGCGCCTGCCGTCATGGCTCGGAGTGTGCACCGTGCCGCGCTTCTCGCGCAGGGTGCCGCGCACCTGGAAGATGTCGGCGAAGTCGGCGGCGAAATCGAAGGCCAGCGGCAGCAGCACGTCCTCGATGCCGTGGTTGACCATTCGCACCCGCTCGAACATCCGCCGGTTCCACAGGAATCGCCGCCGCTCGATGTGCAGCACGCCCGCCGGCGCCGAACGGCCTCCCATCGGGGGCAGGGGCCGGTTGGTCGAATGGGCCGTGAAGAAGACATTGTCGCGAGACACGCCTGACGACAGGCGCGAGGGACGCGCCAGACCCGCCGTCATCTGGAACCGGGACAAGAGCCGGGTGTCGTTGTCGAACAGGCCGTCGGCCCCGCCCTTCATGTCGCCCCAGCCGTCGGCGACGAGGAAGGTGTCGCCGTCCTTCAGGGCCTGAAGAGTGTCGAGGCCGCCGGACTCACCGGTCTCGGCGGCCGTGGTCTGGACCGAATAGCTGTCGTCCATGGGAGCTCCGCGCGCGGCTTCGGGTACGCCTGAATCGTCCCACCCAAATGCGGCGCTAGACTGTCCGCTTGGCAGCCTAATGGCTGAGACGGGCGGCGGTTCAGCTTGAACTGAGCCGCGAGCGAAGATTATCCGACGGTGGCGAAGCTGCGCGGTTCATCCAGCGGACGCAGCGGCGTGATCCTGTCGTCCAGCGGAGCCGCAGCGAACGGGCGTTTGGCCAGCAGGTCGCCGTAGACGTCAAGGTAGCGCCGCGCCATGGCGGTGGCCGAAAAGCGCAGTTCAAACCGGGCTCGGATGGCCTCCCGGTCCAGGAGGTCGACGCGATCGGCGGCGGCGATGGCCTGCTCCATCGTATCGACCAGATAGCCGGTGGCGCCGTCCTCGATGATCTCGGTGGTCGAGCCGCATTTGAACGCGATGACAGGCGTGCCGCAGGCCATGGCCTCGATCATCACCAGGCCGAAGGGTTCAGGCCAGTCGATCGGGAACAGCAGGGCCTCGGCGCCGCCGAGGAAGGCCGACTTCTGATGGTCGCCGATCTCGCCGATGAACTCGATCAGCGGATTGCCGTCGATCAGGGGCTTGATCGTTTCCTCGTAATAGACCCGGTCGGCGGCATCGACCTTGGCCGCCATCTTCAGCCGCTTGCCGAGCTTGGTGGCGATCGCGATGGCCCGGTCGGGGCGCTTCTCCGGGGAGATACGGCCGAGGAAGGCAAGATAGCCCTCGGACTTCGGCGAGAATTTGTACTGTTCGGCGGGCATGCCGTGGTGAACGGTCGCTTTCCAGTTTGCGACGGCCAGCGGACGGCGCTGGTCGTCGGAGATCGAAATCAGGCCGAACTCGGTCCAGCGTTCATAGACCTGCGGCAGGTCCTTCATGTCGAGGCGGCCGTGGAGGGTGGTCAGGGTCTTGTCGGCGTATTTCCGGAACATGGGGAAGTGGATCATGTCGGTGTGGAAGTGGATGACGTCGAAGTCGTCGATCCGGTCCATCACCTCGGCCAGCATGGTCATGTGGGCGGCGAGATCGGACTTGAGCGGGGCCGGATCGAGTCGGATGGCCTGGTCGCGGACCGGGATCAGGCGGGCCTTGGTCCGGGCGTCGGCGCTGGCGAACAGGGTGACCTCATGGCCCAGATCGACGAGCGCGTCGGTCAGATGGGCGACCACCCGTTCGGTTCCCCCGTACAGCTTCGGCGGAACGGCCTCGTACAGCGGGGTGACCTGGGCGATCTTCATGATGTGTGTGCTCCGACCCGCTCAGCCGGGCCGCTGACATCAATGTTCTCGCAACTGCGAGGTTCCGTGTGGAACGGGCAATTTTATTCAGTGATTGCCGGGCGTTACATCAGTTACATGTGTCCGTTGCCGGACAGAAGGTCCAAGGGTCAGGACTCCCAGCGCTTTTCCGGCGCGCGGTACAGCGCCAGGGTCATGAGGGCCGCCAGAATGGCCGGTATGATGGCCCAGACCTGGCCGATGAGGGCCAGGGCGACGGCCCCGCCCCATCCGGCCTGGACCAGCATTTCGGCGATGTTGACCAGCCATGAGCCGCCCCGCTGGCGCTGGTTGAAGGTCTTTCGCGTCGCGGGCTTCTGGCGCCAGATCTGGATCAGGCCGGAGCAGGCGGCGGCGCAAAGGCAGCCGATCACGACGACGGCGGCCTGCAAGGGCGCGATCACGGCGAAGCCGGCGACGGCCAGGCCGGTCAGGACAAAGGTCGGGATCAGGGCCGCGATCAGCTTGGCCCGGTCGGCGAGGGCGCGATCTATCGGCGCCGAGCGCAGCAGGTCTGGACTGTCCTCGGCCGAAATGGCGATCCAGGCGAAGCTGCCCGCCAGCTGTCCCGCCATAAAGACGATGGCGGCGCCGCCGAAGGTGGGGCCGGTTCCCGAATTGGCGTTCTTGAACAGCACAAAGCCCAATGGGGCCAGGTACATCAGCCGCAGCAGGATCTGGCTGATCAGTTGCGGGTCACGGGCCAGCAGGCGCAATTCCTTGCGGACCATGGCGCGGGTCAGTCCGTCGGCGAAGGCGCCGTCGGCGCCCTTCGTCTTCGCGGGCGTGGATTTTTCGCTGACAGCGGCGGCCGCATCGGTCGCGAAGCGCGGGCCGAGGCTGCGGACCACGGCGGTGAACGCAATCAGGCCGACGCCGCCGATGACGATCAGTGGCAGGGGACTGGCGGTCAGGGCGCGGACCGGCCAGGCGAGCGGCCCGTTCGGCGCCAGCAACGGACTGTCGGTCAGGCCGAGCGCGAAATTGGCCACGCCCGAGGATGCGCCGCCCTCGTGCCGGGTGAAGTTGTAGAGCTGGCTGAGGATGAACATCAGGCCGCCGACCAGGGCGGCGAGGACCTGGGCCACGACGCGGGTCTTGCGCGGGCCGATCAGGGCGAACAGACCCATGGTGAGCAGGATGCCCAGCGCCGTGGCGACCATGGCCAGTGAAATCAGAATGACGAACAGCGACAGCCACTCGGGCCGTCCCAGCACGGAAGCGGTGATCACGAACGGGGTCACCAGGGCGACGTAGAGGATACAGGCCACCACGGTGATGGACAGGGCCCGCACCGTCAGAACCACGCGCGGCTTCAGCGGCGAGGACAGCAGCAGGTCGAGATCGCCGCGTTCGTAAAGGGCTTGGACCGCCAGATTGATCGTCTGGGACAGCATGAGGGTGAACAGGACCATGCAGGCGGCGTCGACGATCAGGGCAGACAGCGGGGTGACCGGCAGGGGCCAGCGCGCGGCGAGAAAGCCGAGAGCCACCCCGCCGAAGAGGACGCCCGCGCCGGCGACCAGGGAGATCAGGATCAGGGCGATCCTGGATCCGCCGGACGAGCCGCGCTTGCCCGCCATGCCGCGCAGGCCCAGCCGGACTTCCGCAGCCAGAAGCCAGGCGGCCGACCCCGGCGGCAGCATCCGGACGATGGCGTTGATCACGAGACGTCCGCGCCCACGAGGTCGAGGAAGACGTCTTCCAGCGTCGCCCCGCCGTGTCCGGAGCGGGTGCGCAACTCTTCCAGCGTGCCTTCGGCCAGCAGCTTGCCGTGCTGGATGATGCCGATCCGGTCGGCCATCCGTTCGGCGACGTCGAGGATGTGGGTGGTCAGGATGACGGTGGCCCCGGCCTTCACCCGTTGCTGCAGCAGGTCCTTCACCTGACGCGCCATGGCCGCGTCCAGCCCGGTCAGAGGCTCGTCCAGCATCAACAGTTTCGGCTCGTGGATCAGGGCGCCGGCCAGGGCCGCCTTCTGCTTCATGCCGCGCGAGAAACCTTCGCAGCGCTCGCCGCGATGGGGCCAGAGTGCGAGGAATTCGAGCAGTTCCTGGGCCCGCTTGCGCGCGGTCTTCGCGTCCACGCCCCACAGGCCGGCGACGAACTCAAGATATTCCATCGGGGTGAGCTTGTCGTAGAGCATGGGCTCGTCCGGCAGCCAGGCGATCAGCCGCTTGGCCGCCACCGGATCGGCGATGGCGTCTGTTCCAAACACCCTGATCGAACCGGCGTCGGCCCTCGTCAGGCCCGCCACCATCCGCAGGGTCGTGGTCTTGCCCGCGCCGTTGGGGCCGAGCAGGGCGTAGAGCTCTCCCGCCTTCACGGTCAGGTCGAGGTTGTCCACCGCCACGCGGCTGAACACCTTGCGCAGGGCCCGAATCTCGAGCGCGCCGTCGGTCATGATTGATCCCCCATCAGCGAGTGACCGTGCCGCCGGGATCGCGCGAGGTCAAATGACGGCCGCGTAATTCGCGACCTGCTACATGGTCGCGCGGATTTCCGAGCGCAGGGCGTCGATGGATTTGAAGCCCTGATCGGTCTTGAACTGCCAGTAGGTCCAGCCGTTGCAGGCCGGGGCGTTCTCGAGGATGGCGCCGAGCTTGTGGATCGAGCCGGAGAACTCGCCGGACACCAGCGAGCCGTCGGCGCGGACGCGGGCCTGATGCGATCCCTTCGGACCATACAGGATGTCGCCGGGGGCGAGCATTCCGGCCTCGACCAGGGCGCCGAACGGCACCTTCACCTCGGCCCGCTTCGAACCCATGACCTTCAGGTCCTCGGGCGCGGCGGGGATGACTGCGGCGATGCGGGTCTCGGCGACCTTCGCATAGGCCTCGTCACGCTCGATGCCGACAAAACGGCGGCCCAGACGTTTGGCGGCGGCGCCGGTGGTGCCGGTGCCGAAGAAGGGGTCCAGGATGACGTCGCCGGGCTTGGTCGCCGCCATGATGATCCGGTGCAGCAGGGCCTCGGGCTTCTGGGTCGGATGGGCCTTCTTGCCGTCCTCGCCCTTGATCCGCTCCTCGCCGGTGCACAGCGGGAAGGTCCAGTCCGAACGCATCTGGGTGTCTTCGTTGAACGCCTTCAGGGCGTCGTAGTTGAAGGTATAGCGCTTCTGCTCACGGCTCTTGGCGGCCCAGATCAGGGTCTCGTGGGCGTTGGTGAACCGGGTGCCCTTGAAGTTCGGCATCGGGTTGGACTTGCGCCAGATGATGTCGTTCAGGACCCAGTAGCCCATGTCCTGGATGGCGACGCCGAGACGGAAAATGTTGTGATAGCTGCCGATGACCCACAGCGAGCCCTCGTCCTTGAGGACCCGGCGGCACTCCTTCAGCCAGTCGCGGCAGAAGCTGTCATAGGCGGCGAAGCTGTCGAACTTGTCCCAGTCGTCGTCGACCGCATCGACCTTGGAATTATCGGGACGGAGCAGGTCGCCGCCCAGCTGCAGATTATAGGGCGGGTCGGCGAAGACCATGTCCACCGACTTCGACGGCAGGCCGCGCAGGATCTCGAGGCAGTCGCCACGGTGAATAATGTCGGTCTTGAGTTCGGTCACGCGCACAGCCCCGGGGAGTGGAGCCGGCATGGTGAATCCTTGTGGTTAAGGTGGGGTAACCGGTGCGGCTTTCATGGCTTCGTCGAGTCGCAGCGTCATCGATCTGAAGAGGTCATTGGCGGCGTGGGCAGCCTCTGGAGCCAATGTGCGAACTGTCGGCTCGTCACGCCTCGCCTGATCGAGCTCTCCATCGATGAAGGTGACAAGGGCTTTTGGCATCGGTCCGGAGCCCATCTCGCGAGTGGTCGCTTTCAGGGCGATGAGTTCATGGACAATGTCGGACACGTCGGAGGGTGGAGCGCACTCCTCCATCAGTGTGGGGAAATGCATGGGCGGCAGTACGCCGTCCGGATGATGTCGGAGCCAACGCAGGGCAACGGCAGGGCGCAGGGCGTAGAAAACCTTCTTGAGGGCGACTTCAGAATGGTCCGCCAAGTACACGGAGCGCTGCCTCTGGGAGAGGTGCAGGTAGTGCGCTGCGGCGCGATCCCGGTCCATCCAGCGGGCGGCGAACGCGAGCATCTCATCGCGGAACCAGTCCAGACCTTCGTAGATGATTGGCGACTGGAGCCACTCCACAACCACGGCATTGCCCTTCAACAGAAGGCGCAGCGCCTTGCTCAGGTCCCATCCGTTGACGTCCATCTCGCCCGCGATCGGCATCTCGATCACGTCTCGACGCGGCCAGATATTGAGGGCCTGAATGGCCGGACGGACGTAGATGAAACGTCCGTCGTAGTCGCTGTCTGGCGACGGGAAGCCCCAGGCCCGGCTGCCGCTTTCAATGGCCCACGGAATGTGGACGCCATGTTCGCGACGAACGGCATGGATCAGGCCGTCCACTTCTGAAACTGCAGCGGGAGCCATTTCGGGCGGAATGGTCCTCAGTCTCATCCTTCGGCCGTGGCGACCGGGAACCAGATCTCCGTATCGCCCATGCCCGTCGCGGGATCGTACCGGGGGCCGTAGCGTTCGAAGTCGGGCGTGCCTGCGTCCTTCCATTCGCCGTTGGAGGCCAGCCAGGCGTGGCCGGCCATGATGGTGTCGCGGATGGTCCAGACGGGGGCGTCGTGGGTGAAGACGGCGTAGTGGGCTTGGGGCACGCGCATCCGGCCGAGGTCATCGGGCAGGCCTTCGAAGCTCTCGACCTCGGCGGCGCACATATATTCGAACCGTTCGCCGGGCATGTCGGTCTGGCACATGGCGCCGTAGGTCATGCCGTCCATCTGGCCGGGCAGGGGCAGGCGGGCCGCGAAATCCTTCCAGACGACGGGGATTTCGGTCGGGCCCTCGGAGAAGGCGTACCAGCGGCGCAGGCCCGCCAGAAGCATGGGGCGGCCGGTTTCGAAGCGGGATGGGGTCATGGCCCGAGCCTACGCCCGGGAGTGTGACACCGTGAAGTCCTGAGGACGCATCGACACCCGGCTCGCCGCTGAATAGGGTCGCCCGGTCGTTTCCCCCGGAGTTTCCATGCGTCTGACCCTGTCCCTCGCCGCGCTGATGACCGGCGTCGCCTTTTCCAGCCTTGCCATGGCCCAATCCGTCGAGCCCGCCTTCGACGCTGCGAAGCTGTCGGAGCATATCCGGGTCCTGTCGGACGACGCCTTCGAGGGCCGGGGCATCGCCACTGCGGCCGAGCCCAAGGTCATCAAATACCTGAGCGAACAGTACGCCGCCGCCGGCTTCGAGCCGGGTGGCGATCTGCAGGCCGACGGCACGCGCCTGTGGACCCAGGCCGTGGCGCTGAACCGGTTCGAGGTCGAGGACTTTCAGGCGCGGGTGAAGGTCGGCGACTGGACCCTGCCGCTGGCTCAGGGCGAACAGATCGTGGCCTCGACCCGGCTGCCGAACGCCGCCGGCCACGTCATGCTGATGGACGCGCCGCTGGTGTTCGTCGGCTACGGCATCACGGCGCCGGAGCGGAACTGGGACGACTTCAAGGGCATGGACCTGAAGGGCAAGATCCTGGTCGTGCTGGTCAATGACGCCGACTTCGAGGACCCGACGCTGGACACCTTCGGCGGCAAGGCCATGACCTACTACGGCCGCTGGACCTACAAATATGAAGAGGCGGCGCGTCAGGGCGCGGCGGGGATGCTGATCGTGCACGAGACCGCGCCGGCCTCCTATGGCTGGGCGACGGTGCGCAACTCCTGGACCGGGCCGCAGTTCGACATCGTCCGGGCCGATCCGTCGAAGGAGCGTGTCGCCATGGAGGGCTGGATCCAGCGCGACGTCGCGGTGCAGCTGTTCCAGCACGCCGGTCTGGATTTCGAGGCCCTGAAGCTTCAGGCGCGCAGCCGCGACTTCCATCCGGTCGAACTGACCGGCGCCAGCCTGGATGTGATGTTCGACGATAAGACCGACCGGATCGAGAGCCACAACGTCGTCGCCCGCCTGCCCGGCGCGACCCATCCGGACGAGACCGTCCTCTATACCGCGCACTGGGACCACATCGGGGTCGGAACGCCCGACGCCGATGGCGACGCCATCTTCAACGGAGCGGTCGACAACGCCTCGGGCACCTCAGGCCTGCTGGAGATCGCCCGGATCTACGGGGCGGCGCCGCGTCCCCAGCGCTCGATCGTGGCCATCAGCTTCACCGGCGAGGAAAGCGGCCTGCTGGGCTCGGAGTACTACGCGGCCAATCCCCTGTATCCGCTGGCGAAGACGGTCGGCGGCTTCAACATGGACTCGGCCAATGTCTATGGCCGGACCACGGCGATGAGCATCATCGGCTTCGGCCAGTCCGACTTTGACGAGCGCGTTACTGCGGCGGTGACGGCGCAAGGCCGGGTGATCGAGCCGGACGCCAACACCCAGGCCGGCTACTATTTCCGGTCGGACCACTTCCCCCTGGCCAAGGAAGGCGTGCCGATGGCCTATGCCGAGAGCGGCGGGACCTTCCGTGACGCGCCCGTTGAGGCCCGCATCGCCGCCCGCGATGAATACACCGAGAAGCGCTACCATCAGGCCGACGACGAATGGTCGCCTGACTGGGACTATCGCGGCCAGATGGAGGACCTGACGGTCTATTACGACATCGGCCGGGCGCTCGCGGACAGCCGTGACTGGCCGCAGTGGAAGTCGGGTTCGGAGTTCGGCCCGGCTCGCGCCAGGAGCGCCGCGGAACGGCAATAGTCCAGATTACAAAAACGTAATGGGCGGTCTGGCGGGGCCGCCCATAGTGTGCGGCCGCACGTCTTACGGAGTTCCTTGATGTTTGCTCGACTGGCTTGCGGCGTCGCCGCCTCGGCGATGCTGTTTTCGGCCCTGCCTGCCCTGGCGCAGGATTTCTCGGCCCAGCGCCTGTCCGATCACATCAAATATCTGTCCGACGACTCCCTCGAAGGCCGGTTCCCGGGCAAGGTCGGGGAGCAGCTGGCGCTGGCCTATCTGCAAGCCCAGTACGAGGCCATGGGGCTGGAGCCGGGCGGACCGGACGGCCAGTGGCTGCAGCCGGTCGACCTGCTGCGCCTGACCCCGGCGCGTCCGCCGGTGATCAGCTGGACCGGACCTGACGGCGTGGCCCATGTGGTGGAAGCCGGGATGACGGCCCGCGCCGGCGCCGCCGACGGCCATGTGAAGCTGGACGGCCTGCCCATCGTCTTCGCCGGCTATGGCGTGGTCGCGCCCGAGCGTAACTGGGACGACTACGGCGACATGGATCTGACCGGCAAGGTCGTGATCGTGCTGAGCGGCCAGCCGGAGGCCTTCGGGGCCGACCCGAATTTCTACGGCTCCTCGACGCACAAGACCGAGGAAGCGATGAAGCGCGGCGCTGCGGGCGTCATCACCCTGTACGCCGTGCCCGGCGGGCGCGGGATGCGCGGCGGTGGACGTCCCCGCATGACCATCACCGGCGCGCACGAGACGGCCTTCAACGGCATCATGACCCTCGACGCCGTGACGCCGATGGCGACCGCTTCGGGCGAAGACATCCAGGCGGTGCTGACCGCCGCCAAGGCCGGCGGCGCCTTCAAGGCCCGGGATATCGGTCTCAAGCTGAACGTCGACATTGACGAGATGGGCGAGGTGATCCACTCGCATAACCTGCTGGCCAAGATCACCGGCACGACCCGGCCGGACGAGTACCTGGTCTATTCGGCCCACTGGGATCATGTCGGCGTCGCCGCCGATCCGGACGCCAACGGCGACCGCATCTTCAACGGCGCCTGGGACAACGCCTCGGGCACCTCGGGCGTGGTCGAGATGGCCCGCGCCTTCAAGGCCGGTCCGGCGCCGGAACGCACCGTCGTCTTCCTGCACGTCACGGCGGAAGAACAGGGTCTGCTGGGCTCGGAATGGTATGCGACCCACCCGGTCTATCCGCTGGAGAAGACGGCGGCCGACATCAACATCGACATGCTGCCCTTCACGCCGGCGACGAAGACAATCGCCATCTTCGGCATCGGCAAATCGGGGCTGGAAGACGATCTGGAGC
>Ga0209023_10007193_pt1 | contig 11489 bp, 8 predicted proteins | sample LakOneMetagenome_FD_187468 | JGI IMG/M metagenome (GOLD analysis project Ga0209023, IMG submission 187468) | Freshwater and sediment microbial communities from Lake Erie, Canada (SPAdes) (version 2) | ecosystem: Environmental > Aquatic > Freshwater > Lentic | place: Lake Erie, Canada | collected...
AATTGAAACCTTCGCTAGTGCTGCTGCAATTTGAGCGGGATTATTGTTTTCTGTAACACTCGCTGTCATAACGATTTGCTCCGAGCATTCAGCTAGAACTATCTTTTTTTAATTGAAAACTCCTATTGGTAGAGTGGGCGGGGCTCGATAAAAAGTCAATATAAGCTGATGGAAGTTTTGTCCGTGTACAGTGCAATTTAATTGATCAAAATCGCATTGAACACGTCAGAATTTTAGAAGTAATCATTAGATCACTCGATAGCGAGTACATGCTGATAGGCTTTAACTATGAATTGTGCTGATTATGAAGATGCCACCAAGAAGCAAGTTTGACTTACTTTTGGTGGTTTATCTGACTGGGGTTAGCTTGTAGCTTTAGGGAAAAAATAATCACAAACTTCTTTTTCTACGATTGCTTGCAAGCTATTGGGTACCGTATCTTCCCATTTTGGCTTTGCTATACTGTTCGATTCTGGCAAATTCACACCACTGTATAATGTCAGAGATAGCATTTTATGTTTGAAATTGATGCAATCTACTTGTTGTTTAGTCAGCGTGTAGTCACCCGGTTTATAAATATCTTTGATTGCAAGTAGATACGTGGCTTTCTGCCACATCTCTATGATCTTCTTATTTGGATCTATGACTTTCATCCGACTTGGATTGACTGCCATTCTGGAATATGCGGCACCAGTAACATCCATCCATTCATCTGGTGGATTTGCACTTGCAATACCACTGATCGACAAGCTGCTAATAAGTAGTATACGTTTAATCATTTTGCTTTCTCTAGGTTGGGTTTCTATTCTTTTTTCACGTGGATTCTTGAACATCTAATCTCATCTTTCTTGACTTATTGCACCTTCGGCTGCACTGATACGTGCTTCTGGCATCCATGTGCTATTCGATATTTTACCTGATGTTTCTTTAAGAAAAGCCAACTATTAGCGTCTTAAGCCGAGCGCTCATTCACGTATCTTTATATTCAATCAAGAGATAACTAAGTTAATTTTTATTGTTTCTTTAAATAAGCAATCAGGATTAGCATACCTAAATCGAAGCTTAAACGCATTTTGACTGTTATTGATAACAGCTCGTTTTGTGTGAAGTATCCAATTTTGAGTGATGGAGTAGAACATCATGAATGCCGTCGTTTCAAAAGATCTGAATTTAAAAGAAAGTAGTTTAAAAGAACATGCACAAGAAAGTGCAAACATTGGCCGAGATCAAGTACAAGATATTTTCGCTCGCGCGGCTCAATATGCGGCTGATGAAAAAGTGAATTATGCAGGTGGCATTCCGCCGCAAGATGCTTGGGCACTGGTTCAGGCTGGCGTTGCGGTGTTGGTGGATGTGCGCAGCAATGAAGAGCGTCATTTTGTCGGTCGTGTGCCTGTGGGTGAGCACGTTGCATGGGCAACGGGAACATCACTGAACCGCAATCCACGTTTCGTTAAAGAATTAGAGGTAAAGCTGAAGGGCAATAAAGAGCAAGTGATTGTCTTGTTATGCCGCAGTGGAAAGCGTTCGGCACTGGCTGCTGAAGCTGCCGCGAATGCGGGTTTTACTCAGGCGTATAATATTCTCGAAGGCTTCGAAGGCGAGCTGAATGATCATCAGCAACGTGGCACGGCAGATGGTTGGCGTTTTGCAAATTTGCCTTGGGTACAAGACTGATTGTTAGAGATCGCTTTTATATGATTGTGTGTTGTTTTGCATTGATGACCGTCAATGACGAGCAGCTACATTCAAATGAGATATTGGTGCAATTGGGTTGAATTAGTTAGGCTGATAAAAGTGGTTAAAGTAAAAGTGGGTTAAGGAGTAAGAGCATGAGCGAGCCAATCTTGTTTGTTGCAAACCAAGCGCATGCACTACAGACAACAGAACCAACAGCCAGCAATAAGGCGAATATTGAAAGTCCAAATTGGCAACTCGGCCGAATCGTCAGCGAGTTGCGCGCTGAACGTGCGCGCTGGCGTGAGTCGCAGAAGCGTACTCGTGAATTTGGTGGGCGTGAATTGCCTGCGCGTGAGACCTTGCGTGAAATCGTTGAGGCGCTGGCTGGTGCATTATTTCCGATGCGTCTTGGGCCTGCGGATTTACGCCAAGAAGGCGAAGACTATTATATTGGCTACACTTTAGATTCGGCGCTGAATGCGTTGCATGAACAAGTGCGTTTAGCGTTGTATTACGAGGCGCGTTATCGTGCTTCAGCAACGCAAGTCGATAGCAATGCTGAACCAGCGACCGAAGTGATTGAGCTGCATGCAATTGAAGTCGTACGTGCATTTTCATTGGCATTACCAAAAGTACGTCGTTTATTAGATACCGATGTACAAGCGGCGTATGACGGTGATCCTGCTGCGCGTAGCGTTGATGAAGTTTTACTGTGTTATCCCGGCGTGCAGGCGATTATTTATTATCGTTTGGCGCATGAGTTGTACATTCTCGGTGTGCCTTTATTGGCGCGGATTGTGTCGGAACTAGCGCATTCGATGACGGGCATTGATATCCATCCGGGTGCGCAGATTAATCAGGCATTTTTTATTGATCATGGGACGGGCGTGGTGATTGGTGAGACGGCGATTATTGGTCAGCGTGTACGCTTGTATCAAGCAGTGACGTTGGGCGCAAAACGCTTTGAAGTGGCGGAAGATGGAACCTTGCAGAAAGATTATGCGCGACATCCGATTGTGGAAGATGACGTGGTGATCTACGCAGGTGCGACGATTTTGGGTCGAGTGACGATTGGCAAAGGCTCGATCATTGGCGGGAATGTGTGGCTGACGCGAAGTGTGCCGCCGAACAGTCACATTGCGCAGCAAGATGCCGCGCAACAAAAGCAGTAACCTGAAATGGCAATGATTGTTCTAATCATTGCTGAAATTTAAACCTGCTTAATTGAAATATGAATGTGGTTTGAAGTGCCAAAAAAGGGCGCTCACCACAGCGGCGAAGCTTTGTCTTTTTTTGATGTTGCGGTTTCTTTATATGAAAAAGGAGGTCGTTTTACTTTTTTAAAGAGTAGTACGTTTAGCATTTTTTAATCTAATAGGAGCCAGTCATGGCGAAAGATCACAATATTGTTAATGATTCAGGGCACGCACAGGCGCTTGGCGACTCCGCTGCTCGCCAGCTTGCCAATGCCACAAAAACCGCACCACAACTATCGACGATTACGCCGCGCTGGTTGGTACATTTATTACAGTGGTTGCCTGTCGAAGCAGGGATCTACCGCGTTAACCGCGTCAGCAATGCGGACGATATTAAAATTGCGTGTACACAACGTGATGAGTCGCAATTGCCACAAACTTTTGTCGATTACGACACGTCACCGCGCGAATATTTTTTGAATGGTGTGTCTACCGTTCTTGATGTTCATACGCGTGTTTCGGATTTGTATAGCAGCCCACACGATCAAATTCGTGAACAGTTGCGTTTGACGATTGAAACAATCAAAGAACGTCAAGAAAGCGAACTGATCAATAATCCAGAATACGGTCTATTGGCAAGTGTTACTGATTCACAACGCATTTCGACATTGACTGGCGCACCGACTCCAGATGATCTCGATGATTTGATTGGTAAAGTCTGGAAAGAGCCGGGTTTCTTCTTGGCACATCCTGCTGCAATTACTGCGTTTGGTCGTGAATGTACCCGTCGTGGCGTTCCACCACCAACCGTCAGCTTGTTCGGTTCGCAGTTCATCACTTGGCGCGGCCTACCATTGATTCCATCGGACAAAATCCCTGTGGAAGATGGCAAAACCAAGATTCTGCTGATCCGTGTTGGTGAGAAGCGTCAAGGTGTGGTCGGTCTTTTCCAACCAGGTTTGGCTGGCGAACAAGCGCCGGGTTTATCTGTACGTTTTATGGGAATTAACCGAAGTGCAATCGCGTCATATTTGATTTCGTTGTATTGCTCGCTGGCGGTGCTGACTGAAGATGCGTTGGCGGTTCTCGAAGACGTGGAGATTGGCAAATATCATGACTATTCCGACAAGTACAAGTAATTTGCAAAGTTCAGCACCCAGCGGCGTGTCAGGTTTAACCCCTGATCCGCGCGCTGCGGGCTTGCCTGATGAAGCAACGTTAAGTCGGATTGCCAGTGCGCTTTTTCAGGCACTGCCGGGTGAACGACCTAACTTTGAAGCGCCAGAAACGCCGCCGCAACCTGCGGATCCGTATTTGGCATTAGGCGGACGTGCGCCTGTGCTGGCGACAGGTCGTGGGCTGAATCCAGAGTTGCCACACAACATTCCTAATCTTCCCGATTCACCTGAGAAGAAAACGGCATCGTTGCCAGTGATTGGTGGTGCGAACTTACCGCAAGTACCGTATTCGCCAGTCACGCCAGAAATCGCGACATTGGCACCGAGTGTTCCTGTTTTGGCGGGTTCACCGTCACCAAGTGTTGCTGGGAATGATTCACCGTTTTATTTTTTGCAAGGTTCTGGTGCAAGCCATGCGCCGCAACCTGTTGATCCTGCGCTTGCGCTGGGTGGACGTGCGCCTGCTGTGGCGACCTCGCAAGGGTTAAATCCAGCGGTCCCGCAGAGTGTTCCGACTAATCCAGATTCGCCTGAACATAAAACTGAATCATTGCCTGTCGTCGGTGGTGCAAGTTTTCCTTCGGCTCCAGCAAAAGTGCCTGCACCTGTAGCAACTTCTGATGTGACATCCTTGACACCAAGCGTGCCAAGTGTGCCGTCAAATGTGGCTGGCGCTGCGCCAAGTTCGGCGTTTGGTCGTGTTAATGATGTCGATGCTTCGCCGTTTTACTTTCTAAATGAAGGTGGCGTGCCTGTACAGACATCCAAAAGCGCACCGACTGATGAAGCGTTGTTTGCCCCTGATCTTTATGGACAGCCGTTTGGTTTGCCGGGTGCGGATTCATTGAAAGCATTATTGGCGGGGAGCACGTCAAATCGTGCCGCGCCAAGTGCTGCACCGCAGCCGAGTGCATCTGGTTTTTATTTCCTTGATGTGCCAAGCAGCGGTTCAGCATGGCAAGACAAGCCAGCGAATATTGTGCCTGTAAGTGCAGCACACAAGCCGTTTGATGTGCAATCTGTGCGTCGGGATTTCCCGATTTTGCAGGAGCGCGTCAATGGTCGTCCATTGGTCTGGTTTGATAATGCTGCAACGACGCACAAGCCGAAGTCAGTGATTGAGCGCGTGTCGTATTTTTACGAACACGAAAACTCAAACATTCACCGTGCTGCGCATGAGTTGGCGGCGCGTGCGACTGATGCGTATGAACATGCACGTAAGACGATTGCTCGTTTCTTGGGTGCGAAGTCTGAAAGCGAAGTCATTTTTGTTCGTGGAACGACTGAAGCGATTAACTTGGTTGCGAAAACGTGGGGTGTGCAAAATATTGGCGCGGGTGATGAAATCATCGTCTCCAATCTTGAACATCACGCCAACATCGTGCCGTGGTTTCAATTGGCTAAACAAGTAGGTGCCAATCTGCGAGTGATTCCTGTCGATGATACGGGTCAAATTCGTCTCGATGAGTACCGCAAGTTACTCAACGATCGAACCAAAATCGTGTCAGTGACGCAAGTTTCTAATGCGCTTGGTACGATTACGCCTGTGGCCGAAATCATTGCTTTAGCGCATCAAGCGGGTGCGAAAGTGCTGGTCGATGGTGCGCAATCTGTTGCGCATTTACGCGTTGATGTGCAGGCGTTAGATGCGGATTTCTTTGTCTTTTCGGGACATAAGATTTTTGGCCCAACAGGCATTGGTGTGGTGTACGGCAAAGCAGAATTGCTCGACAAAATGCCGCCTTGGCAGGGCGGCGGCAATATGATCGAAGATGTGACCTTTGAGCAAATTATTTTCCAACCTGCGCCAAACAAGTTTGAAGCAGGAACGGGGAATATTGCTGATGCGGTCGGACTCGGTGCTGCGATTGAATATGTCGAAAGCCTTGGCTTAGATAATATTGCCCGCTACGAGCACGATTTGCTGGAGTATGGTCAGCACGGATTGAGTAGCGTTTCAGGTCTACGTTTGATCGGAACTGCGCGTGAAAAAGCCAGCGTGATGTCGTTTACTTTAGAAGGTTTTTCCAATGAAGAAGTTGGTAAAGCATTGAACAAAGAAGGCATTGCGGTGCGTACAGGTCATCATTGTGCACAACCGATTCTACGTCGATTTGGTGTGGAAACCACAGTTCGTCCTTCGTTGGCTTTTTATAACACGACGGAAGAAATTGATTTGTTGGTGTCGGTATTGCATCAATTACGTCGTACTAGAAGTATTCGCCGTTAAGATTTCTAACTCGCTGAATGAAAAAAACCGCTTATTTGAATAGGCGGTTTTTTGAGATTTATGTAGGGGCGAACCTATGTGTTCGCCCGCTCTTTTGGGCAGACACACAGGTCTACCCCTACAATATTTTGCCTTATGAACACACAGACTAACCCAATTTACCATTTTTAGAATCTTCAAATGCCTGCAAAATCTCTTCATAGGTATTCATGATAAAAGGACCGCGACCAAAAATGGGCTCATTGATCGGTTCTCCAGTTAAAACCAGAAAATGACTGTCCGCTATAGTGTCTACAGAGAAGTCGGTGTGATGGCTGCTCATGACGGCTAGCCCCGCCGCTTCCATTTGTTCGGTGTCGAATTGAAGCTGGCCAGAGACTAAGTAAACGAGCGCTGTGTCGCCAGCTTCGGCATTGAATACCGCAGTTTTTCCAGCAGGCATGTGGACATCGAAGATATTGATACGCGTATGCGTCTTGGCTGGGCCAGAAATGCCATTGAATTGACCCGCAATCACTCGGACTGAGCCAATGCCGTTAGGCAGCTCAACGGTAGGTATCTGATCACTGGTCAGACTTTGATAACCCGGTGTGCTTAACTTATCTTTGGCGGGGAGGTTGACCCAAAGTTGAATCATTTCAAAGGCGCCGCCTTGCGTTCTGAATTCCTCACTGAAAAATTCCTGATGGACAATGCCCGCAGCCGCAGTCATCCATTGCACGTCACCCGCGCGAACGATTCCGCCGCCGCCTTTTGAATCCTTGTGTGCAATTTCACCTTTATAAACGATCGTGACGGTCTCAAAGCCACGATGGGGATGATCACTGACTCCTTTGCGTGTCGATAAAGGCTGGAGACGTCCGGGCCCAATATGGTCCAAAAGCAAGAACGGTGAAATGGTATTCCCCAGTTCGTAATGCGAGAAAACCGAGAGTACGGGCGAGAAATCCCCCACCGCAAAGTGAGTGTCATTACGATGGATAAAGGCAAGGGTCTTCATGATGTTCCTGTCGTTCCAAAATTTTCAAATCAATTTCACTTCGGCTCTTGTCGTGCTGCCGAATTCATCTCATGTCTAAGCCGACTGATATGATCGTAAATCACTTTACGCATCCGATTGGTCACACCAAGCGGTTTATGTTCCGCCAAAGAATGCCAAGGGCTGAATGATAAGTTCTCGCAAAACTTGTTTTGTTCTGGTGTATCAAACTCCTGCTTCGGAATTCGAATGGTCGCTACTTTGTAGAACGGCGCTTTTGATTCTTCCCATTCGGTCATCGAGTCTTCGACGGACATCTCATTTGAAGTTCGCGGCTGGACTAAGAACTCCATACAGGCATCACCTTTTTGGAGGGTGTTTTTTAAAGCTGAACGCAAATAATTATTTTCAGGATTGTTTGGAATCGGGTCAGTGGCATTTGAGCAAGAGCGAGCAGAATACTTCACCGCTAATCGATCAGCGCCCGTGCCTAATTGATAAGGCACCATGGAAAAGTAGCGCGTTTGCATCGGGTTGGGGATTTTTGAGCTCGTCGTTTGTAATGCGATTTTGGTTCCTTTCAAGCCCAACGCAAACGGAATCATGGCTTTTTGCAACATATTGCCATTAATGCCAGTAATGAGTTTCAAGTAGCTTTTCGGTTCATTGGCGAAAAACACAGGATGATTAATCATAATAAAGTCTTGGGTCGATGCTTGATTTTCATCTTCCAAGAGCTTGTTCCCCGCAACATCTAAAATCTTAATCGCCATACCGCGTGCATCGCCTTTGATATCCGCTTTGGTGGCATCACCATCGCCATTGGAGAAACGAATCCAAGCAGGATATGTTTTATCTGGCACAAGCATGCCTTTGGCTAATTGGCTTGGCACGGTTGCGATGACATGGAATTCAGCTTTTACACAGCCGTGCGCTTTCGGATGCGCATCTCGTTTGGCATTGCCTGCGGTATATTGTTTGCGAATGGATTTCTCGATTTCTGCGGCAATTTTATCGGCGTAGATTGCTTCGTCTGGATATAGCTTTTCACCCAGTCCTGCATCAGCGGTCGGGTAGGCAATCGGAGAAATTAAAGGAGTCTTGTTTGTTGGTTCTGCCTGACAACTACTCGTGGCAATACAGGCAGGAATCAATAGTAGACGAAAGGCTGGGCGTATTGGGCTGAGCATGAGACTTCTCCGTGACGCGCGATTATAAAATAATAGTTTCTTCCACTTTAGAGTAAAACAATAGGCGCGCTGCGTAAAACCATAAATCGCAAATAAAAAAGCCCACGATCACGTGAGCTTAGTTTTAAGGCTAACCATATTGAAATCACGCTTTTAACAGCGCACCCAAGAATTGTCCCGTAAATGATGCCTTAACATTTGCGACTTCTTCAGGCGTTCCTTCGGCAACGATTTCACCGCCGCCAGAACCGCCTTCTGGGCCTAAATCGACAATCCAATCCGCCGTTTTCACCACATCAAGGTTATGCTCAATCACGACAATGGTATTTCCCTTGTCGCGCAAGTGATGCAAGATTTCGAGCAGCTTGGCAATATCATGGAAATGCAAACCTGTGGTTGGTTCATCCAGTACATACAGGGTTTGACCTGTATCGCGTTTCGCCAATTCTTTAGCCAGTTTCACGCGTTGCGCTTCACCACCTGATAACGTGGTTGCAGCCTGACCCAAACGGATATAACCTAAGCCGACTTGAATGAGCGTTTCCAATTTTCGTGCAATCGTTGGAATCGCGGCAAAGAACTCATTGGCATCTTCAACCGTCATATCTAAAATATCGCTGATGTTTTTGCCTTTATAAGACACTTCCAGTGTTTCCCGGTTATAGCGTTTGGTATGACAGACGTCGCATGGCACATACATGTCAGGCAAAAAGTGCATCGCAACTTTCAGCACGCCATCGCCTTCACAGGCTTCACAACGACCGCCTTTGACGTTAAACGAGAAGCGACCAGGCATATAACCGCGTGCTTTAGATTCAGGCGTTTGCGCAAGTAATTCACGAATCGGTGTAAACAAACCCGTATACGTCGCTGGATTACTACGCGGCGTACGTCCAATTGGGCTTTGATCAATATCGACGACTTTATCGAGATATTGCAAACCATCAATCGATTCATGCTTTTCAGCAGTCAGTGTCGTCGCGCCATTCAACTGAGTGGCTGCAAGAGGCAATAAGGTACGGTTAATGAGAGTGGATTTACCTGAACCTGAAACACCCGTCACACAAGTCATTAAACCAATGGGTAATTTCAACGTCACGTTTTGCAGGTTATGCCCAATTGCACCTGTGAGGGTGAGCATTTTTTCAGGGTCAACGGGGTGGCGTTTGGTGGGTAAGGCAATTTTCATACGACCAGACAAATATTGCCCAGTCAATGAATCAGGATGGGCAATGATATCCGCCATCGTCCCTTCGGCAATAATTTGCCCGCCATGCACACCCGCACCCGGCCCAATATCAATCACATGGTCGGCAGCGCGAATCGCGTCTTCATCATGTTCCACGACAAGCACGGTATTACCCAAATCGCGCAAGCGAACCAACGTGCCGAGCAAACGTTCATTATCGCGTTGATGTAAACCAATTGATGGTTCATCCAGCACATACATCACGCCCATCAGACCTGCGCCAATTTGCGAAGCCAAACGAATACGCTGTGCCTCACCGCCAGATAACGTATCCGCCGAACGCGCAAGGCTTAAATAGTTCAAGCCGACGCTGACCAAGAACTGCAAACGTTCACGAATTTCTTTAAAAATTTTATCGGCAATTTCGCCTTTCGCACCCGAAAGCTGTAAATCTTGATAATACTGCGCCGCTGCGCCAATCGATTTTTGCACGATTTCAGGCAACGCCATATCGGCGACTTTTACATTCCGCGCAATTTCATTCAGACGTGAACCTGCACAAACGTCGCACGGCGCATTGGATAAATACTGTGCCAATTCATCGCGGACTAAATTGCTTTCCGTTTCTTTATAACGACGCTCTAAATAGGGTAGGACGCCTTCAAAGACCATCGTGCGTTTTTGATTGCGACCCCGTTCATCGGTGTAATGAAAGTCAATTTTATCGCGACCAGAACCCTGCAAGATAATGCCTTGTTTGGTTTCATCGAGTGATTGCCACGGCGCATCCATATCAATTTGATAATGTTCAGCTACCGTATTAAGCATTCTAAAATAATACGGACGTTGTTTATCCCAACCACGAATCGCGCCTTGATTGAGTGACAATTCATGATTATGAATCAGTTTCTCAGCAGTAAAATGACTGCGATGACCTAAGCCATCACACACCGTACACGCACCAGCAGGGTTATTAAACGAGAATAAACGCGGCTCTAAATCACCGACCGCACGATCACAGGTTGGGCAGCTATGGCGTGATGAAAAGGTTTGATCTGGATGTTTAGTCCCGTCCTCAGCCGCATCCATCCAACTGAGTAGTGCCAAACCATCACCCAAACGCAGCGTCGTTTCAAACGACTCCGCCAAACGATTGCCTAAATCTTCACGTACTTTAAAACGGTCAATAACCACTTCTATGGTATGTTTTTTCTTTTTGTCCAAATCGGTGACATCATCTAAATCAACCAGCACGCCATCAACACGCGCACGGACAAACCCTTGCGCACGCAGTTGTTCAAACAATAGCGCATGTTCACCTTTACGGTCACGGACGACAGGTGCCATTAGCATCAGCGCGGTGCCTTCAGGCATGGCTTTAACGCTATCGACCATTTGACTAACGGTTTGCGCGACCATCGGTAAATCATGTTCAGGGCAATACGGCGTACCGACACGTGCATAAAGCAAACGCAAATAATCGTAGATTTCAGTAATCGTACCAACGGTCGAACGCGGATTATGGCTCGTTGATTTCTGTTCAATCGCAATCGCTGGCGACAAGCCTTCGATGCTATCGACTTCGGGTTTATCCATTTGCGAAAGGAATTGGCGGGCATAAGCCGACAAGCTTTCGACATAGCGGCGCTGACCTTCAGCGTATAGCGTATCAAAAGCCAACGAGGATTTACCTGAACCTGACAGCCCAGTAATCACGACGAATTTATCGCGAGGAATATCGAGCGAAATGTTTTTCAGGTTATGCGTGCGTGCGCCACGAATACGGATATAACTTTGACTCATTATTGATTACTCATCGCTTTTTTACTCGTAGGGCGGAACGCAGG
>Ga0209023_10007194_pt1 | contig 11488 bp, 7 predicted proteins | sample LakOneMetagenome_FD_187468 | JGI IMG/M metagenome (GOLD analysis project Ga0209023, IMG submission 187468) | Freshwater and sediment microbial communities from Lake Erie, Canada (SPAdes) (version 2) | ecosystem: Environmental > Aquatic > Freshwater > Lentic | place: Lake Erie, Canada | collected...
GGCGCGCATGGCCATCATGCCGCCGGTGGACGAGCCGACGAGAAAAATGCGGTTTTTGTCGGCGGTGCCATCCGCGATGAGTTTGGCCACAAGGTCTTTGAGATAGGTGATGTCGCGCGTGGCTTCTGGGCCCGCGCGGTCGGGCCAACGGCCGTTGATGGCGTCGGGGTAAACCATGATGGCGCTGGCGCTGGGGGAAAAATCTTCAAGGCCGAGATTCTTGCGTACGCGCGCGCCGGTGCCGTTGCCACCGTGCAGAACGATGACGACGGGGCGCAGCTTGCGCTTGAGGCGCACATGCTCAACAAAAACCGCGTTGCGCTTGAGGCCGCCACTTAGAATCGTGATTTGTTCGGTGACAGCGAAAGCCGGGGTGCAGGGCAGGGCCAAAGCTGCAAATGAGGCCGCCGCAATGAGGTGACGCGTGAATTTCAGCATGGACGCTTCCGTGTGTTTTTTGTATCCGCCCCCAGCGAACCGAAGCAAATGCTATGTCATTGTCACGCGTCGCGCCAGCCATGTTTGCTCACGTTTTGGCGCTGCTTTTCCCGCACCAAAAACCCTTCCGGCACTTGCCGTCGGGATGAAGCTTCCACCTGAAAAAGAAAGGTGGCGCGGGGTGCGGGTCCACGACGCCGAAGCGAAGTGATGTTTGGTAAAAAAGGCTTCGGTTGGCCGGTTCCCCGGCACCCCGTCGCACGGAATGCTTGGCTTGCTCTGCACGACCCCAGGTGGACTGACCGTTGTTATCCACCTCTAGGCAGGGCACATTCCCAAATGGGTTGGAAGTTTTGCTTCCCAAAGCGCTGGTTGAAAAGTCCGGGCGCTTTCCCGTTTTGAACGGAATGTGTTTCGTCCCTTAGTGACACATGGGCGATGCGTCGGGGAACATGCAGCTTGGGCCCCTTGAACATCCGCGACATGACCCGCTTCAAATCAAGGCTCCGTTTCTGATCCGGCGCCCCTCATGTCTGGGACACCCCTTTTTCAAACTTCTGGCGCTGGCCACCGCCGTTGTGTTTGAGGGTTTTGGCAAAATTCAAAGCGTTCCGGAGGCTTTGCTTTTCTGTCCTGAACCCGTTGGATCAAAACAGAACAAAAAAAGAACATTTTGGGTAAAATGTCAAGGGGAAAGTGCTTTGGATTGGCATGGATCTCTGGCGTGGCTGTGAATGGAACTGCCGGTGAGGTGCCAACCTTTCCACTTTGCCGGAAGCCCGTAGGGCTATCCGGCATCCAGAAATATGACGCTGCGCGACTTTGTTGCGCTGGATCCCGGATCTCCATCCGCTGACGCTTCTGTCGTCCGGGAAAGTGGAGCGTTGGTGCAATGGAAGTCGGGGCCTGAGCGGCGGTGAGGGTGATTAGGCGCTAACCTCGGCCACCTTGCCGGACGCGGAGCGATCCGGCATCCATAGGCTCTTTCAATATGTGCTGCGCAGCTTATTTCGCTGGATCCCGGATCTCCATCCGCTAACGCTTCTGTCGTCCGGGAAAGTGGAGCGTTGGTGAAATGGAGGCGGGTGCTTTGAACTCAATCTAGTGAATGATAATCGAGACAGACGTAGTTTTTGCTGAGCTATGCAAGATCGGTGGCAAGCGTAATTATTTTAAGGGGCCGTATGAGCCAGCCTATTCCTATTGGATTTTTTGCCGAACTCTCTCACTCAAAACAGTGCTGCGGATCACTCCACGATTTCATTGGGAAAATGCCGATCAACTATGTCGAGCCTGTCATCAGCTATTTGATGGCTGGAGACGTGCTTGCCATTGCAGCTGGGTTTTCTCGTGACGTTCTTAGGTCCGACAAGCCTATCATTGGCTCGCTTTCGATCCGAACAGACGGAGTTTGGTGCTGGCCGAGCGATCTCGAATATTATGTGCGGACATACCGAGTGTCGTTACCGTCTGAGTTTCTCGCTCACATTCGACAGAATTACAGGTTCTGACCGAGGACAAAAAAGGCGGCCAATAGGCCGCCTTCTTCGTTTTATTCAGGCTCTAGAACTCAGCTGCAACCCGTGGTCGCGCCGCAGGTGTCGCATTTCAGGCAGGTTCCGTTGCGGACCAAAGTGAAGTTGGCGCATTCGCCGCAGGCTTCACCGACATAGCCCTTCATCCGCGCTTCGGCGCGTTTGTCGGCCTTGTTCGGTGCGGCGGCTTTGACGGACGCCACGGACCAGTTGAGCTGGCCCATTTCGGCCTGCACTTCCATCGCCGGGTCGGCCTTCAACGCTGTCGCGCCGAGGGTTGCGAGGCCCGCCGGGGCGGCGACAACCGCGCCGCCATCCTGCGCCACGCCGCCTTGCACCAGCATCAGCTTATCGGTGCGCGAGCGAACGAAGCCCATGGACACCAGCTTGTTGGTGGGCGAGGTGGCGGACGGCGTATGTGCCGCGCGGCCCTGATCTTCACCCTTGCCCAGCGCGTCATGGCCGAGATCGCTCGGGTCAATATGCGCCAGATCGTTGCGGCCAAGGTAGGAAATGGCGAGTTCGCGGAACACGTAATCGAGGATCGACGTGGCGTTCTTGATCGCGTCATTGCCCTGCACAAAACCCGCCGGTTCAAAGCGCGTGAAGGTGAAGGCATCGACATATTCTTCCAGCGGCACGCCATATTGCAGGCCGACCGAAATCGCGATGGCGAAATTGTTCATCAACGAGCGGAAAGCCGCGCCTTCCTTGTGCATGTCGATAAAGATTTCGCCGATGCGACCATCGGTATATTCGCCGGTGCGCAGATACACCTTGTGGCCGCCGACAACGGCCTTTTGGGTGTAGCCCTTGCGGCGATCCGGCAGGCGTTCGCGATCGCGGATGCGCTCGACGATCCGCTCGATGATTTTCTCCGACACAGCGGCGGCGCGCGCCGGCATGTTGGTGGCCATGATGGCTTCGAGCGAGTCATCCGCCTCGTCCGCTTCATCTTCGATGAGCTGCGAGTTCAGCGGCTGCGAGAGCTTTGAGCCATCGCGATAGAGCGCGTTGGCCTTGAGGGCCAGACGCCACGACAGCATGTAGGATTCTTTGCAATCTTCCACCGAAGCATCGTTCGGCATGTTGATTGTTTTGGAAATCGCGCCGGAGATGAACGGCTGGGCCGCCGCCATCATGCGGATGTGGCTTTCCACCGAAAGATAGCGCTTGCCGGTGCGGCCGCAGGGATTGGCGCAATCGAACACGCCGTAATGTTCCAGCTTCAGATGCGGGGCGCCTTCGAGCGTCATCGCGCCGCAGACGTGGATGTTGGCCGCGTCGATTTCCGACTTCGAGAAGCCGAGGAACGCCAGCAGGTCGAAGGCCGGATCTTCCAGCTTGTCCGCCGGAACCTTTAGGTTCTGCGCGAGGTAATCGGCACCAATCGTCCACTTGTTGAAGACGAACTTTATGTCGAAGGCGCTGGCGAGGCCCTTTTCGATTTCGGCGATTTTATCTGCCGAGAAGCCCTTGGCCTTCAACGTGGTGTGGTTGATGCCGGGGGCCTGACCGAGATTGGCGTGGCCGAGCGCATAGGCTTCAATTTCAGCGAGCTGGGCTTCGTTGTAGCCGAGGGCGCGCAGGCCTTCCGGCACGGCGCGGTTGATGATTTTGAAATAGCCGCCGCCCGCGAGTTTTTTGAACTTCACCAGCGCGAAGTCCGGCTCGATACCGGTGGTATCGCAATCCATGACGAGGCCGATCGTGCCGGTGGGGGCGACGACGGTGGTCTGGGCGTTGCGGTAGCCGTTCTTCTCACCGAGCGTGACCGCGAGATCCCAAGCGATGCGGGCGCGTTCGATCAAGACCTTGTCCTTGCAGGCGGCGTGATCGAGCGGGACCGGGTTGATCGAGAGGTTCTCGTAGCCCGATGCCTCGCCATAAGCGGCGCGGCGATGGTTGCGCATAACGCGCAGCATGTGGCTTGCGTTTTCCGGGTAGCGGGCGAAGGGGCCAAGTTCACCGGCCATTTCGGCGGAGGTGGCGTAGCAGACGCCGGTCATGATGGCTGACAATGCGCCGCAGATGGCGCGGCCTTCGTCGGAATCATAGCCAAGGCCGGACGACATCAGCAGGCCGCCGATGTTGGCATAGCCGAGGCCGAGCGTGCGGTATTCGTAGGAGAGCTGGGCAATTTCCTTGGACGGGAACTGCGCCATCATCACCGAGATTTCGAGCGCCACGGTCCACAGGCGCACAGCGTGCTCGTAGGATTCCACATCGAACACTTTCGTGTCGTTGTTGCGGAACTGGAGCAGGTTCAGGGACGCGAGGTTACAGGCGGTATCATCAAGGAACATATATTCGGAGCAGGGGTTCGATGCGATGATCGGACCTGCGGCCGGGCAGGTGTGCCAGTCGTTGATGGTCGTGTGGTATTGCAGGCCGGGATCAGCCGAGGCCCAGGCGGAATAGCCGATCTTTTCCCAAAGGTCCTTGGCTTTCAGGGTCTTGTGGACCTTGCCATCGAGGCGGCGGGTGAGGTTCCAGTCGGCATCGTTTTCAACGGCGCGCAAAAAGTCGTCGGTGACGCGCACGGAATTGTTCGAGTTCTGGCCCGAAACCGTGAGGTAGGCTTCCGAATCCCAATCGGTGTCATAGGTATCGAAATCGATATCCTTGTAACCCTGCTTGGCGAATTGCATGACGCGCTTGATGTAATTGTCCGGCACCGAGGCGCGGCGGGCGAGCTTGATTTCCTTCTTCAGCGCCGGGTTTTTCTCCGGGTTGAAGCAATCGTCGCCGTTACCTTCGCAATTGACGCAGGCGCGCATGATGCCCTTGAGGGCCTTTTTCACAATCTTCGAGCCGGTAACGAGCGCCGCGACCTTCTCTTCTTCCTTCACCTTCCAATCGATATAGGCTTCGATATCCGGGTGATCGGCATCAACCACGACCATTTTCGCCGCACGGCGGGTGGTGCCGCCCGATTTGATGGCGCCAGCGGCGCGATCACCGATTTTCAGGAAGGACATGAGGCCCGACGACTTGCCGCCGCCCGAGAGCTTTTCGGATTCGCCGCGCAGTTTCGAGAAGTTCGAGCCGGTGCCCGAGCCATACTTGAAGAGACGCGCTTCACGCACCCACAAGTCCATGATGCCGCCTTCGTTGACGAGGTCATCGGCAACGGACTGAATGAAGCAGGCGTGCGGCTGCGGGTGTTCGTAAGCCGAGGTGGACTTTGTCAGTTCGCCAGTGGCGTAATCGACATAATAATGGCCCTGGCCGGGGCCATCGATGCCATAGGCCCAATGCAGGCCGGTGTTGAACCATTGCGGCGAGTTCGGCGCGACCATCTGCTTGGCGAGCATGTAGCGCAATTCGTCAAAGAACGCCTGTGCGTCGTCTTCGGTGGTGAAATAATTGCCCTTCCAGCCCCAATAGGTCCAAGCGCCAGCAAGGCGATCAAACACCTGCTTGGCCGACATTTCCGGGCCAAAACGCTTGGCGGGTTCAAGACCGGCCAGAGCCGCATCATCCGCAACCGAGCGCCACAGGAAGGAGGGAACAGAGTTCTCTTCAACGCGCTTCAAGGCTGCCGGAACGCCGGCCTTGCGGAAATATTTTTGGGCGATGACGTCGGCCGCGACCTGGCTCCATTCGGACGGAATCTCGATGCCATCCAGCAGAAACACCACCGAACCGTCCGGATTGCGGATTTCACTCTTGGTCGAGCGAAACTCAATGCTCGCGTAAGGTGACTGGTTGGCTGTGGTGTAGCGCCGTTCGATCCGCATCGTCATGTTCCAAAAGTCCCGCGAGCAAAGCCCGCGTGAGGCGCAATCCGCGCCCCGTGAGGTGTAAATAAAAAAGAACTTGAACTCTCAAGAGTCGTCCCCGCCGCCGGATCTGACCCCTTACAACCCGCCATCACACTCAGCCCGCAAGCTTTAGGGAGGCCGCGCGAAAACAGCCTCTACGTCCTGCCCTTTGGGGGCCGTTTGGAAGAGGCTGAAAACGTGCCGCCCGTCCGTGGCGGTGTGTCAAAACTATGGCGCTGACGAGCGCGTTTCGTCAAGGTTTTGTGTCAGGCTTGACGCATAAACACAAAATGTTGTGGGAAACGCACTTTTGAGAGAATCAGGGAAGGGCCAAATCCATCCTGTTGAAACTTATATACGTTCGTAGGTGAAAGGGCAGGGCGCGTGGCCGTTTCGACCGGTGGAAAACGGGTATAAGTTTGTTAACCATGTGCCCAGATTTGGTGTGTGGGGCAAAAGCGGCCACTAGACCCTGTGGCGGGCCGTTCGGGCCAAGCCCAAGCTCTTCTAAGGGGAGGAGCCAAAATCGGCTGTTGTGCGATTCGGATGCGGCTGTGATTCGGCCAAGCTCTTCACAAAAATAATTTTTTGACCCCAAGGGGCGGGTGGGGGCACCCCGGTATGGCCGCGCGGAAGCGCGACAAATTGGGCCTTAAACCAAAGCGCGAGGGTAAAATGCATGGTCTTGTCTTTACACAGGCGACCTCTCTCGCCATAGTCCCGCCCAGCATTGGGGGTGAAAAACCCTCGTTTCGTTCAGTTGGATTTGCGCGCCCATGAAACTGCTTCTCCAGATTTTCACCTGGTGGAATGGCCAGACCCTCAACACCCGTTTCCATACGTGGCGTAACGGCGAACTGGTGGGCAAGGACGAGTTCGGCAACCTGTATTACCGCACCAAAGGCGGCAAGAAGGACAAGGCGCTGGGTTTTGAGCGCCGCTGGGTGATTTACCCCGGCCAGAGCGAAGCTTCGGCCACGCCGGGTGGCTGGTATGGCTGGCTGCATCACACGACCGATGTGCCGCCGACAGAAGAAGCCTATACGGCCCGCGAATGGGAATTGCCCTATCAGGCGAACCTTACCGGCACGACGGGCGCTTATCGCCCCGCCGGTTCGATTCTGAAATCGGGCGAACGCGCCAAGGCCAGCGGCGATTACGAATCCTGGGCGCCCTGATCTTTTTAGGCTCCCTGATTTTTAAGATCAGCCTTGTGGACATAAAAAAAAGGACCGGAAATTTTCCGGTCCTTTTTGTTTGGGTGAAGGGCGCCGGATCAGGGGCCTTCGCAGCGTTTCAAATCCAGCATCGTCGAGGTGATGCGGTTTTCACGCTTCAAAATGTCACGCACTTCGGCGTCCTGCTTGTCGAGGCTGGTGCCAAGGTCGGCGCCCGACGAGGTTTTGGTGGTTTTCAGAACCACTTTGTTGTCCTTGAGGTCCAGCCCGAGCGACAGTTTCATTTCGGTCGGCAGGGAGGTCACCAGCAATTCGGCAAAATCGGGTGAAATCGTCACGCGGTGGAGAATGGCGAGCTTTTCGGGCGGAAGGTTGCGCTGCAAGCGCCAGATGCCGCGGGGGCCAAAGACGATGAAGGATTCGCTGCAATCGCGCGCCAGATTGATCGGCTGCCACTTGCCCGAAAGCTCACGGATCGGCGCGGGCTCCATCGCCTCGGGTTTTTCGTTGCAACCAGCGAGGAGGGGTAGAACGGCAGCGAGAAGTAAAAGGCGGCGACCTAGCATAATCGTCGAGTGCTCCATAATTTCCTGTGCCAAGAATAAAAGACACACGTTAACAAACATCATCCGTGTGACGGGCGTTCAACAGGCTTATTATTGCCCGAGTTGCTGTTTAAGGCCCTGTGAGCGCGCGGGGCCAGAAGGACCTGCGTGTTCCCGTTACGAGAGATTTTAAAAAAGAGCGCGACCATGCTAAACGGCAGTGAAGGTCAGGGTCGCAATCGCGAATCTCCTGTATTTACGACTTTGCGGCACCCGGATTTCGAAATGAATTCATTCTTCATGGCACGTGGATGGCTGAAAACGGGCGCGTTAAGCGCGTTGGCGCTGATTGGCGGTTTCGCCTCGCCCGCTTTGGCCGACAAAATCAAGCATCCCACGGCTGTTTTCTCCGGTCTCGACAAGATCACCGGGCGCATCATCTCGTTTGAAGTGGCGATTGACGAAACCGTGCAGTTTGGTGCGCTCCAGATCACGGCGCGCGTCTGCTACACACGGCCCGCGACCGAAGCGCCGCAGACGACCACTTTCGCTGAGGTGGATGAAGTCACAACCACCAATGAATACAAACGTATTTTCTCCGGCTGGATGTATGCGGCCAGCCCCGGCCTGCATGGAATCGAGCATCCGGTCTATGATATCTGGTTGACCGATTGTAAGGGTGGCTCGACGGTCATCGTCGAAAAGCCCGAGGTGAGTGGTTTTGAGGCCACGCCACCGGCCAATGCCACCGACAAGCCGCCGAAGCCCGGCACCGTGCCACGGCCGCGCCGCGTTCAGCCGGTTGATCCTGTTGATCCGACCTTGCCACCCGCACAAGCGGGCGAGCCCGCAGTGCCCAGCCTTGGTGGTCCGATTCAGGTTGGCCCGCCGCCCGGTGGTCGTCCGACGCCGCCCGCCAATCTGGTGCCAAGCCGTCCGGCCCAGCCGCGCTATAACGCCCCGGCGCCGATGCGCGATCCGGCCGGAAACTGAATTTCAAAGCCCCATCAAAGAGATGGGGCTTTTTTTTCGTTTAAAATATCGAGAGCGGTCGATCCGCGCACGCTGATGCCACGGGGCCAGCAATAGAAATTGGCTTCGCGCGTCACCGCCTCTTCCAGCATCTCGTGATAGGTTTCGCGTGGGATTTCGATCGCGCCCAAGGTCTGCAAATGCGGGGTGACGAATTGGGTGTCGAGCAGGGTGAAGCCCCCATGGCGCAACCGCGCCACCAGATGGGCCAGCGCCACCTTTGAGGCATCAGGTGCGCGGTGGAACATGCTCTCGCCAAAGAACGCGGCACCAATGCTGACCCCATAGAGCCCGCCAACAAGTTGATTGTCCTTATAGACTTCCACCGTATGGACAAAGCCTTGCTTGAACAACGCGCCGTAGAGTTCGCGGATGCGGGTGTTGATCCAGGTGTTATCGCGGTCGGGTTTGGCTTCGGCGCAGCCATCAATCACGCCATGGAAATCCTGATCCACGCGCACTTCAAAGCGGTCGGAGCGGATGGATTTGGCGAGGCTTTTTGAAATGATCAGGCCATCGAGCGGAAAAATGCCACGCTCTTTGGGGTCCACCCAGAACAGTGACGGATCATCGGCGCTTTCCGACATGGGAAATAGGCCAATCGTATAGGCCCGGAGCAAAATTTGCGGGGTGATGTGGTCGGGTGAGCGCGGTTTGGCCATGGGCCAAGAGTGGGGGCGGCGCGGCTTTGCGTCAAGCGCTCTGGTGCGATGCAAAAAGTCCGTCTACCCTCTCCTCATGAGTGTTTCTGAGCCGACATCCTCACTCCCCGAAAATGTCACATTGGCGCAAGCCTTTCGCGTGTGGTTGCGCATCGCATTACTCAGTTTTGGCGGGCCAGCCGGGCAAATTGCTACGATGCATCGCATTCTGGTGGAAGAAAAACGCTGGATTTCCGACGCCCGGTTTTTGCACGCCCTCAATTATTGCATGCTTTTGCCGGGGCCGGAGGCGCAGCAACTCGCGACCTATATCGGCTGGCTGATGCACCGCACGCGCGGCGGGTTGATGGCGGGCCTGTTGTTCATTGCCCCCGGCATGATCGCCATTATGGCCCTGAGCATGATTTATGTGAGTTTTGGCAAGCTCGGGCCGGTTAATGCGCTGTTTTTCGGGCTGAAAGGGGCGGTTCTGGCCATCGTGGTCGAGGCGGTGATCCGCATCGGCAAGCGCGCCTTGCAGAATTCTTATCGCATAGCGCTGGCGGCGCTGAGCTTTATCGGGATCTTCTTCTTCAACCTGCCGTTTCCGCTGATCATTCTGCTGGCGGGCGTCATCGGCTTTGTGGCGACGCGCGCCGGATTTTTGGCCTTTGCACCCGCCACGATGCTCCAAGGGCACAGCGATGAGCTGGATGTTCATGCCCGCAGTGAAAATGCAAAGCCCCTGAAAACGCTGCTGATCTGGGGGGCGATCTGGCTTCTTCCTGTGGCGGCGTTGTGCGTCGGGCTAGGTACAAGTCATGTTTTTTCGACCATTGCGTTGTTTTTCAGCAAGATGGCTATGGTGACCTTTGGCGGCGCCTACGCTGTGCTCGCCTATGTCGCGCAGCAAGCGGTGGAGAATTATCACTGGCTTCAGCCCGGTGAAATGCTCGACGGTTTGGGCATGGCCGAAACGACACCCGGCCCGCTGATCATGGTGCTGCAATATGTGGGCTTTCTGGCCGCCTACCGCACGCCCGGCGCCTTGCCGCCGATGCTGGCCGGGGCGCTTGGTGGATTGATCGCTACCTTTGTGACCTTTGCGCCCTGTTTCTTATGGATATTTCTCGGTGCACCCTATGTGGAACGTCTGCGGGGCCATCGGCCACTTACCGGGGCGCTGGCGGGAATCACAGCGGCGGTGCTGGGGGTGATTTTGAACCTCGCCATCTGGTTCGCCATCCATGTGGTGTTTCGTGAGGTCGTGGCCGTGAAGAGCTTTGGTTTCGCCTTTGAGCGTCCGGTTTGGACGAGTGTCGATATCTATGCGCTGGGCCTGTCGGTTTTGGCGATTATTCTCACCTTCCGCGTGAAGATGGCGATGCCCCTGACTCTGGCCATCTGTTGCGGGGCGGGCTTGGCGCTGCATCTCGCCGGATTGGTGTGATCACGAGACGCGGGCGACGCTCAACATCTCATGCACATTATAGGTGATGAGCGCGAGGAAGGCGGCAAGGCCGAGATACATCAGCCCGTATTCCATGCGCGTGGTGAGCGGCACATTGTAATAGGCCAGATTTTCCGGGGCATTGGGATCATATTTCCACGCTTTGATCACCTGCGGGAAAGCGAGAATGGCGATGAGGATGAAGGCCGGGCTTGGCGAGTAGAACAAAAATGCCAGCATCATTGGCACGCCGAGCAGCCAGACGCGCGGGCTGATAATGGCCGTGATGCGACCGCCATCCAGTGGAGAGACAGGCAAGAGATTGATCAGATTGAGAAGGAAGCCGGAATAGGCAATGGCCAGCAGCAGGTTGCTGTCCATATAGCGGCTGAGAAAATAGGTCGCTCCCGCTGCCAAGGTTCCGATATAGGGACCCGCGAAAGCGACATAGGCTTCGGTTTCGACATTCATCGGCTGATCTTTGAGATCAATCCATGCGCCCAGAAACGGGATGAAAGTGGGTGCGCCGACGCGCAGCCCACGCTGTTTGGCGGCGAGATAATGGCCCATTTCGTGCGCGAAGAGCAGCAAGATGAAGCCAGCGGCAAATTGCCAGCCCCAGATCATGGCATAGACACCGAGCGACAGCAGCATCGTGCCGCCGGTGGTGAACAGTTTGCCGAATTTCAGCCCCGAAAAAAGCAGGAGCAGAATTTTCACGGCGTCGGCCCATGCGGCGGTTGCGGGCCATTGGGGTTTTGCGTGGGATCTTGCGGGGCTGCGGGCGGCGCGGGGGGCGTTTGCGCCTTGGCGCCAAAGAACAGTTTTTTCACGCCGTAGAGGGCAACACCACCGGCCACGAGCAGGATTTTGGCGAATTTCGCGAAGAAGCCGAGGACAAC
>Ga0209023_10007195_pt1 | contig 11488 bp, 14 predicted proteins | sample LakOneMetagenome_FD_187468 | JGI IMG/M metagenome (GOLD analysis project Ga0209023, IMG submission 187468) | Freshwater and sediment microbial communities from Lake Erie, Canada (SPAdes) (version 2) | ecosystem: Environmental > Aquatic > Freshwater > Lentic | place: Lake Erie, Canada...
ATGCAATACCCATTTTCAAAACCTCCAAATGACTCATTGAGTATACGTTAATCGGTCTTTTCTAAACTAAATTCTTCAGCCGCTTTGTAGTCCGCTTTGATCTTCTGCAATGCTTGGACAAGATCAAGAGTACGCCCTTTGCGCTAGAGCCTAAGCACTTGACGCACTAAATGTTCCAACAATAAGGGGCTTGAAAGACTAGCGGACGCGTTAGCTGGTGAACAATGGCGATGACAAGCTTTGTTTGACCATAAAATTAGGGCACTTCGGTGCCCTTTGTCATTCTAGTTAAACCGTACCTGTTAAATCTAGCAGGTATAGGGCAGTCTCCTAACTCACTCCGCTTTCTGTGAAAAATGCTCAATAAGGGATTTTTCTAGTACTTGATCCACATACATAACTATATTCATCGATTCATACGAATATTTAGTATGGTGGAATAGAATCTCGCCTTTGCTTAAAGACAGAGTAACGCCATGTGATTTGGCTAAATCCAAAAATTCACTCACAGTCATTCGTACAGTCATTCGTATAAACCCTCTCATGTACCTAAATTAATTCGTCTTTTCTAAACTAAATTCTTCAGCCGCTTTGTAGTCAGCTTTGATTTTTTGCAATGCTTGAACCAGATCAACACCTGACTGTTCAGCATAGTCACGTACATATCTTTCAGTGATTTCAGGGTGATTAGCCGTAATTTCCTTGAATAAAACCAGTTCAAGGCCGACAAATGCGGATATGTTTCTAGGCAGATTGACTGGAGTATCAGTTACAGCCCTTGTTGCAGTGTGCTTTTGTTTGAATTTGAAAGAAAAACCTGTGATGGTGCGCCCTGATTTGTGCTGTTCGTAGGTTGCTTTGATGTCGGTGTGGCCGTTAATCTGCTGAACAGCGTAATCCAACACCCGCGCTTTAAAATTCCCCATAGTTGGGTACTCATTTACCCCTAAACCTAGTTGATTTCTAAAGTGATTAATTTCAAATATCGGGGTTTTTCCAGTGGATCGCCACTGAATTAATAGCTCGTACAACCTTACTGCATAGGCACTTTTCAGCCCCGCAACCTGCTCCAACTCGTAGCTAGTGAAGTTTTCTTCCAGCCGCGTGATCTCTGGCACAACTTCATGTCCGAAACGTAGCGTAATCGACCCTTCACCCTCCTCATACGCCATCGCAGTTACCCAACGCACAGCCATAGGACGTGTGCGGTCACGCTTCTTATCGTACACCTCGACTGTAGCGCGTCGATTGAATAGCGTCTCTACTGCTTCAGATAGCACCTTGTATGCCGTGTGCTTTTCAACGCCAAATAGTGCCGCATAATCTTGCGCTCTAATTGTTAATAAAGTTTCAGCGGTAATCCCTTCGCTTGACTCACGCGCCCCGACAATCGACATCAAAATAAGGCGCTGTTCAACAAGACCGAGTGTGTAGCTTGCTTGTATAAGGGCATTTGATTTTACAACTAATTCAGTCATATAGAATTCTAATTATGGGTCGATAAACGTCTTTATACATACATGGATAGTAAAAGTAAATGTATATCCAAATAAATATTTGTATATACAAATATTTATTTGCCAACAAAACGACAAATAATTTTCAGTCTATGAATGGGTCGATAAACGTTATTTAATCTACAAAAATATTTAAGTAGAGATATTGGTCGATAAACGTAGAGATATGGGTCGATAAACGTAGAGATATGGGTCGATAAACGTAGAGATATGGGTCGATAAACGTAGAGATATGCCAGCTACAGCCTTACTCCTGCAATGGTTTCAGAGTGTCTAAAAGCTTTTAAAAGCTTTAAAAACCTTAAAAGCCCCTGGCGGGAATTTTTAGATCAAGAATCAAAAGCGAAAAACAGAGCGGCTTTTGAGAAGAAAAACAATGAAATTGCTGTGCCGATTTTCAGCAGAAAATTGGATGCTTTTGAGGAATCAGGAACGAAGAATCACACCCCTCAAAAAAGGGGTGTGATTGGAGAACTACCGAGCAGCAAAAATATGCTGTCCTGTAGACCGAAGTTTTACTGGCATTGCCAACTCAACTTTGGATTTGTACCGCATTACCACAAGTCTCTTAAAACTCAACATCCGCCAAGACGTTGATTCAGGTGAGCTGTCCAGGCCCACCTATTTGGTTTTTCTAGTGCTTCGTACCGCCTTACACCAACAACTTTGGCTTTCGCTCATCAATCGCTTACGTTTTTATTCGCTCGAAATTGACTCAAACGCTACTGACCAAATCTCCCACACTGTAAAATTCACTTATGCCCGATTCAAGATCGGTTTTGGTGAATACGGCTTAAAGTTCACTTGCCAAAGCGAACAACCGCAGTGCTTCCCACGTTATTACATCAGATCTTACCGAGCAGAACCCGCCTTTCTCCAGTGCTGTAACCCTTCCATTTTCATCGGTAGGGGTTCCAAAAAGTAACCAATTTATCAGTCACAACACCATCCACGAATTTAGCGTACTTGCTCTCTACAATGCGTGTTTAACCTGTTTGATGAAACAGGGGTAAAACCACGCAATTACAGGCTTAAGCTATCCAGCGATCTTGAAAACTTGCGTTCTCAAGTACCAGTCAATCCAGATTTCTCCTCATGACCCGAATACGTCACCGTATCCTCAGCAGCCCACCTGTGTAGCACGCAACTGACAGAAATTACCCAATCTGCCAGCAACGGTGGTGATTAACGAACCCGTTCACAATCCTTGTGAGGTTCTCACCATTTCCCGATGTACAGGGTATTTAACGCGCCATTGTCCCAACGCCTTAAATCTCTAGTCACCTAGATTCCCGTGTCCGTGTCGCCCAACCACCCAATTTAAATATCAAGCGCAATGCGTCAAATTCGCGTTTTAAGGGGTTTTACGCTTTTGTCTGACACATCCATCGCAGAATGAGTTTAACGTGGCTTAAAACGCAAATTTGACGCATTTAAAACAAGAATGGATCGAAGGAGGCATTTCAGCCTCCAGCGCCCGTCATAGCCGCACCAGCGAGGTTTCCCCAGCATGCAGCTTTGTCGAAGCAAATTTTTGGCAAAATTTGTCGAAGGCGGTACGAATTACCTGGGGGATTGGCGTCCCCCATTTTTCCACAAATGAGAGGTTGGACAATCCCCAAAAGACACCGCCACGATAGCACGGGAAGCCCCTAAATTCAAAATCGCAAGGAACCCCCATTTAATGCAATCGCGATGCGATACTTTAAAAGCATTTTTAAAGTCAAAATCAACAGCATTTTTTGCATGTATACGGTAATATGCGCCATAGATTCGCGAAATAATTCATAGTATCGCGGTAAGGGTTTTAAAAATGATCTACTATTGCTTCCGAAAAACGACCGCATTACAACGAGTTCAGCTCTTAGTGAGCTTGGGTTCAGATCACTTCGCAGTGCTGGAAATCCCACCACAAAGTATCGAAAATGTGGTGAAAAAATTGACTGATCGCTATCGGTTGGACTTATCCAAAGATCAGAAATATCGTCGGCGTAAATCAGGGCGGTCGGTGGCGGATTTGGTGGTTTACTATGATTCTCAGCTCGCTAAATACCGTTTGTTTGTTTTGGCGACCCTTGGACAAGATGCAATGAGCTGGACGCAAGCTGGCTACGAAAACCTGCAATCTATCCGTGTGGCGCGTGTGGCATTTTCAGATCAATATGAGCTGGTGTATCTGACGCGGAAGAAGTCGGCAATGCTGAATCGGGGCAGAAGCAGCGATGCACCCGAAACGTGGACGTGGCGGATGACCGAGGTTCAATATGAGAAAATGCAGCGTTATTTAGAGAAAAGCGTGGTGATGTATCCGAATAATCCATTGCCGTTGAAGCAAGCGGTGCATATTTTAGAGCGATTGCCAGGATTGCGCGGAGTACGGCAGCAGATCGGCACGCTATGGGCGCATACGCTGAAACAATGGAAGCACGCATACAAAGCGGAGATGTCGCACACGTTGAAATTGCACTTTATGCGGATGCAGGGCAATGATGTGGATACATTGGCGGAATTGGTGGCGCATGTGCAGCGTAGGGCTGCGGAAAAAGCAGCGCAAAGCGGTCTTTAGTGGCTGGGTTTGTACAAATGTGGAGGAGTTTGCAATGAAAATACATCCATTGGATGAGAAGCTGTATGCGGAAACACTGGCGAGAGTGACGGAAGCGGCGCGACCGTTCGGACAAAAACAGGTGGATTACGCCAAATGGAATCTGGATCGATACTTTGCGTTTAGGGCGACGCTGGATGATTCAGAGATCGACGGCGAAAATCTGAATCTGCGCTTGCGGTCAAAATTGCGCTGGTGGTTTGCGCAGACGTTGAAGAATTTGCAGATCACCAGCCGCATCAAAAAGCGCAATTCGTTTAAGCTGGATGCTTAGGTTGTTGCGTGCGGCGTTTGTGGTCTGTACAGTAACCTGAATTTGTAAACAAATTTAACTTTCGGACACTTGGTTACATGGGGTTTAAATGGAAATAAGCATTGCAGAAGCCGCTGAACGTTGGGGTGTTTCTCGACAATATATTTATCGAAAGATAAAGAGTGGTCAGCTTTCTAAGCTAAATGCTGGCACCATTGATACTAGCGAACTTCTCCGTGTGTTTGGTGAACCCAAGAGCCAGAATAAGTCAACTGTTGACAGTGGTAGTTTGACAACTATGGACACTCAGTTACAGCATGAAAATACGCTTTTGAAAGATCATGTTAAACGGTTGGAAGGAAGTTTATCGCACGCTGAACAGATACAGAGTCGGTTACTCAGTCAAATTGAGGATGCTAACCAAAAAGTTCAATTACTCATTGAATATCAGTCGCCTAAACTGGTTGATAAAAGCAGTTGGAGTAAACTAGTTGTCATCTGGGTTGTCATTATTCTGATAATCCTTGTCACTTCTGGTGTGGGTTTGGCTTTATATCTTCATGCCGCCCATTATTTCTAAAGGCTTTCTGAATACCATGCCAATCACTAGAAAAATTTACCGTAAAGGCGAACAGCCAGCGCCGTTGACGGTTGAGCAGTTGGCGGAAATCAATGCACTCAAAGACTTGGCTGATGAGGACATTGACAAAAAAATGGAGCAAAAAAATCTTGATAAAATTAAAAATCCGCCACTGGCGATAAAGCCTAAGTATTGAATGGTGTAATATCTATCACACACAAAAGAAGGATTTAAAATGAAAAAAACACTGATCATTGCCGCCCTGTTTCTTTCTGGTTGCGCCGCCATGACTCCGACCCGCGAAAACGTGAAAGGGTTTAAGGTCTATGATATTCCTAGCGCACCAACTCCCCAGCTATCCCGCGCTTTAGCGCAATCCATCAAAACCGCTATGCAGCAATATTCAAGTGACGTAGACATTTCCCAGAAAATCCCGCCGTCACCATTGCCAGAAAAAGCAACTCGCTATGAGGTCATAAACCCATTGCAAAATGCGACTGGATTGATGGCGCTTGCGGCTCAAGCGGGGGGCGGGGCTTTTGAGATTCCGCGCTGTCAAGGTTCGGTGTTGGACGTAACGTCACACCGAAACTATGCAGGGTTTGAAAACACGACATTTTTTGTCTGTTTGATTCCGTATCAAAAAGGCTACTCATTGAACGTCTACTATAGTTTCACCCGCATTACTGGCGGATTCTCAACAGCAAGTCTAGGCAATCAATTGGCGCAATCTATGGTCGGTAGTACAGGTCAATATATCCCGAAAACCATTGCTGACATTGAAAGTTCTGTCACGGCGCAAGGTTTACCCTTGGTCACTGTGGATGGATACCCTAACTAGAAAAACAAAATTTGGCGCGGCTGGGAAAACCCAGCCTGATCCTTTGCATTATTCTGGCAACCAGCCATCTTTAAGCACATATGCCAGTTTCCATTGAATAATTTGAGGGAAGCTGTCTAGCCCTGTTTCGTCAATCGCTTGAGCAACAGCCTTAGCCCAGACAACAGCTAACCATTCTTCATTATTCAACCGCGTTTTTAGGCTTGGGGTTTCTTTCAGTACAAGCGCAATATCCATACGTTGTGCGCTAATCGTCGCTTTCCAACTTGCACCGCGCCGTGCTGGTTGATATTGCCATTTAAGCAAGTGAGCCAATAGCACAATCATGCGGCTCGCAAGCTCACGCTGTTCGCTTTTACCCACGTCCTCAATCTCCTCTGCAATATGTTCCAAATCAAGCAATTCAAAGCGACCAGCACGAACATGTGCCGCTTGCTCATTCGCCCATGCCACAATGTCTTGTTCGTATGCAATACCCATTTTCAAAACCTCCAAATGACTCATTGAGTATACGTTAATCGGTCTTTTCTAAACTAAATTCTTCAGCCGCTTTGTAGTCCGCTTTGATCTTCTGCAATGCTTGGACAAGATCAACTCCTGACTGTTCAGCGTATTCACGCACATATTTTTCTGTGATTTCAGGATGGTTAGCTGTTATTTCTTTAAATAGTACCGACTCAAGACCGACAAATGCAGAGATATTTCTAGGTGAAATAACTGGAGTATCTGTTACCGCCCTTGTTGCAGTGTGTTTTTGTTTGAATTTGAAAGAGAATCCTGTGATGTTGCGACCTGTTTTATGTTGCTCGTAAGTTGCTTTGATGTCGGTGTGATCGTTGATCTGCTTAACGGCATAATCCAATACAAATCGCTTAAAATTATCCATGCGTGGGTATTCATTCACACTAACACCCAATTGATTTTTAAAATTATTTACCTCAAAAACTGGTGTTTTTCCAGTGGTACGCCATTGAATTAATAATTCGTAAAGTCTCACAGCATAAGCACTTTTAAGCCCTGCAACTTGCTCAAGCTCATAGGATGTAAAGTTCTCTTCAAGGCGCGTAATTTCTGGCACGACCTCATGACCGAAACGCAATGTAATCAGTCCTTCTCCTTCCTCATACGCCATAGCAGTAACCCATCTAACAGCCATAGGGCGTGTGCGGTCGCGCTTCTTGTCGTATACCTCTACCGTAGCGCGTCGATTGAACAAAGTCTCAACAGCATCAGCTAACGCCTCATACGCCGTATGTTTTGCAACACCGAACAATGCTGCGTAATCCTGTGCCCTGACTGTCAATAAGGTTTCGGCTGTAATACCATCGCCTGCTTCACGCGCCCCCACAATAGACATCAAGATTAACCTTTGCTCAACCAAACCTAACGTATAGCTAGCTTGTATCAGAGCGTTAGATTTAACAACTAATTCAGCCATATAGAGCTCTAATTGTAGGTCGGAAAACCTAGTGATATGGGTCGGAAAATAAATATAACTTTAAATAATTATTTCTAGTAATTACTTATGTTAAATATTGTAAGTTTTAAGGTCGGAAAACCTAGTGATATGAGTCAATAAATATACATATAACTTAAAGTAATTATTTCTAGTAATTACTTATTATAAATATAATAAGTTTTAAGGTCGGAAAACCTAGTGATATGGGTCGGAAAACCTAGTGATATGGGTCGGAAAACCTAGTGATATGGGTCGGAAAACCTAGTGATATGCCCGCTACAGCCCTACTCCTGCAATGGTTTCAGAGTGTCTAAAAGCTTTTAAAAGCTTTAAAAACTTTAAAAACCCCTGGCGAGAAAATTCAGATCGAAAAACAAAAGCGAAAAAACAGAGCGGTTTTTAGAATAAAAAATAATAAATTGCTGTGCCGAATCGCAGCAGCGAATCGGATGCTTTTGATCGAGCAGGAAAGAAGAATCACACCCCTCAGAAAAGGGGTGTGATTGGAGAGCAACAGCACGGCAAAAATATGCCGTCCTGTAGACCGAAGTTTTACATTCAAGCGGTCTGGTGACATTGCCACCGCACGTTTGAATTTGTTGACACGGTGTCGCAGGTTTTCATTGAGCGGAAAACACGCCTCTTGGAATATTTCATCAGACAAGGTTCACGGAGGACTAATCCGAACGTGATGAGTGACTAGCTCAAAACTCCCTTGCCGCAGTTGACCCACTGCCCAGCAACCTCACAACTTTGGCTTTCGTATTCACACCACTCACGTTTTTATTCGCTCGGAGTGCTATAGATCATTGAAAATGATCATCTAATCGCCAAATCTCCCACACTCATACAACCGCTTATCCCTACGTCTAGCGTAGTTTTCACGGTTTAGATCATTGCGTACAGTGCCACCTGATACGCTATCTTGAGTGCTTCCCATCTTAGTTTTTCGGATCTTAACGAGTAGAACCCAGCTCTCTCATACTTCACGTGACTTCCTGTTTCCCCTAGGCGCGGTTCCTTAAAATTACCTAGGTTATGCACGTTACATACTCATCGAGTTTACTGTACTTACTCTACACAATGCATGTTTTATCATAGACTTACACGCAATTACAGGCTTGAGCTATCCAGCGATCTTGGCATTTCCTCCAAGTACCGCACCCTCCAGATTTCTCCTCAAGTGCCTAGTACGTCACCGTACTCTCAGCAGCCCACCTGTGTGTGAACGAAAACAGCCTCACGACCGTTCACGCCTGGTTCTTAACGCAGTATTGTCCATCCTAGACACTGCTCACCATCTTCCAAAAAACAGGGTATTTCGAGTGATTTCTCAGATCTCAAAATCTCTAGTCGCCTAGATTCCCGTTTCGATGTCGCCCAAACGCCATTTTAAAACTGTCATTTATGCCGTTATTTTGCGATTTAAGACGCTTTTGATGTGCGGGTGCTACCTTGGTAACAAAACACGCATATCGTTGCTTAAATCGCAAAATAACGGCATTCGGAATGGATCGAAGGACGGAGTTTCACCGTCCAGCGCCCAACGCGTGCCGCACCAACCAAGTTTCCCCGGTATGCAGCTTCGTCGCGAGTCAGTCGAATTTGGCAAATCCGAAAGAGCGGGCAATGGGTCAATCACGGGGCTACCCCCGTGCAGTCTAAAAAGATCAAGTCACGGAGGGAGTCGGCCTTCCTACTCCGCAGAATAGCGCAAAAATTTAGCCTACGGCAAATTTTTGCAGGAACCACTAGTAACAGCATTTTTGCTAAAGCAAAAATAAACGCAAAAAATACTATAAAATTACGAAAAATACCGTTAGATTTCCCTTATTGGATTTCTAAATTTGAGAAAACGGCGATGATTTACTATTGTTATCGAAAATCAACAGCGTCCCAGAGGATCCTGGATCGTGCCGCAAGAGACGCGACGCACTACCGAAAAATCACCGTTCCCTTTGAAAAAATAGTGCAAAATATCGCCAAATTGAACGCTATATTCAACTTTAATTTAACGCCGATGCAGCGATTTAAGCGTAAAGATAAGCAAATGCCTGTGGCGGATTTGATCGTTTTTTGGAATCGAGCGAAGCCTGATGCTGCGGATCTATTTTTAATGATTTATGAGGACGCGACGCGTTTTTCTGATTCAGAGCAATTTTTGCGCTGGGATGCGAAAGAGCCGTTGACGGCTTTAGTGGGTGCGGATAAGTTGGTTTTAACAAATCAGTACGAGCTGGTGCAGTTGCCGCGCAAGAAATCCACGATTAAATACGCGCCCAATCACGCACCATCCTCATGGACGTGGCGGATGACGGATGCTTATTACGCGCACTTTCAGAAGCAAATTAAAAAGGGGATCGACTGCTGGACTGCTAATCCAGTTCCGCTAAAGCAAGTTGTGCATAGCTTGTACGGTACGCTGGGTTATCGCGGAGCGAGAATGCAGGTGGGGTATTTGATGACGGAGCTTCGCACAAACTGGAAGCAGCGCTTTAACACGCCATTTTCGGCAGAGGTCAGTCTTAATCTGTCGTATTTAGGGCGGCTGAAGGATGATTGTAAGTCGCTGGAAGAATTATTTACGGCGCGTGAGGTGATTTTAAAAGAATTGGCAACTGGAACTTAGGGAGTTAACCATGAAAATACATCCGTTGGATGAGAAGCTGTATGCGGAAACACTGGCGAGATTGACCGAAATGGCGCGACCATTTGGGCAAAAGCATGTGGATTACATGAAGCAGGGTTTAGATGAGCAGTTTGCGTTCAGAGCCACGCTCGATGCTTCCGAAATCGACGGTGAAAACTTAAAGTTGAAGTGGCGATCAAAGTTGCGCTGGTGGTTTGCGCGGACGTTGAAGAATTTTCAGTTGATGAGCCGCATCAAAAAGCGCAATTCGTTTAAGTTGGATGCTTAGGTTGTTTTTTTGCGAAATCCGAAAAATCCGCGCTTCTCCGCTTCAGGTAAATTTGGCGGTGTAGTGAACGGTGATTTAGGGGCTTCGAGTAGCTTCATCGTATCTGTGAGTGTCGATATTTGCTTTTGCAGCCAGTCCTCGCGTACCTCTGATTTACGCAGAGAATCTTCAAGTAGGCGAATTTGAGCCTTGTATAGCAGCTCAACTTGCGATGGCTCTGCTGGTGTATTTTTTTGATCGTTTTGCACTTGTTCTACGTGTTCAACTTGTGCTTTTTTGTGGTGTAACCTATGCACTGGTGACGTGCCACTGAACACTCTTAAAACATCTGCTGTGTCCACGGTGCCATTATCCTTTCTAGACAGCTCTCCACTCTCTATTTTTTTATAAATTGTTGTTCTTGATACTTTTGCTAACTGTGCAGCCGCTTTAATGGACAGTTCCATAATAGTGTACTCGTGTTCAATTTATTAACTGTAACATATGTCTATAGAATGGTGTACAGTACACGTAATCATATACATTGATAAATTTAAATTTAGGATTGTTATGCTTGAATATGAATACGTCATCTTTGAGTGGGATGAACAGAAAAACCGTAGCAACAAGCTAAAACACGGCATATCATTTGAGACAGCCCACTACGTTTTCTTTGATCAACATTGCCTGACTGAGTTCCACCGCGTTGAAAACGGCGAGGAACGCTGGAAAACATTAGGTTTATTGGGTGAGGAAGTGGTCATTTTCATTGGTCACTTAGTTTCGGAAGATTCTGCGGGACGTGAGATAATACGTCTCATCACAGCACGTAAAGCGGATGCTACAGAACGGGAGGAATACTATGCCAATTACTAGAAAAATTTACCGTAAGGGTGAGCAGCCTATGCCATTGACCGCTGAACAGTTGGCAGAAATCAATGCGCTCAAGGGTTTGAATGACGCGGACATTGACCACAGTGATGATCAGGCGACCAAAGCAGGTTGGATACAGGCGAGTCTTGAGAAGATTAAGAGTACGCCTTTTGCACTAGAGCCTAAGCACCTGACACACTAGATGTACCCGAAAAGGGGCTAGTGAGACTAACGGACACGTTAGCTGGTGGATAATGGCGATGACAAGCCTTGTTTAACCATAAAATTAGGGTACTTCGGTGCCCTTTGTCATTTCTGCATATAAAGCTAGCCAACTTACCCTGATTTTGCGCGGAAAGCCCCGTCCTTTAGGTCGGGGATGTAGAGCGCAGGCGGCGCAGAGCCGCCTTAATACGGTGTCTGTTGTTGCTCAATATACTGTTTAATAATCGCAATTGGCGCA
>Ga0209023_10007196_pt1 | contig 11488 bp, 8 predicted proteins | sample LakOneMetagenome_FD_187468 | JGI IMG/M metagenome (GOLD analysis project Ga0209023, IMG submission 187468) | Freshwater and sediment microbial communities from Lake Erie, Canada (SPAdes) (version 2) | ecosystem: Environmental > Aquatic > Freshwater > Lentic | place: Lake Erie, Canada | collected...
GCGCTGGTGATGTTCGCCCGGGACAGGACTGCTTTGGCTTCCATCGCCAGCCAGGATGCGTTGTAGGACGTGTTTGCGCCCGCGCGCATCTCGTCGATCTGGAGAAACACCCTGAAACCTCCCGTGGACGACGTCCAGAATAGCGGAGGCGAGACCCTCGTCAATTCACATCAATGTTTGCTGGACGGTGAAGTTGGCGGACCTGTCAGGGCGCGGAACAGCCCGGGCTCATTGAGTCCGTCGAGGATCGTCACCAGCAAGTCGACCAGTTCCTCGGCCGCCAGGGTGATCTCGCCGGCCAGCCAGCCGGTGATGGTGTCGCGCACGCCGCCCACCACGAAGCGGGCGGCACCGGTGATGCGGTCGTTGCCGCCGATCCGCAGCGCGTTCTGGATGTGTTGACCAGATAGTGCGATGAACAACTCGCTCTGCTGCGCCCGCTTGCGTAGCACCGCTGCGTTGGACAGCTGGGTGCTGAACAGCAACCGCCCGATTCGCGGATCGGTGCTGATCATGCCGACGATGTTGCCGATGCCGGCCCGGTTCTGTCCGGCCAGCGGTGCCGCGGCCACCGCAGCCTGGGTGGTGGTCGCCAGCTGGGCGGTGACGTCGTCGAAGACCGCCTCCACGAACGCGTCCTTGTCGGCGAAATTCTCGTAGAAATAACGCGCCGTCAGGCCGGCCTGCGCGCAGATGGCGCGCACGGTCAGGTCGTCGGGGTCGGTCCGTCCCAGCAGGTCGAGGCCCGCGTCGATCAAGCGCCGTCGACGCTGTGCCAGTCGGTCGCTCGCCTCGACGCCGCCGTAGGGCCGGCTTGCCATGCTCTCCATGTTGACACCCGGGTGGCGGTCCGGCCAAAATCTGAGAACATTTGTTATCAGATTAATGAAGGTGACCATGACGATCAGCGACGTCCGCCCCGCACCCGCCCGCCGCGCCCGGCGGACCCACGTGGGCGACGAGCTCATGGGCGTCGTACTGCTGGCTGCCCCGGCGAACGTGATCATGCAGCTCGGCCTGCCGGGCGTCGGCTATGGGGTAATGGAGAGCCGGGTCGACAGCGGCCGCATCGACCGACATCCGGTCAAGCGGGCCCGTACCACCCTGACCTACCTGGCGGTGGCGACCCGGGGTACCGACGAACAGAAGGCCGCGTTCCGCCGGGCCGTCAACGGCGCACACGCGCAGGTGTACTCCGCCGATGAGAGTCCGGTGAAGTACAACGCCTTCAACAAGGATCTCCAGCTGTGGGTCGGCGCCTGCCTCTACAAGGGTGGGGTCGACATCTATCGGACCTTCATCGGCGAGATGGACGACGAGACCGCCGACCGGCACTACCAGAATGAGGGCAAGGCGAAAGCCACCACCCTGCAGGTGCCCGAGGAGATGTGGCCGGCCGACCGGGTGGCGTTCGAGCAGTATTGGCAGGAGTCGCTGGACCAGATCCACATCGACGACGCGGTCCGCAGGTACCTCTATCCCATTGCGGTCAACCGGGTGGCCAAGTTCCGGCTCCCCGGGCCGCTGCAGCGCGCCCACGAGCAGTTCTGGTTGTTGATCACCACGGGATTCCTCCCGCAGCGGTTCCGGGACGAGATGCAACTGCCGTGGGACCCGCAACGTCAGGCTCGGTTCGACCGCCTGATGGCAGCGATCCGGACGATCAACAATCTGCTGCCGGAGCCGGTGCGGCGATTCCCGTTCAATGTCCTGCTACGCGACCTGGATTGGCGGATCAGAACCGGACGCCCCCTGGTCTGACGAAGCGGCCCTGTGGCGTTTGCCACAACCGCTGGTCAGCGTGCTGTGGGTGCGCTCTTCACCGGCCCCCGAACCTCTCGAAACTTAGGCTATGCAATGCTAATTTCGGCAGAATTAGTCTAGGCAAAGCTATCTTGAAGGAACGGACGGAACGTGCCTGGTCTCGGCTGGCCGTGGCGTGCGCCGTGCGCACGGACGGGATCCCGGATGCGCCACCACTACCGGCGCTGCAACCGCGGAACGGTGAACTCCTCGCGGCATTGCGGGCCCTGCACCCCGCTGGGAACGGAACATCTTGTGGCGCAGCCGATTGCGGTGCAGTTGGTCAGAACATGAACGGACGCAGGAACCGGTTCATCCGGCGCAGGTAGTCCGGCTGGCTCACGTGCAGGATGTGGTTGCCGGGGAACCAGTGCAGCGCGCAGCGATCCCAATGCTCCCAGAGGGCTTCGGCCTGTTCTGGCGGGGCCAGTCGATCACCGAGCCCGGTGATGATGAGCCGGCGGTCCTTGGGCACCAGCGGTGCGTAGTTCAGCGGTGAGTGATATGCCGATGCCGCGAAAGAGGATTCGGTGGACATACCGCCGAACCGGCGGCCGAGTGCCACCAGCTTGTTGGCCGGGAACCAGTCGTCGAACATCTCTTCCGGACTGACCACGGGCACGTTGGGGATGACGGCCTGCAGGCGGTCATCGACAGCCGCGATCAGCGCCGAGGTGTAGCCGCCCAATGACATTCCGGTGAGGGCGATGCGGTCGACGCCGGTGGACTCCAGGTAGTCCATCGTCGAGCGGAAATCGTGGATGGCCTGGGCCATGGCCTCGGCGAAACCCGCCATGCCGAACTGGAAGTACCCATAGCCACTGAACGGCGAACCCCGCATCGCCCGTCGGCCGTGAAAGGGCAAGGTGTACAACAACACGTCGAACCCGGACCGGTAGAACCAGGGCAGTGCGAAGAACAGGCCGTTGAACAGGTACGGCGAACCCATGAATCCGTGGATGACGCACAGCGTCGGGTGCGGGCCGTCGTCGTGACGCCAGTGCTGCGCGTGCACGACGTTGTTGCGGCCGAGCCGGCTCCACAGGTGGCGCATTGCCGGGTTCACCGGTTCGAAGCTGCTGTCGAAGCTGATGTGCTCGACGTTGCCGTGCGCAATGTAGTTCGCAACCGGGTTGGCGCGGCGGGTGCTCACCTGCGGTCGGTTGTGCGGGGCGGGAAATGACACCGTCGGGTCGCGCTGGGCTGCCAGGTCGGCGTAGAACGCGAGGTTTTCCCGTTCCCGGTCCAGATCGGAGCCGCGCACCAGTCCGGACAGCACCGGCGGCAACATCGCGGCGCCCACCATGGAGGCAACCATCGTGCGCAGACCGATGTCGACGATCGCAGAGGAGTCGACGACGGTGCGTTGCAGCAGGGTGAGATCCGAGCGGGCCGGCAGGCCGCGGCGCCCGGCGTCGCCGCCCGAGACATCCGGAACCGGGATCGGGATTTCGGGGTCGATGGTGGCCATCACGGCCGATGCTAACGGGTCAGGGTGAACAACCGCGCCGCATTGTCGTGGAAAACTGCCCGCAACCAGTTGTCGTCGACGCCGTCGAGCCCGGTGAGGGCGGTCATCGCGGTGAGGTAGCCGTACGGGATGTTGGGGAAGTCGCTGCCGAACAGGATGCGGTCCGCGAAGTCGGGCAGTCGGCGCAGCACCTCGGCCGGTGCCGGCATCAGCCTGTCGGAGAATGGCGTGAACGCCATGGTCGTGTCGAGATGGACGTTCGGGTGAGCGGCGCAGATGTCGAGGAACTCGGCGTACTCGGGCATGCCCATGTGAGCGATCACCAGCGCGAGACGGGGATGTCGGGCCAGCAGCGCCCGGATGGGCTCCGGCCCGGTGTGGGTGCCGGGCGCCGGGCCCGACCCGCAGTGGATCACCGCCGGCACCAGGGCATCCTCCAGCAGCCCCCAGACGTCCTCGAGCAGGGGATCGTTGGGGTCGTAGTCGCCGACCTGGATGTGCGCCTTGAACACCCGGGCGCCCGCCTCGATGGCGCGACCGACGTAGTCGGCGGCACCGGGTTCGGGGTAGAACGTGGCGGTCTGCAGGCAGTCGGGCGTGGTCAGGGCGAACTGCACCGCCCACTGATTGAGCCATTCGGCCATCTGCGCCTTGTGCGGATACACCAGAGAGTTGAACCACCGAACACCGAAGCGCCGCAACGTGTTCACCCGCTGGGCCTCGTCACTGCGATAGGTGATCGGCCACTCCCGTCCAGTGAGCGGACCGACCCCGTCGAAATACTTCCAAACCTTGTCCATCACCGACTTCGGCATGAAGTGGGTGTGCACGTCGATCAGGCCGGGCAGCCCGAGCGACTGCCAGATCTGCCGGACCTGCTGAACCTCGGTCTGCATGTGCACGATCATGACACGGCGTTGAATAGGGGAGTGGCGTGGAATCCCGGGCGGTATCTGTCATTCGCCGACCAGCGGGGTCGGCCGTTCTTCGATCTGGTGGAGCGCGTCGGCGCGGAATCCCCGCGCCGCGTGGTGGACCTGGGCTGTGGCCCGGGAAACCTGACCGTGACGCTGCGGCAGCGCTGGCCGGACGCCACGATCGAGGCCCTGGACAGCTCACCGGAGATGGTTGATGCCGCACGTCAGCGTGGCCTGGATGCCGCCTTGGGGGACGTCACGACCTGGCAGCCGCAGCCCGACACCGACGTCGTGCTGGCCAATGCCGTGCTGCAGTGGGTCCCCGAGCACGTCGACCTGCTGCGTCGCTGGGCCGGGCAACTGACACCCGGATCGTGGATCGGCATGCAGGTTCCGGGTAACTTCGATGCGCCGTCGCATCGCGCGGTCCGCGAGGTCGCTGGTCGTGCGGAGTTCACCGAACCGTTGCGGGACATGCGCTTTCGGGAAGGGCGCATCGTCGAGACGCCGCTGCGGTACGCGGAGGTTCTGACCGATGCCGGCTGCACTGTCGACGCGTGGGAGACCACCTACATTCATGAACTCACCGGTGAGAATGCGGTGCTCGGCTGGATCTCCGGCACCGCGCTCACCGAGGTCGAGGCGCGGCTGTCGCCGGAGGCCTTCGCGGAGTACCGCCGGCAGATCATCCCGCTGCTCGCCGAGGCCTATCCGCCGCTGCCCGACGGCCGGACCTTCTTCCCGTTCCGCCGGGTGTTCGTGGTGGCGCGGGTCAACTGAACCTGTCGGAACCTTCCAAGGTCCGTGTGGTACCTGTGAAGTGTGAAGCGATGGACGGCCATAACTGCGGTCGCCGCGATGCTGCTCTACGCGGTCCTCTGGATCGGCTGGATGCAGAACTGGGCGTGGCTGTCCGCCCTTGACCAGTGGATGCTGGACGCCGGTCATTCGGCGTCGGTCAGGTATCCAGCGTGGGCGTCGGCGTGGAATTGGTTCTGCACACTGTTGGGCCCCATGGCATTTCGGATCGGATAGCGTCCCGTGGAGTGGTGGACTTCGGATCTGGTCGTGGTTCGCGCGGTGTGATCAACGAGTCATGTTGAACGCTAGGTGATTTGGTGTTGTTTGGCAAGTGCTGTCGCGGCGTGTTTGGCGGCGATGACCGCGCGCAGTTCGTCCATGGACACATCGGAGAGGTAGCGGCGGGTGACCTGCCATTCGTCGTGGGCTTCGATGACCACCGCGGTGGCCAGTCGCAGGAACGCCGCCGGGTTGGGGAAGATCTCCACGACGTCAGCGCGTCTCTTGATTTCCTTGTTCAACCTTTCGATGGGGTTATTCGACCAGATCTTTTGCCAATGAGCCTGCGGGAACGCGGTGAACGCCAGCACGTCGGTCTTGGCGTCAGCCATCATCGCCGCGACCTTCGGGAAGCTGGAGGCCAAGGTGTCGGCGACGCGGTCCCACTGGGCGGCGACCTCGCCGGGGTCGGTGTGGGCGAAGATCGTCTTGACCGCCGCGGTCACCGCCGGGGCGTGCTTGGCCGAGACCGCGGTGTGCAGGTTACGCATGAAGTGCACCCGGCACCGCTGCCATGATGAGTTGGTGAACTGTTGTGCCACAGCAGCTTTCAATCCAGCATGGGCATCAGAGATAACCAGATGCGCCCCCGAGAGGCCGCGCGCCTTCAACGATGCGAGGAATTCGCGCCAGAACTCGTAGGACTCGCTGTCACCGACGGCGGTGCCCAGCACCTCGCGGGTGCCGTCGATGGATACCCCGGTGGCCACCACCAGTGCCTGGGAGACCACGTGCGCCCCGACCCGGACCTTGCAGAAGGTGGCATCGCAGAACACGTACGGAAACTCGGTGTGGGTCAAGCTGCGGGTGCGGAATGCCTCGATCTCGGTGTCCAGGCCCGCGCAGATCCGCGAGACCTCCGACTTGGACACCCCAGATTGCACGCCCATCGCGGCGACCAGGTCATCGACGCTGCGGGTCGAGACCCCGTGCACGTAGGCCTCCATGATCACCGCATGCAGTGCCTTGTCGATGCGGCGGCGCCGCTCCAGTAGCGACGGGAAGAAGGATCCCGCCCGCAACTTGGGGATCGCCACCTCGATGTCACCGGAGGTGGTCGACACCGTCTTGGGTCGGTGCCCGTTGCGGTGCACGGCTCGCCCATCGGTGCGTTCATAGCGGCCGGCGCCGATAGTGGCAGTGGCCTCAGCCTCGATCAGCGCCTGCAGCCCGGCGCGGATCAGCTCGGCGAACACCGCGCCGGCATCGGCGGACTTCAAAGCATCGAGCTGGGCAAGCAGGGCAGAATGGTCGTGGGTCATCGCGTCGTGTGTCCTTTGGTTGAGTCACTTTGGTAGGTAACTCACTGACCACTACGCGATGGCCCACCCCAACACCGGCAACGACACACCCCGACAACAGCTCAGCCGGTCCGTCGGTCCGCCCCCAACACCACCACCGCAGGGGACTTACCCTCGGATCGTCGGGGTCGGCCTCATCATTGCGTTACTGCTGCGCCGACGCCGTCGCGACGCACTGTTCGTCCTCATCACGGTGGAAGTCAGCGGTTTGGTGATCGAGATTGCCAAGAGGACCGCCGACCGGCCGCGTCCGGACGCCCGGATGGTCGACACCTACGGGAGTTCCTTCCCCTCGGGCCACGCGCTGGGCGTCCTCGTCTCGGTGCTCGCGTTGCTCACGCTGTTCTGGCAGGTCATGCCGGTGAAGTGGCGACGAGCGATGGCGGCACTCGGGGGGTTCGTCATCGTCGCCGTCGGGGTGGGCCGGGTGGCCCTGAATGTGCACCACCCCTCCGACGTGCTCGCAGGGTGGGCGTTGGGCTATGCCTACTTCGTACTGTGCCTGGCTGCCGTGCGTCCTAGGGTCGAAATACCGGCAGAATCCGATACAGCGCAGTGAAACTCACCGATTCGTAGTCCTCGGTGACCTCGCCGTCGCGCGCCAGCGGCGTCGGTCCGTCCACCGCGGTGAAGCTGAACTCTGGCGCCCTGATCTCGTGGTACAACGGGCTGCGCTCCAGCCGTCCCAGCGCCAGGGCGCCCAGTATGCGGGTTCGGGCCAGGCGCCGTCCCGTTTCCAGAATGCGGACGTCGATCAGTCCGTCATCCATCCGGGTGCGTCTGGACGGAGCGAAACCCGTTGGCAGATAGACGGAATTTCCGAGGAAGAATAGCGACGTCTGCAACGTCTTGTTGTCATAGCGGATGCGCACCGGCTGCTCGTGTCGCAACGTGTGCAGCATCGCGTAGATTCCAGCCAGCGGCTTGCCAACCTTGTTCTCGAGCTTCTCGCGGGTCTCGACGAACAGCGGATAGGCGCCGATGCTCGCGGTGTTGACGATCATCCGATCTTCGTCGATTCGCACCAGATCCACACATGACACGTTGCCCTCGCGCACGGCCGCAACAGTTTTCGCCACGGTGTCGCATCCGATGTCCTTGGCGAAGTGATTGAACGTGCCGGCCGGGAACACCGCTAGCGGCAATTTCGCAGCCACGGCGATCGCGGCTGCCGTCGACACCGTGCCGTCGCCTCCCGCGATCCCCAGCACCTCGGCATCCTCCGCGGCAGAACGCAATACGGCGGCGTGGTCGTCGTCGGGACCCAACTCCACGATCTTCGCGTCGGGCAGCGCCTCGCGAACCTCATCGACGACCCGCGCGCCGGTGCCGCTGCCCGAGGCGGGGTTGACCACCAGCGTCAGACCCTTGCCCGTCCGGCGTGCCGGTGTGTCTATCCGAAGTGGCTCTGTGGCGGGAAGTTTCGTCTCCACCACCGGCGGAACGAGGCGACCGCCCAGTACCGCTATGCCGGCGCCGATCCCGAAGCCAGCCAGCACGTCCCCCGGGTAGTGCGCGCCCGTGGCTACCCGCGACAACCCCACCAACCCGGCCAGCGGGGCCAGGCCCAGGCCGAGCGGAGGGCTTTCCAGGCCGACGCCGACGGCGAATGCGGCCGCACTCGCCGAGTGTCCCGACGGCAGCGAATTGGACGTCGGGAAGCGCCGGATCCGGCGGGCAAGCGGAACCGATGTGCGGCTGGGGCGTGGGCGTGTCCACAGCCGCTTCGCGAATTGGTTGGTCACCAGGCTCGTCACTGCCAGGGACGCCACGCCGCGGATGGCGCCGCGACTGGCCTGCGGGTTCCCGGATGCCGCCAGCGCCAAGGCGATCGCGAACCACAGCTTGGAGTGATCGGCCGCGCGCGTCAGCGGCGGCATTGCGACGTCCAGGAGCGGGGTGGGGGACTCCGCGATGGCCTCGAACACTTCGCGATCCAGGGTCCCCAGGCCCTGCGTGATCTGGCTGATGCCACGCGTGCGCTGCCAGGGCCACCGACTCATGGTCCTTAACTTAGCCAGTGTGCGACGTCGGCAAACTCAGTCGTCGGCATTCTCGGTCCGTTGCGGTACGGCGAGTGAATTGCCCACCCGGCGAAGTGCTGGATAGGCTTTGCGGATGGCCAGCACTTCCGGTCGGTTGAATATCGAAACCAGCGTCTTGAGCAGGCCTTGTGAGACATTGTCGGCTGCCGCTGACCGTTTGCTGTCGGAATTGACGTCGTTGGATAGCACGGTCGCGGAGATGAACAGTCGATGGACCGGTTCTTCCGGCGGTGCCTATCGCGACGCGTGGCAGCAATGGCACCAGGGAGCGCCCGAAGTTGAGCGGGGACTAGCGGTGATGTCCCGGTTGCTGGGCCGCGCCGCCGATGCCTATACCGGGCATGAGCAGGCCGAAGCATCCGACCTGGGAGCCACAAGCGGTGGCTGACGGATTCACTGTCGACTTCGACTCCCTGGCCGGTGCCGTTGAGCGAATGGCTCAGTTCGGCCGTATCGCCGACGCGTTGTTGGCCGAGCCGACGCGACCGTGACGAACCTGCACATCAGTTGGGACGGCGAAGTGGCCAAGGCCCACCAAACCGCACATTCCCAGTGGGAACACGGTGCGGCACTGATGCGCGAGGCGCTCGAACGGCTCGGCCGAGCAGGTTCAACCGCTCAGCACAACTACCAACAAGCCACCTCCACGAACACGTCGAACGGGGCGTGATCGCCGATGACCCTCGCGGTGGATCCGGGTGCACTTGACGGCGCCGGGGCCACGATCATCACGACGGCCGACTGCATCGGTTCGGCGTTGGCGCAGCTGACTGGCGCGCTGTCGGGTTCGGCGAGTATGTGCGGCAACGATCCGGTCGGCGCGGCGATGGGCCGCTCCTACGATACGACGGCGCAATCGCTGTTGCAGGCGATGACGACGGCACGCAACGGGTTGATCAATATCGGTGACGGAGTGCGGATTTCGGCCCACAACTATTCGCGCGCCGATGCCAGTGCGGACGTGTCCGGTCGCGGCGAACCGCTACCCGTGCCGCCGAGCGCCGGCCGCATCTCACTTGGGACGCTCCCATCGGCGGTCGGCGCCGGCCCCGACGCGCCGGCTGGTTGGGGCTGGGTCGCTGAATACATCGGCATGATCTGGCCCAACGGTGATCCCGCCAAACTGCGGGCAGCCGCTGCGGCGTGGACGACCGCAGGAACGGCCTTGGTGACCACCGAGTCCGCCGTCGCGGGCCCGATGGCGGTGGTGGGTGCCCAGCAAATCCCCGAGGCCGAGGCGATCGGCGCTGCGTTCGCGGAGTCGGTACGTGCCGCCAACCAGGTCATGAGCAGCGTCGCCGCCCTGGCGGGTGGACTCGACCGCTACGCGACCCATATCGAGACCACCCACGGCGCGATCATCGACCTGCTGGCCCGCATCTGCGATCCGATGACTGGGATCAAGGAAGTCTGGGATTTCCTTACCCAGGACGACGAGGACGAAATCGCTCGAATCGCCGCTGACATCAAAACGGTCGTGGACAACTTCGAAGCCGAAACCGCCGCGCTGGCCGGCGAAATGGCCCCGGTGATTGCGCAGGCCGCCGACACGGTCACCGAGATGGGCCGCTGGGCCGACAAGGAATGGAAGCATTTCCTCGAGGACAATGCCGCGGGCCAGGAATTGAACGGAATGGGGCAGGCCGTGAAGGGGATCGGCGAAGAGGGCGTCGACCTGGTCAAGGACCTGTGGAAATACAACCCCAACCGCGCCCTGGTCGACCCCGTGGGATTGGGGAAGGACTACGGGGATCTGGTCAAGGGCATGGCGCCGCTGGTCGGCGCCGGTGGAGATGGTGCACCCGGGATCGGCGAAACGTGGAAGCAGGTCGGCAAGGAAACTCTGCACTGGGACCTGTGGAAGGACAACCCCGCCGAAGCACTGGGCCGATCGTTGTTCGACGTCGCCACCTTCTTCGTGCCCGGCGGGGCGCTGACAAAACTCGGCAAGGTCGGCACCGGGGCCGCGCACGTCGCGGAAGAAGCCGCGACCAACGCCCCCCGGGCGCTCGATACTGCGGCGCACGCTGTCGACGGCGTCCCCGCACCGGCGGCCATGCCCCACGTCGATGCGCCCGCCGTCAAGCCGGGCGACCCCGCTGCGCTTCCCCACCCCGGCGAGAATGCAGGCGCGGGAACATCTTCCACGCCAGCAGAGGCAATTCCCCGGCCAGTCGATGGGTCGGGTACGCTGTCCAAAGGTTCTGAACTGCAATCAATTTCAGCGTCCAACGCGGGAGTTCATTCCAGCCCAACCGAACAACGGCCCACCTTGGCCCCGGGGACGACGGCTGCCGCCGCAGGTCCCACGCATGAGCTTGCGCCCTCGGGCGTTCACACCGCCGGCCCGGTCCCCGAAAACCCAGACCCACTCCCGCATAACGACCACAGCGGGCACGTCCCCAACGATGGTGCTGAGCACGGTTCGGGCGCCGGACCGCTGGAGTCGGCGCCGCACCAGGATTCAAACGAAGCGCCCCGGATCTATTCGTTGATGGATGGTACTGAACACGTCACTTCGTTCGCGCCGGAGCAATTGCCTGATACACACCGCGTATCAGAGGTGTTGCGCATGCACGGTATCGACAGGAGCGATCTCATCGATCTCATCAATCGATCGACCCACAGCCTGACGCCACAGGAACGCACCCTGTTGATCGACGTGCGCGACGCGCTGCCGGAGCCGACCCGCGACACCGTGATGCAAAAAGTCATCCCTCCCGGGTATTTCGATCGTGACGGGACCTTGGTGCAAAGCAGGGCTGATGACTACATCATGGAGAACAACGGTCGTCTCGCAGTCGATCAGGTTGGCGGCGCGGTCACTACTGCGGGTGACGCGGCTCATCTGTCGACACCAGCGCAGATCCA
>Ga0209023_10007197_pt1 | contig 11487 bp, 8 predicted proteins | sample LakOneMetagenome_FD_187468 | JGI IMG/M metagenome (GOLD analysis project Ga0209023, IMG submission 187468) | Freshwater and sediment microbial communities from Lake Erie, Canada (SPAdes) (version 2) | ecosystem: Environmental > Aquatic > Freshwater > Lentic | place: Lake Erie, Canada | collected...
CCGGGCCCGGCGGAGGCCCAGCTCGAGGTCGACCGGCGCCGACGAGGTCGGCAACCCGGTGGCGTGCTCGAGCAGGGTCGCATCGGCCCGGCCGTAGCGGGTGACCACCCGTTGGACGTCGTGGTTGTTCATCGTCCACGCCGGCAGCAGGCCGTCGGCGGCGAGGGCGTCGATGTTCCACGAGATGCCGTCGCGCAGGGCCGAGGCGTTCCACGTGGACAGCAGGAGGTCGAACGCGAAGCTCTGGTGGAACTCGAGGTCGTTGACGTACTGACGGAGCAGATCGGGCCGCCCGGGCGTGTGGGCCTCGGCGACCGTGACGAGCTCGCGACCCGGGTGCGACCGTTCGTAGGCGTCGACCAGCCGCCGCCACCGTCGCCAGGCCTCGTGCCCGTGGGCCACGAAGTGGAAGTGCGGATTGAGATCGTAGACCCCGAGCCGCAACGTCGCGCCGGCGACGTCGGGGAGTCCGTCGGTCTTGCCGAGCACCGGTACGGCGTCGGCCCGGAACCCCTCGACGCCGCGGTCGAACCAGAACGTCAGCATCCGGTCGAAGTGCTCGGCGACGTCGGGGTGGTTCCAGTTCCAGTCGGGCTGAGGCGGCGAGAACACGTGCAGGTACCACTGGCCGGGGCTGCCGTCGGGCTCGGCGACGCGGGTCCACGCCGAACCCTTGAAGACGGCGATCCAGTCGTTCGGCGGCTCCGAGCCGTCGGGGCCCCGGCCGTCGCGGAAGTAGAACCGCTCCCGCTCGGGCGACCCCCGGCCCGCCGCGACGGCCGCACGGAACCACGGGTGGTCCCACGAACAGTGGTTCGGAACCACGTCCATCATGATCCGGATGCCCCGCGACCGGGCGCCGGCGACGAGCCGGTCGAAGTCCTCGAGGGTCCCGTAGTCGGGCTCGATCGAGAAGTAGTCGGCGATGTCGTACCCGTGATCGAGCTGGGGCGACGGGTAGCACGGGTTGAGCCAGAGCGCGTCGATCCCGAGCTCGACGAGGTCGTCGAGGTGGGCGACGATGCCCCCGAGGTCGCCGATCCCGTCGCCGTTCGAGTCGGCGAACGAGCGCACGTACAGCTGATAGACGACCGCGGTCCGCCACCAGGCGGTCGGGTCGGTGCTCACGATGCCCGGCGGGCCGGCCGGCGCCGGTTGCCGGCGGTGGCCGAAACGGGCGCCGGGCCCGAGGTCGAGCGGATGATGAGCTCGAGGGGCAACGGCTCGCGGTACGGCGTGGGCCGTTCGCCGTGCTGGAGCGTGCTGAGCAGGATCGAGGCGGCACGCTCGCCGGACAGTTCGAGCGGCTGGCGAATGGTCGACAACCCGACGTACGAGGCCATCTCGATGTCGTCGAACCCGATGACCGACAGATCACGAGGAAGCCGCCGCCGGCTGTCGCGCGCCGCTTCGAGCACGCCGAGGGCGTGTTGGTCGGAGGCCGCCACGATCGCGGTCGGGGGCCTGGCGTGGGCGAACAGCTCGAGCGCCATCTGCCGGCCCGACGCACGCAGGTGGGGTCCGTGCTTCACGAGATCGTCGGACAGTTGGAGTCCACGCTCGCCCAGCACGTCGCGATAGCCGCGCTCTCGGTCGGTGCTGGCGACGAAGCCGAACGGATCGCCCGGGGGCTCGCCGACGAACGCGATGCGATCGTGGCCGAGGTCGGCGAGGTGCCGGGTCGAGATGCGCCCGCCCTCGACGTCGTCGATCGTGACGCTCGGGAGCGCCGGGTGCCAGGTGTCGAGCAGGACGGTGGGGAACCGGGCGCCGGCGAGGCGCTCGCCGGCGGCGTCACCGATCGGGAGCGACATCACGATCAAGCCATCGAGTCGGCGGTCGGTTGGAAGTTCCATCAGCCGGGCAGCAGCCCGCTCCGGACTGTCGACGATGTCCAGCACGACTTCGAATCCGTGGGGCTGGAGACTCGTGACGATGCCGCGCAGCCGCTGATAGCACGACGGACCATCGAAGAAGTGCACGAGCACACCGACGAATCCGCCCTGGTCACGGCGCCCTTTGGCGGTGCCCCGGACCGGTGCGTACCCCAGGTCCTCGATGGCGGCGAGCACGCGGTCGCGCGTCGCCGGACTCACCTGGCTGCTCTGGTTCAGCACCCGGGAGACCGTTCCGACCCCGACGCCGGCGCGCGCCGCGACCTCGGAGATGGTGGTCACGGCCGACTCGGCCCGGCACGGCGAGGCATTGCGTGGAACTCTACCGACCGCGTTCCACGCCCCTCGACCGGGAGCGCTCTCGGCGTGCTCTCAGGTGGGATCGGTGCGAGCGAGCCAGATGGCGGTGTCGGGCGGCAACACCGAAGCCGAGGAGGTCTCCGGGTCCGATGCGACCACGACGCGCGTCGTTCCGTCGACGATGCCCGAGAGTTCCACCGGGTCGGACCCGACGTTGAGCAGGACGGTGATCTCACCCCGTTCGAAGGCCAGCAGGGTGGGATGCTCGACGGCGATCCAGCGCAAGGCTCCGCCTCGCAGGTCGCCGTGACGACGCCGCACCGAGATGGCGCGACGGTAGAGCTCGAGCATCGATCCGTCGACGCCGTCCTGGGCGTCGGCGGCGTACTGGCCCCACGCCGAGGGTTGCGGCATCCACGGCGCGGCCGAGCCGATCGGCGAGAACCCGTGGGCGCCGTCCTCGGCGGTCGTCCACGGCAGCGGCACCCGGCAGCCGTCGCGGCCGATCTCGGCGCCGTTCGTGCGGAAGAAGATCGGGTCCTGGCGGGCCTCGGCGGGGATGTCGAGGACCTCGGGCAGCCCGAGCTCCTCGCCCTGGTAGAGGTACGCCGACCCCGGGAGGGCGAGCAGGATCATGGCGATCGCCCGCGCCCGCCGGGCGCCGAGGTCGAGGTCGATCGGGGCGTCGGTGTAGACCAGGTTGTTCCCGGTCCACGACGCGGGATCGTGGGCGTCGGCGCGCCCGTACCGCGTGACCGCCCGCTGGGCGTCGTGGTTGTTCAACGTCCACGCCGGCACCAGCCCCTCGGGCGACAGCGCCCGAACGGTCGCGTCGATCGACTCGCGCAGGTCGTGGACGTTCCACGGCGCGAGCATGAAGTCGAACGCGAAGACCTGGTGGAACTCCTCGTGATTCTGGAACTGCAGCAGCACCTCGGGCTGGCGCGGGGTGTAGGCCTCGGCGATGGTGAACACCTCACGGCCGGGGTGCTCGGCCGAATAGCCGTCGACCAACTTGCGCCACCGGCGCCAGACGTCGTGACCCTCCGGGCGGAAGTGGGTGTGCGGGTTCCGCAACGCCCGGTCGGTCGGCCGGACGTCGTCGGGCACGGGCGGCGCGTCGGGCAGGCCCGGGGCCTTGCCCAGCACGGCCACGGCGTCGACCCGGAAGCCGTCGACCCCTCGATCGAACCAGAACGTGATCATCCGGTCGAAGTAGTCGACGACGTCGGCGCAGCCCCAGTTCCAGTCGGGCTGCTGCGGGGTGAAGGTCTGCAGGTACCACTGGCCGGGCGTCCCGTCGGCGTCCACCACGCGGTGCCACGCCGGTCCCCCGAACACGGCCTGCCAGTTGTTCGGCGGCTCCGAACCGTCGGCGCCCCTGCCGTCGCGGAAGTAGAACCGCTCGCGCTCGGGCGAGCCGGGCGCCGCCGCCAGCGCGGCCTTGAACCATTCGTGGTCCCACGAACAGTGGTTCGGCACCACGTCCATCAGGATCCGGATGCCGTGTTCGCGGGCCCGGGAGACCATCGTGTCGAAGATCGCCAGGTCGCCGTAGGCCGGTTCGATGTCGAAGTAGTCGGCGACGTCGTACCCGTGGTCGTGCTGGGGCGACGGGAAGCACGGGGTCAGCCAGAGGGCGTCCACCCCGAGATCGGCGAGGTACGGGAGACGGCTCGTGATCCCGGCGAGGTCGCCGATGCCGTCGCCGTTGGCGTCGGCGAAGGAACGCACGTACACCTGGTAGACGACTGCGGTCTCCCACCAGTGCGTCGTCGAGCCGAGATGGTGCTGGTCGGTCGCGTTGGTCACGCTCGTTCTCCCCGATTGGTCGTCCTGATGCGCCTCACCCGCGCCGCCGCGGCGGTCGCCGCCGCCGGTCCGGTGGTCTTGCGCATCACCAATTCCAGCTGCAATTGCTCGTTGAAGGGCGTCACCCTGGAGCCGTGAGCGAGCGCGCCGAGCAAGATCTCGGCCCCACGCTGGCCCGATACCTCCAACGGCTGGCGAACCGTGGTCAGCCCGATGTGGGCGGCGAGCTCGATGTCGTCGTAGCCGACGAGGCTGAGGTCGTCGGGCACCCGTCGGCCGCTGTTCTGGGCCGCCTCGAGGACGCCGGTGGCCTGCACGTCGGACGCGGTGACGATGCCGGTGGGCGGCTCCGCCTGGGCGAACAGCTCGGTCGCCATCTGCCGGGCCGCCGAGCGCAGGTGCACGCCGTGCTTGACGAAGTCGGCCCGAACCGGGAGCCCCGCGGCGGTGAGCGCCTCGCCGTACCCCTGTTCGCGCAGGCGGCTGGCGACGAACCACAGGGGGTTGCGGGGCGGCTCGCCGACGAAGGCGATCCGTTCGTGGCCGAGATCGAGCAGATGGTTGGTGGCGAGCCGGCCTCCGGCGATGTCGTCGATGCTCACGCTCGGCAGTGCGGGGTGCCACGTGTCGACGAGCACGGTCGGGAACGGCGCCTCGGCGAGGCGTTCGCCCTCGTCGGCCCGCAGCGGCAAGGTGATGATGATCAGGCCGTCGACCCGGCCCGACGATGGAAGTTCCATCAGCAACCGCCGGGCCCGATCGGGGGCGTCGACGTTGTAGAGCACGACCTCGAACCCGTTGGGCTGCAGCCGGCCGACGATGCCCCGCATGCGCTGGAACACCGACGGCTCCTCGAAGAACGGCACGATCACGCCCACGTATCCGTGGAGCTCCGACCGGCCCTTCTGCTTGGTCTTGCTGGGCCGATACCCCAGGTCCTCCATCGCCTCGAGCACCCGGGCCCGGGTCTCGGGCCGGACCTGCGGGCTGTCGTTGAGGACCCGCGAGACGGTTCCGATGCCGACGCCGGCGCGCTCTGCGACGTCTGCCATGGTCGTCATGCGGTGGCCCTTCACGAGTGTGTTCGACGGCTGCGTGGAATTCCTGGAAACTGTAGCGTCGAGTTTCCAGAGGAACGGAGTCTCCAGCGTGAGCACATCGCCCCGCGTCGTCGTCTGTGGCGAAGCCCTGATCGATCTCACCCCGGACGCCGGCCGCTTCGCCGCCCACCCGGGCGGTGGGCCCTTCAACACCGCGGTCGCACTCGGCCGGCTCGCCGTGCCCACGGCGTTCTGCTCTCGCGTGTCGCACGACGGTTTCGGTCGGCTCCTGCGCAGCCGACTCGCCGACGCCGAGGTCGACCTGCGGTACGTCGTCGACACCGACGATCCCACGAGCCTCGCCGTCGTCACCCTCAACGAGGCCGGGGAGGCCGACTACCAGTTCTACGTGGAGGGGACGGCGGATCGGGGCCTCGTGCCGGGCGACCTGCCGGCCGTCCTGGCCCCATCGGTCTCGGCGGTGCACTTCGGCACGTTGTCGCTGGTGCTCGAGCCCGGCGCCAGCACCTACGAGCACCTGATGCGCCGGGAGCACGGCAATCGGCTGCTCGCGCTCGACCCCAACTGCCGGCCGCGGCTGATCCCCGACCGCGAGCACTACCGGCTCCGGCTCGAGGGCTGGGTCGGGCTGATGGACCTCGTGAAGGTCAGCGCCGCCGACCTCGACTGGCTCTACCCCGACGACACCGTGGCGACGATCGCGGGCCGGTGGCAGGAGCTCGGGGCCGCGCTCGTCGTGGTCACCGACGGGAGCCGGGGCGCGACCGCCTTCGCCGGGCCGGTCTCGGTGCACGTGCCGACCCCCGTGATCACGGTCGCCGACACGATCGGCGCCGGTGACACCTTCAACGCCGGACTGCTCGCGTGGCTCGATCGCGAGCACGGTCTGAGCCCGCAGGCGGCTCGCGACCTCACCGAGGAGCAGCTCCGCCGGCTCCTGACCTTCGCCGCGGCCGCCGCGGCGATCACCTGCTCACGCCCCGGGGCCGATCCGCCGTGGTCGAGCGAGATGCCTGGGAGCTGATCCGCCGTCCCACTAGCGTTGGGGTGCAACTCCCCCACCAGCTAGGAGCATCGATCGTCATGAGCGAGATCGAGCAGATCACCGGCCGCGAAGTCCTCGATTCCCGGGGAAACCCCACCGTCGAGGTCGAGGTCGTCCTCGACTCCGGGGCCAAGGGCCGGGCCATCGTGCCGTCGGGCGCCTCGACCGGGGAGCACGAGGCGGTCGAGCTGCGCGACGGGGGGTCCCGCTACCTCGGCAAGGGCGTCGCCGGCGCGGTCGCCAATGTCAACGGCCCGATCTCCGACGCCGTCGAGGGGCTCGACGCCCTCGAGCAGCGTGTCGTCGATCGCGTGCTGCTCGACCTCGACGGCACCGACAACAAGGCCCGTCTCGGGGCGAACGCCATCCTCGGCGTCTCGCTCGCCGTGGCCAAGGCGGACGCCGCCGAGCTCGACCTGCCGCTCTACCGTTACGTCGGCGGTCCCAACGCCCACGTGCTGCCGGTGCCGATGATGAACGTGATCAACGGCGGTGTGCACGCCGACAACTCGATCGACCTGCAGGAGTTCATGATCATGCCGGTCGGGGCGCCGTCGTTCCGCGAGGCGCTGCGCTGGGGGGTCGAGACGTACCACACCCTCAAGAAGGTGCTCCACGACCGGGGCCTGTCGACCGCCGTCGGCGACGAGGGCGGGTTCGCGCCGAACCTGGCGAGCAACGAGGACGCCATCAAGATCCTCGTCGAGGCGATCGAGAAGGCCGGCTACCAGCCCGGCACCGACATCGCGATCGCCCTCGACCCCGCCACCAGCGAGCTCTACAAGGACGGCGCCTACCACCTCACGGGCGAGGGCAAGGTCCTGTCGAGCGCCGACTTCGTCGCCTACTGGGCTCGCCTCGTCGACACCTATCCGATCGTCTCGATCGAGGACGGCATGGCCGAGGACGACTGGGACGGCTGGAAGGCCCTCACCGACTCCGTCGCCGATCGGGTGCAGCTCGTCGGTGACGATCTGTTCGTCACCAACACCCGCCGACTGGCGATGGGGATCGAGCGCGGCGTGGCCAACAGCGTGCTGGTCAAGGTGAACCAGATCGGCAGCCTCACCGAAACCCTCGAGACGATCGATCTCGCGACCCGCAACGGCTACACGAGCGTGATGAGCCACCGGTCGGGCGAGACCGAGGACGCCACCATCGCCGACCTCGCCGTCGCCACCAACTGCGGCCAGATCAAGACCGGCGCCCCGGCCCGGTCCGATCGCGTCGCCAAGTACAACCAGTTGCTGCGCATCGAGGCCGACCTGGGCGATGCCGCGGCGTACCGAGGGCGGGCGGCGCTCGCCAAGGGCGCCCGTTGAGCGACGGCGGTCACCGGACCAGCACCATCCCTCGCCCCGACGGGGCGAGGGACGTGTCGCGTCCGGAACGCCGGCCGGGCGGCCCCGACGACACCCGCCTCATCCAGCGCCGCCGCTCCCGGAACGTCGTCGCCCTGCTCGGCGGAGTGATCCTGGTCGCGCTGGCCGGTGCGTTGTTCGTCCTGCCCGTCCGGAGCTGGCTCAACCAGCGCGCCGAGCTCTCCGAGAGCCGCAAGGAGCTCACCGCGCTGGAAGCCGCCAACGACCGCCTGCAGGAGCAGAACGACCTGCTGCAGACCAACGACGGCATCGCCCGGGCGGCCCGGACCGACCTGGGCATGCAGCAGGCCGACGAAGCGGTCCGCTCCGTGCTGCCGCCGCCGGCGGTCCCCGCCGTCCTGCCTGCCGGGTGGCCGTACTCGCTCGTGACCCAGATCCTCACCGTCCGCACCGTGGATGCGATGCGCGCCGCGCAGGCCCCGGCCACCGCGGCCCCCGGGTCACCGGCCGACACCGCGGCCGGGGCGTCGGCGGACCCCGCTCCGGCCGACACCGCTCCTCCCACGTCGGCGCCGTGACCGCCGTCGCCGCCGGATTCCTGTTCGGTGGCGACCAGCGTTCCCCCCGCCCCGACGGCGGCCGATAAGGTCCCGCCCGACACCCGAACGACCGTTCAACATCCTTGGGGGATCTACGTGGCCGGCAGCATCCTGGGCAATCGCGTCCTGCGCAAAGAGGACCCGAAGTTCCTCACCGTCGGCGGGAAGTACGTCGACGACCTCAACGACGAGCCGTTGCTCGCCGGGGCGGCCCACGTCACCTACGTCCGCTCGACGGTCGCCCACGGCAAGATCCTGTCGATCGACACCTCCGACGCCGAGCAGGCGCCCGGCGTGATCGCGGTGCACACCGCGGCGACGCTCGCCCTCGAGCCGGCCGGCGCGCCGTTCAATCCGGCGGTCGCCCGCACCCTCCTCGCCTCCGACAAGGTCCGCTACGTCGGCGAGCCGGTCGCGGTGATCATCACCGAGCTGGCCAACCAGGGTGAAGACGCCGCCGAGATGGTGATCGTCGACTACGAGCCGCTCGAGGCGCTCATCGACATGGAAGCCGCCGCCGCCAGCTCGACCCTGATCTACGAAGGCGCCGGCAGCAACGTCGTCATGGACACCACGTTCATGGGGATGCCCGACGTCACCGGCGACGAGTACTTCGAGGACTGCGAAGTCGTCGTCAAGCAGCGCACCGTCAACCAGCGCGTCGCCCCGTGCCCGCTCGAGGTACGCGGCGCAGCGGTCGCGTGGGTCGACGGCCGGCTGTACCAGTGGCTCTCCACCCAGCACGCCCAGGGCGCTCGCGACGCGATCGTCGCCGGCAACGGCCTCGAGGCCGGCCAGGTCCGGGTGATCACGCCCGATGTCGGCGGCGGCTTCGGCGCCAAGATCGGCGCCTACCCCGAGGAGCTCCTCCTCGGCCGCTTGAGCAAGGAGGTCGGCCGCCCGCTGCGCTGGCGCGAGACCCGTACCGAGAGCATGCTCGCCCTCGGTCACGGCCGGGCCCAGGTGCAGTACGTCACCGTCGGCGGCAACCGCGACGGCAAGGTCCTGGCCTACCGCCTCCAGGTCATCCAGGACTGCGGCGGCTACATGGACATGGGTGCGATCCTCGCCCCGTTCATGACCCGGCCGATGTCGTCGGCGGTGTACGCGATCCCCAAGATCGAGTGCCGCACCACGTCGGTGCTCACCAACACCACGCCGGTCGTCGCCTACCGCGGCGCCGGTCGCCCGGAGGCCACCGCGGCCGCCGAGCGGGCGATGGACCTCTTCGCCGCCGAGATCGGCATGGACGCCGCCGAGGTGCGCCGGGTCAACCTGATCCCGAAGTTCGGCGAGCCCCACACGACGGTCATCGGTCAGACCTACGACGTCGGCGACTACGAGCTCGCCCTCGACAAAGCGCTCGCCGCCGCCGACTACCCGGCCCTGCGGGCCGAGCAGAAGGCCCGACGCGAGAGCGGCTCGCCGTTCCAGCTCGGCATCGGCGTCTCGGTGTACGTCGAGATCACCGGCGGGGTGCCCCCGATGGGCGAGCACGCCAAGGTCGAGGTCCTGCCCGACGGGCGCTGCCTCGTCTACACCGGCACCTCGCCCCACGGCCAGGGCCACATGACGTCGTGGGCGATGATCGCCTCCGAGCAGACCGGCATCCCGATGGACAAGATCGAGCTGATCTGGGGCGACACCGACCTCGTCCCGGTCGGTGGGGGCACGATGGGTTCCCGCTCCCTGCAGCAGGGCGGCGCAGCCGTCGACCAGGCGGCCAAGGAGCTGGTCGAGAAGGCCAAGGAGCTCGCCGCCAAACTGCTCGAGGCCGACAGCGCCGACGTGGTGCTCGACAAGGACGCCGGTGCGTTCCACGTGGCCGGCACGCCGTCGGTCGCCAAGACCTGGGCCGACCTCGCCGTCGCCGCCGCTCCCGACGGCGGTCTGCAGCTCGACACCGACTTCGCGGCGACCAGCGCCACGTTCCCGTTCGGCGCCCACGTCGCCGTCGTCGAGGTCGACCTCGAGACCGGCAAGGTGCGGCACCTCCGTCACGTCGCTTGCGACGACGCCGGCCGGGTGTTGAACCCGATGCTCCTCGAGGGCCAGATCCACGGTGGCGTCGCCCAGGGAACGGCGCAGGCGCTCATGGAAGAGGTGCGGTACGACCCCGACGGCAACCCGATCACGTCGAACCTCGCCGACTACGCGTTCATCTCCGCCGCCGAGCTCCCGAGCATCGAGGTCATCCACATGGAGACCCCGACGTTCGTCAACCCACTCGGCGCCAAGGGCATCGGCGAGTCCGGCACCATCGGCTCCACGCCGGCGGTCCAGTCGGCCGTGGTCGACGCCCTCGCCCATCTCGGCGTCCGCCACGTCGACATGCCGGCCACGCCCGAGCGGGTGTGGCAGGCGATCGCCGGCGCCGGCGCCTGACCGACAAGGTTCCGAACGCGACGGGCGCCCCTGCGGGGGCGCCCGTCGCGCGTCCCGACCCGGACGATGTGCCGATCCGCTGCACCTGTCGGACCGACGGGCCGTACCGTGCGGCCATGCTCGAAGAGCTCTTGCCCCGCCTGCTGACGCCGACCGCCCGGATCCCCGGGCCGGTGATCGATCTCGATCACCCGGTCCGACGCAGTACGTCGCGCCGGCAGCTCCTCGACGCGACGTTGGTGGGCCCGGGACGGGTCGACCCGTCGATCGTCCACGACGGGATCTGGGAGGCGATGGGCCCGGCCCACCCGCCCCGGACCCTTGCCCAGCTGTCGAACGTCGTCCCACCCACGCCGTGGCTGTACGAGGCGGCATGGCGGGTGCGGTCGCTGTCGCTGCTGTCGGGCCGGAAGTTCCCGGTCACCGAGGAGCTCGCCGAGCTCGACCAGGCCGTGGGCGACGTGACCGGCGCGGTGTGCGTCGACATCGGCTGCTCCGAGGGTCTCTACGCTCGACATCTCGCCGGTCGGGGCGCGCTCGTGCTGGCGATCGACCACAGCCGGCCGTTCCTCCGCCGGGCGCAGCACCGGGCCGAGCGGGCCGGCGTCGCCATCGCTCCCGTCCGGGCCACGGCGCAACGGTTGCCGATCGGCGACGCCATGGCCGACGTCGCGGTCATCGGCGGCAGCCTCAACGAGATCGGCGACCGACGGGCGGCCCTCGCCGAGGCCGGCCGGGTCGTGCGCCCCGGCGGCATCATGTTCGTGATGAGCCTCGTCGCCGCGACGACGAAGAACGGTCGACGGTTGCAGCGGGCGTTGGGCGCGAGCGGGATCGAGTTCCCGACCGGCGACGGCACGTTCGACGAGTTCGCGGCGGCCGGCTTCCGGGTGGTCGAGCATCGTCTGGACCGCGTGGTGCTGCGAACGACGGCGATCCGGGCCGACTGACGAGCTGCCGTCTTCGGCGCCGGGCCGAATGGTGTATGAAGGGTCCCGTCACTTTGGGGAATCCGACATCAATCTGGGGGTCAGCACCGTGCAGATCACGGTCACCGTCAACGGCACC
>Ga0209023_10007199_pt1 | contig 11486 bp, 9 predicted proteins | sample LakOneMetagenome_FD_187468 | JGI IMG/M metagenome (GOLD analysis project Ga0209023, IMG submission 187468) | Freshwater and sediment microbial communities from Lake Erie, Canada (SPAdes) (version 2) | ecosystem: Environmental > Aquatic > Freshwater > Lentic | place: Lake Erie, Canada | collected...
GCGCGCCGAGATTGTGACGGACGCTGATCTGGCCGTTCTGCCCACTGAACGCAGGAGGGCGGCATGAACGACATCAGTGTCGAATATGGCACGACGAGCGACGACCTTATGGCCGCCCGGGTCGATGGGCTCGCCTATATCGCCATTCCGCTCAAGGAAGGCTTCTCGATCGTGTCCGGCTGGAAGCTCAACCGGCCGATTGGCGAATGGTTTCGGTCAGATGTCTATTGCGCCGAAGGTGCCGTGGCTGATGAAGTCTCCTTCCGCGCCTATATTGCCGACATCGCGCTGCATGTCCGCCAGCGCAATGCCCTGGGCCGCGTCGGCACGATCCTGCGCGTTTCCACGCCTTGGGGCATGTCTCAATCGGCGACCATCTACGCTGAGGGGATCGTCTTTCATTCCACTGCCGGTCATGGCGGCTTCAAGCTCGACCGGGCACGCAATGCGGGGATGGATCCGGCGTTGCGACTATCTGGCGGCTGGTACGAAGAAGACGCCGAATGGGCGCTCGTCGCCGCAGGTTACCCGGACTTGTTCACCTACCGCGAACAGGCGATGGCGGACAGGGCGTTGCGGGATTGGTATCCTGATGCTTGGGAGGCAGTCCATGGCCGCGAGTTGTCAGCGGCAGAATCTTTCACCCGCGAACGCCAGCAGTTTGCCCGCCACCACGCAAAGGACTGGGTGGTGATTTCCGCTGTTCGATCATCCGATCATCCTGGCATGGTAGAGGCGCTGGCCACCGTCGGAGGGGATCGGAATAACAAAGAGACCCGGCGTTTTCTGTTGCCGGTTGGGGAGTATACTGCAGGACGCCATGGGTTCGTGATCGATCCTGTGATGCACCGCGAGTTGTGGTAGTTTGCCAGCACGCCATCGGTTGGTAGCTTTGCCGGAATTTCAAACATCGCAGAACGGCAGGTTTTGAGGCACGAACTACAATCTGAAATCTGCATCTTTCTCAACGCTACTCACTCGGATGGTTACCGACCATATGCGAACTTGGGGGTGTAAGTTTCGATCAAGGCTGCCTCTTCATCATCTTCGTTATCGAGATCATCCGGCAGATCTTCGCTGGAGAAAACTGACAAAGTGAATCCGTAACTGCCTAAGCCCACCACTTCCTCGTCAAGGACGCAACCTGTCGGCCCGCCAAACCAATGCTCAAGCGACGTCTGCTGACACACGCTCCGTCCCAGAAGCACATTCTGGAGATCTCCGTTGAAATTCAGTGTCGCTGAATCCGGAAGTTTCGCTCCCTTTCGCGGATAGGTTATTTGCCCAAGCCGTTTAAATCCCTCGGACAGGAACCCATAGCAGATGTGCTCGCCTTTGCTGACTACTATAGCCATGGGGTAGGGACTGCATTCAGCAGCGCGGATCGCACAAGCTGTCAGCGAGCATTTTGAGGCATCGCTCAACTCCGAGATTCCGGCTAGGCCAATTTGGCCTTTCCTCAGAACATTGGTGACCAATTTGGTTGGAAGTAGCAATCCCGATGCAAAATGATCGGCCTCAATTTCGATCGACGATCCACCCTCAGTGAAACCTGCCCGGGAGATATGAATGGGTGCTGCCTTCAGGATTTCGGCAGGATGGCCTTCCAAAAAGTAATGGCCTAATTCATGTCCGACAGTAAATCTTTGAAATCCCTCGCTATTGATCGCCGTTGAGTAGAAAATCCCTACATCTTCGCCGGAAAAAATGATGCCTCCGCTGACACCGTCCATATCAGGTGGCTTTGCTTCAATGTGGATTTCTACTTTTCTAGCGATCTCAAATGGATCAATTGGAAATGACGTAAAGCCAAATTCTTCAGCTTTCTGCTCGCCGCACCGCCGCGCCCAATTCAGACGAAATTTGCTCATTCCCCTTTGTCTGCTTTCCGTTGATTCATAAGGTCGATCATCATCTGAATATGATCGCGATCGGCGTTTGTCAGCTTATCCTCGTTGCGAAATGCAGTTGTAGCTCCCTCCATGCTCTCGGATCGGCCGAGAAGGTAATCGGAAGCTACATTAAGGGCCTTCGCCAGTGCTCGAACATTGGCGAACGACGGCTTTCGTCGATCACGCTCAAAATGTCCGATTGCTGCAGGTTGAAGGTATGCCAGCTTAGCCAGCTCTGCCTGGCTCAATCCCCGCATTTCCCTTGCAGCAAGTAGCCTTTGGGCAAACAGATCGTCCGCTTCATCCATCCTTGACACTACCCCGACAATCACTTACTATATACGCTATCGTAGGGTAAACAAAGCTGCCTTGGCGGCATTTTTTTGACCCTAGTTGCCTACGAAAAGGTAGGTTTCTTTATGACGAATCGCAACGGCGGTCAACAGTGATCGCGCAGTGGGGCTCAAGGAACTAGGGGTAAGCAATGGCTTGGAATCGCGATCGGGCAATAGGCCGTATTGAGAAACTGCAGCAATCGGTTCCGACTGTGCGGGCAGTTGACCTTGCAAAAGAACTCTATCCCACATTCCTGTCTGAGGTTCGGGCCGGCACGCGAGCAACCGCAGATATCAGGCCTGCACTTCACAACATTTCACGCAATCTGAGGATCAGCGTGCAATAGGCACCCCCTTCGTGGGGTGATCGGCGTGCAAAAAGGACCCCTTCATCCCGGGGATTTAGTCGGCCGACTGGTTTTGATCAGTTGGCGAGAACGGGATGTTGATCGTGGAGACAGTGGTTCGGATTCGGCGTGAGCATGCAGCGGGGAAGGCGATCAAGGCGATCGCGCGCGACCTTCGTTTGTCGCGGAAGGTAGTCCGCAAGGCGATCCGGTCGCCGGAGGCGGCGTTCAACTATCAGCGCAAAGTCCAGCCGCTGCCGCGGATCGGTCCTTATCAGGATCGTCTCGATGCGCTGCTTGAGGAGAACGAGGGGCGCGGCCGCCGCGATCGGCTACGGATGACGCGTATCCATGACCTGCTGGTGCGCGAGGGGTTTGATGGATCCTATGATGCGGTGCGCCGCTATGCGGCGCGCTGGCGTGCTGCGCGGCGGAAGGATGCTGGCGAAGGCGCACCGGCGTTCATCCCGATGACCTTCCAGCCGGGTGAGGCCTACCAGTTCGACTGGAGCCACGAGGATGTGGAGATCGCCGGCAAGCCGATGCGGGTGAAGGTGGCGCATATGCGTCTCTGCGACTCGCGCGCACCCTATGTCCGGGCCTATCCGCGCGAGGGCCAGGAGATGCTGTTCGATGCCCATGCCCGGGCGTTCGCGTTCTTCGGCGGTGTGCCGCGACGCGGTATCTACGATAATATGAAGACGGCGGTGACGGCCGTGTTCACCGGCAAGGAGCGTGTGTTCAACCGCCGCTTCCTGATCATGACCGATCATTACATGGTCGAGCCGACCGCCTGCTCGCCGGCGGCGGGATGGGAGAAGGGCCAGGTCGAGCAGCAGGTCCAGACGATCCGAGGCCGCTTCTTCCAGCCGCGACTCCGGTTCGCCAGCCTGGCCGAGCTCAACGGGTGGCTGGAGGCCGAGTGCCGGCGCTGGGCCGAGCATCATGCCCATCCCGAACGCGGGGATATTACCGTCGCCGAGGCGTTGGATATGGAGCGACCGGCCCTGCAGCCGATCCTGACGCCGTTCGACGGCTTCCATGAGAGCGAGCATGCCGTCACCGGCACTTGCCTCATCAGCTTCGATCGCAACCGCTACTCGGTCATGTCGACGGCCGCACGCCGGACCGTTCAGGTGCGCTCCTACGCCGATCGCATCGTCATACGCTGCGGGGATGCGATCGTCGGGGAGCATGAGCGCCACTTCGGTCGGAACCGCACGATATACGATCCTTGGCATTATCTGCCGGTCCTCGCGCACAAGCCCGGTGCGCTGCGTAACGGCGCACCGTTCCAGGACTGGGATCTGCCGCCCGCCCTGCACCGATTACGGCGAAGGCTCGGCACCGGGGACGAGGCGGATCGCAGGTTCGTTCGGGTCCTCTCGGCGGTGCTCACCGATGGCCTGGAGCCGGTAGAGGCTGCCGTGCGCGAAGCGCTGGCGAGCGGAACGGCCAGCGACGAGCTGGTCCTTAACATCCTCTCCCGACGCCGCGAGCCGGCGACGCCCCACAGCATCGTCACTTCGGAAGACCGGATGCTGCAGCATCCTCCGCTCGCCGACTGTGCCCGCTACGATCTGCTGCGAGGCTATGATGCAGCGGCATGATATGATCGACACGATGCGCGGCCTCGGACTCAAGGGCATGGCGGCGGCGTTCGACGAGGCGGTCACCACCGGCCTTCAGCGCAAGCGCACCACCATGGAGATACTGACCGATCTGCTCCGCGCCGAGGCGACCCATCGGGATGCAGCCTCCATCCGCTATCGGATGACAGCTGCGAGGCTGCCCGTGGTGAAGGACCTGGAGCGGTTCAGCTTCGAGGGCACGCCGATCAATGAGGAGATGATCCGCTCCCTTCACGACGGCTCCTTCCTCCCGCCTCGCCGCAATATCGTGCTGGTTGGCGGCACGGGGACAGGCAAGACCCACCTCGCCATCGCGATCACCGCCAACGTCGTGCGAAGGGGCGCTCGCGCCCGCTACTTCAACACCGTCGATCTGGTGACACGCCTCGAAGAGGAGACCCGGATCGGCAAGGGCGGGACCCTGGCGGCGCAGCTGTCGCGGCTCGACCTGATCGTGCTCGACGAGCTCGGTTATCTGCCGTTCGCCCGCTCCGGAGGGCAGTTGTTGTTCCACCTCATCAGCAAGCTTTATGAGCGCACCAGCGTCATCATCACCACCAACCTCGCCTTCGGCGAGTGGCCTACCGTCTTCGGTGATCCCAAGATGACTACGGCGCTGCTCGACCGCGTCACCCACCACTGCGATATCATCGAGACGGGCAACGACAGCTGGCGCTTCAAAAACCGCAGCTGACCGCCACCTTCGGCCCCTTCAAAAATCTATCTTGCGCTGCGCGCGCCTCCGGTCGGGCTACGCCCGCCCTCCGCCGCACGCAGCGCAAGGCGACCCTCAACTAACCAGCATCATATCCGAAAAGGGGGTCCCTCTTCGACGCCGATCGGGGGTCCCTTTTGAACGCCGTTTGACACGCAATCAGGCGATTTTGGTGGATGGTGTCCACGTCTATGCCCGCCTGGCAAACTATGACGAGTTTCGGCTTGAGGGCCGGCACGAGACGGAACAGGGTCACAAGCGCGGGCTCAATTTTCTCCACCTCCACTACGCAGCAAGTGATCGCATCATTGACGATTTCGGCGCGGTTCGCATCGATTACCATGGCGGACGGATGCATTGTGTGGTGGCTGATCCCATCGACGACGAACAGGCGAGAGTGGCCAAAGCAATCGAGTTGTCTCAGCGCCTGATTGAATTTGCCGCCGTCGCAGACAGGGACATAGCAAACGGCGGTTACCAGGCGCGGCTCAAGATCGGTATCGACACAGGTAAGTGCGTGGCAATCAACAGCGGGTCAGGCCATGAGCAGGAGCCACTGTTCCTTGGTAATGCCGCAAATTACGCTGCAAAACTGGCAGAGGGAGAAGGCGAAGGCATCTTTCTGTCCAACCGAGCTCGCCAGATCCTAGGCATGGGCACCTACACTTCGCTCAACGAAGAGAGGTCGTATGGGATCGACGCGGAATGGCGCCTGCGCTCGTCGACGCTTGCGAAAGTTCGTCATCCTGAATTGGCGGCGGTGTTCGACGGCGGCAGCGTAGCCTATGACAGGTTGATCAAGGAATGGCGGTCCGACTTGCGTAATTTCAGTGAATATGCTGGTGGCCAGTCAGCATTCAAATTTCACCAGCATACGCCGCCGTTGCGGACAATCGATTTCGCGAATTTGTCGCCAGGCAACTCGATCCGAATGCAACTGATCAGCATCTTTGGCGACGTTTCGGGCTACACGGCATACATCGAAAACGCGATGCGCACTGGTCGTGTCGGCGAAGCAGTGCGCGCGATTCACGTTATCCGCGGCGAATTGCACAACGTGCTCAAGGATGATTTTTCATCGCGCAAGGTCCGCTACATCGGAGATTGCATTCACGGATTGCTTGCGGTCGGGCAAGCGAACGCAATCGACATTCAACGCTCATCCATTGATGCGGTGAAGTGCGCGGCGGCAATGCGCTCAAGCTTCCAACTCATCCAGGAAAGCCTGCCGAATATCGACTCTCTAGGGCTGGCGGTGGGGATTGAAGCGGGACCAACGCCAATCAGCCGGATCGGTCGTCGAGGCGAAGGCAGCGTTCGTGTTGCCAGTAGCTCTGCAACGATAGTTTCGGAAGCCGAACAGAGCGAAGCATCGGGCAGCCAGTTGGCGATCGGCCCAGTAGCCTATGCTGCTCTGCCGATGCACATCCGCAATGCCTTTCCCGACCGGATCGCGGAGGGGCTGGATATCGACGTCTACGATGTAATGTTCGGCGGAGCGCCTGCCTTAGCGACATCACGAGACGCAAATCGGGCTCACGGCGGTGTCCTCAACGAATACAAAAGCGAGCCGGTGCGGGCCCACAGTGTCATCAAGTAAGCAAATTTCTATTCTCAAACGTAGTTTGCCGGATTGGGCCGCGCTCGGAGGCAAGAATCGTTCACTTCAGGTGACGGCAAATGTGCCGCGGCCGAACGGTGGATATTGGCCTCAAGTCTCTCTGGAAATATCACTCTCTGACGACGGGAAACTGCAGGCCCGGGAGCACCCGGCGCAACGCTGGCCTGAATTCTGCCCGCAACGCCATATCAACGAAGGTGGATTTTTCTGTCTTGGCCTGTCGGATGTTCCCGTCGTCAACTCTGTAGATGAGGCGGCTAGATGGTGGCGAATTTTGGCCGATCACTTGCAGATGCAGTTTGTCGCCGAGCTGACTAAGACTTGGCCGAAAGATATGGAATGGGACCATGGGGAGGCCGGCGAAACACAAGCCATCATGGAGCGCATTGCCCAACAGTATGGACTAATCGACGATGTGCGGAATGCCCATCGGTATGGCCAAGGTTGGATAAGCGGGGAACTCCCAAGGCTGACCAAAACGGGCGACCGCCTGGTAAACGGACGCGCGCCCTGCCCTAGGGGGTGCCTTAGACGTAAGCATCCGATTTTACGCCGGGCATGCAGCAAGCGTGAAGCAATTTACGAACTTGTGAAGCTTGAACGTTTGAAAAGAATACAGGTCGCCGAATTTTGGAAAGCATGTGAGGGCAAGCCCTGTTGTGGGCATATGCGCAACTGCCCGCTGAAAAAGGATTAGATGCCGATGCCGAGCTTGGACGGGGGCGAAGAAAAGCTGCTGAGAATTCAGCTTCTTAGAGAGCAGAAAGCGATCCAATGCGATGCTGATTTAGCTTGTGCGTTGGAAGCGGCCGCCATTCATATAGCATTGGCCCCCGACCAAAGGTTCATCACGCAGGGAGAGTACGACGACGACTTGTACTTCATCATTCGCGGATCAGCTGAGATCATTACCAATGGTCACAAACACGCGCTTCGACCTCGTGGGTGCCATGTAGGTGAAATGGCGCTGCTCGATCCCGGGTCAGGCCGCTCTGCCGACGTCGTGGCAGGACCGAATGGTGCTGTTGTGCTCAAGGTGTCGGGTGAGAAAGTCCGTGAAATTGGTGACAAACACCCGACACTTTGGCGAGGTCTAGCCCGAGAATTGTCTGAACGGTTGCGCGGACGAGATAGCCTGTTTGTGCCTCCGAATGAGAAGCCGGCGATATTCATCGCCTCATCCGGGGCAGCTAGATCAGATTTGGAGAAGGTCGCTTCCACCCTGCGTTCTAACGTTCGCGATGTTCGACCTTGGAATGGCCCCGACATATTCTTCCCGTCCGATTATACTTTGGATAGTTTGCTCGAACAGGCGCATTCAGTAGACTTTGCTGTCATAATCGCAACGCCGGACGATTTGATCAGAAAGAACGCGAATGCGGTGCAGCCTTCGCAAGACAGCATGACTGCTCGCGACAATGTCCTGTTGGAATTTGGGCTTTTTGCTGGTGCCCTGGAACGCAGACGCGTCGTAGTGCTTCAAAAAGACAAGGTAGATTTACCTTCTGATATGCAGGGCCTAACTGTCCTACGCTATAGCACTGATGCCGAACTGTTTGAGCAGGCTCATCTGATTGCACAACGTGTCGATGCACTCGGGCCGATAAAGCGTGTTTGCAAGCGGGGGTAGCCACCCCAATCGCCCTAACCTGGTGAAGTTGACCAGTGGCCGGTCGTTTTCGTGCATTGTTGAAATAGTCCGCCGAAGAGGGTCGAACAATCGGTGAGTGAGGCAGAGCCTTGCCGGGAGCGGGCGAACCGCCCGGGTTGAGAGAGAGTGTCCGGGTGTGATTCGCCCTTCCTGCTCTCCCGGAGACCCCATCAATGGCCCATATCCTTACGGACGCAGCGTTTGGCGCTGCGCCGCTCGCATCGCATTGCTCATTTGATGAGCGTGCGCGTGCACTGCTGACCGCAGCAAGCTCGCTTCTGCCCCTGCTCGAGACTGGGCAGCCTGTTGAATCCGCCTGTTTGCGCGATCCGATGACCGCTGCCTTTGGTGGCACCGATGCTGAAGGCGCGTGGGATTGGAAGAGCGCCTACGATGCCTGTGAGGTCGCACAAATCCTCTTCCTGCGCCGTTTTGGCCCGGCAATCTTGGCGCGCAACGGCTCCCGATCTCGCTCCCTTGCGCTGATTGAGCGGGTATCGGCTCTCATGCCGACCCACACCCGCCGCTCTGAAACCAGCCAGGCCTTGCAACAATATTCGACGCCCGCTGGCCTGTCCTTCGTGGCCTCTGTCGCTGCTTCGATTGGCGCAGGCGAAACTGTGCTCGAACCTTCTGCTGGCACAGGCATGTTGGCGATTCAGGCCGAACTGGCCGGTGCACAGCTCGTGCTGAATGAACTCGCTGAAGGCAGGGCAGCACTGCTGTCGCACTTGTTTTCAGGCGTGGCCGTTAGCGGACATGACGCCGCGTCGATTGATGATCGTATGCCCATTTCGGCACGCCCAAGCGTCGTTCTGATGAACCCGCCGTTTTCGGCCGTCGCGCATGTTGAGCGGACGATGAAGGACGCCGCGCTTCGCCACATTGCTTCCGCCCTGGCCCGGCTCGAGAATGGGGGTCGGCTGGTGGTCATTACCGGCGCTGGCTGTGCTCCTGATGCTCCAGCATGGCGCGATGCCTTCATCCGGTTGCAGGGGACCGGACGTGTGGTCTTCACCGCCGCCATCGACGGCAGGGTCTATCGCAAGCACGGCACAATGATCGACACCCGATTGACGGTGATCGACAAGCTGGCCGCTTCCGATCCCACGACTTTCATTCCGAGTGCAGGGACCGCTCCTGATACCGCGACCTTGCTCAAATGGGTCGAAGCGAATGTGCCGCCGCGCGGACCGATTGCCCCGTTGCCCGGTGCAGGACTGCATTGCGCTTCTTCGCCGTCGCCCGCGAGCGGCGCGGTTGCTCGGACTGCCCCGATCAATCCCTTGGTCGATACCGATGCGCCTGAACTCACCTATTCAACTGCTGACTGGTCTCCGCCCGAGGGGCAACTCGGTGACAGCATCTACGAACGATATGGACTTCAATCGGTCGTCATTCCCGGCGCATTGCCGCACCCGACGCCGCTGGTTCAATCGGCGTCGATGGCATCGGTGGCCCCGCCGAAACCGACTTATCGTCCGCACTTGCCCGAGCACCTGTTGGGTGACGGCGTGTTGTCCGACGCGCAGATGGAATCCGTAATCTACGCTGGCGAGGCCCATACCGGGCATCTGGCAGGGGCATGGACCGTTGACGACACATGGGATCTCGTCTCGGCGGCAGCTGAGGAAAACGATGATGCCGTCCGCTTTCGCCGGGGCTGGTTTGTGGGTGACGGCACGGGCGCAGGCAAAGGCCGTCAGGTCGCAGGCATCATCCTCGACAACTGGCTCAAAGGCCGCCGCCGTTCGCTCTGGGTTTCGGTATCGGACCGCCTGCTTGAGGATGCTCAGCGCGACTGGTCGGCTTTGGGGCAGGAACGACTGCTGGTGACGCCCTTGTCACGTTACCGACAGGGCTCACCCATCAAGCTGGCGGAAGGCATCTTGTTCACGACCTATGCGACCCTGCGTTCGCAGGAACGGGGCGGCAAGGCGAGCCGGGTCAAGCAGATCGTCGAATGGCTTGGCCGTGACTTTGACGGTGTCATCATCTTTGATGAGGCGCACGCCATGGCCAATGCCGCAGGCGGCAAGGGCTCGCGCGGCGATGTCTCGGCTTCACAGCAGGGCCGGGCAGGCCTGCGGCTGCAACATGCCCTGCCCAATGCCCGCATCGTCTATGTCTCGGCCACCGGTGCCACGACAGTGCAGAACCTCGCCTACGCCCAGCGGCTCGGCCTGTGGGGCGGCGAAGACTTCCCTTTCGCCTCACGCGCCGACTTCGTGGCCGCGATTGAGGATGGCGGCGTTGCTGCCATGGAGGTGCTGGCCCGCGATCTGAAGGCGCTCGGCCTCTACGCTGCTCGTTCCTTGTCATTCGACGGCGTCGAATATGACCTGCTCGAGCACCAACTGACCCCTGAGCAGGTGCGGATTTACGATTCCTATGCCGGGGCATTTCAGGTCATTCACGCCCATCTCGACGCAGCGCTCGAAGCGTCCGGCGTTACCAGCGCCTCCCATGGAACATTGAACGCACAGGCCCGGTCGGCAGCGCGATCAGCTTTCGAAAGCGCCAAGCAGCGTTTCTTCAATCACCTGATCACCGCAATGCAGACGCCAAGTACCATTCAGGCGATGCAGCGCGATCTTGAGGCCGGTCACGCCTGTGTCGTGCAGATCGTATCGACGGGCGAAGCGTTGCAGGAACGCCGTCTTGCCGAAATCCCGACCGACGAATGGGATGACGTTTCCGTGGACATCACGCCGCGTGAATACGTGTAATGTTGAGCTCAACATTAGACATATTCTTTGCAGTCGCAGTTTATGTCGAGCGTGGCGGCGGTAGGCGCAGGTTTCCTTCGGTTTTCCATGATTTCACTCCAGATAACTACGGTTCCGTCGACCTCAGCAAGTCGAAGGAGCCAACATGCGAACACGATCATCACTGCCGTTTCGGACTACCCCGCTCCGGGTCGAAGACCCGCCCAGTCACGGCGCTCTTCTCACCGCATTTCTCTCCTCTCTGTCCCTCGACGAGAAGTCAGGCTGTGCGGTTCTGTTTGGCGCGGCGGTCCGCCATTTCCTGCATTGGCTGGAACGGCATAGGACCGCGATCCGCACGATTGACGATCAGGCTGTCCGACGGTTCGAGAAGCATCGGTGCCGGTGCCACCGGTATTCGGCGCAGCAAGCGCACTACAAGGCTGACCAAGCAGCAAGGGTGAGGCGCTTCGTCCGGTTCCTCGAAGATCAAGGCTACGTCGAAGTCGACGACGGGATCGACGATCTGCCACGGCACCTCGCCGACTATTCCGATGCGATCGGCCGCCTGCAACTCGCCGAGACC
>Ga0209023_10007200_pt1 | contig 11484 bp, 17 predicted proteins | sample LakOneMetagenome_FD_187468 | JGI IMG/M metagenome (GOLD analysis project Ga0209023, IMG submission 187468) | Freshwater and sediment microbial communities from Lake Erie, Canada (SPAdes) (version 2) | ecosystem: Environmental > Aquatic > Freshwater > Lentic | place: Lake Erie, Canada...
CACCACGACAAGACCCTGCGGGCCCCGGCATATCCGCGTGCCGCCGTCGCCTCCTTTCACCACACGGCAATCCTTCGGCGCCGTGGACGTATAGGTGCTGATATTTTGAGCCGTCTGCGCCGCTAAAGGGCTCGCCGCTATCGAAATTGCGAATGCGGTGCTGATCGCGCGTCGGTTTAGCATCATCTGGAACCCGTTTTGTGCGCCTGTATTGTCGTCCTGTCACCATTGGTCGGGCCAGGCGTGTGGATCGTTCAGGTGTTGACGGCGAAAATCATGTCATGACGCGCGGAATCGCTTTAGGTAGAGTGCCTCCAGCCAAATATCCTCGTTCCAGTCCCAGTGAGCCATGCCCTCTATCTCGTCGAACAAGCCTTATCGCATCGGCCGGTCCAAGACCGGGCTCGGTCTCTTCGCCACCCGCAAGATCAAGAAGGGCACGAAGATCATCCGCTATTTCGGGCCGATGCTGGATTCGAAGAACAAGAAGCACGAAGAGATCGACAACAAATATCTGTTCGAGATCAACAACCGCTGGACCATCGATGGCTCGGTCCGCAAGAACATCGCGCGCTACGTCAATCACGCCTGCAGGCCGAACGCCGAGTCCGATGTGAACTCGCGCAAGCGCAAGGTGGTGATCCGCGCGATCAAGACCATCCAGCCGGGCGACGAGATCAACTACGATTACGGCACCGACTATTTCAAGATTTTCCTCAAGCCCATCGGCTGCAAGTGTGATCACTGCGAAAAGAAGCGCGCCAAGAAACGCGCGGAAGCGCGCGCTGAAAAGCTGCGGCTGAAACTGAAGGCCGAGAAGAAGGCCGCCAAGAAAGCTGAGAAGAAAGCGACCAAAGCGGCCAAGACAGCGCGCGCGCCAAAGCGCAATGCGGCATCGGTTCTGACCGGCAAGGTGGTTGCCAACGCCCATGCGCGTGGCACCGGCAAACCGACCCGCACCAAGGCGGCGCGGACAAAGCCCTTGTCGCCGCGCGCGGCAAGCTCAGGTCGGGCCCGCCGCGCGTCTTAAGCCGCGTTCGTCAGCGGCGGATCAACACCACGCCTGCGATCAGCAGCACCGCGCCAAATAAGCGCGGCAGATCGATCGAGCGTTGCGCGAGGCCAAGCCATCCGAAGTGATCGAAAGTCACGGACGCCAGCATCTGGCCCGCGATCAGAAGCGCGATGAAGGTGGCGGCGCCGAGCTTCGGAATCAGAAAGATGGCGAGTGCGATAAAGATCGCGCCGAACAGCCCGCCGCTCCATGCCCACCATGGAATGCGGCTGGCAACGCTGGCCGACGGGATCGGATCGCGCAATGCGAGCGCCAGCAGGGCCATGCAGACGACGCCGACGAAATAACTGACGAAGCCGGACCACGCGGCCGAATCCAGCGCTGTCCGCAGGTTCGCGTTGAGCGCCTGCTGGATGACGATGCTGATACCCGCCATGAAGGCGAGCGCGATGGGGAAGGCGGCGTTGAGCATTGTCTGCCTCGTTATGCGGTGGTTTCTTGCGCGAGCCCGTGGTTGGGCCCCGGGTAGCTGGCCAGAGCCTATCACGCGGCGCGCCTTGTCTCGCCCGTTGGCGACGCCTATCTGTGCACGAACAGTCCCGCACGAGGAATGGCCATGAGCACCCTGAAGCCGCTGAAAATCGACATCGTCTCCGACGTGGTTTGCCCGTGGTGCTACATCGGCAAGAAGCGCATCGAGGACGCGCTGGCGCTGGCCAGCGATGTGCCGGTCGAGGTCAACTGGCGGCCATACTTCCTCAATCCGTGGGTGCCGCGCGAGGGCATTTCGCGCGACGACTATCTCACCAAGAAATTCGGCTCGGTCGATGCTTACAAGAACATCGCGGGCCGCGTGGCGGAGGCCGCTGCCGAAGAAGGGCTTGAGTACAACACCGACCGTGTGCGGCGTCAGCCCAACACCATCGATTGCCATCGCCTGATCCACTGGGCGGAAGCCGATGGAAAAGCGGCAGAGATGAAGCAGCGGCTGATGGAGCTTTATTTCCGCGATGGCGGCGATCTCACGAGCACGGACGTGCTGGTGCAGGCCGCAGCCGACATCGGCATGGATGGGGAGAGCGTGCGCAAGCGTCTTGCGACTGACGAAGACATCGACCTGATTTCAGCGCAGGCGCAGGAAGCTTCCGACAAGGGAATTTCCGGCGTGCCGACTTTCGTGTTCGCGCAGAAATACGCGGTTTCCGGCGCGCAGCCGGCAGACCAGCTCGCCCGCGCGATCCGTCAGGTGTCGGCGGAAGTGAACGGCGCGACGGCGGCCTAAGCCCTCACGCTTTCTTCAGATAATAGTTCGCGTTCTTGCCGAGCGCGATGCGGCGGATGATGCGGCGCATGCCTTCCGACTTGCGCAGCGGTTCGACGATCGCAGCCGCCGTGCGATAGACGGCGAGCTTGGCGGCGTCGAGCGCGGGCTTTGCGCCAGGAGCGGCCTGCGGCAGTCCAATGCCGCGCAGCATCGAGTTGAAGCGATGCAGGTCGTTCAGGCGGCGCACTTCCTTGGTCTTCCAGGTGATCGCCAGCGAGATCGAATACGAATCCGCCGTGCGGACCCAATGCGGCCACTGATAAGGAATGTAACAGCCGTCGCCATCGAACATATGAAATTCGGTGGCGCGCGGCTTGAAGCTGTCATTGTACGGTACGTTGCGGTGTTTCACGGTCGAATGCTCGACCTGCGCGTCGTCGGCGATTGCGCCGTCGCGGTTGTCATAGACGCGGAAGAATTTCTCGCCGTGGATCTGCACGAAGAAATTGTCCTCGGCATCCATGTGGAATGGTGTGGTCGAATTCGGCGAGGACACGAACAGGAAGCCTTCGATCTGCTCAAATCCAGCGTCCTCGACGCTCTTGAAACCGCGGGCGCGGGCAACCGAGGTGAGCGCGTCGACCAGCAGGGTGCGGTAGGCGGGCGATGTTTCCACGCGCTTGAGCACCATCCATGCGCCTGCGGTCTGGATGCGGTTGACCACATCGACCGGATCGAGATCGATGTTCTTCACCTCATCAGGGTTCTGGCTGACGGCGGCGTTGCCGGAATTGTACTCGATCAGGTCGCGCGGCAATTCCGATGCAAGCTGCGCGATATGCGGCAGCGTCAGCAGCGGATGACCCGACAGCTTGTGATGGATCGCAAACGGCTTCAGTGGGAAGTCCTGCGTCAGCGACTGGTTATCGGCGGTGATGACCGGCGAAATCTGCGAGTTGGCGTTCATGGACGTACCTCCCGGAATTTTCTGATGAAGTGAACGGCGCGGCGCGCCGGTTCGCGAGCAAGTCTGCGCAGGCTGAGCGCGAGGCGAATGGCCGGCACCAGCGGATCGCGCCGGTTGAGCGGAATCAGAACGTCGCCGATGGCGAGACGCCCGCGCCAGATCGGGTCGATCATCGGATGACCGGGCATGGCGGTGGAGTCGACCATCGCGATGGTTTCGTCCGCGCACATATGGCGCGTCAAATCGAGCGTGAGCTGCACGCCCGGAGAATACTTTGCGAAATTCTCGTCCACGCCCAGCTTGAAGTAGAAGGCGCGGTCGAGATGCCGCAACACAACGGCGGCGGCGACAGGCGTTTCGCCTGCGCGCAGCGTGACGATTTCACATGCGCCGCGCGCGGCGGCGTCCATCACCGCACGGCGGATGAAGGCGGCATCGCCGTCGTTCTGGATCAGCGCCGTGCCGCGCTTGGCCTTCCAGCCGCTGGATTCGAGGGTGAGGAAAATTTCCAGATCGCGCGCGATGTCATCCGCCTGGGTGGCGACGGAGAACGTCACCTCGCCATGCTCGGCAAGGCGGTTGCGCTGGCGGCGAAGCTCTTTCAGTTTCTTCGGACCCAATGCGTCGCGCAGCAATTCATCGGCATTGCGCGTGGCGTCGAGGCTGGCGCGTGCGTGGCTTTGCAGCACGTGCGGCTTCAGCCCGCGCCATTTCAACACGCGGGTAAAGGTCTGCATCACCGGTCCGTCGAGCGCGATGTTGCGCAGGATCAATGCACGTGCACCGCCGTCGCGCGCCTGCTGGATCAGTTTGCTGGCGGCTTCATCGGTGCAACTGCGGTCGAGCAGGGGCGTTGCGAGTGTGCCATAAGGATCTGCGCTCACCAGCGCTGGCAAAAGAATGCCGTAAGCACGCCACGCGGAAATGACAGGAAGCAGTCCGATCAGGCGCGGCGTTTCGCTGCCCGTTGCTGTATCGGTTGCGGAAAGAGCAGAGACATTGGTGCGGCCTTGCGCGAAGGCGTTCACGGCCAGTTGCCATTCGGGAAGATAATAGCCGTTCGGCTCGGCGGCCTTGTCGCTGAGCTGTTGCCAGCAGGCGGCATCGATCGTATCGAGCGCCGCCAGAGCGCGGCCCGAGTCCCCGTTTGTCATTGTGTTATTCGTCGCGCGCACATAGCCAGCCTTGCGGCGTGCACTGGCAACCTGTGCTGCATCGGCAATATCCGCCACGTCCCAAATCCCCAATTCCAGCGCTGTTTTTAAGCGTCGCTATTGGAGACACTACGCATCAAACATCAAAATGAAATTTGGGATGAGGGTTAAATCCGCGCGGATATTTTTACTGACCGTTAACAATATCCCGGCATCTCGCGGTGCCGTTTTTTTGATCAGAAGATATTAAGCAATTCTGCTTAGCGTGACCGGACTGGGATACCGGATGACGCTTGAAATCCGTGGCCGGACTCATTTTTTACGCGACTGTTTCTGGAAAGCATTCTCGCGAAACCGTTCTTGTTGTTTGCCTCAATACGAGGTTGCCATGGGCAAAGACCTTCGGAAAAATCCGCGCATCGATTTTGAGCGCGGTGTCGATGTTCAAATCATGGGGATCGACGGCACCTGGCGCCGCGCGTGCCGGATGATGGATGTGTCCGATGGTGGCGCGCTGCTGACCATCGAGGGCTCCATCGCAGAACTCGATCTCAAAGAATTCTTTCTGCTGCTGTCATCGACGGGCTTGGCTTATCGCCGATGCAAGCTGGTGCGTGTCAACGGCGATCAGGTGGGTGTGATCTTCATCAAAGCCGAGCCGAGCGGAAAAAAGAAAGCGGCTGCAGCGACTACGCGTATGGAAGTCAACGAGGTCTGACATCGCGCGCGCCGCATGACGGGCGTTGCGCAGTTCTCGAGGTGATTCATGCATCAAGAGCGCCGTTTTACCCGTATCCGCCCTTCGGGCGTCGTTTCAAAGTCCGGCAAGATTATCGCCGATTCAAAATCGCCGATGATCGCCTGCAATGTGGTGGACTATTCCGCAGGCGGGGCGTGTCTCGAAGTCGCGCCGCAAACCACGCTGCCGAAGCGTTTCGATCTCATCTACGGCACAACCAAAAAGAAATGCCGCGTTGTGTGGGTGAATGGTCCGCGCCTCGGCGTGTCGTTCTAACAGGCTCAGGCGAACGCAACGCCGACGCGGGTGCCGTGGCTCCAGACCAGCCGGCAGGGCACGATGACATCGTCTGCTGCGATCGCGAGACGGAAGGTTTGCGGAACGGTGACCGCATAGCCGACATCCAGCGCGGCTCCACCCTCGGAGATATTCCGCACGGTGCAGTTCATCGTCCGTCCGTCATACGAAATCAGGCCGCCCTTGAAGACGCGTCGCCGCGTCTCGGACCGTCTTTCTCTCACCAGTTGCTCGGCCATGGCAGAAGTCCTGTCAAAATACTGTACCGACTTTAGCGCCCGGGCATTTCCGGGCCATAAATCGATACCCCTTGCTGGTCGCGCCCACGTTCAGATTTGATTCACGACATTGCGCGATGTGGAACAGGGCGGTGAAACCCCGCTGAAAATAGCGTTTTAAGCGGAAAATCCGGAGCCCGCCGTGTCTTGGCCATCGTTTCGCGGTGGGCTAGATTGAAGCCGGTGGTCCCTCAGCCGGATCGCACGGCTTGTTCGCAGGATCGGCGGACCGCTCGATAACAAAATGCCGGGAGAGTTTTCGATGCACGTTTTTCGGATCGCGATGCTGATCGGGCTGATGACAGCCCCCGTTGCGGCACCAGCCTTCGCCCAGAATTTAACGCCGGGCTTCCGGCTGAACGAAGGCAAGCAACTCACCGAAGAAGAGAAAGAGCGGAATAAGGCGAACGAGGACGCAGCCAAGGCCGCGCGCGCAAAAATCCCGGATGCGAAGCAAAGCTCCGATCCGTGGGCAACCGTTCGTAGCGAACCAACAGCCAGCGCAAAGACCGTCAGGCCTAAGCCGGTCGCGAAGTAACTTTGATCTTATCGGCCGCCGTCGCCCGCGGTGGACAGCCAGCTGTTCAGATTCACGGCCACATCAAGCTGCTGTGCTTTTTTCAGGAGATTGTCCCGCTTTTCGCAAGGCGGCATCGCATTGGCTTCGCTGCGGGCATCTTCCGCGATCTTCTGCCACTTTTGTTCGATGGTCTTTTCCTGGTCGGCAACATTCATCGGCAAACCTCGCTGGTTGCAGGTTAAACCGCCACAACCGCGTTGGTTCCGTCCGTGAGCCGATTGATGTTCGCTATTGCGAACGTCGGCCCGGCTTTTTCGCAACCTAAGGGGATGACCGCAGCGCCGGGTGCCGTTCATAACGACGCAAAATTTGTCATCGCACCGATGCACGTTTTTATGTTGCGAGGCTCGGAGAGCCGCAGCTAGATATTTCAGCGTCATTCGACGTCTGCATCCGCGACCGCCATTCGCGCGAGCGGCATTTTTTATTTCGCCAGCCAATACGGAGCCTGGACACATGAATAAGCTGTTGGGCGTGACCCTTGTCACGCTTGCCGTTTCCTCCATCGCTGCTCAGGCTGCGCCGCAAAGCTATTACGGAAAGACCTTAAAGGTGAACTGGAACGAGACGCGGAGCCAGCGCGTGCAGGGCGAGGGCGTCTTCAAATCGCAGTCCGTGCCCATTTCATTCACGGTCTATGTCAGCAGCAAGGGGCAGATTTTCCGGCGGATCACGTCGACCTCCGCGCGCGGTCAGTCCGGCTCGAAGGATCGCGTCGGTGCATCAAGCGCCGATGCGCAGGGCGCCGGACAGGTTTCGTTTCAAGGCAACACGCTGATCTTGACCTCCAACAATGGTGGCCTCGGCCGGCGCATCCGCGTCACCTTCGATGGCGGGTCTTCGTGTTCGGCGGAGGTTCTCACCGGCAAGTCCGGCGGCGGCGTCACCACGGTTCGCAGCAATGCGACAGGCAAGATGCTCGAACTCGAGTCGGTTTCGGCCGGGTCTGCAAGCTGTTCTGTCCGCGACGGAAACGCCTTCTCGGATTGATGGCGTGCGTGGGGCCGCCCATTGAGGCGGCCTTGCTCTGAAAGGGGAATGAAATGAGTCTCCGGCCCGGCCTTCGACACAGCCAATCGATTGTGGTCGATGACCGGCTGACCGTTCCTGCGGTATCGCAGGCGTTCACCGGCTTCTCCGACATGCCGCCGGTTTTCGCGACGGCCTTCCTTGTCGGCTTTGTCGAGTGGACATGTATCGAGGCTTTGAAACCCTACCTTTCTGCCAAGCAGAAAACAGTCGGTGTCCATGTCGATCTCAGCCATAGCGCCGCGACGCCGGTTGGCATGACGGTCACCGCCGATGTCGAACTGATCGAGGTTGAAGGAAGCCGCTTGCGGTTCAAGGTCAGATGTCGGGACGACAAGGAAGTCATCTGCGAAGGACATCATGATCGCTTCATCGTTGAGACGGATCGGTTCATGGAGCGGCTGGAAAAGAAGAAGGCGCTGCTAAAATAGACTGCTGCTCGATGTGCAGGTCGTGGGCTTTTAGCGGCCGATACACGGCGGCTCTTTATTTGCAGGCTCGGGCAGGGATTTTTGTGTTGCCCCGCCGGAAGGCTGGCCAATAGCCCGTCAGATGAGCCGACGCCATGTTGCGGGCACAAACGGCGGGAGACACGCCGCGTTGCAGGCAATCGCCCTTGATGGCGTCACACGACAGAACGTCCGCGACGGCGGCTGCCGGGGCTGCCAGGACTAGGACGGTTATGATAATGAATGCCCATTTCATGCGCGTACATTAGCTGACCGGCGACTACCTTCAATGACCTCGGGTGTTGTGAAAACAGGCCAGTACCCATCATCGGTAGTGTCTCAGTTTGAAATTTAGCGGTTACTTCGACGCTTTTGCGCGGTCGACTTTCTGTTGCCTATAACGCTCTGCCTGCTGTCGCTCGAATTCCAGTTGGCGTTGCATTTCCGCTTCTTGCATCCGCATCTTCTGCTGCTGAAGTTGCAACCGCTGCATCTCAATCTGCTGGCGCTGCAACTCTATCTGTTGAAGTTGCTGCACGTTATCGAGTACCGACGGCGCGGAGTAGCCGCGCTGATAGGAAGATGTATCAACTTGGCTGGAAGCGGATGTGACCGCCGCAATCACAACCCCGAAAACCACTAATACCCGTATCATTTGCCCTCCCTTGCTTAGCTTACCGCTAAGCATTAGCATGACTGCAATGCCAGTGGGAGGAACTATGACTGAAATTTGGAGCATTGAGAAAGCGGAGGAGTATGAGCGCCTCTCTGCGGAGCATGCCGTTGCAACCGCACATGCAACCAATGTCCTGCGACTAAACGGAATGGAATCTCCTGAGTTTCGTGAAGCGGACGCTGCCACCGGAAAACTGTATGTCAAAATCCGCGAACTGCTCGGCAAGCGCCGCCAGCATTGGATGGCGTAGATGCCAAAGGGACCAAAAGGCGAAAAACGCCCCGCCGACGTTATCGGCAATGCTGTGATGATTGCCAAGATTGCTACCGGAGAGATTGAGGAAAAGCCACCGGCCAGCACCAAGAACGCTGCCGCCGTGGCGCTTGGGCGCATGGGCGGCAAGGCGCGGGCGGCGGGAATGACAGCCAAGAAGCGCTCAGCTATCGCAAAAAAGGCAGCAAAAACACGGTGGGGGACCACGAAATAAGTTGTCATGTCAGTTTTTTCGTGCTCATATGAGGACTGAAAAACTGACAGGGGTCGATATGCCAGCCGCGATCTTCGCTACGCCTATTCAGGTAGACAAGCGTTTGAGTGAGTTTGGAATCACCAAGGAACAGCTGTTGGAGATTGTGCATGCGATGGTCGCGGCTCGCGCCGAATGCACCGATAACGACCCGCCTAGCGCACCTGGATGGTCATCTTGGCGGCACGGTACGCGCCGCGCGCGTGAAGTTTTCCGTCCTGACGGATGGCTTAAGGATGATACGGATCAGCTGCCGACCATTGTGAAGCCCGCAATCGGAATGCGCATTGCTGTCGCTAATACCGACCACGGAACGGGCCTCGTTGAGGCGGGGGTGTTCCCGCAAAATCGCTCGAAGAAGGGAGCCGCTACCGACCGCGCAGTCGGTCAGACGCAAAATACTTTGTTCGGTGAGATGGGAGAGCCTGACGATAAGGTCGTTAAGTTCAAGCCGCGCGACACGCACTCTGCTTCTATCGCGACATTCTATCTCTGCGTTTTTAATGAAGGTGATGAAGTCAGAGCGGAGTTTTCTTGCCCGATTCGTGTAGTAGACGGGTTTTTTGTTGGGTTCAGTGAGCGGATTATTCTAGTCGGCCCCGGCGACTGGCCACCGAAAATTAAGAAGCCTGCAACGCCTGACCGCGATACTGGCAATGGAAGCGACTTCGATATTCCTGTTCGACGTAAATAAAACAAATGCCTTTCAACAGTTCCAGACTCGGCATCGCCAGAAAAAGGCGGTTGCTGAATAAGAAAGGACTCGCCGCTGCTATTGGCGTGAGCGAGTACACTGTATTGCGCTATGAAGCTGGCAAAACCGTTCCAACTACCGATGTAGTGGAGTTGATAGCGAGGACTTTGGGCTTTCCAATAGAGTTTTTTTTCGGGGACGATCTTGATGAGCCGATGACAGACACCGCGAGCTTTCGAAGTCAAACTTCTATGACAGCCGCTATTCGCGATGCTGCGCTAGCTGCCGGTTCAATCGGGTTTTTAATATCGGACTACATTGAAGCAAGGTTTGAACTTCCGTCGGTTGCTGTTCCTGATCTTGGCTTTTATTCACCCGAGCAAGCTAGCCGCGCTCTTCGCGAGGAATGGGGTTTAGGTGAGAAGCCCGTGTCCAATATGATTCATCTCCTTGAATCGAAGGGGGTTCGTGTTTTTTCGCTAGCTGAAAATTCATTGAAGGTGAATGCGTTTTCGCTTTGGCGCAACGAAAAGCCATATGCATTTCTGAATACAATGAAGAGTGCTGAGAATAGCCGCTTCGATGCTGCCCATGAACTTGGGCATTTGGTTTTGCATCAAGATGGGAAAACAACGGGTAGAGAAGCTGAAGATCAGGCCAATCGATTTGCTTCTTCATTTCTCATGCCGGAGGCCGATGTGCTTGCGGAATTGCCTTACGCGCACTCTCTCGATCAAATAATCAGACATAAATCGCGATGGAAAGTCTCAGTTGCAGCTTTGAACTACCGACTACGCAGACTCAATCTCACCAGTGAATGGCAGAATCGAAATTTCTGCATTCAAATTGCGCGCTCTGGCTACGGCAAGAATGAACCGCATCCTATCGATCGTGAAATGTCGGTCGTATGGGAGAAGGTTCTGAAAGCTCTCTGGTCAGAGCGAGTAACGCGAGCTGATATTGCTAGAGATTTGGATTTGCCTGAGGCCGAAGTTGAGGCGCTCGTTTTTGGTGTGCTCGGAAATATCCCTCCCGAAAAGGACGTAAATAGGCGATTTTCAGTCGTTTAATTTAACTGAACTTCCTTATTGACGCTAAGCATAAAAGTTCATATCATGCTCCGCATGAACAAACTTCCTGTGTCTAAGCGTATCCAAATCCTCTCGATGCTGTGCGAGGGGTCATCCATGCGGTCGATCTCCCGCGTGGCCGACGTGTCGATCAATACCGTGTCTAAAATTTTGGTCGATGCTGGCGAGGTCTGTTCGGCCTATCACGATCAGTACGTCCGTAACCTCCAGAGCAAGCGCATCCAGTGCGATGAAATCTGGTCGTTTTGCTATTCCAAGGACAAGAACGTGAAGGGCGCTAAGTCGGCTCCGGAAGGCGCTGGCAACGTCTGGACGTGGACGGCGTTGGATGCCGATACCAAGCTGATCTGCACATGGGCGGTCGGCGGGCGCGATGCTGAAACCGCTCAGCGCTTCATGGAAGACCTGCAAGCGCGCGTTAAGACGCGGACTCAGATCACCACGGACGGCCTGCGATTGTATTTGGACGCTGTGCAGGAAGCCTTTGGCGCGGACGGCGTGGACTATGCACAGTTGATCAAGATTTACGGTGCGCCGGAAGGGCGAGGCGATGAGCGCCGCTACAGCCCCGCTCAGTGCGTCGGCGCTAAGAAGGTGAAGGTGGACGGCAACCCGGACATCAAGCACGTCTCGACGTCCTACGTTGAACGTCAGAACCTTAATATGCGTATGGGAATGCGCCGCTTCACGCGCCTGACAAACGCCTTCTCAAAGAAGATCGACAA
>Ga0209023_10007201_pt1 | contig 11484 bp, 7 predicted proteins | sample LakOneMetagenome_FD_187468 | JGI IMG/M metagenome (GOLD analysis project Ga0209023, IMG submission 187468) | Freshwater and sediment microbial communities from Lake Erie, Canada (SPAdes) (version 2) | ecosystem: Environmental > Aquatic > Freshwater > Lentic | place: Lake Erie, Canada | collected...
CCGACTGCGTCGCCGTCCCGGCGTCAAGGGCTGGGTCAAATGGGCCGATATTATCGATGATGGCGCGGCGGACGGCCATGTTTGCGCCAGCGCCAATGCCGCCTGTGGCCAACGGATGCGTCTGGGGTATCCGGAAGATCCGACGAATGAATCCTCGCTTGGAAAAACCTGCAAGTGCCTCGAACTTTTCCTGTGCCTCGTTCTCAAGTTCGTAGGGCATGGTCAGTCCGGTGACACAACCCACATCCGAGCCTTCGAAGGCCCACACAATGGCCGAAAGCCACCAGCGGTCGGCCACGGCGTCGTCGTCGATAAAGGCAACGATGTCCGTCGACGTTTCGCGAAGCGCACGGTTGCGTGCATTGTCGAGGCCCTTGCGTGGCTCCATCACGTACCCCACGCCGGGGAAGGCATCCACCACTTCGCGGGTCGCGGTGGTAGCGGGGCAGTTGTCGATCACCAGGATCGGTGCAGGCGGGTCGAGCGCAGTGAGCGCCGAAAGCGCGCGGCGCAGGTCGTCGGGACGCTCGCGGGTGCAAATCGCGGCTGTGGCTGTCAGTCCGTCGGTGATTTTGGGAGGCCAATATTCCGCCCTGGCGCGGTGGACCGCCGCAAGGTCAAGTGTTACGGCATTGATTGCGCGCAGTACTTCTGCGCCAAAAATACGGCCATCGCGAACAGGTACGGTCACCTGCCCGACTGGCAGTCGACCTTCGCGCAAGAGCAAGAGCGCACGGTCATAGCCGCCTATGCAATCGCGATCCTGTCCCGCCTCGGCGATTGGTATGTCGAATATCTTCGTGGGCATCAAATATCTTCGCGTCGCAATTGCCGCCAATCCTCATCGTGGCCTAGCTCCAATCATGACCGGCCTCAAGGCGAATGATAGACGCAACCAAAGGCAGGAATGCGGTGTTTTTCGGAACTGTCGGCGACCTCGGCACAGTTTGGAGAAAACCAGCGTATTTTGTTGCAGCAGGGGAGTGGGTGATAGGTCAGTCCCAGCCGAGATCCACACTGGTGCCAATGCGCTTGCCCAATTCCAGAAACTATGGTGTCGGTGATAACAGAACATTTGCAGAGGCACTCTTGCAGACCGTATCGAGACGTCATCTGGCACTCTACGCGGCGACAATCTTTATCGCTTTGTCGGTGTTTTTCCTGAATGGTCAGCCCCTGATCTACTTCGATACGGCGAGTTATGTCGATCAGGGCGCAAAGTTGTTTGGCGCGCCCAAGCCAGTTGCGGCAGAAACTCCCACCGACGGATCAGCGGCGGGACAGGTGGCCTCTCCTGCCGAACCAGACAACACTGTCGTCGGCAGTCGCTCAATCGTTTATGCGATCTACCTTCGGGTCGTGACTTCGGTCGCCGGATTGCCCGGTGTGATCGGCAGCAATCTCGCAGTAGTTTGGCTGGCGACATGGATAGTTGCGCGTCGGCTGGCGAGGCAAGAGCCGGACAATCTGACAATGAACGGTGTGACGGCGGCAGAGGTGACTGCCGCCGGATTACTCGCGGCATGCCTTGGCTCGCTACCCTTCTATGTGGCGTTCGTGATGCCCGACATCTTCGCGCCGGTCTTGATCCTGCTGGTTGCTGTTCTGGCCGTCTATGGCCACTCGCTTCGCTGGGGAGAGTGGCTGGCGGCGGTGCTGCTGGCGCTTTTCTCGGTCGTAGCACACCCGTCGCACCTTCTTCTTGTGACCTTGTTGGCACCGTTTGCGGTGTTTGTCAGTCCGCAGACGTCAGGACGGCGGTTGACGTTGGGGCTGTTGCTGATTGGTGCATTGGCCGGCGCAGGTCTTGCCGAGCGCTTTGTCTTCGGCAAGGCTGTGGAGCATTACCTGCACAAGAAGGTCGTCTATATGCCTTTCCTTACGGCGCGGCTGATCGACGACGGGCCGGGGCTGACCTATCTTGAGGGGCGCTGTCCGGACCAAAGTTATGCCACCTGCACACTTCTTCAGGCATTGTCGCTTTCGCAGGATCCGACCCGGCTTGATGCGCCCAACATCTTGTTTTCGCGGACGGATCAGCGCGGGTCTTATCAACGCCTGAGCCCGGCAGAGCAGACCGCAATCGCCGGGGAGCAGGTCCGCCTTCTGACAGACGTAGTGTCAAGCGATCCGGTCGGCGTGATGGTGGCCATTGTGCGAAACGTGGCGACGCAACTCGCCTATTTCAGCGTCGAGATGACGATCCCAACGCCGGAGGTAATAGATGCGACTGGCAAACTCACCGACCAGTTGCCACCTTCGCTGGGCGAGGGCAGGCTGATCTCGGCGGCGCCTTCATGGGCGATGCCGCTTTATATCGCGCATGGCGTGGTCTATCTGCTGTCGCTTGGAGAACTTGGCTGGATGGTCGCGCAAAAGCGGGTTTCCCGCGATGCGCGAGCCATGCTGGTGATCATCCTAGGCGGAATCCTGACCAATGCGATCGTTTGCGGTGCAGTATCCGAACCAGCGTACCGATACGGCGCGCGGGTAATGTTCCTCTTGCCACTTGCCGCCGTGATGGTCTGGATAACACGGCTGCCAGTTGCCCGGACCACAAGTGGCGTGACGCACTAGGGATGCTGTCGGTTCCCGGGTGTAAGTCAAAGTGTCAGTGCGTTTCTTTGAGTTTCTCAAAGCACTGTCGTCGAGCAGCGCTCAATAGAGCTTCACTTTCAATGCCGTAGACTGCAGAGAAGCTTCGGCCTCCGTCGCGCTGCCCCCCTTTTGGTCAGCTTCTGTCCGAAACGCGAGATTGATAGCTCTTGAGATCTGCCATCATGCCAAGACCCGTTGGCACATTTTCACGGTTGCAGAACTCCGCCCAGACCGCCGCGAACGGCAGATCCTTTGCCTCTTCGCTCAGTAACAGCCGTCCGGTGAAATCAAGACGCTCTTCGGCAGACTTGAGTTGGGCTTGTGGCAGAAGCAGCGCACGCAGCAACGCCTTTTGCATGTTGCGCACGCCGATGACCCAGGCGGCGGTTCGGCTTATCGTGGCGTCGAAGAAATCAAGACCGATATGGCTCCGATCCAGAAGGTCTGCAAAAACCAATTCTTGTGCCATTGCTGCGAGATCGTCGTTCAGAAGCACTACGTGATCACTGTCCCATCGCATGGGGCGGCTGACATGCAAAAGCAACTGGTCAACTGACATCGCCACCGAACTCAGTTTATCGGCGACGCTCTCTGTGGGGTGAAAGTGCCCCATGTCCAGGCAGAGCGCGATATTGCGCCGTATCGCATAACCAAGGTAGAACTCATGACTGCCTACGGTCATCGCTTCCACCCCGATGCCAAACAGCTTGGATTCCACCGCATCGATAAGGTGCGTCTTGGGCATCGGCTCCGCCAACATGACATCAAGTGACGTCTCAAGTCGGCGGCGTGCCGCCATGCGGTCAACCGGGATATCCTTTGATCCGTCAGGCACCCAGATATTGTTGACCGCCGCGCTGCCAAGTTCTGATCCCATGCGCGCTGCGATATCACGACAGCGTCGGCCGTGCTCGATCCAGAAGTCCCGGATACCCGCGTCCGGATGGCTGAGCGTAAGGTTGTCATCAGCTTTTGCGTGGGCAAAGAAAGTCGGATTGAAGTCCAGTCCCAGCCCTCGATCCTTGGCCCAGTCGACCCAAGGCAGAAAGTGGCGATACTCGATCTCGTCGCGACCCGGCGTCTCGTCTGTGTCGAGGTAGAAGGCATGCAGGTTCAGTCGATGTTTTCCCGGAATCAGCGCATAGGCAAAGTCGAGATCGGCGCGCAATTCATCCGGTGTCCGCGCGCGGCCGGGATGATTGCCGGTCGCCTGAATTCCGCCGCCCGACGATCCGGATTTTTTCTCAAAACCTCTGACATCGTCGCCCTGCCAACAATGCACCGAAATCGGGATTGTGCGGAGAGTTGCCAGTGCGACGTCAGAGTCCACTCCCCAATCGGCGAACTGTGCTTTGGCGCTTTGGTAGATGCTCATCGCCGTCTCCCTATCGTGTGAAAGCTTGAACATTGCCCGCGTCGACATTGAGGATGTTCCCGGTCGATTTTGCTGACAGGTCGGAGGCGAAGAAAAAGGCGCCTTCGGCAATGTCTTCTGGTAGGACCGAGCGTTTCAACATCGACCGTTGCCGATACATTTCCTCCAACCCGTCCTTGTCGGTCTTGTAAGTGGACGCGCGCTGGTCCAGCCATTCGCCCGACCAGATCTTCGATCCGCGCAGCACGGCATCGGGGTTGACGACATTGACGCGAATGCCCGCTTCGGCTCCCTCAAGAGCAAGACAGCGCGCCAGATGGATTTCAGCAGCTTTGGCCGTGCAATAGGCAGAAGCATTTGGGCTCGCGGCAAGCCCGTTCTTCGACGCTATGAAAATGACGGAGCCGCCTACGCCCTGTTTGCGGAAGCATTTGAACGCTTCACGGCTTACGAGGAAATATCCAGTCGAAAGGATATCCATGTTCTTGTTCCACAAAGCCAGGGTGGTTTCCTCGACCGGAGCAGAGGACGCAATGCCTGCGTTTGAGACGAGAATGTCCAACCCGCCGAATTCGACAGCCAATTTGTCATAGGCCGCAATCACTTGCGCTTCATCAGTGACATTCATCTGGACTGCGCGCACCTGATCGCCACCGAAGACTTTCGCCATGCCCGCTGCCACGTCGGTTGCTGCGGTGAGGTCTATGTCGGCCAGCACGACACACGCGCCGTCCTTTAGGAACCGCTCCGCCGTAGCCGAGCCAATTCCGCCAGCCCCACCCGTCACAAGCGCAATGCGTCCGGCCAGCGCCTTGGGTTTTGGCATACGTTGCAGCTTGGCTTCCTCGAGCAGCCAGTATTCGATGTCGAAGGCTTCCTGTTCCGGCAATCCCTGATAGGTGCTGACCGCCGAGGCGCCGCGCATGACGTTTATAGCGTTGATGTAGAACTCGGCCGAGATTCGTGCTGTTGCCTTGTCGAGGGCAAAGGTGATCATGCCGCAGCCGGGCACCAGCCAGACAACCGCATTTGGGTCTCGCAATGCCGGACTGTCGGGGTGCTTGCACCTATCGTAGTACGCCGCATAGTCGGCGCGGTAATCCGCCGCCGCCTTGGCGAGACCGGCGATTGTGGCTTCCAGATCAGGTTTGGCAGGATCGAAGTCGACGACCAAGGGCCGAATCTTCGTGCGCAGGAAGTGGTCGGGGCAGGAGGTGCCAAGCGGCGCAAGGCTGTCGAGCATACGCGATCCGACGAAATCGAGCACGGCAGGTGCATCATCGAAATGTCCGACCTTGTGTCGATCCTTGGAGATAAGCCCGCGAATGATCGGCATGAGTCGCGCCGCCACTGCACGACGTTCATCTGCGGCCAGTGTCGGTCGGGCCGGACCGCCGAAAGCGGGCTTGCCTGCCGTCTTTGATTCTAGCCAGGCAGCGGCCTTGTTGATGATCTCGAGCGTGGTTAGATAGCAGTCCTTTGCATCATCCGCCCATGTAAACAGCCCATGGCTCTCCAGAACCGCGCCACGCATGTCCGGATTTTCTCGCGCCAGTTCTTCTAGCCAAAGGCCCAGTTCATATCCGGGTTTCTTCCACGGTAGCCAACCGATTTCATCTCCGAAGATTTCGCGCGTCAGGTCCTTTGAATTGACAGAAGCGGCGATGGCGATGATCGCATCGGAATGAACGTGATCGACGTGCTTGCGCGGCACATAGGCGTGGAGTGGCGTATCGATGCTGGCAGCGCGGGGGTTGAGATTGAAGGTGCAGTGCGGCAGGTAGCCCACCATTTCGTCCTCGAATTGCACGCCGCGATACTTGCCTTTCAGGGCACGCAACTTGTCCATGTATAGCGTCGAGAAACCGTCCATCTTCATCGAGCCGATATCGCCGCCCGAACCCTTCACCCAAAGCACTTCGGCAAGCTCACCGCTAAGTGGGTCTTTTTCCATGACTTTGGCGCTGGTATTGCCGCCGCCGAAATTGGTCACGCGCTTGTCTGACCCCAGCAGATTCGATCGGTAGAGCAATTTCTCGCTTTCGCTCATCGACGCGGCTCGGCTGTCATCCCACAGGTTTTGCAGCCGGTTGGCGGCGCTGTTCGTTGTCATGCTATCCTCCTCTGCGCGGGGTCGGGGCCGCACCTCTTGATCGGGGAGCATGCGTGACTGCAACGGAATGTCAATCATTTTCGATCATAAGCGATCATTTTGCAGGCGCAGAATGACTTTCTGCGATTGAAAATGATTGACATTGATCGAATCCAGTGAAAACGTTGCGGCAAGGGAGGACATGATGCACGAAAGCGAACGGCACAGGATCATTTTGTCGGCAGTGCAGGAGCGGCCCGTCGTTACGGTGCCGGATCTTTGCCAATTGACCGGAGCTTCCGAAGCGACGATCCGTCGTGATATTGCTCAATTGCACATGTCCAAGAAGTTGCGCCGTGTCCGTGGCGGTGCCGAAGCCATCTCGCCACCGAGCTTTGTCGGCATTAATGCGCGACCGTTTTCACTTCAGGAAAGCATTCATTCCGCCGAAAAACGCGCCATAGCCCGTGCCGCCGTGGACCTGTGTGACGACGGCGATGCGATAATCATCAACGGTGGTACGACGACCTTCCAGATGGTGCATCCCCTGACCGCCAAGCGCTGTCAGGTGTTCACCAACAGCTTCCCGATTGCCGAACATCTGCTGAAGCACTCGAAGAACACCGTCCTTCTTCCTGCTGGCGCGATCTACCGGGAGCAGAACATCATCCTTTCGCCTTTCGACGAAGATGGTAGTCGCCACTTCTATGCGCGGCGCATGTTCATGGGGTGCCGCGGTCTCGGCTCACTTGGTTTGATGGAGGGCGATCCGCTTCTCGTGCAGGCCGAGCAGAAGCTGATCGATCAGGCCGACGAACTGATCGTGCTTGCCGACAGTTCAAAATTTGCCCAGCGGTCGAGCCTTTTGCTCTGCCCGCTGTCGCGTATCCACACCGTCATCACCGATGACAGGATCGACGACCGCTCCGCTGCCATGCTTGAAGCCGCTGACGTGCGGCTGATCGTGACTGAGGTGCAGGCCGAGAAGACCCGCGCCCAGATGGAGTGAGGCGCGACCAAGATTCCTCGCGAACTACCGGGGAAAACGCTCAGGGAGGAACACATGAGCATTCTGAAGAAGGCACTGACCACGGCGGCGTTGGCCTCCGTACTATTGGCAGGCACTGCCGAAGCCGAGACCAAACGCATCGCGCTGGTGGTGAAGGCGCTAGGGATCGGGTTCTTCGAAGCGGCCAACAAGGGCGCGGAGGAAGCCGCGAAAGAACTGGGCGACGTCGAGATCATCTATACCGGTCCGACCGACACCACAGCGGAAGGGCAGATCGAAGTGATCAACAGCCTGATCGCGCAAAAAGTCGATGCCATTGCGGTCTCGGCCAATGACGCCGATGCGCTGGTTCCAACGCTGAAAAAGGCGATGGAGCGCGGCATTACGGTTATCTCGTGGGATTCCGGCGTGGCCAAGGACGGCCGCCTGATGCACCTCAATCCTTCGTCCAGCGCGCTGATCGGCAACACGATCATCAAGCTGGCCGCCGACCACCTGCCTGATGGTGGTGATGTGGCGATCCTGTCTGCCACCACGACATCGACGAACCAGAACACCTGGATCGAAGAGGCCAAGAAGGTTTTGCCGAACTACAAGGGCATCAACCTCGTCGCGACGGTCTACGGTGACGATCTTGCCGACAAATCTTATCGCGAAACCCAGGGCCTGCTGCAGACCTATCCGAATCTGAAGGCCATTATTGCTCCGACTTCGGTCGGCATTGTGGCGGCTGCGCAAGCGGTTGAAGATGCTGGCAAGGTTGGTCAGGTGAATGTCACCGGTCTTGGCCTCCCTTCGGAAATGGCGGGCCACGTCAAGTCGGGTGCGTCACAGTCCTTCGCGATCTGGAACCCGATCGACCTTGGTTATTCGGCGACGATGATTGCCTATCACCTCGCCAATGGCGATGCGAAAGCCGAACCCGGCGCCGAAATTTCGATGGGCCGCATGGGCAACGTCAAGCTTGACGACAACAACGAAGGCGCGATGGCTGACCCGTTCACCTACGACGCTTCGAACATCGACCAGTTCTCGTCGATCTTCTGATCGAACGGGCTATCTTCGGGCCCGGTCAGCTTCCGGCCGGGCCCAATTTTCCCTCATAATAGGGCCTATTCCATGCAGGCGCAGTCCACCCACGGCATTGCTCCAGTGCTGTCGCTTCGCGGCATCTCCAAACGCTTTCCCGGCGTACGAGCGCTGAACGACGTGCAACTCGACCTGTTTCCCGGACGAGTCACCGCGCTGATCGGGGAGAACGGCGCAGGCAAGTCGACAATCGTCAAGATCCTGACCGGCATCTATCAGCCCGACGAAGGTACGATCTCCGTCGATGGCCGCGAAATCCGCTTTCCGACTGCGCAGGCGGCAAGTGTTGCCGGTGTGACGGCGATCCATCAGGAGACGGTCCTTTTCGATGAATTGACGATCGCCGAGAACATCTTCATCGGACATGCTCCACGCGGTCGGTTCGGTCTGATCGACAGAACCCAGATGGTCGAAGAGGCACGACGCCTTTTGACCAGCATCGGTGCCGATCTGGACCCAAAAGTCAGATTGCGCGATCTCGGCATAGCTTCGAAACATCTGGTCGCCATTGCCCGCGCGCTATCGATTGACGCCCGCGTTGTGATCATGGACGAACCAACTGCCGCTTTGTCGCACAAGGAAATCCACGAGCTTTACGAGTTGGTCGAGAAGCTGAAGGCGCAAGGCAAGGCGATCTTGTTCATCAGCCACAAGTTCGATGAGATATTCCGCATCGCTGACCACTACACCGTGTTTCGCGACGGACAATTCGTCGGGGAAGGCGAAATGTCCGGAGTGAACGAGACGCAATTGGTGCAGATGATGGTCGGCCGCTCCGTCGATCAGATTTTCCCAAAACGTCCCGCTGCAATCGGTGAACCAGTGCTGACAGTTGCCGGCTATTGCCATCCAACCGAGTTCGACGAAATCGGCTTCACGCTGCACCGCGGAGAAATACTTGGATTTTACGGTCTGGTTGGCGCGGGACGGTCTGAAGTGATGCAGTCGCTATTCGGAATAACAAAGCCCTCGAAAGGCGCTTGCCGTGTTGAAGGGCAGGTGAGGGTAATCCGTTCCACTGCCGAGGCGGTAGAGGCTGGCATCGTCTATGTGCCAGAGGACCGAGGACGGCAAGGGACGGTGAAGGGTCTTCCGATCTTCCAGAACATCACACTGCCATCGCTTGGGCGCACTTCCCGCTCTGGCTTCCTGCGCCTGGCCGAGGAATTCGCGCTGGCGCGGGAATATACCCAGCGGCTTGATCTGAGAGCGGCTAGCCTTGATCAAGATGTGGGGCTTCTATCGGGTGGCAACCAGCAGAAGGTCGTTATCGCCAAATGGCTAGCGACCCGTCCGCGTGTGATCATTCTGGATGAACCGACCAAAGGCATCGACATCGGCTCAAAGGCTGCGGTCCATGCCTTCATGTCAGAGCTGGCGGCACAGGGACTGGCCGTCATTATGGTCAGTTCAGAGATTCCGGAAGTTCTGGGCATGTCGGACCGCGTGATCGTGATGCGCGAAGGGCGGATCGCGGCGGAGTTTGCCGGAAAGTCCATGACGCCCGAGAATCTAGTTCGCGCTGCGGTCGGTATCGAGGAGGCTGCATGAGATGCTGAAGTCCCGCGAAGCCATCCTGTCGCTGGCGATCCTAGTGCTCGTCGCCATCATTGCCGTGCGTTTTCCGGCTTTTGTAACCCCAAAAAATCTTGCCGCTGTGTTCACTGATACGTCGCCGCTGATCATTCTGGCGCTGGGTCAGATGACGGTGATCTTGACCAAATGCATAGACCTGAGCGTTGCGGCCAACCTTGCGCTGTGCGGAATGATTGCGGCAATGTTGAACGGAATGGGCGTGCCGCTGCCACTGATCCTTCTGGCGGTGGTGGCAATGGGCGCCTTGCTCGGGGCTTTCAACGGGCTGCTGGTCTGGAAGCTCAACATTCCGTCCATCGTGGTAACGCTGGGCACGATGACCATCTATCGTGGCCTGATCTTCCTATTGACCGACGGTAAATGGATCAACGCCCACCAGATGAGTGCGGGTTTCAAGGCGTTTCCGCGCGCGGCCTTTCTGGGACTGCCGGTCATGGCCTGGATCGCGATTGCAGTCGTTGCGGGCTTTGCACTGTTCGTCAGCCGCACCGCACTTGGGCGTGCCCTTTTTGCCGTGGGCGGCAATCCGCATGCAGCGGTCTATACCGGGATCAATGTCGGCAAGACCCAGTTCGCCGCCTTTGTAATATCGGGTGTTCTCGCCGGACTGACCGGCTACCTCTGGGTGGCGCGTTATGCGGTGGCCTACGTGGACATTGCGGGAGGTTTCGAACTCGATGTAGTTGCGGCCTGCGTGATCGGCGGCATCGCCATATCGGGCGGTGCAGGCTCTGTGGCAGGGGCCGTCATGGGGGCGCTGTTCCTTGGCATCATCAAGAATGCACTGCCGGTCGTGGGCATATCGCCATTCTGGCAATTGGCCATTTCCGGGTCCGCCATCCTTATAGCCATCGCGGTCAATTCGCGAGGGGTCGGCCAAAAGGGCCGCATCATTCTCAAGCAAGCGGAGCATCGGGCATGACCGACGCATCTCAATCGGCGGTTGGCCGACATATCCCTGATCGGCTTCAGTCTCGGCTCGTGCGCGCCATCAAGAGTTGGGAAGCGTTGTTGCTGGTCGTCGCTGTGCTGATCTTTCTGGCCAATGCGATGGCGTCGCCGTGGTTTCTCGATCCGTGGAACCTGTCGGATGCCAGTTTCAATTTCACCGAAAAGGCGCTGATCGCCTTTGCCATGACCATGCTCATTATCGCGGGCGAGATCGACCTGTCGGTCGCAGCGATCATCGCCTTGGCCTCGACCGTGATGGGCCTGGCGATGGTGGCTGGGGCGCCGGTCTGGGTGCTCGTGCTGCTTGGCATTGGCACTGGCCTGGCATGTGGAGCCTTCAACGGGTTACTGGTCGCAGGCTTCGGGCTGCCGTCGATCGTGGTCACCATCGGTACGATGAGCCTGTTTCGTGGCATCAGCTATATCGTTCTGGGTGATGGCGCCTACACAGGCTATCCCCAAGCGTTTGGCTGGTTCGGGCAAGGGTATGTCTGGTGGGTCTTCAGCGTGGAGTTGGTACTGTTCGCACTGATGGCAATCCTGTTCGGCATTTTGCTCCACCGCACCAACTTCGGGCGTTTGGTCTATGTGATCGGCAACAATGCGACTGCGGCGCGCTTCTCCGGGGTGCGGGTGGACCGGGTTCGGTTCATCCTGTTCCTGCTGACGGGGCTGATGAGCGGTCTGGCTGCGGTCTGCCTGACCTCACGCCTTGGCTCCACCAGACCGTCGATTGCGACCGGGTTCGAACTGGAAGTGGTGACGATGGTGGTT
>Ga0209023_10007202_pt1 | contig 11483 bp, 9 predicted proteins | sample LakOneMetagenome_FD_187468 | JGI IMG/M metagenome (GOLD analysis project Ga0209023, IMG submission 187468) | Freshwater and sediment microbial communities from Lake Erie, Canada (SPAdes) (version 2) | ecosystem: Environmental > Aquatic > Freshwater > Lentic | place: Lake Erie, Canada | collected...
GACCGGCTGGCTTTCGCGCGGTCGCCGAGCCTGCGCGCCGACCGCGCCCTCCTGCGCGACACCGAGGCCGCGCTGCCGCTGCGCCGCCCCAACCCCCTCGACGACGTCGACGACGAGACGTTCACCCGGCTGACCCGTCGGGCGCTGGGCCACTACGGCAACCTGTCCAAACTGGTGGCCAGCCCGCTGACCGCCCTGCCGATACTCGGCACCCGACTGGCCGAGCACGGACTGCCCGACCAGCCGCTGGAACGGGCAAACGAACTCAAGTCGCTGCTGGCCGAACGCATCGCCGCGCTCAAACCCCGCGGCGACGAGGACTTCGGCACCTCCGAGGAGTGGCGTTACTACAACTCGCTGTACTTCCCCTACGTCGTCGGGGTGCGGGCCTACGCCCAGAACGCCACCGCCGCCGGACTGGACCCGACGGCGCGGCGCGCCTGGCAGTGGCTGGTGACCGAGGTACCCCAGCGATCCCTGCACAACTGGCAGAACGCCGCCGCCCGGGTGATCGCGGCGGACCTGCGCGACGGGTTGGCAGTGTCTGGCAGTACGCAGGATCGACCTGGCAGTAATCGCTGACCAGCATCGATGGTGACCCGCGAGCTCCGCGGGTACGGAATCGATGAAAGGACCACCGATGACTGCTCAACTTCTCGACACCACCGCCCGCTCCGGCGACGACACCCTGGTACGCAAGGCCATGCGCGTCGACGCGGTCCTGGTCGGCCTGCTCGGCCTACCGGTGGTGCTGGCGAGCCGGCCGATCGCGGAGTGGACCGGGATCCCCGCCGGCTGGGTTCTGGGCCTGGGCGTGTTCTTCCTGGTGTACGGGGTCGACGTGTACTGGCTGGCCGGGCGTGACCGGGTCACCGCCGGCGCGTGGGCGACCATCGCGGCAAACGAGATCTTCACGGTCGCGGCGCTGGCCGTCGTCGTGCTCGGGGTGTGGCCGTTGACCGGCCTGGGCATCGCCGCGGTGCTGGGCAGCGGCGTCTACACCGCCGTTCTGGCCGCGCTGCAGTGGATCGGCCTGCGCCGCCTGGCGTGAGACCTACAGCTTGCGCAGGCGCAACCGGTTGATCGAGTGGTTGGCGTCCTTGCGCAGCACCAGCGTCGCGCGGGGGCGGGTGGGCAGGATGTTCTCCACCAGGTTGGGCAGGTTGATCGCCTGCCAGATGTCGCGCGCGGCGAACAGCGCCTGGTCGTCGGTCAGCGTCGCATAGTGGTGGAAGTGCGAGGCCGGGTTGGAGAACGCCCCTTCCCGCATCGCCAAAAACCGTGACACGTACCAGGATTCGATGTCCTCGATACGCGCGTCGACATACACCGAGAAGTCGAACAGGTCGCTGACCATCAGCGTCGTCCCGGTCTGCAGGACGTTGAGGCCCTCCAGGATCAGGATGTCGGGCTGGCGCACGACGATCCGCTCGCGCGGCACCACGTCGTAGAGCAGATGCGAGTAGACCGGCGCCGACGCCGACGGGGCTCCGGATTTCACCGCCGTCACGAACCGCATCAAGGCGCGGCGGTCGTAGCTCTCCGGGAAGCCCTTGCGGTGCATCAGATTGCGACGGGACAGCTCGGCGTTGGGATGGAGGAAACCGTCGGTGGTGATCAGGTCGACGCGCGGATGGTTCTCCCAACGGGCCAGCAGCGCCTGCAGCACGCGGGCCGTGGTGGACTTTCCCACCGCCACACTGCCGGCCACCCCGATCACGAACGGAACCGGGCGCTGCGGATTCAGCTGAATGTCGGTGGTCTCACCGAGGAATTCCGCGGTGGCGGCGAACAACCGCTGCCGGGCCGCGACCTGGAGGTGGATCAACCGGGCCAGCGGCAGGTACACCTCTTCGACCTCGCGCAGGTCGATCTGCTCACCCAGGCCGCGCAGCCCGACGAGTTCGTTCTCGGTCAGCGGCAGCGGCGTCGACTTGCGCAGTGCACGCCACTGAGTTCGGTCGAACTCCACGTACGGACTGGGCTCGCTCAGCCGGGCCATGACCCCAAGTCTTGCAGGCAGGATCGGCCGCCGACCACGTGGGGCCGTGCGCGCGGCCGGAGCGGCCAATTGAGCCGTGGGGCGGCAAAGGCGGATACGGTGGCGGATGTGTCTCCAGAACGGCTGATCCGCGAGTTCCTGCTGCTGGGCCTGAGGTTCGACCGCATCCAGGACGGCTACGTCGATTCCTTCACCGGCGACCCCGCGCTGCGCGCCCAGGTCGCCGACGAGCCCGCTCCCGATCCCGCGGATCTGGCCCGCACGGCCCGGACCCTGCTGGCCGAGTTGCCGTCGGTGCCGCGGGAGGACGGCTTCACCGAGCTGCGCGCGGAATACCTGCGGGCACACCTGGTGGCCCTGGAGTGCGCGGCCCGCAAATTCGCCGGTGAACAGGTCGGATTCGTCGACGAGGTGCGCGCCTACTTCGACGTCCAGATCGGCCCTGGCGACCCGCAGCACTACGCCGACGCCCACCGCGCCCTGGAGGCCGCCCTGGGCGGCACCGGATCGCTGGCCGAGCGGGTCGCCGACTACCGCCGCAGCACCGAGATCCCGCCGGACCGCCTGGCGGCGGCCATCGACGCATTCTCCAGCGCGCTGCGCGACCGGGTGCGCGCCAGCTACCCGCTGCCCGACACCGAGACCATCGACTACGAGATCGTCACCGACAAACCGTGGTCGGGATTCAACTACTACCGCGGTAATTACGCCTCCACGGTGGCCGTCAACGCCGACCTCAAACAACAGATGGCCAACCTGCCGCGACTGGTCGCCCACGAGTCCTATCCCGGCCATCACACCGAGCACTGCCGCAAGGAACTTCGGCTGGTCAACGGACTGGGCCAGACCGAGCAGACGATCTTCCTGGTCAACACCCCGCAGTGCCTGATGGCCGAGGGCCTGGCCGACCTGGCGCTGCACGCCGCCGTCGGGCCCGACTGGGGCGCCTGGGCCGCCGACATCTACGCCGATCTGGGCCTGCGGTTCGACGGCGCCCGCGCGGAGGCGATCTCGGCGGCGATGGCGGGTCTGGCCGACGTGCGCCAGGACGCCGCGCTGATGCTGCACGACGAGCACCGCGACCCCGACGACGTGGTTGCCTACCTGTCGCGCTGGCTGCTCGTCGACGACGCCCGCGCCCGGCAGATGATGAAGTTCCTGTCCTCGCCGCTGTGGCGCGCCTACACCTCCACCTACGTCGAGGGCTACCGGCTGCTGCGCGGCTGGCTCGACGAGCGACCCGACGGCGTCGGGATGATCGAGCGGTTCGGCGTGCTGCTCGACGAGCCGCTGATTCCGTCCACTCTTCCCGGTCGGCCCGGGGAGTCCGCGGCCGACCAGGCCCCGTTACCCTAGGGGCCATGACTGCTGACTCGACCGCCGCTTTGGGTGCCGAATACGCCGAAACCGCAAGTGAGGCCTACCGCGACATCCTGGCGGTCATCGAGTCCGTCGAACCGCGGATCGCCGCGGCCACCCGGCAGGAGCTCACCGACCAGCGCGACTCGCTGAAACTGATCGCCAGCGAGAACTACGCGTCGCCGGCCGTGCTGCTCACCATGGGCACCTGGTTCTCCGACAAGTACGCCGAGGGCACCGTCGGGCACCGGTTCTACGCCGCCTGCCAGAACGTCGACACCGTCGAGGCGCTGGCCGCCGAGCACGCCCGCGAACTGTTCGGCGCGCCCTACGCCTACGCCCAGCCGCACTCGGGCATCGACGCCAATCTGGTCGCCTACTGGGCGATCCTGGCGACCCGCGTCGAGACCCCCGGACTGGCCGATTTCGGCGCCAAGCACGTCAACGACCTGTCCGAGGCGGACTGGGAGACCCTGCGCGCCCGCCTCGGCAGCCAGCGGCTGATGGGCATGTCGCTGGACACCGGCGGCCACCTCACCCACGGCTTCCGGCCCAACATCTCCGGCAAGATGTTCCACCAGCGCAGCTACGGCACCGATCCGGGCACCGGCCTGATCGACTACGACGCCGTCGCCGCCGCCGCCCGGGAGTTCAAGCCCCTGGTGCTGGTCGCCGGGTATTCCGCCTACCCGCGGCGCGTCAACTTCGCCAAGATGCGCGAGATCGCCGACGAGGTGGGCGCCACCCTGATGGTCGACATGGCGCACTTCGCCGGCCTGGTGGCCGGCAAGGTGTTCACCGGCGACGAGGACCCGGTGCCGCACGCCCACGTCACCACGACCACCACGCACAAGTCGCTGCGCGGCCCGCGCGGTGGCCTGGTGCTGGCCACCGAGGAGTTCGCCCCGGCCGTCGACAAGGGCTGCCCGATGGTCCTCGGCGGCCCGCTGTCGCACGTGATGGCCGCCAAGGCCGTCGCGCTGGCCGAGGCCCGTCGCCCCGAGTTCCGGGTCTACGCCCAGAACGTCGCCGACAACGCGCACGCGCTGGCCGACGGGTTCCTCAAGCGCGGCGCCAACCTGGTCACCGGCGGCACCGACAACCACCTGGTGCTGCTGGACGTCACCTCGTTCGGGCTGACCGGCCGCCAGGCCGAGTCGGCACTGCTCGACGCCGGCATCGTCACCAACCGCAACGCCGTCCCGGCCGACCCCAACGGCGCCTGGTACACCTCCGGCATCCGGTTCGGCACCCCGGCGCTGACCACCCGCGGCTTCGGCGCCGACGACTTCGACCGGGTCGCCGAACTCGTGATCGACGTATTGACCAACACCACCGCCGACGGGTCGTCGAAGGCCAAGTACACCCTCGCCGACGGCGTCGCCGACCGGGTCCGCGGCGCGTCCGCGGAGCTGTTGGCCGCCAATCCGCTGTACCCCGGGCTCACCCTCTGACGCAGTATCGTCGCTGATCAGCGCGTTGGCGGTGGCGCTTCACCCCGTCGTTTAGGGACGAAAGTCACAATTCGGCGCAACGTGCCCGGATAGATTTCGGGAAACATGTGAACTCGGGTTACAGTTACTTCCATGGCTGTCTTTCCCGAACCCAATGCGCTGACGCTGGAACTCGAACCCGTGGTCGCAGAGAACATGGTGCGCCACCTCGGAACCGAAGACATCTGGTTCGCGCACGACTACGTGCCCTTCGATGAGGGCCGCAACTTCGCGATGCTCGACGGTGTGGACTGGGATCCGTCCCAGCAGACCCTGCCGCAGCCCGTCGTCGATGCGCTGGAGATCCTGCTGATCGACAAGGACAACCTGGCCGGGGTGCACCGCGAGCTGGTCGAGCACTTCATCCTGCAGGAACAGTGGGGTCGCTTCATCGGTCGCTGGACCGCCGAGGAGCACCTGCACGCCATCGTGCTGCGCAACTACCTGATGGTCACCCGCAACTGCGACGCCAATGCCAACGAAGACGTCCGCATCGACCACGTGATGAACACCGGCTACCGGGCCGACCAGTACAGCCAGTGCGAGACCCTGGCCTACATGGCGTTCTTCGAGGCCTCGCGGGCCAAGTTCTGCCGCAGCCTGGCCGCTCAGGTCGACGATCCGACGCTGAAGTCGCTGCTGGAGCGGATCGCCGGAGACGAGGAACGCCACGAGCTGTTCTTCGCCAACCTGGTCAGCCACCTGCTGGCCACGCATCGCGATGAGACCATCGCGGCGATCGCGGCCCGCGCCCGCGAACTCGACGTGGTCGGCGCCGACATCAAGGCCTACGGCGACAAGCGCGCCAGCGTCGCCGCCGCCGGCATCTTCAACGCCGACATCCTGGCCGACGTCATCTCCGAGCGGATCGGTGCCTGGGGCCTGGCCGAAGAGCCCGAGCTGAAGGAATTCGTCACCGCGTAATTACCTGGGCAGATGCGGGTGGTCCCCGCTACCCCTCGCGTAACCACCCGTTAACGACGATGCCGCCGAGGATTCTCGGCGGCATCGTCGTCGTTTCACGGGGTTTGATCCGGCCCGGCGCGCCTGCAGAGCGCGGTGCGCGTTGCGGGGGTAGCGTCGCCGGTGATGGCTAGCATCCCGCTTTGCTGTCCGGGCGGTACCTCTCGTTGCGACGGAAGGACCGGCCCCGGTCCGAGTGCCGCTGCGCCCGCCGAACCGTCCGCGCGGGGCCGCGCGGGATCGAGGAGCGCCACGTGAGTGATTCACCGTCGGTTTCCCGGGACAACATCGCAACCTACGTGCTGGACACGTCGGTCCTGTTGTCCGATCCGTGGGCCTGTACTCGGTTCGCCGAGCACGAAGTCGTCGTTCCTCTCGTCGTCATCACCGAACTGGAAGCCAAACGCCATCACCACGAGCTGGGCTGGTTCGCCCGCCAGGCACTGCGACTGTTCGACGACCTGCGCCTGCAGCACGGTCGGCTGGATCGCCCGATTCCCGTTGGGACAGAAGGCGGGACGCTGCACGTCGAACTCAACCATCAGGACCCCGCGGTGCTGCCGGCCGGGTTCCGCAACGACAGCAACGACTCGCGCATCCTGACCTGCGCGGCGAACCTGGCTGCCGAGGGCAAGCGAGTCACCTTGGTCAGCAAGGACATTCCGCTGCGGGTCAAGGCCGGTGCGGTCGGCCTGGCCGCCGACGAGTACCGCGCGCAGGACGTCGTCCCGTCGGGCTGGACCGGAATGACCGAGATCGACGTGTCCGGCGAAGACATCGACACGCTGTTCGCCGACGGGGACCTGGACCTGGCGCAGGCGCGGGACCTGCCGTGCCACACCGGAGTTCGGCTGCTCGGCGGCAGCTCGCACGCCCTCGGTCGGGTCAACGCGGACAAGCGGGTACAGCTGGTCCGCGGTGACCGGGAGGTCTTCGGCCTGCGCGGCCGCTCGGCCGAACAGCGCATCGCCCTGGATCTGCTGCAGGACGAGTCGGTCGGGATCGTCTCACTCGGCGGCAAGGCCGGTACCGGCAAATCCGCGCTCGCACTGTGCGCGGGACTGGAAGCGGTGCTGGAGCGGCGCACGCAGCGCAAGGTCGTGGTATTCCGGCCGCTGTACGCCGTCGGCGGGCAGGAACTCGGCTACCTGCCGGGCAGCGAGAGCGACAAGATGGGCCCGTGGGCCCAGGCCGTTTTCGACACCCTGGAGGGCCTGGCCAGCCCGGCCGTGCTCGACGAGGTCGCCTCCCGCGGCATGCTGGAAGTGCTGCCGCTGACCCACATTCGCGGCCGGTCGCTGCACGATTCGTTCGTCATCGTCGACGAGGCGCAGTCGCTGGAACGCAACGTGCTGCTGACCGTGCTGTCGCGGCTCGGCTCGGGTTCGCGGGTGGTGCTCACCCACGACGTCGCCCAGCGCGACAACCTGCGGGTCGGCCGGCACGACGGTGTGGCCGCGGTGATCGAGAAACTCAAGGGCCACCCGCTGTTCGCCCACATCACCCTGATGCGCAGCGAACGGTCGCCCATCGCCGCGCTGGTCACCGAGATGCTCGAAGAGATCAGCCCGAACGCACTGCCGTAGCCCGCCTGGTGCCGGTGAGACCGGGTTCAGTCGCAGGCGGTCCCGCCTTCGGTCCGGCTCCGCCGGCGCTCGCTGCGCTCCCACCAACTCCGCCTACCCTCGCCGAACCGCCTGAGTGGTCGCGTAGGCGGCCCACCGGCCCCGGGCCGGTAAACTGGCCGGGTGTCTGCACGCGATACCCCGACCTGGCCGTACTGGCGGACGGTGATCGGTGCCGTCGCCGCCGCGCTGGTCCTGGTGATCGGGGCGCTGGCCGGAAAGGTCAAGCTGGACTCCCGCTCGGAGGCGGCCACCGACGTCGACTGCGCGGTGGTCAAATGCATCGCCCTGACCTTCGACGACGGCCCCGGCCCCTACACCGACCGGCTGCTGAAGATCCTGGCCGACAACGACGCCAAGGCCACGTTCTTCCTGATCGGCAACAAGGTGGCGGCCAATCCAGACGGGGCCAAGCGCATCGCCGAGGCCGGCATGGAGATCGGCAGCCACACCTGGGAACACCCCAACATGACCACCATCCCGGTCGACGACATCCCGGCGCAGTTCAGCAGGGCCAGTGACGCGATCGAACAGGCCACCGGGACCCGACCGAAACTGGTACGCACCGCCGGCGGTCTGGTCGACGACAACGTGCTCGCCGAGGCGCGCAAGCAGGGCCTGGCCGATATCAACTGGGACGTCATCCCGTTCGACTGGGCCAACGACGCCAACACCGCGGCCACCCGCTACATGCTGATGACCCAGATCAAACCGAATTCGGTGGTGCTGTTTCACGACGTGTATTCCTCGACCGTGGATCTGGTGTACCAGTTCATCCCCGTGCTCAAGGCCAACGGCTATCACCTGGTGACGGTGTCGCACATGCTCGGCGAGCGGGAACCGGGCACCAGCTACGGCAGCCGGGAAAACGGACCCCCGGTCAACGAGCTGAAAGACATTCCACCGGAGGACATCCCGTCGTTGCCGGCCACCCCATCGCCGCCGCCGATGCCGAATTTCCCGATCACCGACATTCCGGGAGCCAACTCCGGCGGCCCCAACAACGGGGCATAGCAAGCGGATTGGACGTCAGGGACGTTCGCACTTTCCGATCAGCCCGCGCAGGAATGAGCAACGGTATTCCCCGGAATAGTAGTCGCGGTAATTTTTGGTGACATCGTTGGACGGCGTCAGATCGGCGTACACCTGGCCGATCTGGTGGATGGCGTCGCGATAGGACTGCGGGTCGTCGCCGGCCGCGTCGTAGATGCGCTCGAAATAGTCGTCGTTGTGATTCGGCGGGATGATATCGGCGCCGCCGCCGGCCAGGATCTCCCGCTCGATCCGGATGCCGTTCCATACCGCGGCCCCCTCGCCGTCCAGGTAGGACGTCACGTAGCCGTCCCGGGTCCGCCGGTCGACCTCGGGCTGATACAGCGCGTGACCCAGTTCGTGGGCCAGCGCGTTCACCCGGTGGGTCGGTCCCTCGGCGGCCAACCCCGGATCGATGTTGATCACCTTGTCGCCGTGCCGCGTGAAGGTTCCGATACCGGCCTCCGCGGTGATCCGCCAGCCCTGGCCCTCGGCCTGTTCCCACTCGTCGAGCAGCAGCGGGGACAGTCGGGCGATGCGCCATTCAGCCGCGGTCAACTCGTTGCCCAGCGGACGGCCCGGGGTGCCGGCAACTGTGTTGTCCTGGGCTGAGGGATCGGTGACCGGATCCGGGGCCCGCTCGGGATCTGGTGCGGGGCCGGGCGTAGGGCCGGGTCCGGCTTCTCGGAGGGTGCGGCCGGTCACGCTCCGGTAGTCGGCGCCGGTACCCGCCAGGTTGCCGCTGATGCCGCTGAGCTCGCTCCGGGCCCGGTCGACGGTGATGGCGACGTCGCGACAACCGAGCCCGGCGATTGAGGCCAGCATGCGCTGGTTGCCGCGAGGGATCGCCGCGGCGGCCCGGTGCACCCGCGCACGCACCGAATCCAGTTCCCGCCGAGCGTGTTCGGCCGTCGTCATGGCCTGGTGCACACCGCGGTCTGCGGCGCTGTCCAACGCGCCGACAGAGACCAGGACCCTGCGGTGCACCCCGGCTTCGACGCGATAGCGGTCCGCGCCGTCACCGTGCCAGCCGCGTGCCGCACCGGCGGGCGGGACGGCCGGCAGCGGATGACTCAGAGTGGCGCCGACGGGGGCCGGGTCGCCGAGCAGCGCGCGCGCCGAGCACCACACCCGGTCGAACTCGTCGAGAACGCCCATCGCTTGCCCCTGGGAGACGCTGACCTGTCAGTCGTGACGGTAACGCGGCGTCGGCTTCGGGTCGGATCGGTCATACACAGGCCCGTGCGGCGACGGTCGGGGGCCCGCCCTTGTACTGCAAGAGCGGCCACTTCGTGCACGAGTGCTGCGCGAGGGGCCACTTGGTGGGCGAGCGGCCACCTAGTGCGCGAGCGGCCACCTAGTGCGCGAGAGCTCCATGGTGTACGCCTCGTTCAGACCCGTCCTGGGCTTTCGTGTTCCTGTAGGAGCGCTCGCGCAGAAATTGGCCCCTCGCCGGAGGCCTACGCGCAGAAATTGGCCCCTCGCGGGAGGCCTGCGTGCAGAAATTGGCCCCTCGCGGGAGGCCTGCGCGCAGAAATTGGCCCCTCGCCGGAGGTCTGCGCGCAGAAACTGGTCGCTCACGCGGCCTGCGGGTGGAAATCGGCAGCTGGACAGGGGACCGGCACGCCCACTACGCCGCGGTGGCGACGAGATGCCGGCGAATTCGCCGGAGCATTACCTCCGGTTGGCGTCGAACGTCGTCGGCGGTGATGTGCAGGACAGTCCATCCGGCTTCTCGCAGCGCGTTGTCCTTCTCGCGGTCGTGGGCGAGATCAGCGGGAGACTTGTGGTGGTCGAAGCCGTCGTACTCGATGGCCAACTTGCACTCCGGCAAAGCAAAGTCCACCCGCCACAGCCTTCCGTCGCGGCCGATGACCTCGTGTTGCTCGACGAAATCGGTGATCCCGCCATCGATCATCACGAGCCGCGCCTCGCTTTCCATCGGTGATTCGGCCACTGGGCTTGCCAACGGAATCAGCCCGCGGACGACGGCGATGCCACGGCGTCCGCGCTGCGCGTCGGCCGCCGCCTCCAGACCGGCGCGGTCACAGGTCTTGCTGCGCAGCGCCGCGTCCAGGGTGGCCAGCGCTCGCGGTCGGGGCAGCGAACACGCCACCTCGACGGCTGTCCATGAGGGCTCGGTGACCGGCCTGCCGTGGAACGTGATCACCGGGGCGCCGTGGCGCCGATGTACGACGAGGCCAGGACGAGCGCGCAGCCGATTCCCGTCGGGGTTGAGCACATGAAGTTCGGCGACGTCTTCGGTGTCGAACCCGAAGACGGCCGCCGCGGTGGAAAGACAGGCGACAACTGGTTTGCCGCAAAGCAAGTCGAGCGCACTGAGCAGAATGCGCCTGTCCGGGCTGCCCAGCGCGTAGATGCCTGGAAGGACCTTCGTCAGCTGGCGGTTACCCAACATGCGCCGCATCTCGCGACGGGTCAGCAAAGCGTTGAGCTGTCGGAAGCAGGCGACACCGTTGTGAGCCGCGAACAAGGTGCGCAGTTGACTGTTCATGGACGGAGTGTCGCCGGTGCGGCCTCCCGGCGGTAGTCAGCTGGAACGTGGCCTGTGGATGACCGGCAGCACCTTCAGCGCGACTTTGCGGTGCACTCCGTTAGGCCGACGCCGGAGATGCGTTTGCGAGGCCACGAAGTGTGGCGAGGTTCTCCTCGGCGAACTGTCTCCCCGTCGGGCGAGTTCATCAACTGCGTCCAGGAAGTCCATCTTCATAATCCTATGGATCTACGACGAGCGCTTGATCACCGAGACGGTGGCATCCTCGTTGGCCACGTAGACAGTGTGGGTATCGGGGTCGACTGTCACACCCAGCGGGGACGCTCCGACCTGGACGACGTCGGTGACCGCGCGCACATCGAGGTCCACAATCGCCAGCCCGCCGTCGCGGGCCTGCCGTGCCGGATGTCCGGTGATGCCGGGGAACTCGCCGCGCGCGGGCACATCCGGCACCGCCTCGGTGGCCATGACGTCCGGGATGATCACGTAGGCCG
>Ga0209023_10007203_pt1 | contig 11482 bp, 9 predicted proteins | sample LakOneMetagenome_FD_187468 | JGI IMG/M metagenome (GOLD analysis project Ga0209023, IMG submission 187468) | Freshwater and sediment microbial communities from Lake Erie, Canada (SPAdes) (version 2) | ecosystem: Environmental > Aquatic > Freshwater > Lentic | place: Lake Erie, Canada | collected...
AGGTGCCCGGCTGATCGTCGGCAGCGACGGCCTCCAAGGGCCTGGCCGTAGATACGAGTCAGCGGACGCCTCGCAAGGGGGCGGCCTGCTCGCCAAGGCCGTCCAGCGCGGAGAGCCGCTCGACGCCATCGTGGCCGATCGCCTAGTCACTGGTGCGCTGCTGCAGCGTGCCTGCGAGGGCCTCTCCCCCATCGAGTTCCGGGAACTCTGGCTGGTCGATGGCTGCGGCTACACGGTGCAGGAAGTCGCCGAACTCTGTGGCCAACGACGCGAAACCGTCAGCCGCCGCCTCAGCGCCACCCGCCGCCGAGTCCGGTCGCGGCCGTCCACGATGGGTTCGGTCGAGCTCCAGCCGTCGAGCTGACCCGGCAGCCATAAGACCCGGGGCAATTCACCTCTGCCCCTTCGTATTGCTCACGGCCTGTTGGACAGGATTCGAGGCTCCGAGTTGTCGGCACGCGAAGGCGTAGACGACAAGCACGTCGGGTGCGGTACCACCGCACCGCCCACTCTGGTGCCCCACGGGCAGCGTGTTGGTCGGCGAGATCCTGCAACGGGAAGTAGAGGTGTTCTGCGTTGGCCGCCTAGCGATGGCCAGTTGAGACCAGCACTCCTTCAATGACCCTCATCCGCGGACCGGACCAACGTCCGGCGCTCGCGCAGCGGATCAGCCTGGATCGTGCAGTCCGACGCGTTCGAGAAACGCCGCGCGATCGCGCGGGCTGACCTTCCTACGCCGGGCAACGATCGCTCGGTGCGCCAACTCCTTACGATTTGGGCGGTCGTACAGCGATGCGGCGTTCGGATTGGAAAACGTGACCACCCCAACGCCAAGGTCCGTTGCTGCCACTCGTATGCGTTCGGGGATGCCGTCAGCGTGCGCGAAGAGCCATGCGTACTCAGCGCCTCGAGCCTGCTCGTACGCCTGATAGACGGACTGGATGCCGAAACCGTTCTGTTGCTCGATCTCGAAACAGTGAATCTCACGCGCAGCGTGTGGCGCGGTCTTCCGGCGAGGATGGGCGAACACCACGAGATCGGGGTTTGCCCAGTCGCCGGCCCCCTTTCGGGGCTGGCCGAGGCAGCGCACACCATCGGCTTCGCCAGTCTTGAGGCCGAGCACATCCGGCCCCCACTTCTTGGTGAAGGTGTTCTGAACGGCCTCGTACAAGGCCACGCTGGAATAGTTCTCAGCGCCCCAATAGATGAGCTTCTTGCCATTGGCCTTGGTAGCGCGCGGCGGACGACTCGCACCGGAAGACTTCGTCGCACGTGGCGGCCTCGTCACCTTCTCGATCGCGGCGTCGATCTGCGCGGAAGTCAGCGGGTTCGACGCGTCCGACGACGACAGCGCCTCGCGAATCGCCGCAATCGAAGCCTCCTGGCCCGACTGCTTCACCAAGAAATCGATCACGCGGCGCTCGTGTGCAACGGTCATTCGGCAAACCTAGCGGTCGTGACAAGCGGCAATCGGTTCATTCCGTCACCACGGTGTAGCCCCGCGCTTCGAGCGCGGCAATCAGGGCAGGCAGCCTCGCGGCGTCCACATGGCCGTCGATGTGCCCGTCGAAGCCTGGCGAGCCACCGTACGAGGAAGCGCAAAATTCCTCGAACAGATCACTCGGGATGTCGCTCGACATGGCGCGAGCGATCACGGCGTAACCGCGGAACTCCCCCGCCGGCGCCTCCTCCGCCTCCCACTCAGTGAGAAACCCCACATCGTCGGCCGGCAGGTAGCAATCCTCGCTGGCGAGACCAGGTTCCGTCCCGTCCAGGCCTTCGAAATGCACCTCGTTGAGTGCTGCGAGACGGGTACCCAGATCGTAGCCGGCCGGCTGAACTCCTTCCGAACGCTCGATCGCCGCTACATAGTCGGCGAGCGTGCCGTAGCCGTGTCGTTCCAGGCGCTCGCCCAGCGTGGCCAGATCACCGGACCTCCGGAGGTCTCCGAAGTCGACCAGGACGGGTTGTGCGTCCGTTGCGTCCGCCTCAGCAATGGTCGCGGCGCTCACAATGTGAGCGATGTTGTCGAACGGACTCCAGCGCACGTACAGCACCTTGCCGTCGTTCCTGGCGAGGCCGACATCGACGTTTCCTGAGTTCATATTCACGCCTCCAGGCTCTGACGGATCCTAATCAGACCCTCGATGTTCGATCGGCGCCGCAGCGGAAGGACACCTCGGCTCGTCGCCGCCTGCATGCCAGTGACCCTAGGAACTCGCAAGGTCGGTCGCCGTGTGACCATCGCAGGTCAACGGCGCCGCGACGAGACCGCTCCAACAGGTCACAGACCTCCACTCTGCGCGCGTTTTCCGAGTACTGCTGACTTGACCCCGACGATGACCACGATTGTGCCGAACTGCACCCAACCGAAAAGACACCGCACGATGGCGTTGCTCTATGACCCAGGCACATTCATGCCGGCGTCGACCACCGGCTTCGACGAAGCATCGTGGATGCTCACGTGGCGCGACGGGCCGTGGCATCTTCACGACATCGAGCTCGGCGGCACCGTCTACCTCGTGCGAGCCGGCTCGACGCAGCGCATCGTGTGGGAGACACGGGTGACGCAGGCGTTCGGGGTTCCGTACGAGGCCATCGGAGACCTGGCCAACGAAGTGTTTCTTCGCTGGGGTCTCGTCATCGAGACGCCGCAGATGGCACCCGGCGGGTTCTGCATCGGATGGCGTGCGGAACCGATCGCAAGGCTCGATCGCGGCCCGCAGCCCTTACCCGAGCACTTCGTGGTAGCCCCCGACGAAGCGCTCGATCTCGATGGCTTCCAGCAGAGCGCCCACATGTCAGCCGCCTTCCGACACCGATGGGAGTTGCCGGAGGACCCCGACGTCTTTTGCACCGGACGACCCCCAATGGGATGGTTCGGCCCATCACAGTGACCAGCGGCACGAGCGACTACCGAGCAGCCTGGTGGGGGTGCGGGGATCTCGACCTGTGCTTCAAGGGCGCAGCCAAGACCATCGTCCCGTGGCCCTCTGCCGGGCGACGCAAGGAAGAACCGCGAACGCCAGTCGCGACGGTTCAGCATCTCCTGACGGCGCCACCCCGGCTCCACGAGGTGGACCCGCGCACCCTGTACGCGAGTCAACCGTGGGTGCTTCGCACGCACACGGGCTACTACCTCACCGGCGAATGGGAGCTCACCGGGCGCACGTCGGCTGACATGCACTCGTCCGCGAATCGCTACCCCACCTTCGCCGAACGTAGCGGCCAACTCGTCATCATCACCGGGCACCATCGCTCGCTCGCCGCGCTCATCCGTGGCCAACCCGTACTCGCACGAATCGTCGCAGTCGAGCCGCAGCCCGCGTCGATCACCCCGCACCTCGCACTCGCGGATGTCGTCGAACGCTCCGGCCAGGACGTCGATCTGCTCACCGAGCGCATACTCGCAGGCCAGCGCATCACCGTGGCCAGCGTGCCGGTCGCCACGGAGATTCTCGAACGAGTGGGACTGACTCCCCCCGAAGTGGCCGACCGCCTGCGCCATGCGGGACTCGACACCCACTCGCCTGGTCGCACCGCTGGAGAGAAGTGATCACCCTCAGCTCTATCGGGCAAACCTCCGTCTGGTTCGTCAGTCCTGCATAACCCTGTAGCTGCGTGCTTCGAGCGCCTTCACCAGCGCGCCGAGCCGGTCCTGGGCGACGTGCTCGTCGATCATGCCGGAGAAGGTCGGCGCTGAACGCTGCGTTGGCGGTCGGCGACGTTGGCGCCGGCGCGGGCGGCCCCGGCATCGCGACACGCCTGGACGTGAAGCGTCTGATGATCGGGGCGTCCGTCGTCGCCGTCATCGTCGGGTCGGCCTACGGTCCTTGGGTGGTCTGCAGGTACAGCCAGCGAGCCAAGGCACGTCAGGCCAGCGCGTCGAACGAGCGAGGCGAGCAAGGCCAGGGGCGTGGCTTAACCTGACCACGTGCACGAGTGGAACGAGACCGGGTACGACCTACTCCGAACCGACCGATGGCTGTATGCGTTTGCCACAGTCGACAACGCCTTGGTGAAGATCGGATTGGTGCTGACTGAGCACCGGCTGCGTCCGCGGCTCACCGAGGTTCGGCGCAATTCTCGGCACACCGATCTGACTGAGGTGTGGCGGGGTCGCCTGCCCGAGACCACCCACGAGGAGGCCGAACATATCGAGTCGGTCGTTCGGCACTGGCTGACCGGAAGCGCCGGTTTCTCGTACGTCGGACAGGTCGACTGGCTAGCACCACCGGCTGGCTTCGATACCGCTTCGTGGGCGGCAGTACTCGATGAGGCGGTCGAGTCGGCTGTCAGGTTCGGGCGCTGACGGCTGATTCGAAACAACCGCGCTCACCTTCAAGTGGGCCGCCGGATCAGCTACCGACGAGCTTCCGAACGATCTCGTCAAGATCGATCACGATTGCCGGCGTGTCCGCCGGCAACGCGGCTGCGTCGACGAGCTTCGGCGAGCCTCCCCGCCCAGGGAACACCACGAGCATGCCGTCGATCTCGCCAGCGGTGCCGGTGAGCAGATCGAACACCTCGCTCGGTGTGGGAGCGCCGCAGTCTTGGGCAATAGCAGCAGCAACCGCGACCGCTCGTCGCAGCGCAACGACGTTGGGTACTGCTTCTTGCCTGCCCATCTGTAGGCCATCAGGCGTCGCTTGAACGCCACCGTGCCCGGGACACGATCGAGAATCACCTGGACGTCAATCTCGCTCGTCGCCATAAGGATAGATGCGAACGAGAGGGGCCAAGGTTCTGGACCTTCGGCGTCTGGGCTCGTCCCGGCAAGCAAGGGCACCACCTACCCGGAGAATTGTTCCGCGACCGAGCAGGGGTCTACAGCCCCAGGGCAGTCACGAGGTGACTGGACTGAAGCTCCACCACGGGACTCTCGCGGAGGCGGCCAAGGATCTCGGCGAGCGTTGGGTCGCTGGCGATTATCGAGCGCTCCTCGGCTTCAAGCATCTCGTCCGGCAGCAAATTCTGGAACTGGCTGCGCTCGCTCGGCGAAGTGAGCGTCCCCGGCAGGAGTTCCGCGACGAATGAGGGCACCTTTGTGAGGTCGACTTCTCGTTCAGTCGTGAGCACGACGGCGTTCGACAATTTCGGAAGACCGAACCTGGCAGCGAGCGCACCGTTGATGAGGGCCCCAGCAAAGGTGAGGTAGTGGAACTTGTCGCCGTGCCTGAGGACTGGGGTCAAACCTGATCTGAGCGGCTGTCGCAGCGGCTCAACCAGCTCGGTCAACCGCGCAGCTCCGGCTCGCGGGTACACGCTCTCAGATTCGGTTCCGTCGCAGATGACGCGCCGGATCCACTCAGCGGAGGTCTGGCTTGGCGTCATTCGCGATCCACCCTGCTCGACCTCGCGTGTTGGGTGGACGGTCGTGGATGCGACGTTGATTGCCCGAGGGCTGATGCGCTCGATCCTCCAGCGCCGGCCTCCGAGCAGGAACACATCACCGGGGTGAAGCGTCGAGAGATTTCGTGTGCCGATCTGCCCAACGTGATGCTCGTTGGTGCGAACATCGATGCTCTGCCCATTGCCGGCGAAGTTCGACCACACCTGCCACCGCTCGTGCAGCTCGTGGAGTCCTTCGTCCGGTCCATATCGGTTGTAGGCCGGGTGCTTCTGAATGACTCCCGCGTCCACGAGGGTGTCGAGAACCTCGATCGTCGTGGCGCGGTCCAGATGGGGCCACGGCGCGCCGATGGCAGCCAGCTTGTTGATGCCGATGTACTGACCTTGTGCATCTAGCTCGGAGCACAGTTGCTGTGCGTAGGCACCTCGCAGTTCGTGGGCGGCGACGGCGCTCGGTTTCTCCTGGAAGGCCTCCGCAAGTAGGGCCTGGAAGGTGAGGCGGTCGACGAGTGTTGACGCCCTGGCGGGTGACTTGGGTACGCACAGCACCGCTTCGATGTACCCGGTGCGCCGGTTGCCGCGGCCCACTCGTTGCGCCAGCGACTGCCAGTTCGCGGGCATCCCGTAGAGAATGACGAGGTCGATGGAGCCGATGTCGATGCCCAGCTCGAGGGTCGGCGTGGCGACGCACACACCCGAGGTGATCTCCGAGAAGGTCTCCTCGACGTGGAGGCGAATGTCGTTGGCGAGTGAGGAATGATGCGCGAACACCCGAGTCGAGTCGATGCCGCTGCTTCGCAAGCGATCAGTGATTGCCTCGCATTCCTTGCGTGAGTTCACGAATACGAGCAGCTTCTTGTCGGCGAATGACTTCGCGACCTCAACGAGGTCGGCGATGGAGACATCGAGTTGGATCCGATACTCGAGCGGTCGACCACCGGTCACGGCGACATCGACGACGGATCGACCGGGCCGGAAGAAGCTCCAGACCTGAGCAGCAGAGCCAATGGTGGCGGAGAGGCCTACGGTCTGCAGATCGGTGCCGAGCCACACCTCGAGTCGGTGGAGCGTGATACCGACCTGGAGACCACGTTGAGTGTTGAAGAGCAAGTGGGCTTCGTCGAGGACAACTGCTTTCACCCCCTGTAGGGCTGTGTCCCGGCGACCGACGAGCCCGTCGAGAGACTCTGGTGTAGTGAGCAGCACGTGCGGCTTGTCAACGAGGGCGAGATGGTCACGTTCGCCGTGGCGGATTCCCACTCGCACGCCAAGGTGAGCCAGCGGCTCTTCGAGACGCCGGTAGAGGTCGTTGACCAATGCCCGGGTAGGCGAGACGACAACGATGGTGACGCCAGCCGCACCTCGAATCGTGGGTAGGAGGCGGTCCACGAGTGGCGCGATCGCCGCCTCTGTCTTTCCTGAGGCAGTTGCGGATCGGACGAGTACGTCGCGCCCTTCGAGAATGGGCGGAATCGCCGCCCTCTGGATCGGCCGCAGGTCTTTGAACAAGCCGAAGAAGGCCTGGCCGGCGACCCTGCTCAGCTCAGCCGACACGTCATGCCTCGAGAGCGGTGTCGAGTGCCTTAACCAGACCGACCATGGCCTGGCGAACTTGATCGGCCGACGACTTGGAATACAGCTTGGTGACCAGCCCCTCGAGCTTGCGGTCAGAGAAGCTGGACTCCGCGTCCCAGTCGTACGCGATCCCGTGCACCTCGCGGACCTTCCTGCCCAGTTCGAGGAACTCCTGCTCGCGGACTGGTGTCATCTTGATGCGCTCCAGGTCGTCGAACATCGACACGGGAAAGTCGTACTGCCCCTTCTCCATGAGACGTGCTCGGCATCGTGCTGCGAACTCGGGCGTGACGGCGAAGTACTTCCACCCGGTGAATCGTTCGTGGCTCATCAAGTCGATGAGGTTGGCGAAGGCGGTGCGCTGGTAGTCGATTCGTCCGAGGTTTTGAATCACGTCCTCGAACTCGTCGAACAACAGCACGAGACCGCGGAGACCGGAAAGACCGGCGAGGGTCTGAAGGTCTTGGAGAGCGAGCCACGCGTTCTCATGTCCGCCGACGTCGAACCTGAACGCACCGGAGCGGTAGAGCTCGGCTTCGCTGATGAGAGTGTTGGTCGACGGAGGGAGCTGGCCCACCAGGTGCCAGTAGAGGTACTGCCGCCGAGAATTGAAGTCCCAGGTCGACGACAACCAACTCTTCACCACCTCTCTTGCGTCCTTGCTCCGGGAGCGGTGCCATCCACGAAGTGCAATCCAGAGCGGGGTCGACCGCAGCTCTCGAATCTTCGACCACTTTCCCTCCATCGACAGATTGCGACGTCGGGCCCTCAGCTGCGCGGGGAGCTCCGACTCGTCAATGTCGAAGTAACGCTCGAACAGACAGCCGATCCCCTTGCCGGCGCGACCCGGCACTTCGATCTCACGCATGACCGCGCTGCACACCTGGTCCATCCGGTTGAAGCGGACACCGGAGCGGGAATCGACCGTCACGAAAGCGACGGCGAAGCCTTCGTCGAGGGCGACTTCGCGGACGAGCCGGAGTAGGTGGGTCTTGCCTGCGCCGTAGTTGGCCTGCACCAGCAGAGCAGCCGGTTCGTGGTCTTCGCGGTCTTGAATTGTGGAGGCCAGCTGCTTCAGCTGGGCTTTCCGGCCGACAGTGAAATGCCGCAGGTGACCTGTCGGAGGGATCCCTTTCCGCAACGACTCGATCGCGAGTTCTGCTTCATCGATGTCGAGGTCGAGATCAGTCATCGCCGAACCGGTCGAGCAGCTTCTTCGTCTCTCGGTAGGAGGCCTTCGGATCGAGCGGGGTGCCGCCCTCCAGCGTGAGATCGAGCAGCTTCACGCACTCCTGGACGACGGCTCGCCACTTGCTGACCTTCTCGTACTGCCCGTGCTCAGCGATGACAACGTCCACTCGCGAGAGCAGTTCCGGGGTTGACATCAGGTTCGCCGCGTCATTTGGGTAGGCCTTGGTGTAGATCTCGCGAATCTTGCGGGCTGTGTCGTGGAACTGCTCAGTCGTCACTGCGACCGCATCGAGGTTCCAGACGCGCTGCAAAGCAGAGGGCGGGGCTGCTTCAGGTTCACCAATGCGGCTGGCTAGCGCACCGTAGATGCGGATGCCGTGGCGGTCGTCGTTGAAGAACGCAGGCACGGCCGCATAGATCATCACGAGGCCGGCGATGGTGTCGATCTCGTTGATGAGGTGCAGCAGGTTGTTGTGCGCCTGACTCAGCTGGCTCTTAGCCATCGTTGAGTGCGACATCTCGGACTCGTCGAAGAGCACGACAAGCCCGTTGTACCCGAGGAACTTTGCGAGGGCGACGACCGAAGTGAGGAACGCTCGCGAGTTCTCCTTGTTCAGTACGCGCTGGACACCGAACTCGGTGCGCATCGTGGTCTTGTTCGCCTCGCCGGTGAACCACTGCAGCAACTGACCGCGTCGCTCGTGGAGACCCGCTTCCGGAGTATCGGGGCGGAAGGTCGCCCAGTACGCGACCACTACTCGGCGAACGTCGATGTCGACCGTCGTGTCAGCCAGCAGACGCTCTCGTTCGGCTTCAATCGCCGACGGGAGGTCGATGTCGTCGCGTTCAGCCACCGCCAGCAAGTGGAGCCGGAGCATCTCTCCCAACGGGCTTGCCGCGTCGCCCTCCGTCTCAGTCGAATCTGAGGCGATGTTGCGGATGATCGAAGCAAGCACGAGTTCGAACCGGTTGAACGGTGCCTCGTTGCGAGAGAGTTCGACCGTCGACACTAGGTAGTTCGCGTCGAAGGCCTGCTCGGCCAACAAGCGGAAGAGGTGCGTCTTCCCGGACCCCCATGAGCCGCTGACGAATCGAATCCGACCGCTCGACGAACGCCGTTCGAGATGTTGCTTGCGAACGTTCGCAACGAAGCTCTCCATACCCGACGAGTACAGGCTGGCGTAGCGACGCGGTGGCAGCCCGCTACGCAGCTTCTCAATGATGTCCTGCGAGGTGTCCTCGTCGAGGTCCGCCAGTTGCATTCTGAAGAATCCTTCCCGTGTCAGAGCGATGTGAAGCTGATGTGTCCGAAGTAGCCGCGGTCCTCGAAGCCCGGCAGAAGGAAGCCGGTATCGATGGACTTGGTGTGATCGAGGTTCATGCCACTGGCCTCCACCGGCTGGTCCCGCAGCACCGCTGCGAGGGCCACAGCGAATTCGTCGCGCGGCGGGATTGGTTCGGTGATCGCCTGCCGAACGTCCTCGAGCGGTAGCGGGCGAGGCTTGTCTGCTCCCAACGCCAGCGAGTAGGCAACCCGAAGCCGTGCCGCGAACTCAGCTGGCCGAAGAGCAGATCCAAAGCAGCGAGTGTCCTCCGCCACCATCGCGTCGACGATGGTGGTCAAGTCAGCGGCCACCTTCATGGTGGAGCCATGACGAACAGTGACCTGCGCCTCGAACTTGGGCTTGTTGATCTTGACCTCGAAGAACCCATTCCTGAGCTTGAACAATGGGAAGCGCGACGAAGGGTCGAGTGCGAGACCCGCAGCCTCGAGGGCAGCGGGGAGGGCCGAACTCAGGTCGCTCAGACTCTCTTCGGCGCGCTCTACTGCGCTCGCCCGAGCGTTCGAGACATCGGCAGAGGTTCCTTCGGCGAACTGGTCGAGGATCGCGCCGAGATCCTTTGCTCGGTCGATCTGGCGGACGACATCGCACCAGTTGCCTCGCGCATAGTCCGCCACCAACGCGGACAACACCGCCTCGGCCTGGCGAAGCCGCTTTGCCTCGGCCCTCAGGACTGAGGCCTCTGACTCCAGTTCGGCGAGCCGCGTCCGACGCTTCTCGATCCCGCCTTCGGTCCGGATCACGAGGCGCGATAGGCCGATCGCTGCCGGATCATCTGATGAATTCTGGTCGACCATCACTCCCCCTAACGCGCGCACCGGACGCACGCGTGACGTGCCAGAGACCCAATGCTCGGAGCGGGCCATGTAACACCAATGTGCACGGGACTATAGGACAGTCCGGAATGAGCCCGTGAGGTTACAAACCATGGGTTCGAATGATCTGATGTACGGAGAATCATCCTGGGGCGGTTGGCCTCGCACGCCGGTCTCCGCAGCTTCAGCCTTGGTGACGGAGCACCTTTGAAGCGCTTCGAACACTGATGCCGCCACTGGGGGCGGAAGGGGGCGGTTGCGGGGGCCTGCCTCACTTGGCGGTTGGCGGGGTTCACTTCGATGCAGCCGATGATGTGGTCGTCTTGCTCGATGCCGATCAACCAGCTGTGGCCGCCGGCGACGGCGTTGCCGAAGTCGCCGACGCAGTTGTGCAGCACTCGCCCCCAGCGGCGGAGCTCCTCCCGCGACGTGGGAACCACGAACCGCAGACCACCGTGGCTGTGGTTGCTGATGGCCAACAGCGGTCGTGGCACGGGCCAGCGGACCACACCGAGCGCGTGTGGGTTCAACGGCAGCCGCGGTGCGCCCGCGGCTGCTCGTGCGGCGCTCGCACGGCTTTCGCCACCGCTGACTGAGCCACGACCGGCTCCGCCCGCCAGGCCACCGTGGCTGGCGCGTCCGCGGCCGCGCGGGTCGGCTGCGGTTGGCGGCGACGTGCGACCGCCACTGGCTCGGTCAGCTCGAGTGCGAGTTCCGGGGCTGTGACTCGGTCAGGACGACGTCAGCTCCGGGAGACGTCACGACCTTCGTCCACCCACTGTCTCGGGTAGCACCGCTGACATGGTGTCCTGCCTCTGCGTTCCGCTTGAGATCTCAGAACCGACTCGCCGTCCTCGGGGATGGTCCCGGGCTTTCCCCAGGTCTGACCGTTCAGCATGCTTGGGCATTCCGGATCTGCGTGATACGCATTGCCTGTTGGCCGGAGGTAGACGATCGAAAAGTCGCTGAGGTCATTCGCCCATGGCACCGATCCTCCATTTCGCTGCGGCGTCGTGCCCCGCTCGCGCCCGGGCGTCGCCGGGCGGCCACTGGCGGGAGTGGTCGCAGCCACATGTCGAGCGAGTTCACGTGCGGGCTTTGGCCCAAGGCGACGGGGGCGTTGGGGCAACGTGATCCTGGCGCTGATGTTGGCAGGCAGCGCTCGGTGCGCGTCGCGTATGAAGACCCAACCACCATCGGCTGAGA
>Ga0209023_10007204_pt1 | contig 11482 bp, 9 predicted proteins | sample LakOneMetagenome_FD_187468 | JGI IMG/M metagenome (GOLD analysis project Ga0209023, IMG submission 187468) | Freshwater and sediment microbial communities from Lake Erie, Canada (SPAdes) (version 2) | ecosystem: Environmental > Aquatic > Freshwater > Lentic | place: Lake Erie, Canada | collected...
AGCGGTCTGTCAGACGGTCGAATTGCGCATAACGTTAGCATTTATGTATAGCGCGTAGTGGTCAATTCAAAAAAACTACTTGAAGATGAACGAACTAGTGTTATACATTTTATATTGTTTTTTGCGTCAATGCAATTTAATAAAAATCATAATGCGAAAATAAGCTGCCTTCCATATAGGGCTTCTCCTTTGCTACTATCCATTTTAATATTGCGAAACCCGCCACTTTTCTCATCAAGTAACGATAAGACATTACCCAGGGCCTGCCGATACTATCTATACAAACAGCACGTAATTCATACCCTCTCCATTATTCCTTGAAGAATAATCGAAGAACCTGATCTCATTTTTTCTTTGTTCCACAGGATCAGCTTTTCAAATACACCCAACCAGATCACATCATGTTTATCCTTCTTCATATCGAAGATGTACCCTTCATAGAATTTTCCTTTTTCATCTCAGGAAATATTTTTATAGCTGGCCCTTATTGCAATATCTCTGAGTGGTTGACATGATAAAGTATGTGCTTTGCAGTAAATTTTAGCGGTTGGAGTAGATTGTTGGCTGGGATGGGTGGCGAATGATATAACCGGTACTAAACAAATATTTTATAAATCCGGAGTAAATAATAGGAGTTTTAAATCTTCCAATACCAGGTTCGACATTTGCCCCACGTTCTCCACAAAATCTATCCTGCTTCGGCAGGATTTTTTTTGTCCTTATCAGGATAAGCAGAAAATAATATCGAATAAATCTACCTTAGCAGGAAATAAGACTTAAAATGGCAACAGGTAGATCTTCTTCTGCAACTGCGGGCAAAACAGCAATTATAACCGGCGCCTCCGGTAACATGGGACAAGCTGTAATAAAAAAATTCCTGGCCGAAGGCTATAATGTAACAGGTACCATCATCCCCAATGACCCGACGCCCTTTGAGGTGAATGATCCCAAACTGGATAAGATGATCGTTGACCTGATGAACGAGGATGATTCGGAAAAATTTGTACAGGAAGTTGTTGCAAAATACGGAAGTATTGATGCGGCCGTACTAACGGTAGGTGGTTTTGCTTCCGGTAAAATAGCCGATACTAAAACGTCGGATGTTTACAAACAGTACAAACTGAATTTTGAAACAGCCTATAATGTTGCCCGCCCTTCTTTTATACAAATGATGCAGCAAGGCAGCGGAAGAATTTTTATCATAGGCTCCAAACCCGGCTTAAGTGCAAGGGACGGAAAAGAGATGGTGGCGTACAGCCTGGGCAAATCACTGATCTTCCGCCTGGCAGAATTAATGAATGAGGAGGCCAGGGGACATAATGTGGTCACCAGTGTGGTGGTACCCAGTACCATTGATACGCCACAGAACCGCAGATCCATGCCCGATGCCAGGTTTGAGAACTGGGTAAAGCCCGAAGCCATTGCCGAAGCCATCTATTTCTATTGCACAGATGCCGCCATGGTATTGCGGGAACCGCTTATCAAAGTATATAACAATGCCTGAAAGAGGCTTTGCAGCTGGTTAGATCAGCAGCGGGATACTTCAGAAAAATATTTCCCCCTGTTTATTCGTTTTACCTCTACATTTGTGATTGCATTTTACAAAATGCCCTCGTGAACACTTAAATATTCTGTGTGTCTAAACATGTTAACAAGGTAACAGCAGCCGGTCTATTGGTTGCGTTGGGAATTATTTACGGCGATATCGGTACTTCTCCGCTCTACGTTTTTGACGAGATCATTCACGGTAAAATAATCACCGAACTGCTGGTTGTAGGTTCACTAAGCTGTATCATCTGGACGCTCACCCTGCAAACAACACTTAAATATGTGGTGCTTACCCTGCAGGCCGATAACAGGGGTGAGGGAGGTATATTCTCCTTATATACACTCGTGCGCAGGCGGAGAAAATGGTTGGTACTGCCCGCCATGATAGGTGGTGCAGCCCTGCTGGCAGACGGGATGATAACTCCTCCCATTTCAGTTACCTCTGCCATTGAAGGACTACGTATTACCAGCACCTTCAGCCATATCCAGGAATCAACGATCATTTATATTGTTATTGGTATACTGGCGATGTTATTTTTTCTGCAGCAGTTCGGAACCAATTCCATCGGCAAATTATTTGGCCCCATCATGTTTACCTGGTTTACCATGCTGGCTATATTGGGCATCTTTCACATTACCGATAACTGGAGTGTCTTTAAAGCATTCAATCCTTATTATGCATTTAAATTTTTGAGCCAGTATCCCGGGGGCTACTGGTTGCTGGGAGCCGTATTCTTGTGTACAACAGGTGCCGAAGCATTATACAGCGACCTCGGCCATTGTGGGCGGGGAAACATTCGTATCTCGTGGATCTTTGTTAAATCCTGTTTGCTGCTCACTTATGTCGGGCAGGCATCCTGGCTTTTGCAAAACCAGATGGGGCAGGTGTTTACAGGAAAAACATTTTATGCGGTAATGCCTGCCTGGTTCCAGATACCGGGCATTGTAATAGCAACTGCGGCGGCCATCATTGCCAGCCAGGCTTTGATCAGCGGCTCATTCACCCTCATCAGTGAAGCCATCCGGCTGAACCTGTGGCCAAAGATGAAGATCAATTATCCCACCGAGGCCAGGGGCCAGTTGTTTGTTCCCGGCATCAATACACTTTTGTTTGTAGGATGCTGCGGCATTGTTCTTTATTTCAAAACCTCGGGTGCCATGGGCGCTGCGTATGGATTGGCCATTACGCTTTGTATGCTGGCCACCACCATCCTCGTTGCAAATTTCATGGTATTGCACAGGGTCACACCGGTATTGATCTATCTTTTCCTTGGAGTGTTCTTGACCATTGAAGTAAGTTTCCTCATCGCCAATCTCGATAAATTTCCTCACGGTGGTTATGTTACTTTGATCGTAGGCGGCGGATTGTTTTCTGTGATGTATATCTGGTACAGGGCAAGAAAGATCAAAAACCGTTACGTGGAATTTGTACGCCTGGAAGAATATGTTCCCAAACTGGAAGAGCTGAGTAACGACATATCAGTGCCTAAATATGCAACTCACCTGGTGTACCTTACCAGTGCGAATAATCCCAAGGAGATCGAACATAAGATCATCTATTCCATATTAAAGGGAAAACCAAAGCGGGCCGACATCTTCTGGTTCATTCACGTAGATACGATGGATGACCCATACACCTGTGATTATACCGTGGAGCATATCATTCCGAACGATATCATCCGGGTAGAGTTCAGGCTGGGTTTCCGAATGCAGCCCCGGATTAACCTGATGTTCAAAAAAGTGGTGGAAGACCTCGTGGCAAACCGGGAAGTGAATGTTACCAGCCGTTACGAGAGCCAGCAGCGGAATAATGTGGTGGGCGACTTCCGGTTCATTGTACTGGAAAAATTCCTGAGCCAGGATAATGAGCTTCCATTCTTTGAACGTGTTATCATGAAACTGTATTTCTGGCTGAAAGAAATTTCACTCAGCGAAGAAAAAGGCTTTGGCCTGGAACAGAGCATGGTGCAGGTAGAAAAATTCCCGCTGATCATTGCCCCGGTAAGCAGTTTAAAACTGAAACGTATTTACAAGGATGAGGAGGAATAACCCGTTCCCATAAATTCTTTTTATGCAATCCATCACTTCAGCGGTACTGAAACAAAAAATAGACAGCGGCGAAGACATTCAATTGATAGACGTACGGGAACCCTACGAACACAATGAATTCAATATCGGCGGAACATTGATCCCCCTGGGAAATATCATCCAGCAAATGAACCAGGTAAATACAAACAGGCCTGTTATCATCTATTGCCATAGAGGCATCCGGAGCCAACTGGCCATTCAGCGGCTGCAGGAGAAATTTCCTTTCACAAATCTTATAAATCTTATCGGAGGCACGGAGGCATGGAGAAGGGAGTTTAAAGTCTGAAGTTGCTTGTTTGTGGTTTGTAGTTAGATAGAGAATACTTAATTTAACAGAGTGCAAACAACTACAAACCATCAACTACAAACCATCAACTGACCCTTGCTTCAACTTGCTCTCTATATCATTGCCGGTATTGTGGTGCTTTCGCTGCTTGCTTATTTCCTGCAGGAGAAATTTATTTTTAAGCCGGAGAAATTAAAACAGGATTTTGTTTATAAATACGATGCGCCCTTTGAAGAATTGTTTTTTGATGTGGAGCCCGGCGTACGCATCAACGGACTTCATTTTAAAGTAAAGGATCCGCACGGCCTCATCTTATATTTTCATGGCAACAGCCGCAGCATTAAAGGCTGGGCAAAATATGCCCGTGATTTTTACCGTTATCAATATGATGTGGTGCTGGTTGACTACCGCGGCTTTGGCAAGAGTACCGGCAAACGAAATGAGAAAGCCATGCTTACCGATGTGCAGTTTGTTTACAATAACCTGCTTACAAAATTCCCCGAAAATCACCTCATCGTTTATGGAAGAAGCCTGGGCAGCGGCTTTGCCTGTAAACTTGCCAGCGACAACAAACCACGTTACCTCATCCTGGATGCACCTTATTTCAGTTTCAGAAAAACGATCGAGCGCTTTCTTCCCATCCTTCCTGTAAAATATGTGTTGCGTTACCACCTGCGTACCGATAAATGGATAAAGCATGTGAACTGTCATACCTATATCCTGCACGGTACCAAAGACTGGCTGATCCCCATCAGCAACAGCGAAAAACTGCAGGCGCTGAATCCACGCATGATCACCCTCATCCGAATTCATGGCGGCGGGCATAATAACCTGCCTACCTTTCCGGAGTATCATAATTTTGTGAGGGATATTTTGCAGTACTGATACGGGATCCGAGATTCGGGATGCAGGATCCAAGATTCAAGATACCATATACCAGATGCAGGATTCAGGATGGTCCATTATGTTTTTCTTCAACTGCTTTTAAGAAACTGATAAGCTTCTTACTTAGCAGTATTAGTTTAGTGTTTAGGTTTTCAAATACATCTTTGTCATTAAGAGATTTTGTTTCTGTAAGGGTTTCGAGATGGTCAATGGTTTCATCGAGCGAAGCAATTGCAATAACGAGAAAGCGAATAAAATCCTGCTTGTACTTTCGTCGTCCGTAGCCTTCAACAATGTTGCTTTTGACTGATTTTACAGAACGCCGTATTTGTTGGGCTTCTTCAAACTGCTCAAATCTGGGGAGTGTTAAAGACATTAAATGTATTTCGATGACAACTTCCCTGGATAATTTCCAGACTTCAAGATTTTTGTAGTTCATTGTTGTTAATTAGTAACCTAAACTATATTATCCATCAACCAAACACGAATGGTTTCCCTCACAAAATCCTGTGTTTTTCTTGTATCCCGTATCCTGCATCCTGCATCCCGAATCCCGTATCTTGCATCCTCATGAACAAACGAATATTCTTCCGCTGGCTCAAGATCATCATCATCGTCTATTGCAGCATTGGCATCGCCCTCTATTACCTGCAGGAGAAATTTCTATTTCACCCCGAAAAATTATCGGCTGCTTATGTGTATCATTTTGACGTTCCCTTTGAAGAGATCAACATTCCCTTCAACGAAACGGATACCATCAATATGGTAAAATTTTTTCCGAAGGATTCGGTGAGAAAAGGTGTGGTGCTGTATTTCCATGGCAATAAAGAGAATATAGAACGTTACGCAAAATTTGCCGGCAACTTCACCAAACATGGTTACGAAGTATGGATGGAAGACTATCCCGGCTTTGGAAAAAGTACCGGCGAACGCACAGAAAAAAAATTGTACGAGCAGGCTTTGCAGATAAGGAAAATGGCAGCAGGCCGTTATGGGAAAGACAGCATTATCCTTTACGGAAAATCTTTCGGCACCGGCATTGCTTCTTATGTTGCTTCGGAATACGATGGTAAGAGGCTGATACTGGAAACGCCTTACTACAGCATTCCCGCCCTGTTCAGTTGTTATGCGCCCATTTATCCAACGGGATACATGGCAACCTATAAAATACGGACCTATAAATTTTTAGAAGACGTACACTGCCCGGTAACCATTTTTCATGGCACCAACGATGGCGTGATCCCTTACCGCTGTGCTTCAAAACTGAAAAATGTATTGAAATCAACCGATGAATTTGTAACGATCGGGAATGGCACACATCAAAACCTGAATGACTTTCCGTTGTTTCATCAAAAACTGGATAGCCTCTTAAACCTCGGCCAGCACTGATCTTCCTTTGCCCGTCTTCAGTGAATACCGTACGCCGATCTTCAATGCATAATTTTCCTTTCCATGGCTTACTGGAAAACCAAAGCAAACCGGGTAATCATATCCGGCCACAATTTCTTTGATCACTTCGTACACCGTTTTTCCAAAAGGCCTGTCGGTATCACTCATATCCGTAAAGCCACCCACCACCAGCCCGGCCAGTTTATCTAATTTTCCGCTTCGCTTCAACTGGTAAAGCATCCGGTCGATATTGTAAATGTATTCGCCGATGTCTTCAATAAAGAGGATTTTGTTTTTTGTGTTGATGCCGGAAGGCGTTCCTGTTAAATGCGCCAGTAAAGAAAGATTACCGCCAACCAGTTCAGCGGTTGCCGTTCCTGTCCTGTTAAAGGAATGGGGCCTGCAACTGTACTTCGCTTTTTTACCGGTAATGGCATTCCTGAATGCTTTGATGAATTCATGCTCTCCTTCATTAAATGCCGAAGCCATGGGTGCATGCAGGGAGGCAATGCCGAGTTTTGAGAACAGGTGGGCATGCAGCACGGTAACATCACTGAACCCGATGATCCACTTCGGGTTCTTTTTGAATTTTGTAAAATCGAGCTGATCAACGATGCGGCCAACGCCATACCCCCCACGGCCGCAAAGGATGGCTTTAATGTTTCCGTCATCCAGCATGGCCTGCATTTCATCCCTGCGGTCATCATCGGGTGCGCTGAAATAATTCTTAGACCTGCTGCCCAGGGTTTTGCCAACCATCACCTCAAAGCCCCAGCGTTGGAGTGTTTGGATGCAGGCCTTCGCTTTTTCTGCTGCCATAAAACCGGCGGGACAGGTAATGCCGATGGTATCGCCTTTTTGTAAGTAGGGAGGAATTTTTATCATGTGGGAAGATTATTGACAACGCCCCTTATCCGGGCATTCTTTTTGATTAAATTTACAAATCCAAAATTAATCAATGAGAGCATTACTACTTATCTTTTTATTATCAGCAGCAATAGTTACCTCGTATGCCCAGCCACCATGTGCCGGGCCTGGCCGGTTACCCAATTCAGCACAAGCTGTTTGTGGCAATCTTACCTTTCATGAAACAGATGTTTCTTCCTGTACCGGCCCCGATTTGCCTAATCCAACCTCAGGATGCGGCCAGGTAACTACAGATAATTCACGCTGGTATAAATTTCATTGTTATGGATCGGGAACGCTTGGTTTTTTAATTACTCCATTTAGTGGTGCAGATGATTACGACTGGGAAGTAATGGATATAACCGGATTCAATCCCGGGGACGTTTACACCATGGAATTACGGGTTTCATTAAATCTCAGTGGCCAGACAGGCATCACCGGTTGTACGGCTGCTGGTACATCCGACATTAATTGCGGTGGGGGTGCGCCGGGTACGCAATTCAACAGGTTAATAAACCTGTTGGTGGGACACGATTACCTGATGATGGTTAATAACTGGTCAAATTCAGGTAAGCCTTATGATATAGATTTTTCGGGTACAGCAATACTAACCAATGGTACCCCTCCAACCATTGCCGGAGTAAATATTGTTGGTTGTGATGCGTCTAAATTAAAAATAACTTTTTCGGAAGACATCTTATGCAGCAGCATCAGTACTCCTGTTGCTGGCATTGGCAGTGAGTTTACGATAACTGCGGGCTCCCATGTAATTACTGGTATAGCTTCCGATTGCGGTATAGGAGCAAACGGGGTGCCTTTCGTGGTACTTAACCTGCAATCGCCCATACCCGCCGGCAATTATCAATTAAATGTGGCGAATGGTTCGGATGGTAATACACTTGAGAATGTTTGTAAGATTGCGATGCTTCCGGTATCTTTTCCATTTACTGTACCTGTTATAAATACTGTTCAGGTAAGTGGAGTAAATTATACCGGCTGTGCACCTACTGTATTAAATGTAACACTTACCAAGCCTATATGGTGTACCAGCCTGTCGGCAGCGCCGGCAAGTGAATTCTCCATTATGCCGGGCAATCCGTTGATCCAGTCCATACAGTCAACCTGTACTTCCGGTTCATTGTATATCGACCAGTTGCAGATCGTTCTGCAAAACCCACTGGCCAATGGTAATTACCAACTGCTGGTGAATAACGGGGCGGATGGTAATACACTTACTGACACATGTTATAATTCCATAGCAGCCGGTTATAGTTTTCCCTTTACCATTACCCAGCTGACCACACCTCCGGTAATACAATCGGTTGTTTTTGATGAATGCCACCCCGATAAACTGGTGGTGAATTTTGATAAACCGGTAAGTTGTGCAAGCATAACTGCTGCGGGTGGTGAATTAAACATCAGCCCGGGTGTTTGGCCGGTGAATTCAATCACCTACAATTGTATCAGCAGTCTTTACACTACACAGATAACGATGAACCTGGCAAATCCTTTACCGGCAGGTAATTTCAATGTACTGGTTGGTATTGGTACGGATGGAAACACCTTGTCGGACACCTGTTTTGCTTTCATCCCGGTTGGCTATACAAAAGCATTTGCCGCAACAGCAGCTCCGGCACCCATTTTTGATTCGGTGCAGTTTGATAATTGCAATGCAACTGCTTTAAAGGTTTTTTACAGTCACCCCATCTTATGCAGCAGTATCAGTGCTAATGGTTCCGACTTTACGATCACCGGCCCGTCTCCGGTAAATATTACATCGGCAACAACAGATATTACCTGTGGCGCTGCAGGTTACACCAAATGGGTATTGCTGCAACTGGCATCTGCCATTACGCCGGCCGGTAATTACGTGTTGCATAACCAGGTCGGAGCAGATGGCAACGGCATCATTGATACCTGCAATGCAAGACAAAATATCAACGAGACCTTTGCCGTAAATATATTAGGTAAACCTTCCGCCGTTTTCAACAGCCAGGTTAACTGGGGTTGTGTAAAAGATACGATCGTGCTTTCTCATCCCGGTGGCAGTGGAATAAATTCCTGGATATGGAGTTTCAGCGACGGCACAACAGCCAGCGGCCAGAATGTATCCATGGTCTTCCCGGTTGACTCACCAAGCATCACCGTACAACTTACTGTAAACAATGGTTTCTGCAGCGATACAAAGTCTGTTGTGATTACACTCGGCAATGTTTTCAATGCCGCATTTACTGCCAGCACCGGTGATACGATCTGTATCAACACGCCGGTTAATTTTATCGATGCATCCACGGGAACACTTACTAATTATTTGTGGAACTTTGGCGATCTTACCCAGTTCAACGGACAAACACCGCCCACGCATGTGTATGCTGCAAGCAATATTTACAATGTACAACTGATCGTTACCGATAATCACGGTTGTAGGGATACCGCCAGTAAGCTGATGCATGTGGATGCATCGGCTCTAATCGATTTCATCGGACTGAAACCGCAGTATTGTACCGACAAGACCGTAACGCTTAAGCGGGTGATCTCCCGCAACATCACTTCCTATGTGTGGGATAACGGCGACGGAAAAACATTTACCAATGAAGTGGATGTAAGCTTTTCTTATCCCAATGAAGGCGTGTACACAATCACCCTATCGGGCGTTGATAAATACTGCGGACCGGCAACGGTAAGCAAAACGGTGCCGGTTTATTCAATACCCAAAGTGAACCTTGGTTCCGATACGGTACTTTGTTTTGATAACAGGCTCCTCATCGGTGTTCAGCCACAGCCTAACTACACTTATTTATGGGGTACCGGCGAAACCACTTCGCAGATATATACCTGGGCCTTCTTTAATATGGAGTATTCGCTTTTTGTAGATAACCATGGCTGCCGCGGCTACGATGCCATCTATGTGAAAGTGCTGCCCTTCTGCCTCATAAAAGTACCCAATGCATTTACGCCAAATGGCGATGGGTTGAATGACCAGTTAAAAGCGTTGAATTCAGACCTTGCCAAAGACTTTTCATTCAAAGTGTATAACCGGATGGGCCAGTTGGTATTTACAACAAACAACCCGTTGAAAGGATGGGATGGTAATTTTAAAGGGAACCCGCAATCGGCAGGAACCTATGTGTGGTACCTCAGCTATATTGATCCCTGGAATGGAAAACCGGTGAGGGAGAAGGGGACGAGTATTTTAATAAGATAAAAAAATGCTCAATATTCAATGCTCAATTTTCAATGTTCAGGTGTGCCTTCGTTGAATATTGAGCATTGAACATTGTGTATTGAATATTTTGTATTCGCGGAAATGTTTACTCAAACCTCCGTGAGCCTGCATTCATTTAAATGCACTCCCAGTGTGTGAACTACCCCACACTTGAGCGCAACATTATTTTTCTGATGCCCAACCGGGAAATCGAAACAAACCGGGTATTTGTATTCGCTCACTTTTTCCAGCACAATATCTTCAAGCATTTTTCCAAACTCCTCACCGGGGTCGTCGGGTTTTACTTTAAAGCCGCCGATGATCAATCCTTTCAGGTTGGATAATTTTCCTGTGCGCTTCAGGTTCCAGAACATACGGTCGATGCTGTACAGGTATTCGCCGGTGTCTTCCACAAATAACAGTTTGTCTTTTGTATCAATGTCGGATCTGCTGCCGGCCAGTGATTCGATCGTTTTTAAATTTCCACCTACCAGTTCGCCAATGGCCAATCCGGTCTTGTTTTTTTCATTGGGGGTGAATAGTTGTTTTGTTTTTTCACCCCACAGGCATTTGCGGATGGATTCGATGGTCTCTACCTGTACCGGCTCTGCCTTGCTCCAGTCGGATGGAAAACTGTTGCACATTTTTGAATGAATGGAAGCGATGCGGTAGTTGGCATTCAGGTGCGAATGGAATACCGTCACATCGCTGAACCCGATGATCCATTTTGGATTATTCTTCAGTTTTTTAAAATCGAGCTTATCCACAATACGAACGGCACCATAGCCGCCTCTTGCACAAAGGATTGCTTTCACGGTTTTGTCTTCCAGCATTTGCTGAAAGTCGGCGGCCCGTTCTTCATCCGTTCCGCCGAACGTAAAATCTTTTTTACCGATGGTATTGCCAACTTTTACAGTAAACCCCCATTCGGTTATTTTCAATACGGCCGGCTGAATATCTTCTGTTGTGATGTAACCTGCCGGGCAGCAGATGCCGATGGTATCGCCTTTTTTTAAATAAGGCGGAATGATGCAGGGCTTATCCGGCCCAGCAATTGCTTTGCTGCTCGCTACTGCCGAAAATGAAGCAGCCAATGGAATTACCGATGAAAGAAAGTCTTTGCGTTTCATGAAATAAAGTTATTTCAAATGAACCACATAGGAACATAGTACACA
>Ga0209023_10007205_pt1 | contig 11481 bp, 10 predicted proteins | sample LakOneMetagenome_FD_187468 | JGI IMG/M metagenome (GOLD analysis project Ga0209023, IMG submission 187468) | Freshwater and sediment microbial communities from Lake Erie, Canada (SPAdes) (version 2) | ecosystem: Environmental > Aquatic > Freshwater > Lentic | place: Lake Erie, Canada...
GGCGAAACTTCCAAGGTCGAAAGCGCCCTGCTGCATCCAGTCCATTGCGTCTCGGTCGTACGAAGACCCATAGCGATGCGCCGCGTCGCCGAGCCAATGTGCGATAGGCTCATCTCGCGCGACAAACTCGTCGACGAGCAATCCTGCCCAGGGGCCGGGGTCGAAGGAAACCGACGCTCCATCCGAAACGGCCATTACCCGACCGTCTGGCGAAGATGCCCATCGATCTTCGTTGGGCAGGTCCGTGACTTTTGGGACCGTGAAAGCCCGCGTCAATTCGAATGGACGAGCCTTGGCCACCTATCGATCTGCCGTCAGTCTGGGCCGCGTCCCGATCTCGAAGAAGTTGGCGATACCCTTTGGATCGGCGTTGAACATGAAGCCTCGGGGGCCGTCGCCGAGGCGGTAACCTTTGTCGGCGGCAAGTTGCGCCACGTGCGACGGAAGTGCGCTCGACATTCTGAATAGGGCCATTGCGTACTGATCTGGCAGTCCGGTTTCTGAGCTCGGAAACTGGATTGCGTCACCTTGTTCAGTGGATACGTGCAGATTGAACAGGAGGCTCCCGCCATCTCGTGTCGCCATGCGCGTAATCGCTGCGGCGATTTGTTCAGGGTCGCCGTCCGTGGAGGCGCCATCGGTAACGTGTAGGACGGTCGGCGGATAGGAATTGGGATGTGTGTCACACCACCCCGCCAGCTCTTCTGCAACGCGCGTCAGCCCCGCGCACATGGGTGTGCCGCCTGAGCTCGTCGGGTCGAACCACACAGGGAACTTGACCCGTCTCTCAAGCACGCCACCGGCTCCATCGTCCTCAACGCGGGAGCGATCTTCGACCCTCAACGGCGCCGATGCGAGGTCGACTATGGAACAGATCGCTTGGCTGGCGTTCCCCTGAAGTCCATTGCCAACCCTATCCCCACCATAGGTGATCACGCCGATGTCGAAGTAGTTCCTAACGCCATCCGCCTTCGTGCAGTTAGTCACCAGAGTGTAGATCGTCTTGTTCAAGACGTCGGCGACGAAGGACGCCTTACTCTTTCCAGTCGACATCTGCTCGTCCATCGAGCCCGACTGGTCGATGACGAATAAGATGCACGTCGGATTGTCCCGACTGATCTCTGCCGAATAGGACATGGGTGAACCCCCGGTTGTTGTGCGGCGCGCCGACGGCAGCAGATCCGCTGCCAACGACAGTAGTGCACTTGGCCGATCAGCGCATGATCGGAAAGCGAGCAACCCCACAGGGACCGCTCATGACAAGAACTCGCACATTCCTCCGCCTAGCGATGGCGGCTCCGTGTCAAGTCCGAGCTTGTGGACCCGCTGCGCACGGCAAGACATTCCACCTGTGCCCCTCGCCTCACGGCTGGGTCGCATAGCGGCGAGTATGAGAAGTACTGCTATTCGCAGCCGACTCCGTCACCATCGCGATCCAAATGAGGGCCGTATCCAGGCTGCCCTCGGCGGACCGGAGCTGCGCCAGCGGCTCGGGCTGCCGCGCAATTTGCAAAGGCGCGAGTAGGTGCTGATGCGAAGCCCTGCCTTTGCGGCGTGTCACGCCGAACCGGCGCTTGCGGTCGGTGACAGTGATACCCGCCGCGTTGGCGGTCGTGATGACAACCCTTCGCGTCCAATCCGCCCGGATGGGCTTGACCCGCATTCGGCACCAGCAAGAACCCGACGACGATCAGCCAGCGCATATGCCTCTCCCCCGAAGGTTGTAGAGCCGAGCTTAGTCGCAACGCTGGGTCGTGTCGATCTCTGGAGGGGCCGCAGTTACCGATCCCTGGAACTCGACTGCAGCGGCAACCGATCGACGTCCTCAACAATGGCATTGGCCTTTCGGAGGTAGCCCAGGGGTGCCGCTCGCTGGCCTACCCAGTTGCCCGGCATAGTCGCCAGGGCAAGCTTCTCGAAAAGTCCCGCTCGCCTTCACCTGCACAGACTTGCGATTTGGACCTTTCGTAAAGCCGTCGACGGCTGACCCACAGCGCGCACTGAGTTCAATGCCGAACAGCTCCGCGGCAATTGCCTCACCGATGTCGCCGACTAGATTTCCGTCGAGGGTGAAGCGTAGTCCCGAGCTCGCGTAGCGCTCGCGAAGCCTGTCGCGCGCTGCCAACAGCGGTTCAATCTCCGCCGGTAAGTCGAATTCTTCCATAGCCGATCGCTATCACATCCGATGGATGGCTGCGTCTGGTCATGGCTGAAATCCAACAACGCCGGCTCAATGCGGAACAGCCGTGCGGCCGGCGGGTTCAGGTAGCTTCCAGGAGACTATGTGATGCACAGGTTCAAGACGCTGATCCTCGCCTCGGCCGCGACCCTCAGTGTTCTCGGACTTGGCCTTTCCGCCTGTGGTCCGCGCCCGGAACCCGCCGCGCCGCCCGCCGCGGTGTCGGCAAACGACAATGCGATGATGCATCATCCCTCGCCTGACGGCGGCCCCGCCGCTGCCTTTCGGTCTGACGAAAGCACCATGGACGAGCGCATGATGGCGGCGGTCGGGGCCACTGCGGACCATACCTGGGCCATGAAGATGGTCGAGCACCACCGGGGCGCAATTGCCATGTCGAGGACGGTCCTTGGAGAGTCCAGCGATCCCGATATTCGACGGATGGCGAGTAAGGTGGTCGAAGCGCAGACGACTGAAGTCGCTGACCTTGAAACCTGGTTGGCCGACCACGGCGGCCACCAGCCGGGCTCAGTGAACCCGTTCGCGACGGCTGATCGCTCCATGCACGAGCGCATGATGGGGGTCACGGGTTCGACCGTTGACCTGGTCTGGGCGCGGAAGATGCGGGCGCACCATCAGGGCGCCATCGACATGAACGAAATCCTTCTGAGTTCGTCGAAGGACCCGACGCTGCGGAAAATGGCCCAGATGATGATCGACATGCAGCGCAAGGAGATCGCTGAACTGGATAAGTGGCTCGCCGGCCACATGACGTCGTAACATGTGCGAAGGCCACTACCTGGCTAGCTCGGCGGCACTGTCCTGCGAGAGTGTAGGGCGCCAGCCCATGAAATCGCGAGAGCGACACCCCAAAGCAGGCTTACGGTCAGAAGCACGAGCTTGAAGTCGGAATCGATCAGGAAATTGATCACCGCCATCGCGCCGATCGAGACCACACCAGAAACCGCGATAACTGTCATCGCTCCGCGTTCGCCGGTCCGAAAGCCTGTCGCCGCGACATAGACGGTCAGAAGGCCGCAGGCGGCCATGAAACCGCCCAGGACGCCGAAGACCCGCGAGAGCCATGGCCCCAGGCCCGGCGCCGCGTCTCGAAGCTGCACAGCCGAGACGTGCATATATCTCAAGTCTTCAGGCAGGAGCGGCGGGCGCAAGAAGCCGAAGTAGAAGCCCATCCCGATCAGGATGAGGCCACCCAGCGCCAGAATCCCGGCGGCGAACACCTGCAGTCTCATCGCATCATCCAATTCTCGATAGTGCTAGGTCAAAATCTTGCGACCCTCACGGCTGATTTCGCTAGTCGCTCGCCCCGCTGTTCGTGGCGGCCGACGTCGGTCCGCCAACACAGATGGACGGGCGTTCACAAGGTAGCTGATCGCCGCCGCAATGACTTACGCACGAACGGCGGACGGAGCGACCGCGCGAGAACCGCAGCGTTGCGACATCCCCCCGGGGAGGATACAAGATCTGATGCCAAGTGAACCACACCAATCCCACAGCGCCATCGTCAAACGCTTGAAGCGGGCCGAAGGGCACCTTCGCAACGTGATTTCAATGATCGAGACAGGTCGGCCCTGCCTCGAACTGGCGCAACAGCTCCAGGCGGTTGAAAGCGCGATTGGGGCCGCCAAGAGAGTGCTGATCCACGACCACCTAGACCAATGCCTCGATCACGCCGCGGCGGCCGAGCCAGCTGATGCCAAGAAGGCCTTTGACGATTTCCGAGAGATCACGAAATTCCTATGAGCGATTCCCCCAAGTCCAACCCGCTACACAACGCGCTCGTCTGGCTGGGCTTCGCTGAGCCAGCACGCCGTGCGCATGCGCACGACCATGGCGGCGCCGGCGGTCATGGCCCTCACGGTGGTCATGATGGAGGTCACGGCCATACGCACGGAAGCATCGACCCTTCGATTACGACGAACGACCGCGGCATATGGGCGGTGAAATGGTCGTTCGTGATCTTGGCGATCACGGCCGCATTCCAACTGGCCGTCGTTGTGATTTCCGGAAGCGTCGCGCTTTTCGCCGACATGATTCACAACTTCGGTGACGCGGCCACAGCAATCCCGCTGTGGATCGCCTTCGCGCTCGGCAAGCGCAAGCCGAGCGCCCGTTTCACCTACGGCCTGGGCAGAGTCGAGGATATCGCGGGCCTATGCGTCGTCCTCATCATCTTGTTCAGCGCGCTGGTGGCGGCTTATCAAGCTGTCGACCGATTGATCCATCCTCAGGCCATCGTGGCCTTGCCATGGGTCGCCGCGGCTGGAGTAGTTGGCTTCATCGGCAACGAGGTCGTGGCCGTGTTCCGCATCCGCGTGGGGCGCGAGATCGAAAGCGCGGCGCTTATCGCCGACGGCTATCATGCGCGCACCGATGGCCTGACCAGCCTAGCGGTGGTGCTGGGCGCGGTGGGGGTGTGGCTCGGCTTCCCACTCTCGGACCCCATTATCGGACTGCTCATCACATTCGCGATCTTCGGCATAGTGTGGCAGTCGGCCAAGGCTGTGTTCGTGCGTATGCTGGACGGTGTCGAGCCCCACGTGACGGAGGAAATCCGCCATTCCGCGGGCCATGTTCCGGGCATCCTTCGTATTCTCGATATCCGCGCTCGCTGGTCGGGCCACCGCCTATTGGCGGAGGTCGATGTCGCGGCTGACCCGACAATCTCGCTACGCGAAGCCGATAACCTCGCCGATGCCCTGGAGCACGAGATTACCGAACACTTGCCGGCGGTACGCGCCGCGCGAGTACGGGTGATCGCTGCAGGCGGGGTGGATTCGAAACCGGCAGACAGTCACGACCATCCTCATCCCCATCCCCACTGAGGCAATACACCGACTTACCGGGAAGGCTGACGCCGACCGGGAGCGACGATCGGTCTGAGTTCGCGACGCGCGCCGCTCAACGCACGTCGATGATCATCATCAGGCCGCCGCCGCCGTCCATCTCGACGTTGTTGTTCGTGGTGTGGTGGCCGATGTGGCAGTGGATCAGCCACTTTCCGGGCCTCAGCGCGGTCCAGATAACATCGTAGCGCTGGCCTGGGCCGATATTGAGAGCGTCGGCCTGGAAGCGGGCGGCCGGCGGCAAGGCCATCCCGTCACGCGCCACGACTACGAACGGTCCGCCATGGATGTGGATCGGATGGATAAACCCGTTGCTCGATCCGATCATACGGACCTTCAGAGTCTCGCCGACGCGCATCCGGATTGTGTCGGTCGCGGGAAACGCCTTGCCGTTGAACGTGAAATAGTTGGGCTGGCCGCCGTCCATGGGCATGGCGGGATAGGTAAGACCCTCACGCTTGAGCCACTCCTGGATCATCAGGGTGTATTCGTGATCGGCGGCCAGTGACGGGTCGGGCGTCGCCGGATCGATGATCATCGCCCCGTAAAGTCCCAGCGCTTGCTGCCGATCGACATGGTCGTGGGAGTGGTAGAAATAGGTCCCCGACTGGACCGCAGTGAAGGCGTAGCGGTAGAGCTGCCCGCGCTCAATCGGCGCTTGGGTGATCTCGGCCGGGCCGTCCATGATGTTGGGCAAGATCAGACCGTGCCAATGCACCGTGGTGCTTTCGGGCATCCGGTTGATCACGTCGATCCGCACCTTGTCGCCCTCGCGGAACCGCAGCGTTGGGCCCGGGACCTGGCCGTTAAAGCCGTAGGCGTCGACCGTCACGCCCGGCAGGATCGTCCAGCGGAACACCGAGGTGGTGAGGGTGAAGACCTTCACCCCGTTCTCCATCCGCGGGGTCAGCTCGCGCGCGCCGCGCTCCGCCAGGCCGTAGGTCGCGGTTACCTGGCGCGGATCCACCGCCGCCATGTCGATCATCGCGGCCGCCGGGGTGTCGCGGTCCATGATCATGCCCGGCGGCATGATCGCACCGCCGACTTCGCGGGCCGAGAGGCCAAGGTTCACCCAATTGGCCGGCGCGACCATGCCAAGCACGAGAGCGAGCAGGGAGACCCCGCCGACCGCGGCGAGCTGGGCTACCGTCGCCTGGGATTTCATTGCTTCGGCCCCATGACCCGCGTGTCCAGTGTGGCTGGCCATGCCGGCCTTGTCGGGTGCGGCCTTGGTCTTCGCCATTGTCATCTTGGCGCCGTGCGCCTTGTGGGCGGCGTGGGCATCCGACTGGGGGCCGCCGGCGATATCGAACTTCGTGCCGGGTTTGCGCTCCGTCATCAGGCCGTGCTTCAGCGCCTGGGTGACCAGCCAGACGTTCCAGGGGTAGGCCAGGGCGAACCCGGCGATCACACCAATCGACATGACGCCCCAGAACAGAAGCTCAGTGGGGACCATGGCCCGCATGTCGCGACCCATCATCAGGAAGCTCATAACCGGGGCCATGCCCGCCATCATGAAATTCATGCTGATGAATTCCGGCAGGAAGCTCTTGCGGACGTTCTCCCAATAGGTCCCGCCCATCATCGATTTCATGAACAGCGACTGGAAGATGAACAGGCCGAACGCGAAGCCGGCGACGTATTCGACGATCAGGTCGATCCACATCGGCAACCCGAGCGCGGCGGTTACGACCGCGGCCAGGATGATGCCCGTCGCATCGCCCGCGACGCAGTGGATGGTCGAGCCGACCCCCTGCTTCCACAGTGGCTTGATGAAAGCTTCATGCTCGCCGGGTCGGGGCTCTTTGTCGGCCATGACGTAGAGCAGCAGGCCGATGGGGCCCATGTAGAGCGTCACCAGGATGAAGCCCCACTTCATCACCGCAGGCTCGGGGTTGTTCCGGTACTGGTCCCAGGCAACGTAGGCCGTCGAGGCGGCGGCGAGCACGAACCAGACCACGAGGAAATAGTCGATGGGCTGGATCAGCATGGCGGCTCCGAATGGCGGTTGGTGAGAGTCTGCGGCTCAGGCTCCGGCTAAAGGTACGGTTGTAGGACGACCCGCCGCCGCTTTGATCGCCCGGAACAGGGCAATTTCGCCGGTGATGGTGGTCACGCTGTCCGTCTGCTGAAACTGCTTGAAACCTTGGCTGCGGAGCAGCTCAGGAAGCAGACCGTCGGCGTGGGGTTGGGTATCGGCGACACCGTCGAGCAACTGGACTGACAGTCGAAACGCCAACCTCATGATGCCGCGTTGCTGGCCGAAGTCGGCCAGGTGGAATTCACCCCCCGGCTGCAGCAAATGGCGGATGGAGGAAATAATCCGCTTCTTCTCCTTCAGCGGCGTCTGGTGCAGGACCAAGCTCGACGTAATCTTGTTGAAGGGCCTATGGGGTTTGACCAGTTCGTCCAGAAGGAACCCGTGGACGAAGGTTACCTCCAATCCCGCCGCGGCGCGTTTGGCCTCCGCGATGGCCAGCGCCTGTTCGTCGGGGTCTAGGGCGATTACCTCGGCGAGCGGCTCGGCCTTCTTCAACATCAGCGCAAACGTTCCGGTGCCGCAGCCGACATCGAGGATCCGATCGCCTGGTCGGGGGTCGATCTGGCGGAGCAGCAACGCTCGCCATCGACGCTCTCGTGTGGTGAGGCCAAGGATCATGTCATAGGCCGGCGTCAGCCCCGGCCGGCCCAGCGCTGGCGTGTAGGCTGGCTTCCTGGTCACGACTCTCTGCTCGCTCGCACAGTGTTGGCCGTCCGCCTCCTCAGAACCATGTGCGGACACCCAGAACGAGGCTCGTCCGAGTGGGGTCCTCACCCTTCAGACGTGCGAAATCAGCCGTCGCTCCGAACCGGCTGTCGACCGAGATGCCGACGTACGGCGCGAACCGGCGCGTGACCTGGTAGCGAAGACGTAGGCCTAGTTCGAGGTTGGACACACCGGCCCCGATCCCGACCTCGGGAATATCCTCAGCGGAAAGGTTCATCTCGACCCGCGGCTGCAGGATCCAGCGCTGGGTGAGGCGAAGGTCATACGACCCTTCGAGCCGGCCCAGTAGCTCTCCTTCATTTGAAAGGAACAGAGCGCCGCCGGTCTCGAACCAGTAGGGCGCCACCCCCTCGAACCCGACCGTCAGGTATGTCCGACTGGGGCGCGGCGCGAAGTCGTAGCGGATGCCGGCCTGGACGTCATAGTAGGGCCCGATCGCGCGAGAATAGAGCGCCTGCACCTCAGCGGCTTCGACGCCTGAGCGCGATCCGCCCTCGCCTTCGGTTTTCACCACGAAACGATTGATGTCGCCGCCGTACCAGGCCTCGCCATCCCAGCGGTAGCCGTCGTCGCCGGAGCCAGCCTGAAATTCGCCGAGGTTCAGCATGAGCTTGCCGATGCGGCTTCCTCCGTGCTCCTGGCGCAGTTGGGCGCGGGCGTCCTCCATCAGGACAGGGTCGAAGACGCGATCAGCTGCATTGTCAGTAGGCGCGACGGGGGCAGGTTCTGAGCCGACATCCTCGACGACCGAATCCGAATCTGACGCGTCATCCTGGCCCATGCCGCTGTGGTCCATTCCGGCCATCGGCGCCTCTGCCGCGGGGGCCTCCGGCGCGACGTCAGTGGGCCAGCTCATTGCAGACGGCTCGCTGGGCGCCTGCGGCGGCGACTCTGTCGAAGCCGCGTCGTCGTTCTGCGCCGCGTCTGAACCTGCACTCGCCGCTGCAGGTGTCGTAACCGACGCGTCGGGCGCGGGGTGGTGTTCGTGCTGGGCCAGCGCCGGGCCCGCGATGAAGAATGGCGCGATGGCGAGCAGGCCAATCCTGTTCACGATGCATCTCCATCCAGCGGCCGGACGGTGACGACGCGGAACATGCCAGCGTGCATGTGGTAGAGCATGTGGCAGTGGAAGGCCCAGTCGCCAGGCGCGTCGGCGGTAAGGTCGAAGGTGACTTTGCCGCCGGGCAGCACGTTGACGGTGTGCTTGCGCGGGTGTCGCCCCGGGGGTCCGGTGAGCAGTTCGAAGAAGTGCCCGTGGATATGGATCGGGTGGGACATCATCGAGTCGTTGACGAGCGTCACGCGAACCCGCTCGTTGCGTCGGAACGGGATCGGCTTGGTGATCTCGCTGAACTTCTCCCCGTCGAAGGACCACATGAAGCGGTCCATGTTGCCGGTCAGGTGCAATTCCATCGATCGGGACGGGGTGCGGGTGTCCGGGTTTGGCTCAAGGGCCTCAAGGTCTCGGTAGACCAGAACCTTGTGCCCGACATTCTCCAGGCCCTGACCAGGTTCGCCGGTTCGATCGACCGGCATGGGCGCAATCATCTGCACGCCCGGACCCATCTGAACCTGAGGCGCGTTCGCGGCGCTGCGCATCGACATGTCCATTCCGGACATATCCATCTGCATCCCGCCCGCCTCTCCACTTCCGGACATGTCCATACTGCCCATGTCCATGCCCATGTCCTTCATGGTGGTCAGGGGCCTGGCCCGAAGCGGCGGAACGGCGGCGGTCATGCCTTGGCGCGGGGCCAGGGTCGCGCGGCCCATTCCCGAGCGATCTACGGCCTCGGCAACCAGCGTGAATGCTTGGTCCCCCGTAGGCTGCACGATCACGTCGTAGGTTTCGGCGACGGAGATCTGGAATTCGTCGACTTCGACAGGTTTCACATTCTGCCCGTCAGCCTGGACGACCTTCATGGCCAGGCCAGGGATGCGCACGTTGAAGATTGTCATGGCGGCGGCGTTGATGAAACGCAGGCGCACGCGTTCTCCGGGATTGAAGAGCGCGGTCCAGTTGTCTTGCGGGCCGTGGCCATTGATCAGGAACTTGTAGACTGACCCGGTCACATCGGAGATGTCGGTAGGGTCCATCCGCATCTTGGCCCATTCGACGCGCTCGCTCAGCGGCTGGTCGCGTCCCGCTAGTAGGCCCCCGACCGTCTCCTTCTGAGTGTTGAACGCGCCGGCCTGCTGCTTGAGTTGGCGGAAAATCTCGTGGGGATGCAGGAAGCTGAAGTCGGACAAGACGACGGCGTACTCGCGGTCGAATGCGACCGGGTCGGGACCCTCTGGATCGATAATGATGGGCCCGTAGTGACCCATCTGCTCCTGAAGTCCCGAATGGCTGTGGTACCAATAGGTGCCCGACTGCCGGATCGGGAACTCATAGACGAAGGTCTTACCCGGGCCGATGCCCGGGAAGCTGACGCCTGGAACACCATCCATCTGGAAGGGCACAAGGACGCCGTGCCAGTGGATCGAGGTATCCTCGTCTAGATTGTTGGTGACCGCGAGCCGGACGTTCTGGCCTTCCTTGAGCCGGATGAGCGGGCCGGGCACGGTGCCATTGACGGTGACGGCGTGCCCGGCCCTTCCATCGACCGACCAGGGGGAATGGCCGACGAAGAGGCTGATGTCTGGCCCGGTCTGCGTCGACTGCGACGGCGCGAGCCCCCCCGATGCGCTGCGCGCCCATGCGGGCATGAACCCGGACAATGCCAAGCCTGCGCCGAGCAGGCTGCCGTTACGGAGAAAGTGACGCCGGGCGAGGTTTGCCATGGGAGACCTTGAGTTAGGCGGTGCTGACCGGGGGAGCGGTCAACGCACTTACGATCTTCAGCCCGCGTAGGGCGGCCGGTCAGGCCGCTCAGTCGCTCAGCTACCGGGCAGTCTAAAAGGCCATGTGGTTGGGGCCGTGAGTGACTTCGCCGCCGAGGTAGGCCTGGATGAGAATCACCACCACCGTGAAGGCCAAGAAAAGCTCGTAGGCGCGTGAACTGTATTGTTTGGCGGCGGTGTTCACCGGCTTTTCAAGATACCAGAGCGCCGCCATCAGAAACGGGATCGAGGTCCCTATCCAGCGATGGAAGTTGAGCGCCCAGCCATCGTCCGCCTTGGGCCAGCCGGCGTCTGCCCAGCCGAGAGGGGCGGCGATGAACGCGCCGATCATAGCGATCGAGAGCAACAACTTGTTGCTGGCGGCATAGATCGGATTGCGCCGCACCCGAGCGGCCAGTTCCAGGAAGGCCACCGTCAGGAGAAGCGCGATGGGGAAGTGAATGACCGCCGGATGCCACATCCCCATCCATGCGACCATGCGGCCTTCCATGGTCTTGGGGCGGGCCTTGTGGCTCATCATCATCCCGCCGTCATCCGGCATCGGCCAAGCCAGGTCGGACGGGGTATCAGGGGCGAGGGCGGTCTCGTCGGAAGGCGGCGAAACTTCGGGGGTTTGCTGTGCGGAAGTCGACGCAGCCGGCGCCGGGTCGACCGCCGTGGGCGCCCGCGCCAGAGCCGGCGTTGAGACCAGCAGCAGGGCCGTGAACAATCCGACCAGGGCCGCCATTTTCCCGCTCAACCGCTGCATTTCCGAAGCCTCCCCTTTGCGGTTCAGTCGCCTTGAGGCGGACCGCTCGACGCATCAACGGGGCCGCGCAAACGCG
>Ga0209023_10007206_pt1 | contig 11480 bp, 8 predicted proteins | sample LakOneMetagenome_FD_187468 | JGI IMG/M metagenome (GOLD analysis project Ga0209023, IMG submission 187468) | Freshwater and sediment microbial communities from Lake Erie, Canada (SPAdes) (version 2) | ecosystem: Environmental > Aquatic > Freshwater > Lentic | place: Lake Erie, Canada | collected...
TCGGCTCGCTTCGCAGCGGACAAATCCGACGACCACGTCGCCCTGTTCGCCTGTCAATCGTCGGAGACCGCGAAAGAACTGATCATCGACGACGAGCACCGGGGCGCGTTCAGTTCGACCCTGCTGCGGGTGCTCGAGACGCTCGGACCCCAGGCGACGTACCGGTCGGTGCTCGCCGCGGTGCGCTCCCACATCGAGCGCGACGTCAGCCGCCAACGGCCGGATCTGTTCCCGGACACCGTGAACGGCCTCGGTGACGGCCGGTTCCTCGACGGGACGATCGAGCCCGGACCCGCAGCGTTCCTGATGACGCGGGCGGCGGGCGGATGGACGATCGACGCCGGGGTCGTGCACGGCCTGCGAGCGCCGGTCGACGGTGAGGAGTTCCGGCTGTCGTGCACCGCCCCCGACGGGACCGTCGCCGGCACCGTTCGAGTCGTGAGCGTCGACGTCGGCCGATCGATGGTCGAGCCGATCGGGTGGACGCCGGACGACACCGTCTACCGGGCCGTCATCTCCTCGGTCCCGCTCCCGATGGCCACGGTCTCGTTCGATCCGACCGACGGGCCGGCGGCCGCTGCGCTCGTCGTGGCGGCGCGGGCCGCGCTCGGAACCCACGGTCCGGCCGGCGGGCCGTCGTTGTTCGTCCGGGAGGCCGCCGCGTCCTCGACCCCCGGTGGCCTCGCGCTGCGGGTCGGCGCCGGGCCGGACGGGCTGCAGGCACTCCGACCCGACGGATCGCCGGTGATGCCCGGCATCGCGGCGACGACCGACGCGGACGAGCTCGTGACCCGGCTGGAGCACATCGCTCGCTGGGAGCAGCTGCGGAGCCTGGGAAGCCATCGCTCCGCCCTCGCCGACGCGGTGACGCTCGACGTCTACCCGGCCGAGCCCTCCGACACGGGGCTCCCGGCCGATCGGCCGGCGCTCGTGGCCACCGGCGAGTACCGACTGAGCTACGGGCCGGGCGGCACCGAGCCGTTCGTGTACCTGCAGCTGCGGAACACCTCCGATCGCGACGTGTGGGTCGCGTTGCTCGACCTCACCGACCAGTTCCAGTGCGACGTCATGTACCCGGCGACCGCCCTCGCCGCCGGTCAGCACGTGAACCTCAAGATCCAGCTGTCGGTCGCCGACCCGACACCGGGCTCGTCGGGCCGCGACTGGCTGAAGGTCCTCATGAGCGAGAGCGAGTTCCGGGCCGACGCCTTCCAGCTCGGACGGGTCGGCGGCACCACCCGGTCGGCCTTCGAGCCGGCGAACCTGCTCGAACGGATCGGCGCCCGCACCGTCAGCCGCGGCGCCAAGGTCGTCACCGCCGACGACGGCGGCGATCCGGGCGCCGACTGGTGCGCCAGCACCGTCGGCCTGGTCATCGAGGTGCCGGCGTGAGCCGGTTCGCCCGCCCGTCGTCCCCGTCCCTCGCGACACCCACCCCTCGCCACCTCCGACCGATCCGAAACCCGAACCAAGGAGACCAGTGATGGCGTTGTTCCCGTCCTTTGGAGGCATGGTCGATCTCGCCACGATCCTGCGCTCGAAGAACTTCTCGGAGATGCACCCGACGATGCGCGAGCGACTCGAAGCGCTGATGGCGGCATCCGACGGAGCCCTCGGATGGATGCAGGGCGTCCGTACCTCGCAGCAGCAGATGCAGATGTTCCTCGACCGCTACGCCCCCGACCCGAACGGTGAGACCTCGTGGCAGGGCCAGCGATGGAAGCACGTGAAGGGTGCGGCGGCGGCACCGCCGGGTCGCTCGATGCACGAGATCGGCCTGGCGGCCGACATGAAGGGCGACATGGGCTGGCTCGCGGCGAACTGCGCCAAGTTCGGTCTGCAGACGTTCCAGGACGTCAACCACGAGCCCTGGCACGTCCAGCCGGTCGAGTTGCCACGGGGGCGCGTCGAGTACGAGAAGCAGGGGTCGATCTGGGGAGCGCTGCCGAACTACGTCGGTGGTGGTGGGGCGGCGCCTCCGCCGCCCGCCGCCAAGGCGGCCGACCGGCCGATGAACGGCGGGTCGATCGCCGCGCCGCCTCCGTCGACCGGCCCCACCCTCACCCCGGCGCTGGTGGCGATGCCGGGCGACTCGGGGCCGGCCGCGCGGGTGCTCATGGAGGCGCTCGTGGCTCGCGGTCTGCTGGCCGACGTCCCCGAGAGCCGCGACGGCGGGTACGGCGCTTCGGATCAGGCGCTCGTCGAGCAGTTCCAACGTGACAACGGACTGGTGGTCGACGGCCAGGTGGGACCGCAGACGTGGTCGAAGCTGCTGGCGACGGTCGAGCCGGGGGACAAGGGCGCGATCGTGAAGGTGCTGCAGACGACCCTCATCGTGCGCGGGCTGATCAAGGACAATCCGTCGAACCTCGACGGCGACTACGGCCCGATGACCCAGCAGCGGGTGCGTGACTTCCAGAGCGTGAGCGGCATCGATCCGATCGCCAAGGTCGGGCCGCAGACGTGGACGGCGCTCCTCGGCGTGAAGCGGTCGGTGGAGGTGTCGGGCCGTGGTGACGACGACGAGGTCCAGGTCGACCTCGACGACATCGACGTGCTGGCCGAACTCGCCGACAGCCCGGCGACGTGAGCGACCCGGTCGTTCCCCCCGCCGGACGCGACGTCGGGATCGCCCTCTCGGGCGGCGGGCACCGGGCCACGGTCTTCGGCCTCGGCGCGCTCCTGGCGATCGCGGATGTCGGCATGCACCGTCGGACCCTGTCGATCAGCTCGGTGTCGGGCGGCTCGATCGCCAACGGCGCGGTGATGGTCGGTCCCGATTTCGGCACGTCGAGTCCGGAGGAGATCGAGGCCCACATCGGCTCGCTCGTCGCCGCGGTGGCGCAGCGCGGTGTGCTCCAGGGTGGCGCCCCCGCGACCAAGGGGTACCTGCTCGGGCTGATCGTCGCCGGCGTGATCACCGGGCTCGGGGTGGTGGCCACGATCGTCGCGGCAGTGGGCGGCTGGCCGATCGTGTTCGGCGTCGCGGCGGTGATCACGTTGGTCGCCGGGATGATCGCGTGGACGCTCTTCGGACAGCGCTCGAAGCGGGTCGAGGGCGCCGTCGACCTCGAATTGCTCGGCCACCGGAAGACCACACTCGCCGAGCAGCAGGCCCGCAACCTCTCGGTGCACCACGTGATCTGCACCACCGAGCTCCAGTCGGGCAAGGCGTTCTTCTTCAGCAACCGCATGGTCTACGGCTGGAAGTTCGGCGGATCGCTCCGGCCGAGCGACCTGCCGCTCGCGACGCCGGTGCAGGCCTCGGCCTGCGTGCCGGGAGCGTTCCGGCCGCGGGAGATCGAGCTCGGCGTCCTCGGCCTGTCGCCGACGGCGGCGGCCCCGGGCCAACCGGCCGTGGCGCGGATCGTGCTCGAGGACGGTGGCGTCTACGACAACATGGCCGACGAGTGGGAGTACCGGTTCGCCAACCGGGTGGAACGCTGGCCCGAACTGGCGACGGTGCAGGCCCACGCGGCGCGGACGATGGTGGTCGTGAACGCCTCCGAGGGGTGGGAGTCGTTGCGCCCGGTGAGCGGCGGCGGCGTCAAGTTCGAGATCGCCGGCCTGCTGCGCTCCCAGAACGTCCAGTACGACGTGTCGACGGCCCACCGGCGCAAGGCCCTCGCCGACATGTTCCGGGAATCGACCCCGGGTGGCAGCGAGCCCGACGGGGTGTTCGTGCAGATCAAGGACAGCCCCTTCCACCTCGCCCGGGCGTGGGCGCCCAAGGAGGGCTTCCCGCCCGGCGACCGGAACCGGTGGGCGGCCGAAGCGCTCGACTACCTCGGCCGGTCGGGGATCAGCGAGGACGAGTGGGCGACCGTCGCCAAGGCGTCGGCAGCCGTCGCCACGACGCTGAAGCCGCTCGGTGTGCCGGTGTCGGCGGCGTTGTTGGAACACGGCTACGTGCTCGCGCTGGTCAACCTGCACGTGATGTTCGGGCTCGGCGACCTCAGCGTGCCGCTCGACCGGGGCCGCTTCGCTCGCCTCGCCCAGGGGTGACCGGGTCGATGGAGCGGGCCGTGACCCTCACCGCGTATCCCGCGGCGTGCGGTGACTGCCTCGTGCTCGAGTACGGGGCGGCCGCGGCTCGGCACCGGATCCTCATCGACGGCGGCCTCAACTCGGCCTTCGAGCACGGCCTCGGCACGCTGCTCCCGCCTGCTCCGGCCGCTCCGACGAAGTTCGACCTCGTCATCGTCTCCCACATCGACCGCGACCACATCGACGGCGTGATCATCGGACTGCGCGACCAACGGCTCGACGCCGACGACTTCTGGTTCAACGGCCGCGACGAGATCGAAGCGCTGATCGACGGCGACGGTCGCGGTGTCCGCCAGGGCGATGCCCTGAGCGACCTCATCCCGGCGGAGAAGCGGAACCGGATCGTGTCCGGTCAGGCCATCCACGTTCCCGCCTCGGGGCCCGTCGTCCACACCCTGCCGGGTGGCGCGACGTGCACGTTGCTCACCCCGTCCCCGGCCCGGCTGAACCGGCTCTACGACATCTGGCCCGACACCGAGCGCGACCTCGGCGACCCGACCGACGCCCTCCTCGACGCGCTCGACGCGCCGGCGGTCGTGGTGCGCGAATTCGGTCGCGACGGGAGCGAGGCCAACGGGTCGAGCATCGCGTTCGTGTTCGAGTTCGAGGACGTCAAGCTGTTGTTGACGGCCGACGCCTACGCCGCCGACCTGGTGGAGTCGATCACGACGATGTTGCGACCGGGCGAGCAGAAGCTGGCCGTCGACCTGTTCAAGCTGTCGCACCACGGCAGCCGGGCGAACATGACCGACGAGCTCCTGGAACTGATCGATCCCGCGGCGGTGCTGGTGTGCACCGACGGATCGAAGTTCAAGCACCCCGACCTCGACGCGCTCGACAAGGTCCGCCACCACTATCCGAACGTCCCCATCCACTTCACGGCGAACACGCCGCTGATCCAGGAGCGAGCCCAGCGCGTCGGCTCCACCGCACCCGCCGCGCTCCCGGTGACCCTGAGGTTCTGACGGTCAGGAGCGGGTGTCGCTCACCCGGGCCCCAACTCCTCACCGAAGCGGCCGAGGGCGACGAGGCGAAGCGTGGGTCCGCCGTCCTCGAACGCCTGGGCGAGGTCGACTTCGCCGAGCAGGGCCCAGTCGCCGTCGCCCTCGGGGTCGGCGAGTTGCTGACGGACGAGCCAGCGCTCGGCCTCCTCGGTGAGCTCGAACCACTTGTTCGACCGGGCGTCGGCGTCGATCCCGACCTCGTGGTGCTCGCCCCAGTAGCCGTCGAGGGCGAAGGCGAGCCGGCCCTCCGACCAGCCGGTGCGGTCGGCGAGACGGGTGAACGACCGCCGGGCGACGAGTTCGACCCAGCCGAACGCCGCCGTGCGCACGGCGGTGCGCCACGCCCGGGGCGGGCCCGCCTGCGTCAGGGGAACGGGCGCGAGGTGGTCGTGGACCGGGCCGCCGGCGAGCAGTTCCCATTCGTCGAGCAGGCTGGCGTCGGTGGCCCGGATGAGGGCGCCGAGCCACTCGATGACGTCCTCGATCTCGTCGGTGTAGAGATCGTCGGTGAGCGAACGATCGAGGGTGCGCCACGCGTCGGTGAGGTAGCGAAGGAACAACCCCTCGCTGCGCTGCAGCTTGTACCGGTGGATGAAGCCGCCGAACGTCTCGCCGCTCTCGAGCACCTCGCGCAGGATCGACTTCGGCGACGGCGCCTCCTCGACCCACGGGTGGTGGCCTCGGTACATCTCGAAGCTGGTGTCGAGCAGCTCGGCGAGTGGCTGTGGCCAGGTGACGTGGTCGAGGAGGTTGATGCGCTCCTCGTAGGGCACGCCCTCGCGCTTGAGGCGGGCGATCTCGGCGCCCTTCGCCGCGTCGCGCTGGGCGAAGAGGATCGGCATCGGGTCGTCGAGGACGCTCTCGATGATGCTGACGATGTCGAGGTGATAGGCGGGATCCTCCTGATCGAGGGTGCCGGCGAGCTCGATGGCGAACGGCATGAGCGGCGAGGCGAATCGCAGCGCGACGCGGTCGTCGCTGCCCTCGACGAGCGAGCCGACGCGAACGCCGGCGCACTTGCCGTCGGCGTCGCGCAGGCGAACCGCGACGTCGGCCGCCTCGAGCGACCGGTACACCGCGATCGCCCGCTTCTTGTGCTGGCGCCGGCGGGGCTCGGCGTCGTGGTTCGTCGCGAGCAACTCCTTGAGCGCAGCGGGTCCGTCGGACCGGCCGAGCACGGTGGCGACGAGATCGGGGGACACCTTGAACCGCGAGATGAGCGGCTCGGGACTCGATGCGACGATGCGCTCGAACGTCGCCTCGTCGTAGTGCACGAACCCCTTGGGCGGTTGGGCCTTGGTCGCCTTGCGCCGGGCCTTGGGGTCGTCGCCGGCTCGTGAGAGCGCCTTGGCGTTCTCGATCACGTGCTCGGGCGCCTGCGCCCACACGTGGCCGTCGGGGTCGAACCCCGGACGACCGGCGCGGCCGGCGAGCTGGTGGAACTCACGGGCGTTGAACGTGCGGACCCGCTTGCCGTCGAACTTGGTCAGCGCGGTGAGCAGCACGGTGCGGATGGGGATGTTGACGCCGACGCCGAGCGTGTCGGTGCCGCAGATCACCGGGAGCAGGCCCTCACCGGCGAGCCGCTCGACGAGCCGCCGGTAGCGGGGGAGCATGCCGGCGTGGTGGACGCCGACCCCGTTGCGGAGCACCCGCTGCAGGGTCTGGCCGAAGCCGGGCGCGAACTTGACGCCCGACAACGCCGCCGCGATCGCCTCCCGCTGGGCTCGAGTCGTCAAGGGCAGGCTGACGAGCGAGTTCGCCCGCTCGGCGGCCGAGGCCTGGGTGGTGTGCACCACGTACACCGGGCTCAGACCCTCGGAGACGGCCTCGACCACCGAGTCGGCGATCGAGGTCATCCGGTAGGCGTGGTAGAGCGGCGTGGGCCGGGTGACTGCCGTGACCTCGGTGACCGTGCGTCCGCTCCGCTGCTGGAGGTCGGTGGCGATGCGGGTCGTGTCGCCGAGCGTCGCCGACATCAGCAGGAACTGGCAGCGGTGGGCGGTGAGCAGGGGGACCTGCCAGGCCCAGCCCCGCTCGGTGTCGCCGTAGTAGTGGAACTCGTCGAGGCACGCGAAGCCGGTGCCGCCCTCCGCCGGGGAGTGGTCGCCGGTGGCGAGGGTGAGGTTGGCGAACACCTCGGCCGTGCACACCAGCACCTTGGCGTCGGCGTTGATCGAGGCATCGCCGGTGGCGAGGCCCACGGTCTCCGCCCCGAGCAGGTTGGCGAGCTCGAAGAACTTCTCCGCCACCAACGCCTTGATCGGCGCCGTCCACACCGCGTGCTCGCCACGGTTGAGCGCCAGGGCGATGCCGGCGAGCGCGGCCAGGCTCTTGCCCGAGCCGGTCGGGGTGGCCAGCACGACGTGCTCGCCGGTGGCGAGCGCCATCAGGGCGTCCTCCTGATGCCGGTACAGGGGCCGCCCGGTCGAGGTCGCCCAGGCCGCGAACGCGTCGACGACCTCGATCGGGTCGGCGCCGGGAGGCGGGAGGAAGTCGGCGAGCGTCACCCGTCCAGTCTGGCCCGCTCGGGCGCCCGCCGGGCGGTGCGCCCGGGGCGATCCGGAGGGCGGCCCACCGGTACGGTGCCCGTGATGAGCAGCCGGATCGCCCTCGGAGCGGATCGTGACCGCCTCGCCCTGACCCTCGCCGAAGCGTTCCAGGACGACCCGATGGTCGAGTGGCTGACCGGGGACGCCGACCCGGCGACCCGGCCGGGCCGTTCCATCGACGCGTTCTTCGCCCCGGCGATCGACGCCGCGTTCCGGTGCGGTCACACCTACGTGGCCGGCGACTTCGAGGCGGTGTCGGTCTGGTCGCCACCCGACGTGGAGATCTTCGGCGAAGCCGAGGGCGCCGCCCTGGCCGGGGGGCTCGCGGGCGCGTGCGGCGCCGACGCGATCGATCGCCTGCTCGCCTTGGCCGAACTGACCCAGGCGCGCCACCCGCACGACGAGCCCCACTTCTACCTGTTCCTGCTCGGCGCAGCCGTGCACGGGCGGGGCGCCGGAGCCCGGGCGATCGCGCCGGTGCTCGATCGGTGCGACGCCGACGGCATCGGCGCGTATCTGGAGTCGTCGAGCGCTCGCAACATCTCGTTCTACGAGCGAGCCGGCTTCGAGGTCGTGTGGGAGGCCGCTCCCGAGGGCGGCCCGACGTTCCGCGGCATGTGGCGCCGGCCCCGGACGCGAGGGAGCTCGGCTTCGGCCCCGGCTTCTGACCGTGCGTGACGACACCTGGATGTCGTGCGCCAGGGACAGAACGGGCGGTGCCGACGCGTCGCCGCGGGAATACCCCGAGAGGTACCGCCGTTGTAGTGAGCCGATCGCTACGACGAGGAGTACTCATGGCCACCGATCTGTCCACCGCCGATTTCGAATCCACCGTCTCGTCCGACGGGATCGTGTTCGTCGACTTCTGGGCGTCGTGGTGCGGTCCGTGCCGGTCGTTCGCCCCGGTGTTCGATGCCGCCTCGAAGGCCAACCCCGACATCACGTTCGCCAAGGTCGACACCGAGGCCGAGCAGCAGCTCGCCGGGAGCCTGGGGATCATGTCGATCCCGACCTTGATGATCTTCCGTGACGGCGTCCTGCTCTACAACCAGCCGGGCGCGATGCCGGCGGCCGCGCTCGACGACCTGGTCGGCAAGGTCCGCGCCCTCGACATGGACGCCGTCCGAGCCGAGATCGCCGCCGACGAGGCGACGGGCTGATCGAGCGTCCGGGGCCGGGGCACCGGCCCCGGACGGTCTGATCCGCCGGCGAGCTCGTCGTCAGGCGAAGCCGTCCTCGACGGAGGCCACCGAGAAGTCGGCGTTCAGCTTGACGGTCACGTGGCTGCCGTCGGCCTTGGTCACGTGGGCCTCGAACGTCGCTCCTTCGGCGTCGTTCTCGACCCGGTCGATCGTGCCGCCGGGAACCGCGGCTTCGGCGGCGGCCGTCGCCTTGGTGGCATCGTCGCCGGTGAGCACCGTCTCGGTGATGCCGTTGGCGACGTGGCCCCCCTTGCCGGGGTCGCCGGGCTGACCGTGCGGTCCGCCCTGTTCGCTCTGTCCGTCCGGCGGGGCCGGTCGGGTCGAACCGTCGTCGGCGGCGGGGGTGGCCGTGCCCGAGTCGGTGGCGGCGGTGGACGCGGCGGCCGTCGTCGAGGTCGTACCCGACGTGGCGGCGTTCGCCGAGCCGGTCGAGGCGATGCCGATGGCTGCGCCACCGAGGGTGGAGCCGAGGATGGCGATGCCGACGAGGGTCCTGCGGAGGGGGTTCATCTGGGGGATCTCCTTGGGTGTGGATTCCGGTGTCTCCGGAACGAGACCCAGTGTCGGGCGGGTAGCTGGGGCGGCGCTGGGAGCCGCCTCCGGGTTCGTCGGGAACGTCCCCGCAGTGGTTCGAGCGATCCGGATTTCGGGCTTGCCACCCCTTGTGCGGCCCCGGGTACGTACGATCAGCAGTGCATGATCCTGATCGCCGCCGTTCGGCGGAACGGGTCGACGTGGTTCGGCGCCGTGGCGGGCACCGGAGGCGCTCGGCGATGAGGGCTCCGATGGTCGCGAGCCTGGCAGCGGCGCTGCTCTACGGCATCGGCGCGGTGCTCCAGTCGCTCGGCGCCCAGCGTGGGGGCGGCCACCCGGGTTGGCGCGGCCTCCTGCGGATCGCGACCCAGGGCCCGTACGTCGCCGGCCTGGCCTGCGACCTCGTCGGCTGGCTCCTCATGATCTACGCCGTGCGCCACCTGCCGCTGTTCGCGGTGCAGACGGTGCTCGCCGGCAGCCTGATCGTCACCGCCAGCCTGAGCTGGGCGGTGCTCCACACCCCGCTGCGGAGTCTCGACCTGGCCGCGATCGGTGTGGCGATCGTCGGCCTGACCCTCGTCGGGACCGCGGCCGACACCGGCGAGGCCGTGTCGCCACGGGCCGCGGTGCCGACCATGCTGGTCATCGTGCTTCCGATCGGGGTGTTGGTCGGTGCGTTCGTCCTCCGTGGCGTCGGTCCGGTGCTCGTGGCCTGCGTCGCCGGGGTGATGTTCAGTCTCAGCGCGACCTCCGTGCGCACGATCGAGGCACCCCATTCGGTCGGTGGGCTGCTGCGTCAACCCCTCGCCTGGGCCGTGATCGGCTACGCGGCATCGGCGCTCGCCCTCCACGCCCGCGCCCTCGAGCGGGGCCGGGTCGGCCCGGTGACCGCCGCGATCTGGTCGACGGAGATCGTCGTCGCCTCGGTCGTCGGGTTCCTGCTGCTCGGTGACTCGGTCCGCCCCGGCGGCGCCGTCGTCGCCGTCGTGGGGATGACGATGGCCATCGGGGCGACGATCGTGCTCGCCAACGCCCCGGCGACCGCTCGCCCCGCCTGACCGGCGAACCGCCTGAACGGCCCGAACTGCCGCCAAGATATTTCGGTGGAGACGACGGGCGGCACGATCCGATACCTGGTGGGGGTCGACACCGGCGGGACCTTCACCGATGCGGTCGTCATCTCGGCCGGCGACCACCAGGTGGTCGCGGCGGCCAAGGCCCTGACGACCAAGGGTGACCTGGCGATCGGGGTGGCCGAGGCGATCAGGGCCGCGGTCGCGCAGCTCCCGGCCGGCATCGATCCGTCGTCGATCGATCTCGTCTCGGTGTCGACGACGTTGGCCACGAACGCAGTGGTGGAAGGGCACGGCAACGACGTCGGGGTCGTGCTCGTGGGGTTCGACGCCGAGATGGTCGCCCGCACCGGCATCCGGGCGGCCTTCGCCGGCCTGCCCGTCGCCGTCGTCGCCGGTGGTCACGACCACTCCGGCGGCGAGATCGCCCCGCTGGTCGACGACGACGTCGTGCGGGCGGTCGACGAGATGGGGGACCGTCCCCGGGCCTTCGCCGTGAGCGCGACCTTTGCGACGCGCAACCCGGCGCACGAACAACGGGTTCGAGAGCTCGTGCGAGCTCGCACGGGAAAGCCGGTGACCCTGTCGAGCGAGCTCTCGTCGGGTCTCGACGCGCCCCGGCGGGCGCTCACCGCGGTGCTCAACGCCCGGCTGATCGGGCGAGTCACCTCGCTGGTGGGGGCGGTGCGCCGAGCGATGGCGGCCCTCGGCATCGACTGCCCGCTGATGCTCGTGAAGGGTGACGGCTCGCTCGCGCTCGCCGAGACGGTCGCCGTCCGTCCCATCGAGACGGTGCTGTCCGGGCCGGCCGCGAGCCTCGTGGGCGCCAGGTGGCTGAGCGGTCTCGACGACGCACTGGTGTCGGACATGGGCGGCACGACCACCGACCTCGGGCTGCTGGTGAACGGGCGGCCACGGGTCGCCGAACAGGGCGCAGAAGTCGGTGGATGGCGAACGATGGTCCGGGCGATCGACGTCCGCACGGTCGGTCTGGGCGGCGACAGCATGGTGGCGGTCGAGGGCGCCTCGATCGTGCTGCGCCCCGAGCGCGTCGTTCCGCTGTCGCTC
>Ga0209023_10007207_pt1 | contig 11480 bp, 13 predicted proteins | sample LakOneMetagenome_FD_187468 | JGI IMG/M metagenome (GOLD analysis project Ga0209023, IMG submission 187468) | Freshwater and sediment microbial communities from Lake Erie, Canada (SPAdes) (version 2) | ecosystem: Environmental > Aquatic > Freshwater > Lentic | place: Lake Erie, Canada...
AGTCACGTAGGCGCACCACGGCCTTGTTGCGCGTTAGCGCACGTCTTCCACTTCAACTTCTTCAGCTGGTGGTTCGGTCCGCGTTTCGGCTGCTTGCGCCGGAGCGGTGAGCTGGGCCGTCGGCAACGCCAGGACGGGGCCGAGGGCGTCGTTGTGGCCGCGCTCCATGCGTGGGTGGACGAGAACGCCGGTGTCGCCGAAGGCGTAGACCATGCGGGCCCAGTCGGCGTCATCGTAGAGGAACGCTGGGCCTTCCGGATCGAGATCCGACCAATCCGGTTCGCGCGGGGCTGAAGCGGCTTGCGCGAGCCAAGTGCGGGCTGCGTTCTCATCGCCGCGGCCGCGCGCGACTTGCGCGAACAGGATGCAAATGCGCGAGGACGGATTTTCGCGATAGGCGTCTTCGAGCGAGGCTTGCGCCGCGCCCCAATCGCCGCGCTCCATCGCCAGTTCGGCCAAGATGATCTTCGACTCGCGCGAGTTACGTTGCTTGTTCGCGAGTTCGGTCATGCGGGTGGCGCGGGCTTCGCGCGTCTCGCCGGCCGCGAGATCGCGATAGGCGTGGGCCAGCGCCGGGTGCGGACCATTTTCCCAGGCTTCTTCGATAATCGACGCCGCGCGTTCGTTCTTGCCTTCAGCGGCGAGCATGCGCGCGGCCATAGCGCCAGCTGGCGCGAACGACGGCGCGATGCGGAAGGCTTTCTGCGCCATGTCGGCGGCTTTTTCGGGTTGGCGATCGCGCTCAAGGCGTTGCGCTTGCGCTGTCATGAGTACGGCGCGGCGGCGCTTGGCGGCGGTGTCGTCGATCAGCTTGCGCTTGTCGCCGATATCGAGGGCATCGAGCGCTGCGTCCCAATCGGCGTTCTGCACCGCCATGTCGAACGCGTATTGGTAAGGCCACGCGGCGGTCTTCGATGATTTAAGAGCGGCTTCCGCATGCGCGCGCGCGGCGGTGCGATCGCCGCGCTTCAGGGCGGCTGCCATCAAGCCTTTGTGGCCAAGCAACTCGGTGTCTTCGTTGCGCAGCATGCCGGAGTAGGCGCGTTCGGCGCCGGTTGTGTCACCGGCGACTTCGGCGGAGCGGGCTTGGAGCAACAAGGCGAGGCGCGGTTCATCGATCAGATTCTCGGCGCGATCCGCTTGCTTGCGCGCTTCTTCAAATTCACCGGCTTCGGCGGCGATCAAGCCCAGCGCCAATGCTTCCTGGCCTTTGCGGGCCCGCGAGCGTTCGTTGGATTTACCGATGCGGCCGGGCGCATCCATGAAGAACATCAGCAAGCGCAGGATCGGTAGCGACACCGCCACCAGCAGCACCAGCACTAGCAAGCCGAACAGCGCGCTGGTGACGACTTCCGTCCCGAACCAGTTGATCGTCACAGTACCCTGATCGGTGGTGATGATCTGCCAGGAGGCGAGCGCGGCCATGACCGCGACGATGAGAAGGAAGGCCAGCCGCAACATTCGCTTTAGCTCCGCGACAATTCTTGGCGGATCGCCACAAGCCGCTGGTCGATTTCGAGGCGGCGTTGGGCGTCGTTGATCCACGGCTGCGCAACACGTTTCGACGCATTGGGCAGACGATTGAGAGTTTGAATGGCGTCGCCGAGACGATCGGCGTTAAGGAAATCCTCAGCGCGTTCGACGATGCCTTCCGGCGTATCGCCGCCCCCGGCCCGGCGGACGACGATCCACTGCGCCAGCGCCGCTTGGATGCGGCCCCAGAAGCCCGCGCCCGCTTGCGCTTGCCGTGCGGCGCGAATGATCTCGATGTCCATGTGATCAAAGCGATCGCGCAGTTCGACGCGCGTCGGCGCGCCGGTGCGTGCGAGTGGCGCGAGCGCTGCAACGTTCGCATCGTTGGGCAGCAACGTCGCCAGCGACGCTTGTGCTTCCACGAATGGGCCAGACGAGCGCGAGGCTTCAGAGGCGGCAACGACTGCATACGAAGCGCGCGCCGCGGTGACGGCTTGATGGGCTTCGGCGGCAACCGCCGGCAATTGTTCTTGCAGGCCGCGCACTTCGCCGATCAATGCGGTGACTTCTTGCGAAGTCGGCATTTGCTCAAGGCGTGATTGCACATCGCGCAAACCGCCTTGCAGCGCGATCACGCGCGACACCGTGCCCGCGTCGCCGGCATTGGCGCCGGTCGCCATGGTCAGCGGCGTGTTGATGAGGCCTTCGATGGCGTCGAGGCGCCGATCAATCGCGGCAAGCGATGTGTCTGTGGGCGCCGGCGTCGAGGCGGCGGTCGTGGGGAATGAGTGATCGAGCGCGGCGCGCACGGGCGCGATGCGTGGCGCAATCGCGCCAGCTGTTGCGCCAACGCCGGCGGCAATCACAGCGAGCACGATGGCCGTACCCGCGCCGATGCCATGACCGCCTTCGCGGTAGGGCTCGTAATCAACGTCGATCGGCTGTGCGCGTTCGCGCTCGTCGTCGTCGTCTCTGCTCATTGAGCTCCCCAAAAATCCCTGTCATTTCCGACATTTCGCATCGTAAATGAGTCGGTGGCCTGCCGGACCTTAGGCTGCGCCTAGGGGCTGCTCAAGCGCTTGCGCCAGCAGGGGAATGCCTAGCCCCCAGCGCAGCATCGAGGAGAGCCTCTTCCCGTGGCGCGGGCGCCACGATGATGCTCTTCCACGCAGCGGCGCGCGCGGCCTCGGCGACCGTCTCGCTGAAGCAGGCGGCGGTGAGCGCCGCGGCGTCGGGTGCGCCGAGGCGAACAAACGTTTGGGCGGCGCGCGGACTGTGGAAAAGCACGATGTCCAACGGCGCCATGAGTTCAGCGGGCAACGCTGTGGCGGCCAACGACGCGTAGGCGAGGCGGCGCTCGACGCTGAAACCGGCAGCGCCAAGCGTGGCGTTGAGATCGCCAGCGACGTGATCGCCAGCGATATGGAGGAGCTTGCCCCTGGCCGGATCGAGCGTTGATCGCGCCAAGGCCGCCAGCGCGGTGACGTCGCCGTCGGCGGAGTGAACCTTCGTGAAGCCAGCTTCGCGCGCCGCGTCGGCGGTTGCGTCACCGACCGTGAGAACAGGCAACTCGCGCGCGCCGCCGAACGCACGCACACCGTTGGTGCTGGTGAAGAGCAGCGCTTGCGCGCCGGCCGTGCTCGTGTCGTGCGCGCGCGGCGTGATGGTGAGCAGTGGCGCCAGGATCGCTTCGGCGCCGCGCGCACGTACGCGCTCAGCCGTGCGTGCATTCTCTGGCGCCGCACGCGTGATGGCGACGCGCAACACTAGGCGTCCATGACGATGGCGTCGCCGGCTTCGTCTTTGATTTCTTGGCCAAGACGGTCGCCAAGAGTGCGCGCGTGGTTCAACGCATCTTCGGCCAGCGTGATCGAAGCGTTGCGGCGCCAGCATCTCTTGCCGTCGGGCGTCAGTGTTTCACCGACGAAGGTGAGTATTGATCCGTCAACGCGGGCGAGCGTAGAGATTGGCGTACGGCATGAGCCGTCGAGCGCGCTGAGGAAGGCGCGTTCAGCTTCGATTTCGATGCGCGCCGCATCGTCTTCGAGCTGAATGACAGCGTCGCGCACGCGTGGATCGTCGCTGCGCGTCGTGATTGCCAATGCGCCTTGGCACGCCGCCGGTGGTGTTTTGCTGGGATCAACGAGGCTTGTCGCGCGATCCTCGAGACCGAGGCGCTTCAAGCCCGCGAGCGCCAGGAATGTTGCGTCGGCGTCGCCGCGTTCGAGCTTAGTGAGCCGCGTGTCGACGTTGCCGCGCAGCGTGACGATTTGCAGGTCTGAGCGCGCGTGCAACGTTTGCGCTTGGCGGCGTAGACTCGCGGTGCCGACGATGGCGCCCGCGGGGAGTTCCGCAAGCGTGCGCGCTTTGAGACTTACAAAGGCATCGCGCGGGTCTTCGCGTGCGGGCACGCAGGCGAGTGCGATGTCGGCGGGGAGATGCGTCGGCAAATCTTTGAGAGAATGTACAGCGAGATCGATGCGGCCGTCGCGCAGCGCTTCGTCGAGTTCTTTGGTGAAGAGGCCTTTGCCGCCGGCTTCGATCAAGCGGCCGTCTTGCAGGCGATCGCCGCTGGTGGTGATGGGCACAATCTCGATGGCTTCGCTCTCCGCGCCCAGCGCAAGCGCGAGCGCGTCGCGCACCAGGCCGGTCTGCGTCAGCGAGAGTTTCGAGCCGCGCGCGCCGATGCGGAGGAGAGAAGTCATGCGCTCAGCTATAGGCGCTCGGTAGCGCGGCAAGCAATTTGCGCTTATGTGCGCGCTTCCTATGGATAAGGCGCTGACCATCCTCGGCATCGAGACGAGCTGCGATGAGACCGCGGCCGCGGTGCTGCGGCTGGAAAACGGCAAGCCGCGCGTGCTGTCGGACGTGGTGCTGGGACAGGCGGCCCAACACGCGCCCTATAGGGGTGTGGTGCCGGAGATCGCGGCGCGGGCGCATGTCGAGGGGCTGGACGGGACGATTGCGGCGGCGATGCGGGATGCTGGATTGGGGTTTGCCGACCTCGATGGGGTCGCGGCAACGGCGGGGCCCGGGCTGATCGGCGGGGTGATGGTGGGATTGGTGGCCGGCAAGGCCATCGCTTTGGCGCACGACAAGCCGCTTCTGGCGATCAATCACCTTGAGGGGCACGCGCTGTCGCCGCGTTTGGCGGAGGGCGGCGCGACGTTTCCGTATCTCTTGCTGCTGGTGAGCGGCGGGCACTGCCAGTTCGTGGCGGTGATGGATGTTGGCGTCTATCGGCGCTTGGGTTCGACAATTGACGACGCACTGGGTGAAGCGTTCGACAAGTTGGCGAAGCTGTTGGATCTCGGATTTCCGGGCGGGCCGTTTGTCGAGAAATGGGCGCGGAATGGCGATTCTAAGCGGTTTTTGCTGCCCCGGCCGCTGAAGGGGCGCGACGGCTGCGATTTCTCGTTGGCGGGTTTGAAGACGGCGTGTGTGCGCGAGTTTGAGCGGCTTGGCGCGCCAACGGATCAGGACAAAGCCGATCTCTGCGCCAGCTTCCAGGCGGCGGTGTTGGACATCATCGAGGATCGTACGCGCAACGCGATGCGCATGTTCGATCCGGTCTATGGCGTGAAGGGGCGTTTGGTGGCGGCCGGCGGGGTTGCGGCTAACGCGGCGATCCGGGCGAAGCTGGAAGGTTTGGCCGCCGAGCGCGGCTACGATTTCATTGCCCCGCCGCTCCGGTGGTGCACCGATAATGCGGCGATGATTGCGTTGGCTGGGGCTGAAAGATTGCGGCTTGGATTTAGTGACGACCTGTCATTTCCGGCCCGGCCGCGCTGGCCCTTGGATGACGAGGCTGCCCGCTTGCGCCTCAGCCATAAGCCGGGGCGCAAGGGAGCAAAAGCTTAGGCCACGATCCGCGCGGCCGTCAGGATGAGCGGCGCCAACGCGGTCGCAACCAATGCAATCGCGACGATCACGGCGATGCCGCGAGCCATCACAGGCAGGTCTTGAGCCGACATAGAATTTCCCCGTTAGTTAGGTCCGATGCTGCGAGTGCGAACACCGGTGGCCGGGAGATGGGCTTGTTCCGGGTGCAAGTGAAGCCGGGATTTCACCAGTCCAGCTATGCGGAAATGACGGGGCATCCTTAATGACGCTCCATCCATGCAGATAAAAAGAGGCGCGAAGGTCGGGACCTTCGCGCCTGCAACAATGCCCTGGTCGCGCTGGGAGGCGCGGAAAACCGGGCGAATTACGCGACGATGTGGGCAGCGACGCTGAGGATCGGGGAGACCGCGACGATGACAAGTGCGGCGGCGAGAGCGACGAAAGCGGTCATCAGGAAGGGGCGGGTCGAGGCGGTCATTTGGTATCTCCAGGGCTTGGGCGGTGCTGACGAGTTGGGTATACCGCCACCCCAGAAAATGATCAATGAATAAAATCGATTTCGTTCATTGATCCGCAAATTTTACGTAGCGGCCGTTACAGGCTGCTTCTTTGCGGCAGCCTGCCGGCCGGTTTGTCCGGCCGCGTAGAGCCCGTTCATGAGGATGTCCATGACGCCTTCAAACTCGCGCTCGAGCCTCGGCAGCGTGAGCTTGGAGAAGAGCTGCGGCATCGAGAATTTCATGGTGGCCGCCTGCAACATCTCGGCGACAAACTCGGGATTTTCGACAGCGAACAAACCGGAGGCGACGCCCTCTTCGATGACGGCGGTAATGGTGACGCGTTCCTGAGCGATCAGCTCGTTCATAAAAAGCGGGCGCTCATGCGCGAGAACGTCCGCCACTTCGAGAATTTTGGCGCTTTGGTCGAACATTTCGAAGTTGTCGCGCATGCGTTTGCGAAACATCTCACGCAATCGCTTATCCGCCGACCAATCCTTCTTGCGCGCCACTGCCGCCAGCTGACCTTGCATCTCGGCGTAGTGATCCCGGGCCATGGCTTCGGCAATATCGATCTTGGCTTCGAAGAAGCGATAGATATTGCCCGGCGACATGTCGCAATCGGAGGCGATCTCGGCCATGGTGGTCTTGCCATAACCGTAATGCTTGATGCGGTTCATCGCGGCCTGGAGGATGCGGTCGCGGGTGTTGGCCTTTTCGTCCATCCCCACAGGTTACGCGGTTTTGGCTGAACGTTCAATGAAGGATTCACTCCCATTCCCAAGGGTCACCGTTCTGGGCGCAGGCGCCTGGGGGACGGCCTTGGCGCAAGTCGCCGCCGCTGCAGGGCGCGAGGTGACCCTGTGGGCGCTTGAGCCGGAGGTGGTTGAAGCGGTGAACGCCGGGCAGGGCAATCCAGCGTTCTTGCCAGGGATTGCGTTGCACCAAGCCGTGCGGGCTACCGGGGACATGGCGGAGGCCGCCAAAGCCGACGTGATCCTTGCCGTGCCGCCCGCCCAGCACATGCGGTCAGTCTTGAAGGCGCTGCGGCCTCACCGATCAGCCTTCACGCCGGTCGTGCTCTGCGCCAAGGGCGTGGAGCGTTCGACACTCGCCTTGATGACCGACGTGTTGGCTGCCGAGATTCCGGAAGCCGGCGCTGCGGTGTTGTCGGGCCCTGGCTTTGCCAAGGATGTCGCGCGGGGCCTGCCGACCGCGACCACCATTGCGTCCAAGGATGCGGCGCTGGCGGGGCGCATCGTCGCCACCATCGGCTTGCCGACATTCCGGCCCTACGTGGCCGACGATTTGATCGGCGCGGAGATCGGCGGTGCGGTGAAAAACGTGATCGCAATCGCCTGCGGCGTTGCGCTCGGGCGCCAACTTGGCGACGGCGCGCGCGCGGCCTTGATCACGCGCGGCTTCGCAGAGCTGACGCGACTTGGTCTCGCCATGGGCGCTAAGGCAGAGACGTTGAACGGTTTGTGCGGGCTCGGCGATCTGGTGCTCACGTGCGCGTCGCTCACCTCACGCAACACGTCACTGGGTGCAGCACTCGGTGAAGGGCGTGCGCTGAAAGATGTGCTGGGGGAGCGGCGTTCTGTGGCGGAGGGCGCGGAGAGTGCGCCCGCGGTTGTTGTGCTTGCGGCGAAGCACGGCGTTGAGATGCCGATCTGTGCGGCTGTCGATGACATCATCGGCGGTCGCGTTGGCATTGATGACGCGATCAAAGCGCTGCTGTCGCGGCCGTTTAAGGCTGAGGGCGTGTGAGGGGCGCCTGATCGTTTGAACGCCCCTCATCCCCTTGCCCCTTCTCCGCAAGGGAGAAGGGGACGTAGCGCCTTACGCCTCGTCTTCGTCTTTGCGGCGGCGGGTCATCATGAAGCCGGCGATTGCGAGGACGATGACGCCAAGGGCGATCCACGGAAACCAGCCGGCGAGGCCGCCGAATGCGGTTTGATTGGCGCCTTCGGTGCTCGACGTCACGGCTTGCGGCGTGGTTGGCGTTGGCACGCCGGTGACGAGGCCTGGCACGCTGTAGGTGGATACGCGATCGCTTGCGGGTTGGAAGTCGGCGAAGCGATGACCTTCGCTGAAGCTCAGCATGCCGCGCAGATCGGCGGCGGCGGCTTCGATCTCAGGCATCTGGTCGGCGCTGCCAATCGACGTGAGGCCAGCAACGCCTTCGCGGCCAAGCACCTTCTGTTCGTAGCGCAGATCTTTGGCTTGCGACGCCGGCGCCGCCGCGCGTTCGGCCCAGATCAACGTTGGTGCGTTGGCGTCGAAGGCGGGTTGGCTGATGAAGCCTTCGAAAGCGCGGTTTTGTGTTTGGCGCGCGCTGCGCACGCTCGCTTCAAAATTCGCGTCGGTCAGGCCTGAGGCGGTTTGCGGCTGCACGTAGCCGATGGCGTCGTAGCTGATGACCGTGGCCCACGTGCCTGGATCGCGGATGTTGTCTTGCGCGCGGGCGACGAGACCGAGCACTGAACCGTTCGGCGTTGGTGCATTGGCGCGCTGCAAATACGCGTAGGCTTCTTCGGGTGAGTAGTAGCGATAGCCATTCGGCACGTTGAGCGAGACGGCGCCGTCGGCAAGCGGAATGATTCCGGTGCGCCCTTGCGGCGCCTGCGCCTGCGTATTGGGCTGCGCGCGCACGGGCGGCGCGGCGACATCAGGTCCGGCGTTGCCGGTGCCGTCGGCGAAGGCCGGTGTGACTGCAAAGAGTGCGAGTGCCGCAAGCGCGGCGCGCATGAGGTTTTTCATGGAAGTCTCCCTCGCTCGCCCGCTTCTGGGCGTCCCTCGATTCGCGTGAGAGTTAGCGCATTTCGGCGGGCCTTGTCGCGCCTTCAGCGCGTGCACGCTGCGCGGAGTTCCGCCGCGGCTGTGGCCATACCGTCAGCAATTGCCGCGCGCCATTCGTCCATGGTTTTCGCTGCTTGCGCAGCCGGTGGATAAAGCACGGCGCGCGAGGAGGAAACGACGCCGCCTTCCAAGCCTTGCTTTCCAGCAATGAATCCAGCGACGGCATCCTGCGCGCTGGCGCCTTGCGCGCCGTAACCGGGAACCAAGAAGAGCGCGTCAGGCATGGCTTCGCGCAAGCTGCGCGCTTCCGTGGGATACGTTGCGCCGGCGACGATCATCAGCCCGGACCAATTGTTTGCGCCTCGAAGGCGCGGCGTTTCACTGGCGAGCATTTCCGCGAGGCGTCGCCACACAGGTTCGCCGCCGACTTGCAGATCCTGCACATCGACAGCGCCGGGATTGGAGGTGCGCACGAGCACGACAACGCCCTTCGCGGTTTTTTCCGCTGTGGTGATGAAGGGCTCGAGCGTGTCTTTGCCCATGTATGGATTCACGGTGACGGCGTCTGCGTTGAAGCCGGGCTTGGGGCCGAGCGTGGCGCGCGCGTAGCCTTCCGCAGTGGTGCCGATGTCGCCGCGCTTGGCGTCGAGGATGACACACATGCCTTGCGCTTGCGCGTACTCGGTGAGCATGCGGGCAATGGCGTAGCCAGTCTCACCGAATTGTTCGAACAAGCCGAGCTGCGGCTTCAGCACCGCTGCATGGTTCTTGGCGATGTCGATGATCGAGGTGCCGAACTTGAGAAGGACGGCGGTGTCTTCGTTGACGTCGCCGAACAAGCGCGGGATTCGTTCTGGAAGCGGGTCGAGGCCGACGCAGAGGGGCGTCGATTTTGCGCGCACGCCTTCGATGAGGCGATCAGCGAACAAAGCAGTCATGAGCGCGGTGGTGGCACGTCTCCGGCGGCGACGCAAACAACTTGCGCGACCGCAAGTGCGCGGCGGAGATCGTCGGATTGCTGGCCGTAATTGTCCGGCGTGAGGCGCGGCGCCGGCGAGCCTTCAGCGCTGATTTGCTCGACACCGAGGAAGCGCAGAATGGTGGACGGCGCGGCGGTATAAACGCGGCCGCGGCGCGCGGACTCAGCAATGGTGACGCCGATGACTTGGCCGTTGGCGGCGATTGCGGGGCCGCCGCTCATGCCCGCGAGCGAACCGCCCAAGCCTTGCGTGCGGCCGAGTTCTGCCCAGGCAAGCACGGGTTCCTGCACATCGTAGCGGCCATGGCCGACGAGATTTTCGCGGCCGATCAAGCGCGAATAGGCCTCGCCGGGGCGGCCTTGCGGGAAGCCGATGTGATAAGCGCGCTGCCCAACTTGGAAGCGGCGTTCGCTGGTGTCGAGCGCGAGCGCGACAGGCGCGGTGTTGGTCTTGAGCAAAGCGAGATCGGCGAACAGCGCAACTTTCACTTGGCTCACCGGCGTCGCCGCGCCGCGCGAGACGATGAGGCCGACGCGATCGCAGCCATCGACGACGTGGCGCGCCGTAAGCCACCAACCATCTTCGGAAATGGCGAAGGCGCTGCCCAAGCCTGAAGAGATCGGCCCCACTTCCACCAGAACTTGCGGATCATCGGCCGACGGCGCCGGGAGGTAGCTTCCGGGCTGCACGTATTGCTCTGGCAGCGCTTGCGGCGCGTCGGCGCGCTGATCGAGCCGGAACAGCACGAACACCAACACCGTGATGACGACGATGTAGAGCAACCAATCCGGGATGAGGCGGATCACAGGCTCATCCGCCCCGCATCACCGACATGCTGGGATCGGCGATGGCGCCGGAGATGATAAGCGCGAGGCCGATCTTAATGCTCATCAAAAAAACGGCGGCGGCGACGTCGCCTTCGGCGATGCGGCGCGGCAGGTGGCGGAGAAACATGTCGGCGAAGCGGAAGGCGAGGAGTTGCAGCAGCAACGTCACCACGCCCCATAGCACCAGGTCCCAAACGCTGAACGCGTAAGCGAGGCATGAGCCCAACGGAATGGCCAGGCCGACAACGACACCGCCAAACGCCAAAGCGGCCGACGAATTGCCGGCGCGGATCAGTTGCAGCTCTTTGTGCGGCGTCATCAGCACGTAGATGACGAGGGATGCGACGAAGAGTCCAAGCGCCACGGCGAGCTGGATAATGAAGTCCGGAAAGCCGGCGACGAAGGAATTCAAAGGCGCGTTGATGTCCATGGGTCCCTCGGCGCCGCCCCGCACGGCTTTTACGGCGTTTGCGCTAGCGGTTCCGGACCCAGTGCGCAAGATAAGGCACAGGAGACGACAATGAGCGATCGCAAAGCGGCTTTGATCACAGGCTCGACGAGCGGAATTGGGCTGGCGATTGCAACGGCCTACGCAAAAGCGGGCATGGATGTGACGCTCAACGGCTTTGGTGATGCTGGCGAAATCGAAAAGCTGCGCGCTGGGCTGGAACGCGAGGCGGGCGTGACCGTGCGCTATGACGGCGCCGATCTGACCAAACCTGAAGCGGCGGCGGGGCTTGTGGAAAGCGCGGTCGGCGCGTTGGGGCGGCTTGATGTGCTGGTGAATAACGCCGGCACGCAGTTTGTGTCGCCGATCGAAGACTTCCCGGTCGACAAATACAATCTGATCATCGCGCTCAACCTATCGGCGGCGTTTCACACCATTCGCGCCGCCATGAAGCCGATGAAGGCGGCGAAGTATGGCCGCATCATCAATATCGCCTCCGCGCACGGGCATGTCGCGTCGCCGTTCAAGTCGGCCTATGTCGCGGCCAAGCATGGCATTGTAGGCTTGACGAAAACCGTGGCGCTCGAGGGCGCGACGTTCAACGTGCGCT
>Ga0209023_10007208_pt1 | contig 11477 bp, 16 predicted proteins | sample LakOneMetagenome_FD_187468 | JGI IMG/M metagenome (GOLD analysis project Ga0209023, IMG submission 187468) | Freshwater and sediment microbial communities from Lake Erie, Canada (SPAdes) (version 2) | ecosystem: Environmental > Aquatic > Freshwater > Lentic | place: Lake Erie, Canada...
CCCCGTCGCTACGGATCACGATCCGGCGCCGTGCTCAGGGTGACGAGGCCCGTGATGGTGTCCACCGTGAACGGCGCAGCCAAGCCGGCCACCGCCACCTTCACCGTGCCCGCCACCGGCTTGGCGATCGTCCGCCCCGCCTTGGAGAGCTGGAAGGCCTTGCGCACGCCGTCGCCGACGCCGATCGGCTGGTCGCCCGCGCTGGGCAGCCCCGACGGCGCGCACGACTTGAAGTCGGCCGGGTCGCGGAATCGGAAGCCCGCCAGCCGCCCGCCCCGCGCCTCGAAGAAGGCGGTCAGCTCGGCGATCTCGTCCAGCGGCCGGGCGGCGGTGGCGATCAGGTAGCGGCGACGCCCCTGAGTCCACGGACTGGTGCGCCGCTCGAAGCCGGACGCCAGGGTGACCACCTCGGTGCGTCGCTCGACGCCGCCGGTGCAGCCGAACGCCAGGCGCGCGGGCAGGCGCGCCTCGTGGAACTCGCTCATGGCGATCCCTCCAAAAATGTCTGGAGCTCGTGAAAAGGTTTGCGGAAAAATCAGCCGCCAAGCGGAGCCGTTCGGGCCGAACGCCATTAAGTCTGCGTCATGACCCGCTTTTCACTTCAACGGCGGGTCGTCGAGCCCTACGTATGGGTTCGAGATTGGAGACCAAAATGGATTGGAAGACCCTGTTCCTGTCGCCTGAAGGCCGCATCGGCCGCCAGTCGTTCTGGATCGGCTGGCTCGTCCTTCTGGGCGTGAACATCGCCGTGGGCTGGCTGCCGGTGGTGGGCCACATCATCGCCTTGGGCACGCTCTATTCCAGCGTTTGCATCCACACCAAGCGCCTGCACGACATGGGTCAGACCGGCTGGTGGCAGGCCCTGCCCTGGGTGTTCGGCCCGGTGCTGGTGATGGGTTCGGCCCTGTCGATCGGCGTCCTGCCGGCCATCGCCGCCATCACCAACGGCGAGCCGGAGCTGTCGGCCCTGACGGCGCTGGGCGGCTTCTTCATCTCATGCTTCATCGCGTTTGCAGTGTGGCTGGCCTTCACCCTGTGGGTCGGCTGCAGCAGCGGCGAGACCCGCGAGAACAAGTACGGCTCGGCCCCGACCAACGTCGCGGCGGTGGCGATCTAAAGTCGCCCTCCTTAGAGACGTTGGGTCCCCAGACTAACCGCCCGGGCCAAGGCCTGGGCGATCTGGGCGTCGGAGCGGATCAGGCCCGACGCCTCCCCGCCCTGGACATTGACCGTCACCGAGATCGCGCCGGACGCCCCGGCGGGTTCTATGGTTCCAGCGCTCGTCGGACGGAACACCTCCGGCCCCCGCTCTCCGACCAGATAGGCCCCGCCGGTCAGCACCGGCCCGCCGTCGGCGCGGGCGCCCGAAAAGCTCTTCGACAGCGCCTGCGAGAGCCCCGCCCCCGCCGCGCCTAGCACCGCCCGCGCCAGCTCGCCCAGCGAGACCTGACCGTCCGAGGCCGCGCGGGCCAGCGATCTCGCCAGCGAACCGCCGGCGCGTGCGAACGCCTCGTCGATCGAGCGCGCAGCGCGTTCGGCCGGGGCCTTCAGGGCCTCCAGCGAGGCGGCCGCCTCGGCGGCGCGGGCGGGAATGTTGGTGAGGCCGTCGTCACTCATGGCGTCTCCTTATCGGGATAGCGGGCGATCAGGTCGGTCAGGCCCGCGCGGGTCAGCACCGGCGACGGCGGCGCTTCGGTGAGCATCCGCCACTCGACCAGCGACAGCCGCCAGAAGGCTTCGGGCGCAACGCCCAGGGCGAGCGCCAGCCGCAGCGGTCCGGTCCAGCTCATGCACAGGCGGCCAAAGCGGCGGCGAGCGCGCTGGCCGCCTCGGGGACCGTCGCGCGGTGGGCGACCTCCGCCGGCTCGCCGCCGCCATCCAGCAGCGCCGCCAGCACGGCGGTCAGGTCGTGAGCGCTCAGTGTGGCGATGCGGTCGGGCAGCTGCGACCAGTCCGACAGCCCCAGCGCGCCCTCGATCCGCGCCAGGGCGCCGAGCGTCAGGCACAGGCGCCGCGGCGCGCCGGCCAGGGTGACCACGACCTCGCCGCGGGCGGGGTTGGGCGCCAGCATCAGATCGCCGTGAAGGTCACGGCGCCGGCCGAGGCCAGGCTCAGCGCGAACGCCGCCTCGCCGTCGTGGTCGCCGGCATATTCCAGGGCCGCCACCAGGAACGGCCCCTCCAGCTGGCCGAAATCCGGCACGATCAGCCGCCAGGTCCGGGCCGACTGGTCGAAGAAGCTGGTCCGCATCTGGGCGTCGGAGGCCGCGTCGCGGAAAACGCCCGAGCCCGACACGGCCACTGACTTCACGCCGGCCCCGGCCAGCAGTTCGCGCCAGCGGCCCGCGCTGTCGCTGTCGGTGGCGTCGATGGTCTTGGCGTTCAGGCTGATGGTGCGGGCGCGCAGGCCCGCGACGGTGACGAAGCCCGAGGCCCCGTCGCTGATCTTCAGCAGGATGTCCTTGCCGGCTTGAGCGGCCATGGGTCTCTCCGTGTCCTTAAGGGGCTTCGGTCACCGCCCGCACGCGGACGACGCCCAGGGTGGTCTCGCGGTCCGCGCCGGCGAAGACGTCGGCATAGGGGACGCGCAGGTTGACGAGCCGCCGGCCGGCCAGCGTGGGCCGCGCGTCGTGCAGCGCCAGGCGGACGGCGGCGACCAGGCCGCGCGCCTCGTCCGGCCCGCCGAAGCGGCTGGCGCAGGTCAGGGTCAGCAGGTGCTCGATGGCGTCGTTCTCGCCGACCGAGCGGCCTTCCGAGCGCGTGACGACGACGCAGGGGTAGGTCGGCACGCGCGGCGGCGTGGCGTGGATCCGCTGGCCGGCGATCGCGGTGACGGCGGGCGTCGCCTTCAGGGTGGCGACGAGGGCGTCGATCAGGGGCTTGTCGCTCACAGCCGCGCCTTTCGGTAAGGGGCCAGCCAGGGCTGCGGCTCCGGGTCGGCGCGGTGCTCGTAGGCATGGGCCACCAGGCTCAGCACCGACAGCCGCAGCGGCGCGGCGCTGGTGGGGGTCAGGACGACGCCGGTGCTCGCCGAGACATGGGCCTCGGCGGCGTCGATCAGCAGGGTGAGGACGGCGTCCTCCGAGGCGTCCGGCACGCGCAGGAACGCCCGGGCCTCGGCCAGGGTGAGGGATTGGGGCATGGGGGTGCTTTCTGGAGAAAGGGCGGCGCTGCCCCCTCAGTCGCTTCGCGACAGCTCCCCCAGCGGGGAGCAGATTCATTGACGCGTCTCCTCCCCCTCTGGGGGAGGTGGCCCAGAGGGCCGGAGGGGGCAGCGCCGAGGCTGGCCGAACTAGCTCACCGCGAACTTCAGCAGCTTCACCGCATCAAAGTTCTGCACCCCGCCCCCCACGCGCTTGGTCGTGTAGAACAGCACGTGCGGCTTGGCCGAGTACGGGTCGCGCAGCACGCGCACGCCGGCGCGGTCGACGATCAGGTAGCCCTTCTCGAAGTCGCCGAAGGCCAGGGCCATGGCGTTGGCGCCGACATCGGGCATGGCCTCGATCTCGGTGACCGGGAAGCCCAGCAGGCTCGCCGACTGACCCGGCTGCAGGGCCGCGTTCCAGATGTAGTTGCCTTGCGCGTCCTTGAACTTGCGCACGGCGCTGACCGTGCGGCGGTTCATGACGAAGCGGCCGTTCTGGCGATACTGGGTCTTGGCCGCGTAGATCAGGTCGATCAGCTTGTCGGTCGGGTTCGACGCCGGCCAGGCGCCGGCGACGCCGGTGGCCAGGTAGCCGACCTGACCCCACGTGTAGCTGGCGTCCGGCGCGGCGGCGTAGCTCAGCAGGCCCTTGGGCTTGTTGATCCCGTCGCCGCTCACGAAGGCCGTGGTCTCCTGGGCGGCGAAGGCGTCCTGCACCTCCTCGGCCAGCCACTCGTCGATGCTGACATAGGCGTCGTCCAGCAGGGCCTGGGTGGCGGCCGGGCTGGCGTAGAGCTCGCCGGCCGGGAAGTCGATGACGTCCAGCGTGGGCGCGGTCGTTTCCGGACGCGCCGCGGTCTCGGCCACCCAGGCGGCGGCCAGGCCCGTCGGCGACACCGGCTTGCGGAACGTGCCGGCGCCGATGGTGCGCACCTGGCAGATCTCGCGCATCGGCGAGGTAGCGGCCAGGCGACGCAGGATCAGCCGCTCCAGCTCCGGCGGGGCGACATAGCCGCCGGCGGTGGCCACGCCCTCGGACAGACCCTTGGCCTCCAGCAGCGCGGCGGGGGTCTCGCCGGTCTTCACGTAGCGGTCGAAGGCGGCCTTGCGTTCGTCGACGACATGCGCCAGCGGCGCATCAGCCGAAAGAGAAGGCCGGCGCAGGTCCGACATCAACCGGTCCAGCCGATCCTGGGCGCGCGAGACGGCGTCGTCGATGCGGCCGACCTTCTCCTCCAGCAGCACATCGGCCCGCTTGGTCTCGATCGCCGCCAGCCGTTGGTCGTTGGCGGCCTTGAAGCTCTCGAACGCCGTCAAGACGTCAGCCAGCGCCGCGCGGGCCTCGGGCGAGGCCGCGTGTTTGGTTTCCTTCATGGGGATCTCCGGGTTGGGATTAGGAGATGCTCCCCCGCGATCCGGGGGAGCTGTCGCGGAGCGACTGAGGGGGCAAGCTGGGCGAATGCGGTGCTCGCCCCCTCCGGCCCTCTGGGCCACCTCCCCCGCATCGCGGGGGAGGATCTTCACGCCACCGTCAGCCGCGCCTGAGGCAGCATCGGGAAGGTCACGATCGACACCTCCCACAGCTCGACGCGGCTGAGCACGCGCAGGCGGCCCTGGGTGCGGGCCTTGACCTGTCGGAAGCCGATGGAGAGGCCGTCCAGGGCGCCGGCCTCGACCAGCGCCGCGACGAGACGGCCGCGAGGCGTCGTGCGCAGGATCCGTCCACGGACGAACAGGCCCTGAGCGTCCTCGACGACCTCGTCCCAGACGCCGACCGGCTCGGTCTCGTCGTGCTGGTGCAGCATCACGACCGGCGCGCCAGCGGCCAGGCTCTCGGCGAAAGCTCCGGCGGCGGTGACGTCGTCATTGAGGTCGCGGGTCCAGAACAGGGACGCGTAGCCTTCGATCTTCAGATCAGTGTCCATCGGCGCGCTCCAGTCGGGCTTCGATGCGGGCCAGGCTCTGGCGGGAGGCGGTGGCCTGTTCTTCCAGGCGCGCCAGGCGTTCGGCGACCGGGGCCTGGGCCTCCAGCCGCCGCTGCATGTCGTCGATCCGCGCCGAGGCCTTGCCGGCCCACAGCAGGACGGCGGCGGCCTGCAGCGCCACGGCGACCAGGACGGCGGCCGAGACCTGGCGGTCCAGCCGCCAGCGCGTAGCGGCCGGGCTCAATGCTCCAGCCCCGCCAGCCGCCGGCGCTCGGCGTCGGTGAGGAAGCTTGCCGCCTGCAGCCGGCTCCACAGGGCGTCGCGCTCGGCCGACAGGGCCGGCACGGCGTCGAGATCGGGGGCGATCTTCGCGCCCGGGAACTTGACGGCCAACCAGCCGGTCAGGGCGCGGGCGGCGCGCTCGGCCAGCGGCGCGACCGTCCCGCGCCAGAAGGCGGCGTTGGCCTCGCGATAGTTGGCGTAGGTGTTGTCGCCGGGGATGCCGAGGAGCTGCGGCGGCACGCCGAACGCCAGGGCGATCTCGCGGGCGGCGGCGTGCTTGCCTTCGGTGAAGTCCATCTCGGCCGGCGTCAGCGACATGGCCCGCCAGTCGAGGCCGCCTTCCAGCAGCAGCGGCCGGCCGGCGTTGGCCTGGCCGGAATGGGCGGTCGCCAGCTCGGTCTTCAGGCGGTCGAACTGCTCGTCGGACAGCCGGTCGCCGGCGTCCTTGGACGAGTAGACCAGCGCCCCCGACGGCCGGGCCGAATTGTCCAGCAACGCCTTGTTCCAGGCGCTGGAGGCGTTGTGCACGTCGATCGCGAAAGCGGCGGCTTCGAGGGGCGAGAAGCCGTAGTGGTCGCTCGTCGGGTTGAACAGCTTCAGGTGCAGGACGGGCAGCCAGCCGTCGGCGTCGCGCGCGATCCGCACCGTGCGCCCGGCGGCCTGGTAATCATAAGCCAGCGGCCAGCCGCGCGGGCCGGGGACCAGGGTCATCCGGTCGGGGCGCAGGGCGTAGAGCTCGGTCGGGGCGGCATCGCCGGCAGCCTCGAGATAGGCGTTGCCCGCCACCTGCAGACTGCCGAAGAACGCCTCCATCAGGTCGGGGCCGCCCTGCTCGGGATTGGGGCGATCCAGCAGGCGCTTGAGCGGATGATCGTCGGCCCGGCGGCCGTCGACGAACACCGCCAGCGGCGTCGACGCGGCGGCCTCGGCGATCAGCCGCACGCAGCGATAGGCGACGGGGTTCTTGGCGAAGCCTTCGCTGGCGAGGGCGGCGTAGTCGCGGGGCGTCCACTGCGGGCGGCCGCCGGTGGTGAGGGCGATGAGGCGCGCGGCGCGGGAGTCTTTGACCTCCGGCGGGCGGGGTTTGAAGAGGGGCATGGTTATGGGCTCCGATTTCGGAGTTGAGAACAAATAAGGAACAATTTAGGGTTGCGACCAAGGTTAAGAACGAGCCTCTCCTCCCCCTTTGGGGGAGGGGGACCGCCGAACGGCGGTGGAGGGGGACAGCACCCGAGGACCTCAGGATGGAAACAACACCTGGAACCGTGACCAACGCCCGCCGGCTGCGCCGACAGATGTCGCCGCCGGAGGCCCGACTGTGGACTGCGCTCAGGCGTGGCGGCCTGGATGGCTTAAAGTTTCGCCGGCAGCACCCGTTCGGCCGGTGCGTGCTGGATTTCTACTGTGCGTCGTTACGCCTGGCGGTCGAGGTCGATGGCTCCGACCACACGCTGGAGAGCCGGCCCGCACGGGACGTCGCACGCGATCGGTGGTTGCTTATCCAAGGCATACGGACACTACGGATTCCGGCGCATGAGGTGATGAGCTCCGTGGACAGTGCGCTCAGCGCCATCCGCGCATTCATCGCCGAGACGCGGCGCTGTCCCCCTCCACCGCCGTTCGGCGGTCCCCCTCCCCCAAGAGGGGGAGGAGAGAGCTTCCCGTCGGCCAGGACCGCAACGCCCTCTCCGCCCCGCTTGGGGGCGGACAGACCTCGCGGAGCGAGGTCAGGTGGGGGCCTGTACGGCGGTTTATAACGCCCGCAACCGCGGCGTCCGCCCCGGTCCCAGCATCAACTCACTCACCGCCCAGACCAGCGCGTCCGCCCTGTCCGGACTGTGCTCCAGGTCTCCCGACCCCAGCGCCATCAACTCCTCCTCCAGCGCCGGGAACGCCCCGCAGTGCAGCACCCTGCCCTGCTCGTACAGCGCCGCCACCGGCTCGGCCCGAGCGCGTTTGCCCACGCTCGCCCGCACCAGCTTCACGCGGCACGGCGGGTCGGCTTGCGCCAGCACCGAGCGCACCATGTCGCCGCCCTGATTGGCTTCAGCCACCAAGGCGTCGGCGTTCCACGCCCGCGCAGCCGCCACGGCGCGGCCCGCCCAGCCGGCGGGAGACAAGCCCCGCGCCGTCTCGTCGGCCAGCACGAACGCCCGGTCGTCGCGGCGGCCGACCACCACGATCCCGCACGCGTCGCCGGTCGCGGTGGCCGGCGGGTCCACCGCCACCACCACGCGGTCGAACCTTGCAGGCTTGCCCGCCCGACACCGCGCCAGGTCCTCGGCCCGGAACAGGCCGCCGTCGGTCTCGACGATGATCCCGTCCAGTTCCTGGGCGGCCAGGCGGGTGCCGCCGTACAGCGTCTCCAGCGTGCGCAGGAACGCCGGCGCCAGGTTGCCGGCGTTGGCCGCCGTGCCGGCGCGGGTCAGCGACACGCCCGGCTCGGCCATCAGCGCCTTCAGCGCCCGGATCGGCCTCGGCGTCGAGGTCACCACCAGGCGCGGATCCTGGCCCAACCGCAGGCCAAAGCGCAGCATGGCCAGGGTCTCGGCGGGCTTGGGCCAAGCGCAGAACTCGTCGGCCCAGGCGGCATGGAACTGCGGCCCGCGCAGGCTGTCGGGGTCCTCGGCCGAGAAGGCGTAGGCTGTCGCGCCGTTGGGCCAGACCAGACGCCGGCGCGAGGCTTCCCAGCGGGGGCGGAACAATGGCCCACCCATCGCCTTCAAGCCCGAAGCCCCTTCGATCATCACTTCGCGCACGTCGTGAAGCGTGGGGCCGACCAGAGCCAGCGTCGGGTGAAACAGGGCGTTCAGCGTGATCCAGCGCGCTCCGGCGAAGGTCTTGCCCGCGCCCCGTCCGCCCAACATCAGCCAGGTGGACCAGGCATCGTCGCGCGGCGCCATCTGGTGGATCAGAGGATCACCCAGGAGCGCACTAATCAAGCGTCGCTGGTCCTCCTTTTCCAAGGCCAGCGTCGCCGCCGTCAGCCAACTCCGCTCGGCGCTTGAGCTCGAGGAGCTCAGCGAAGCGATCGAACCGTGCGGCAAGAGCGGCCTGAATCTCTTCGGGATCGTCGGGGATGCCGTCATGCATGGAGGCCTCGTCGTCATTGGCCGCCTCTCCGGAGGTGGGGGCGGCGGGTTTGAGCTTCTCGGCCGGAGGCTCCGGGACCATCGTCTCGATCGCCTTGGCCGATCGGGCGAAGACCCCGCAGGTGCGGGCGTCCTTCTCGATCTGGGCCTTTTCGGCGGCGTCGGTGCTGGTTTCGAAGGCGTCGATGAGCTTGTCCATCTTCGCCTGGAGGCGGTTCTGCAGCGTCTCGCTCCAGCCCTTCGCCTCGTCGCTTCTTCCGGCCATGACACAAAGGTACGGCGCCAGCGGGCGCGGATGATTGGCGAGGCGATAAAAGTGACAAGCCGTTGATCTGGCGGCGTTCTGTTTCGCCAACGCCGGGGATCCAGCGGCTTCAATCCCCGTGGTCGGGCGCCTCAGCGCCGGTAGAGCCAGTTCCCCGGCAGCCCCATCCGCACGCAGGCCTCGTACGGCGGCGCGCCGGGGATCGGGGTGTGGTCGGCGATCCTGGCCGCGGCGCGGATCAGCGGCAGCTCCAGCGGCCGGGGCGACCATTCGCGCCCCAGGCCCAGCACCGTCCGCACCTCGTCCGGAACCAAGCCCACCGCCGCGCGGATCAGCGGGTGCTGCAGGCGGCTCAGCGGTCCGGCGACCTTGACCCCGCGCATCAGGCCCAGGAACTCCAGCACGATGTCCGAGCGCTCCAAGGCGGGCAGCATGGCCGCCAGCTGCGCCGTCCAAGCGGCCTGCGACGCCGGCGCGCCCACGGCGCCGTAGAGCCGCGCGGCCGGGGCGGCCTCGGCGTAGAAGCGATCGCGATCCTGCGCCGACAGCGGCTGGACCAGCGTGTGATAGGCGTTGAGGAACCCGAAGCTGGCCGTGGCCTGCACCCAGTCCAGCAGCACGGCCTCGTCGGCGCGGTAGGCCATCCCCTCCGGAGTCACGCCGCCGACGCGGGCGTGCTGGCGGCCCACGCCGGCGATCATCGCCTCGGCCACCGACCGCGCTCCATAGACCGTGACCATGGCGGCCAGCCCGGTGCGCTTCAGCCGGCCCAGAGGATCGGTGCGGAAACTTGAGTGCTGCCACACCCCGGTGCGCACGCGCGGCTCGGCCAGCTCCAGGATCACCGCCGTCACCCCACCGACGAACAGGGCGACCGGGTTCTTGAACACCCGCCACGACACCGATTCCGGCGCAGCCAGGGCCGGCTCGCCCGAGGGCTTTGTGAAATCCACGCGCGGACCGCCCGGAACCTCGAACAAGGCCTTGGCGGCGTCGGCGAAACGGGCTTTCAAGGGCGCCTCCGGCAGGGTTCAGCCCCTTCTAACGCCCGAACCCGCCGACGCGCGCATGGACTTGTCATGTTAGCGCTCCCATCTATACCGACCGAAACATTCACTGCGGGACGACGAACGTGCATCTGACGGGCGAGCTTCTGATCGGCGGCGAGAGCCGCAAGGGAACCCACGGCGAGATCAAGGGGGTCAACCCCGCGACCGGCGAGACCCTGGAGCCCGCGTTCGGCGGCGCGACCCAGGCCGATGTCGACGCGGCGGCGGCGCTGGCCGCCGAGGCGTTCGCCAGCTACCGCGCCCTGCCCTACGAGACCCGCGCCACCTTCCTGGAGGCCATCGCCGAGCACATCGAGGCGATCGGCGACGACCTGATCGTCCGTGTCATGGCCGAGACCGGCCTGCCTCGCGCCCGCCTGGAAGGCGAGCGCGCCCGCACCACCGGCCAGCTGCGCCTGTTCGCCAGCGTGCTGCGCGACGGCGGCTTCCTGGAAGCTCGCATCGATCCGGCCATGCCGGACCGCAAGCCGCTGCCGCGTCCGGACCTGCGCCTGCGCAACGTGCCGCTGGGTCCCGTGGCCGTGTTCGGCGCCAGCAACTTCCCGCTGGCCTTCTCGGTGGCCGGCGGCGACACCGCCTCGGCGCTCGCGGCCGGCTGTCCGGTGATCGTCAAGGCCCACCCGGCGCATCCGGGGACCTCGGAGCTGGTCGGCCGCGCCATCCAGGCCGCCGTCGCCTCGGTCGGCCTGCATCCGGGCGTGTTCTCGATGATCCACGACAGCGGCTACGAGATGGGCGTGGCGCTGGTCGCCGATCCGCGCGTCAAGGCCGCCGGCTTCACCGGCTCGCGCCGCGGCGGCCTGGCGCTGGCCGCCATCGCCCAGGGCCGGCCCGAGCCGATCCCGTTCTACGCCGAGATGAGCAGCATCAACCCGGTCATCCTGCTGCCGGAAGCCCTGAAGACGCGCGGCGACAAGATCGCCCCGGACTTCGTGGCCGCCCTGACCCTGGGCGCGGGGCAGTTCTGCACCAATCCCGGCCTGATCCTGGCCATCGACGGCCCGGAACTGGACGCCTTCGTCGAGGCCGCCGGCAAGGTGGTCGAGACCGCTCCGGCCGCCGTCATGCTGACCCCGGGCATCTGCCAGGCGTTCAGCCACGGCGTCGAGGCCCTGGTCGGCGCGCCCGAGATCACCACCGTCGCGCGCGGCCTGAAGGGTGAAGGCCACACCGGCCAGGCCGCCCTGTTCAGCGTCGCCGGCGGCGCCTTCCTGGCCAATCCGCACCTGCACGAGGAGGTCTTCGGAGCCGCCTCGATCGTGGTGCGCTGCGCCGACCAGGCCGAGCTGTCGGCCGTCATCGACGCCCTGGAAGGCCAGCTGACCATCGCCCTCCACCTGGAAGAGGCCGACCACGCCATCGCCGCCGCCCTGCTGCCGGCGCTGGAGCTGAAGGCCGGCCGCATCCTGGTCAACGGCTTTGGCACCGGGGTGGAGGTGGCCAACGCCATGGTCCATGGCGGTCCGTTCCCGGCGACGAGCGACGCCAAGGCGACCTCGGTCGGGACGTTGGCGATCGCGCGGTTCCTGCGTCCGGTCAGCTACCAGAACCTGCCCGAAGCGCTGCTGCCAGCCGAGCTGCGGACGGAGAATCCGCTGGGCATCGCCCGCCGGGTCGATGGGAAGGTCCGCCTCGCCTAGCTGCAGGTAGTTCTCTCCTCCCCCTCTTGGGGGAGGGGGACCGCCGAACGGCGGTGGAG
>Ga0209023_10007209_pt1 | contig 11477 bp, 10 predicted proteins | sample LakOneMetagenome_FD_187468 | JGI IMG/M metagenome (GOLD analysis project Ga0209023, IMG submission 187468) | Freshwater and sediment microbial communities from Lake Erie, Canada (SPAdes) (version 2) | ecosystem: Environmental > Aquatic > Freshwater > Lentic | place: Lake Erie, Canada...
CCAGTTACCTGTAAAGCCACGGCCGGTACCAAATTCAAAAGAAGGTTGCCAGTCTAACGACAGGTTAAGCGGGGCATTATTAATCTTATAATCCAGGCCCAATACGCCATCAATACCCACCCAGCTGCCGCCGCCGTATTTTGTATTGTAAAATCCTGCATGCACCCCCGGGCCTACATACCATTTTAAACCGGGTGCCCCATTAATGTCATAATGCAGCTCATATAAGCCGGTAATACGTGCGCCCTGGTTCCAGAAATATCCAATACCTTCCAGTGCATCCCTTTCGCTGATAAAATGTTTTAATGTGATACCACCACCATCTAAAATTTTTACGCCTAAAGCCGTGGTATAACTCCTGCCCTTACTCTGGGCTGATGCTGCTGCTGAAAAAAGAATAGTGGCAGTAACAATTAAAAAGAAGTGCTTGTTCATAATGCTGTTGTTTACAGGTTAGAAAATAAGTTACCGGGTAAAACGCGGTAATCCGCACGACAAAGACAATAATTATACCAATAGTTTTTTAAACCCCCATTATTTCAGCCGCAGATAAAAAAAGGCTGTCTTTCGGTTTAAATAAAAAATATCAGCATTGGATAATGTGACAAAAAATAATTATACTCATTATTAATAAATCCCAAAGGTTGTAACAGCTATGCAGCATATATAAAATAAAAATCCTTCGGTTTCCGAAGGATTTTTATTTTATTATGCGGAGACGGCGAGATTCGAACTCGCGATAGAGTTTCCCCTATACACACTTTCCAGGCGTGCTCCTTCAACCACTCGGACACGTCTCCTTTTTGGGATTGCAAATGTACTTGATGATTGGTTAGATTCCGAATATTTTTTCAGCATTCGCCGTGGTAACGGCAGCCACTTCTTCTACAGAAAGGTTTTTAACTGCTGCCAGCTTTTCAGCAATATATTTTAAATAACTGCTCTCATTCCTTTTTCCACGAAAAGGAACAGGGGTTAAATAAGGGGCATCTGTTTCCAGCACCAGGTATTGCATATCAATTTGTGCTATTGCTGCTGCCAGTCCGGAATTCTTATATGTAAGCACACCTCCAATACCCAGGCAGAACCCAAGCTTTGTTATTTCCCTGGCTTCCTCGTAACTGCCGCTGAAGCAGTGAAAAATGCCCTTTGCTCCTTTGGCAGCATATTGCTTTATCACGGCAATGGTTTCCTGCATGGCTTTACGGGTATGAATTATTACAGGCAGTTCATATTGCAGCGACAGTTCAACCTGCCTTCTGAAAGCATCATGTTGCTGCTGTACAAATGTTTTATCCCAGTAAAAGTCAAGCCCTATCTCTCCCACTGCTGCAAATTTTCTTTTGGCCAGCCACTGCTCCACAACCTCAAGTTCCTGCAGGTAATTTTCATTTACACTGCAGGGGTGCAGTCCCATCATAGCGATGCATTTGCCGGTATACTTTTCTTCCACAGCTAACATCTTATCATGCGTAGTACTGTCAATCGCAGGCAAATAAAATTTGTCAATATGTTCATCCCCGGCTCTTTGCATTACAGCAGTAAGATCCTCATTAAATTCATCAGCATAAAGATGACAGTGGGTATCAGTAAACACCATACGTAATTATTTATAGTACAAAAATCAACAAAAAATTTAACACTGCTTTAAACCAGTTTGCGCCACCGCAGTCAGAACTGGGTATTTAGTATTCACCTTTATAAAAAAACTTATTATGAAAACGAAAAACAATTTCACCCTGTGGCTTGCTGCATTTGCTGTAATGGCAGCCATCACATTTACTGGCTGTAAAAAAGAAACCAGCAGCAGTGCAGTAACTGAAGAAAGCCCTGCCGAAGCCACCACAACAGTTGCCATTGCAGCTGAGGATGCTGAAACAGAAGCAGCATTTGATGATGTATTCAATATTACCGCCAGCATATCTTCAGAAGATGCCGGAGATGATTTAGGTATGGGAGCCAATGTATCTGTGCTTGCCGAGCCGGGCACCAGGCTTACTCCCTCAACTCCCCGCTGTTTCACCGTAACAGTTGTACCCATGCAACCGGGTGTTTTTCCAAAAACAGTAACCATTGATTTTGGCAATGGCTGTGTTGGCCGTGACGGTAAATTACGTAAAGGAAAAATTGTATCCATATATACTAACAGGATGCTGGTTCCGGGTGCTAAAGTGAGCACTACTTTTGTAGGCTATTATGTAGACAGCTTTCATATTGAAGGCACTCACATTACAGAAAATACCAGCACCAGCAATATGCAGGGCTTAAAAGTTACTGTAATCGATGGCAAAATCACCAATACCAATAATGGTAAATGGCGTAAATGGAACAGTACAAAAAACATATTGCAGATTGAAGGCAATGGCACACCTAATTTTCCTTTGGATGATGTGTACAAGATAACAGGAGGTGCTGCAGGATCCAACTCGGCCGGGCATGTTTGGTCTTCATTGATTGTGGAACCGCTTATTAAGAAATTCACCTGCCGCTGGATAGTAAAAGGCACAGTACGACTTACAAGGGATGGCCGTGAAGCGCTGCTTGATTATGGCAACGGCAACTGCGATAACCTGGCTATCCTTTATATCAATGGCACAGGGCATACTATAACTTTATAATATGTGAAAAAAAATATTGCTTTTTTGAAAACAAGGTTGTAACTTCATCCTAGTTTTCATAGGGTACGGATTAAAAACGGGCCAGGGTTTCTACCCAGGCCCAATTTTTTTTAATGACTTTATGATTGAAGTACGCCGTATTTTTTTGTAAGAACCGGTATCTCATTTACCCGTTTTCCGGTATCAAAAGCCCCCTTATTCCATCTTTTTAAAACTATACCCCATCCTGCTGAAATGTTCCAGCAACCTCGGTAAAGCATAACTCATCCTTTCATAAGCTTTATCGCTGTCATGAAATACGATGATACAGCCCGGGTACACCTTTCTTTTTACCTGTTCAAAACATTGTTGGGGCGTAAGTGTATTTACCCAATCACCAGCCAGTACAGACCACATTACTGTTTGCATATTATAGTTTGCCGTTTGTAAACTCCGTAACTGGGAACGCTTAATACGGCCATAGGGAGGGCGAAATAAGCCGGAATGAATATATTCACGGGCTTCATTTATATCATTCAGGTAGGTTTCATTAGCGCTCTTCCATCCGTTAATGTGATGCATGGTATGGTTGGCCACCTTATGGCCCTCTTCAATTACCTGGCTATATACAGCGGGAAATTTTCTAACATTATCGCCAATACAAAAAAAAGTTGCCTTTGCATTATATTGCTGCAATTGCTGTAACACAAACGGTGTGATGGTGGGATGTGGCCCGTCGTCAAAACTCAGGTAAATAGCTTTCTCTTCTGTCTTAATATCCCAAATACAACCCGGAAAAAGTTTCCGCAACCACCAGGGGGTGGTTACAAAAAATAAATCTCTTTTGTAAAAAGCTGTTTTTGATTCCTGCCCAAAAAGAGGTGCTGTTCCGGCCATGTTCAAATGTACATTCAAATAAGTGTAAAATTAAATATAAGTGGCTGGTTTTGAACATAAAAATACTCCAAAAAAGGGCAATTTTTAGGTGGGTTCTGCGTTTTCAATTATAGAATCCTTCCTTATATCCATTATAGTTTTAAAAACTATACCGTATGAAAACCAAAAACCTTTTTACCATTACAGCAATTACTGTTGCACTATTCAGCTTTACCGCCTGCAAAAAAGAAAATGCTGCAGTAACAAATGCCGCAGAGCAGGAGACCACTTTTGACTTAAGTACGGGCCAGGCTGTGGCTGATAATATTACAGAAGATGCGAATGGGGTATTTATGGAAGCGGCAGCCACTAAAAATTTACTGGGTGGTAATTCGCAGGCAGTGGCCACAACAAACAGTATTACCGGTGCTGTTGTTACAGTAAGCCCGGCACCAGGTTTTCCTAAAACAATAACGATTGATTTTGGCAGTGGCTACACTTCTTCAAATGGTATTACCCATAAAGGGAAAATAAATGTTGTACTTTCTGACTCTGTCAGGAAAACAGGGAGTACAGCAGTGATAAATTTTGCCAACTATTATGTAAATGGGTTTAAAAAAGAAGGTACCGTAACCTGGACCAATACAAGCACGGCCACAGCAAAAGGTTGGCAGCGTAAAGTGGAGAATGGAAAAATATCAGCACCCGACGGAAGGTACTGGATACATAGTGGTATAAGAGATGCGGTGCAGATAGCTGGCGCCAATACCCCGAACTCTTTACTGGATGATATTTTTTTAATTACCGGTAATCATACCGTAACCAATGCCTCAGGTAAAACAAGGGAATGTTTTATCACTGAAGCTTTAGAAAAGAAAACAGTTTGCGATAATATCTGTACCGGTAAACTGAAAGTACAGGGTGGCAGCCATATTGCCCTCATAGATTTTGGCAATGGTGATTGCGATAAACTGGCCACTATATCCATTGATGGCGGCACACCCCGCACTATAGTGTTGCGTTAACTAGCTTGGTTGATATTTAGAGACCGCTGCTGCAAAACAGGGCGGTTTTTTACTGAATGGTAAATTTTAAAATATTTTTCAAGGTATTAAACTTTTTTTACCGGCAGCAGTCATACAATCCTAAAAAAAACCATGATCAATTTTATGAAAACAAAACACATTTTAACCGCTTGCACAATAGCATTTTTTGCTTTTGGCTTAGCATCCTGCAAAAAAACAAATTCAGGTACAACAGTTGATGAAATTGAAACCACTTTTGACTTAAGTTCCAAACAGGCTGTATCAGATAACCTTACCCAGGACGATAACGATATCCTTGATGAAGTGGTTACCTCCAATGACCTCTCAGGCAATTATACCCTGGGTCCGGTAGTCATCTCTAATGTACTGGGTGGCTGTGCCACAGTTACTGTTACAGGTAATTTTCCTGCCAAAAACATTAAAATTGATTTTGGAACCGGTTGTACCAACGCCGCCGGGGTTACCCGTAAAGGCATTATCAACATTGTTCTGACAGATTCCCTGCGCAAAAGCGGCAGTACTGCTACAGTAACATTCAGCAATTACTATATCAATAATTATAAAAAAGAAGGGACTATCACCTGGACCAACACCACCATTGCCGGATCAGGCATACCCAGCTGGAACCGCAAGGTTCAGAATGGAAAAATTACTGCTCCTAATGGCGATTACTGGCTGCATACTGCTGATATCAACATCTCATTAATTGCAGGGGCATCCACCCCAAATAATTTAACTGACGATATTTATAACATCAGCGGCACCAGGACGGTTACCAACCCGGCCGGTAAAACCAGGACCTCAACAACCTTAACAGCCCTGCAAAAGAAAACTGCATGCAGTAATATTGATAAGGGTACTTTACAGGTTCAGGGGCCTAATCATATTGCTGTTATAGATTTTGGCGACGGCACCTGCGATAACCTGGCCACTATATCTATCAATGGCAGTGCTCCCAGAACAATTTTATTACGTTAAGTCACTGCTTTAATATTTAAAACCGCCCTTTACCAGGGCGGCTTTTTTATTATTATACCCAAAACATTTTACCGGTACTTTATGGCGCATGAATAACAATCATCAACCGATTGTATCTTTGCCAGCTATGAGTAAAGTAAGAGTAAGGTTTGCCCCCAGCCCCACAGGTGGCCTGCATTTAGGTGGTGTACGCACCGTATTATACAATTACCTGTTTGCAAAAAATAAAGGCGGCGAGTTTATTGTACGCATTGAGGATACCGACCAGACCCGGTTTGTACCCGGTGCCGAACAATATATTTTTGACTGCCTTAAGTGGTGTGGACTGGAACCTGATGAAAGCCCCCTACACGGCGGCAGTTATGGTCCTTACCGTCAAAGCGAAAGAAAAGAACTGGGCATTTATAAAAAATATGCCGAACAGCTGGTAAAAGATGGCCATGCTTACTATGCCTTTGATACACCCGAAGAGCTGGACATGATGCGTAATGATTTTAAATCGGCAGAAAACCCCTCACCGCAATACGACCATCATGTACGCAGCAAAATGAAAAATTCATTAACGCTTACAGCAGATGAAGTAAATATATTATTGGCTGCAGGTACAAGGCATGTGATAAGAATTAAAATGCCCGAAAACGAAATCATTGCCTTTACTGACATGATACGTGGCGAAATAAAAAACGAAACCAGCCTGGTGGATGACAAAGTATTACTTAAAGCAGATGGTATGCCCACTTACCACCTGGCTGTTGTGGTGGATGATTATTTAATGAAAATCACACATGCTTTTCGCGGCGAAGAATGGTTGCCCAGCGCCCCTGTACATGTATTACTATGGAAGTATTTATTTGGTTTGGACGCAATGCCGCAATGGGCGCACCTGCCGTTGATACTGGGGCCAAGTGGTAAACTGAGTAAAAGAGACGGGGCTAAATATGGTTTCCCTGTTTTTGCCATGAACTGGACCGATCCAAAAACCAATGAGCTTACCGAAGGGTTTTATGAAAAAGGTTTTTTACCCGAAGCCTTTATTAACCTGCTGGCTTTACTGGGGTGGAATGCAGGCACCGAACAGGAATTATTTACCAAAGAAGAACTGGTTGACAAATTCAATATGGACCGTGTGCATAACGGCGGTGCCAAATTTGATTACGAAAAAGCCAAATGGTTCAACCATGAATGGATTAAAAAATTGAAAGTTGAAAATTATAAGTTGAAAGTTAAAGATCTGTTTGAAAAAAAAGGGTTGACCATTTCTGATGATGGACAATTTGAACAAATCCTGGAATTAGTTAAAGACCGTTGTATATTACTCCCCGACTTTTATACGCAGGCTGCATTCTTTTACAAAACTCCTGAAGTATTGGACACCGATGCCGTAAATCCTAAATGGAATGCTGAAAAAGCTGCCTTTTTTAATGAATTTGCTGTGGTATTATCAGGAATTACTGTTTGGGAATTGGCCGCAATTGAAGATTGCTTTAAAGCATTGGCCACAGCCAAAAACATTAAACCCGGCGAATTACAATTGCCCTTACGCATTATGCTGGTTGGTGGTAAATTTGGCCCCCCGGTTTTTGTAATAGCTGCAACTATTGGAAAAGAGGAAACAATAAAACGTATCTACAACGCCCTGACATTGCTGGGTTAACCCTGGTTTAAAATCAGCTGCATCAAAACTGCAGTCGGGTTATTTTCAATAAGTAATTTATCTGCATTACTTAATTTAAATAAACCGCTGGTATTATCAACAGCCTGTTGTGCTGTTCTTATTCCGGGTATTACAGTTGTTACTTCATCATAACTCAATATATAACTTAAAGCCAGCTGTGTTTTAGAACACTGGTAGGTGTTGCATAAATCCCACACTGGTTGCAGCGCCTCATTGGTTGCCTCTGCAATGGCTTTGGTAATGCGTTTGTGGCGGTGGTCATTTTCAGGAAAAGAAAAAGCAGCATCGAATTTTCCGGTAAGCAACCCAAACTGTAAAGGCATTCTTGCAATAATGCCCATACCTTTTTCTTTTGCCAACTGTAAAAGTGGTAATGCGTTTTTATTTATCAGGTTCAGCACCAGCTGGAACCCGTTTCCCATACCCTGCTGAATAAAATAATTGGCCTCGGGGTAAGGATCGAATGTATTTAAGGAGATGCCCCAGTACCTGATCTTGCCCTGTTGCTGCAGCAGTTGCATCGCTTCGGTGCATTCCCCATTTTGTAAATGGGATAAACGGGCAGTATGCAGCTGGTAATAATCTATAGTTTCCCGCTGCAACCTTTTTAATGATGCCTCGCAGGCTTCCAGTATATATTTTTTAGTGTAATCAAAAGTAAACTGCTGATTACGGGAAACATTGCCCACTTTAGTTGCGATGACAATATCGTCCCTGTTGCCAATATATTTGCCCAGTATATCTTCAGAATGGCCATGGCCGTAAATATCTGCCGTATCAAAAAAATTAATGCCGTTGTCAAGCGCAGCAAAAACAGCCTGCTCAGAAATGGTATCATCCACCGCTCCCCAGCCAATGGCAGTATCTCCAATCATGGCGCCGCCACCAATGGCCCAGGCTCCAAAACCAACTTCACTGATAACCAGTTCTGTATTTCCAAATTTCCTGTACTGCATATAATAACAATTAATTTTCGGGTGCTGCAAACCACCTGCGGTATAATTTTTTAAATAAAGGTTCCAGTAAAATTAAAAACATTACACTGCCTGCTACCTCTGCAATATGCAGGTATAATGTAAAATGATCAGCTTCCGGTTTATAATAATAGCCGGGTGCATAGTAGCGCTGTTCTTTCATTGCCTGGTTCAATGCTACAAAAACAAGGGGCATAAAAGGTGTCATAAATAAAAATAAATTCAGGCCAATACCCTGTACAGCTTTTCTTGTTTTTATACTGAATATTGACAACGCCAGTATGGCAAAAACGATAAAATAAACAACAAGGAATGATAAAATAGAAGTTTCATTTCCATTACTCATTACCAGTAACAATGCGGTAAAAATGGCCAGTATCACTGCGGTAAGTAATGAAAGGAAAAAAGTTTTGACAGTGGTATGGCGGAAGATAAATACCAGCAGGGTCAATACCAGTGTGGTGTAATAAAATATCCTCAGGTAACCGGGCCAGTCCCTTACCCATGCGTACTTTTTTGTAACTGCATTATCAATGCCGTTACTGATCATGCCCAGGGAATATTTTTTTGAAATTTTTGTTTCGTAGCGGTCATCATTATTGTAACCCATATCCCCGTCCATATAAGAGTAACCGTAGCGGCTGCCGGCCGACCATTTGGTTTTAAGGGCATCCATCCGTTTCAATAAAGCTGCCCTGTCCGGCTTTTTGAAATCTTTTAATACGGTGCGGTATACATCAGCGGAGCTCAATACTGTTTTGGTACTGTATTCATCGGCGCCATAAGAATTTACAAAAGTATATTCAGGACATCCGTAAAATATATACAACGAGCCGGTTAACTTTACGAGGCTATCCGTTTGTCTCATCCTGGATCTTAATTCTGCCGTATCAATATAGTGATAGGTAGTGGTGTTTCTGTTAGCAATATCAGCAATAACAGTATCGCTTACCACATCAACATCCGCGGGTGCTGCAAAATGATTTTTCTCAACAATTTCGCAGGTATCGGCAGTCCATTGCAATGGCAATAAGCTGTACTCTAATTTACAGGCATCAACATTGAGTTCATTAATATCATTTACAATTTCATCATTGCCAAACTGCTGGTTGGCCCTCCAGGTTTCTATGGCAGCAGGAATAAAACAAACCGCCACCAGTGCACCAATACTTATAAAATATAAAATGAAATTTTTTAACCCATCCCAGGCAAACCAGTTGCCATAACGTTTAAATACATTAAAGCGCAGCAAAAAAATAAGCCAGAAAACCAGGCCGATAAAAGCCATCATACCCACAAACGTAGCCCAGCTTCCGGTACTGCTGTATTGCTTGGCATCAAAAAAAGCCAGGTAACAGAAAACGCTTAAAGCCAGCCCGAATAAAAATGCAAACCAGATCACCAGGTGGGTGCGTGCCGACCATGTATTGGGTTTGTTACGCAATAATTTATCGTCAAGCTTTTGTAAAAAAGAGGGAACTAATGGCCTTTTGTTCATTTATATCAGATTGCGGGTTAAAAAAAACGTTTGGTACTGTAAGTAATATCCCTGAAATAAGTAACCGGAATTTTTGCAGCTATCATCCTGCCGATAATTTCCTGGGCAGATAAAGCAGTTGAAATAATGGTATAGAATCCACCGTTGAACTGCAGTTCAATATTACCTTCTCCAAATAATGCAATGATATTTTCCCTGCCGGCATCCGTTTCAAATTCCACCGCATTGCTGGTAATTTTTTCTGCCCTGTCGTTGCTGCTGTATAAACAATTGCCCTGCTTGATAAAAATAACAGTATCCGCCACTTTCTCCACTTCATGCAGTTGCTGTGAGCTGAGTATGATGCCCATAGGATTATGTGAACCCTTGGCCATAAAAATCAGATCGGTCAATATGGTCTGCTGCGCATTAATATCAAGGTTGGCCAGTGGTTCATCTAAAATCAGCAGCCTTGGCTTTTGCAACAGTATTCTTGCAATTTCAAAGCGGGTGCGGTAGCCACTGCTGATCTGGTTCCAGGTTAAATGGGCATATGCAGAAAGGTTAAGCCTTTCCAGCATAAAATTTACCATCAGGTCATTCTTAGCCCCGTAAATACCTGCAATGGAAGCGCTGAAATGCAGGTTATCTTTTAGCAACCCATACCATTTGGGAATACGCTGTGGTATAAAAGCGATGTGGTTTTTTACAGCATAAGCATCCGGGTTTTGCAAAAGATGGTATTGTATTTCACCACTATCCAGCGCCAGCTGGCCGGCAAGACAGCGCAGCAAAGTTGTTTTACCATTCCCGTTTTCGCCAACCACGCCCAGAACATTTCCTGTTTTAACTGCAACATCAATGGGTTTTAAACTGAAATTACCGCCTGAATAGGTTTTTGAAATTTTTTCTGCACTGATCAGCGGGTTAGCCTGGTAACGGTTACCCGTTTCCATTTTTGAAGCCAGCTGTAAAATAGTTTCGGCACGGGCAATAAAATTATCAGGTACGGTTTTGCCCGATTTAGAATTTTCATTTTCATGGTATTCCCGGCTCCAGTCAACAGCATCGGCAATTAAGGTATCATCGCCGGCATCCAGGCAAAGATCCAGGGTCCTTCTTACAGCCACAGCATAATCGCCATGTTTTAAATAGCCGGAAATTTCGGCAGCAGCAGGTATACTCATAAATAAAAAGTAAGGGGTATATTAGTGCTGTGCAAAATAGGAAAGTATTACAGATATTTACCGAATAGATTTACTTTTACAAAACTTTAATAGTAAACGGATGGAACAAAACAGGCCTATAAGGGTTTTAGTAGCCAAAGTTGGATTGGATGGCCACGACCGGGGCGCAAAAGTAATTGCCACCGCTTTACGTGATGCAGGAATGGAAGTAATATATACAGGGCTGAGGCAAACACCGGAAATGGTGGTGAACGCTGCCTTACAGGAAGATGTGGACGCTATCGGCATCAGCATCCTCAGCGGAGCGCACAATACCGTTTTTCCTAAAGTTATTGCGCTGATGAAAGAAAAAGAGATGCATGATGTACTGCTTACCGGGGGCGGTATTATACCTGAAGATGACATGAACACACTGAATGCAATGGGCGTGGGTAAATTATTTGCGCCCGGCACCCCCACTACAGCTATTGCTGACTATATAAAACACTGGGTAAAAGAACACAGAAGTTTTTAACGATTAAAAGCCTGAACTATGTACACCACCATTCTCACTTCTTTAGACAATGGCGTCTTTACCATTACCATTAACCGGCCCGATAAACTAAATGCGCTGAACAGGCAGGTATTTACCGACTTAGATGCTGCGATTGATGAAGTGCATAATAAT
>Ga0209023_10007211_pt1 | contig 11474 bp, 11 predicted proteins | sample LakOneMetagenome_FD_187468 | JGI IMG/M metagenome (GOLD analysis project Ga0209023, IMG submission 187468) | Freshwater and sediment microbial communities from Lake Erie, Canada (SPAdes) (version 2) | ecosystem: Environmental > Aquatic > Freshwater > Lentic | place: Lake Erie, Canada...
ACCGGTGACTGGTGGTTCAGCCCCGGTCCGGTGGCCGGCACGATCTCGAGCGCCGGGTGCGCCACCGGATCCGGCATCGTCGCGCCGGACGTGTCGTCGCCCGACCCGGCGACCTCGGATCCGGCGACCTCGGATCCGGCGGCATCGGACCCGGCGCCGTCCGACCCGGGGGTGACGGAGTGCAGCGAACCGGTGCCGCCGGCCAACGTCCCGACGGCCGACGCCGCGAAGGCCAAGGCCATCGAGATCCTCACCGGGCTCGGCGCCGATGCCGGCCAGTACCAATTCGACACCAACGCCGACGAGTGGGGCGCCTACGTGACGGCGTGGCTCACGGTCGAGGGTCACCGCACCCCGATGAGCGCCAGCGTCGGGTTCGGTGCGGAGGGGGCCGTGACCTGGGCGAGCGGGTTCCTCGGGACTCCGAAGCGGGGTGGCGACTATCCCCGGATCGGCGCCGCCGCCGGGCTGGCGAAGCTCCAGGAGCAGGCCACGGGCTGGATGACGACCGACGTCGGCCCGGGAGTGAAGGACGCGATCCCGGCCGCGACCGCAGCTCCGGCGCCGGATCAGACCGGCAGCGAGACGACCGACGGGGCCGGCGTCGCCGGTGAGCCCGGTCCGATCGCCTGTGCGACCGACGGCCCGTTGCTGAACGGGGCCGACGGCGTCGCCAGCAGCTCGGCGGCGGCCGAGCCGGGTGCGCCGGCCGGCACCGATCCCGGCGCCACCGATCCCGCGACCGACGTCGTTCCCCCCGGGTGCGCACCGGGGACCTTCGAGCCGATGAACGTCGTGCTCACCGGAGTCAAGGAGGACTTGACGACAGTGTGGGCGACCGACGGCACGGTGTGGCTCCTGCCGGCCTACACGTTCACCTCCGACGACGGCGGCACGTACACGATCCTGGCCGTCGACGACTCGTACGTGCAGACCGATGCCGTGCCGGTCGCCGAGCCGGCGACCGGCGGCGCCGAGCCGGCGACGGGGAGCGCTCCGGTCGAGGCGACCGACGGTGCGACCGCCGACACGGCCGCCCCGACGTCCGCCGGTTGAGGGCGGAGGGTTGAGGGTTCGTTCGCTCCGATAGGCTGATGGACCGCATGTTCGACACACTGTCCGACCGGTTCGAGGGCATCTTCAAACGCCTCCGTGGCAAGGGGCGCCTCACCGACGACGATGTCGACGAGGTCCTGCGCGAGATCCGCACCGCCCTGCTCGACGCCGACGTCAATGTCGGCGTCGTGCGGTCGGTCGTCGGCCGGATCCGTGAGCAGTGCGTCGGCGCCGATCTCTCGAAGGCGCTGAGCCCGGCCCAGCAGGTCATCAAGATCGTCAACAACGAGCTCACCGCGATGCTCGGTGGCGAGACGCTCAAGATCACCTTCGCCAGCCGGCCGCCCACCGTCATCTTGATGGCCGGCCTGCAGGGGTCGGGCAAGACGACCAACTCGGGCAAGCTCGCCAAGTGGTTCAAGGCCCAGGGCCGCCAGCCGCTCCTCGTCGGCGCCGACCTCCAGCGCCCGGCGGCCGTCGAGCAGCTCCGTACGCTCGGCCGCCAGATCGACGTGCCGGTCTTCTCCGAACCCGGCGATCCGGTGCGCACCGCCGAGCGGGGCCTCCAGGAGGCCCGCCGCCTGGGGCGCGACGTCCTCATCGTCGACACCGCCGGCCGCCTGGCGATCGACGAGGAGATGATGGAGCAGGTCCGCCAGATCTCGGCGACCATCCAGCCGAACTACACGTTCCTCGTGATCGACGCCATGACCGGCCAGGACGCGGTCGAGGTCGCCCAGCGCTTCCACGAGACCCTGGCCATCGACGGTGTGATCCTCTCCAAGCTCGACGGCGACGCCCGCGGTGGCGCGGCGCTGTCGGTCAAGGAGGTCATCGGCCGCCCGATCGCCTTCGCGTCGACCGGTGAGAAGCTCGAGGCCTTCGAGCAGTTCCACCCCGACCGCATGGCGGGCCGGATCCTGGGCATGGGCGACGTGCTCAGCCTCATCGAGCAGGCCGAACAGGTCTACGAGAAGGACCAGGCCGAAGAGGCCGCGGCGAAGATGTTCGAGGGCGATTTCTCCCTCGACGACTTCCTCGACCAGATGCAGCAGCTGAAGAAGATGGGGCCGCTTGGCAACGTCCTCGGTATGCTGCCCGGAATGCCCAAAGAGCTCAAGGGCGCCCAGATCGGCGACGACGAGCTCAAACGGGTGGAGGCGATCATCCGGTCGATGACACCGGTCGAGCGTCGAAAGCCAGAGATCATCAACGGAAGCCGCCGCCAGCGCATCGCCACCGGCAGCGGAACCACCCCCGGCGAGGTCAGCCGCCTCGTCAAACAGTTCTCCGAGATGCAAAAGATGATGAAGCGTTTCGGCGGAATGATGGGCGGTGGCAAGAAAGGCAAGAAGGGCAAGATGCGTATGCCCGCCATGCCGCCGGGATTCCCCGGGTTCAACTGACACAGGAGCAACATCAAGCGATGGCAGTCAAGCTGCGTCTCACGCGTGTGGGCAAGACCAAGCAGCCGCAGTACCGGATCGTGGCCGCTGATGCGCGCTCGCCCCGTGACGGCCGGTTCATCGAGATCGTCGGGCAGTACAACCCGCGCACCGAGCCGTCGGCCCTCAAGGTCGACAACGCCAAGGCCGTGAAGTGGCTGGCGCAGGGCGCTCAGCCCACGGAGCGGGTCAAGAAGCTGCTCGTGATCTCGGGTGCCTGGGACGAGTTCCAGGGCGCGGCCAAGTGAGCGACGACGATCGCGGGAGCTCGGCTTCCGCCCCGACCGCAGTGGCCGTCCTCGGCCACGTCGTGCGGTCGATCGTCGACGATCCCGACGCCGTGCAGATCGATGCCGATCACGGCCCGCGGGGCAAGATCCGTCTCGAGGTCCGGGTCGCCCCGGGCGACCTCGGCCGGGTGATCGGTCGTCGTGGCCGCACCGCCGGCAGCATCCGCTCGGTCGTCCGAGCTGCTGCGACGCGTGACGGTGTCGACGTCGACATCGACTTCGAGGACTGATGGCCGCCCCCCGTGGGCGGCTGATCGTGGGCCGGATCGGGCGCCCCCATGGGGTGCGCGGTGAGGCCTACGTCGACCTGTTGACCGACCGCGAGGAACGCCTCGCGGTGGGCGCGCGCCTGTGGGCCCGTGACACCGAGCTGGTCGTGGCCGCCGCCCGACGCTCGAACAACCGCTGGCTGGTCACCTTCGAAGGCTTCGATCGCACGACCGCCGAGCGGTTCACGACCGCCGAGCTGCTCGCCGACCCGCTCGATGCCGACGACGACTCCGACGCCCTGTGGGTGCACGAGCTGATCGGTTCGACCGTGGTGCAGGCCGACGGCACCGACCGGGGCCGCTGCGTGTCGGTGGTCGCCAACCCGGCGGCCGACCTGCTCGAGCTCGATTCGGGCCACCTGGTACCGGTCACCTTCGTGGTGACCTGCACCGACGGCGTGATCACCATCGATCCGCCCGAGGGCCTCTTCGACGTCGACGACGCCACCGGCTGATCGCGCCCGTACGCTGGCCGATCGCCATGCGGATCGACGTCTTCACCATCTTCCCCGGGCTCGTCGACGCCTTCTGCTCGGAGAGCCTCCTCGGCAAGGCCCGCGGCTCGGGCCTGGTCGACCTGCGCTGCCACGACCTGCGTGACCACACGACCGACGTGCACCGCACCGTCGACGACGCCCCGTTCGGTGGTGGCGCCGGCATGGTCATGCGGGTCGAGCCGATCTTCGCCAGCGTCGAGGCGGCCCAGCCGCCACGACCGTTGTTCCTCCTCGGGCCCGGCGGCCGCCGGTTCGATCAACGGCTGGCCGAGGAGTTGGCGGCGGGTGACGGCTTCAGCCTGCTGTGCGGCCGCTACGAGGGGGTCGACCACCGCGTGCGTGAGCACCTCGTCGACGGCGAGCTGAGCGTCGGCGACGTCGTCCTCTCGGGCGGGGAGGTGGCCGCCTGCCTGGTCATCGAAGCCGTCGCCCGGCTGTTGCCGGGTGCGATGGGCAATGCGGTCTCCCCGGTCACCGAGAGCTTCGGTGCCTCGGGGCTGCTCGAGGAGCCGCACTACACCCGCCCGGCCGACTTCCGGGGATGGGTCGTTCCCGATGTCCTGCGCGGCGGTGACCACGCCCGCATCGACCGCTGGCGCCGTGCCCAGGCCCTGCACCGCACCCTCCGGTTCCGGCCCGATCTGCTCGAGGCCCGAGGCGGCCCGACACCAGAACAGGCGCGACTGTTGGAAGAGTTCCCCGAAGTCCCTTATCCTTGAGCGTTCCCTTTGTCCGCCGTTTGCCGGAAGGCCCGCGCCATGAAGTCCACTGACCTCGTAGACCAGCAGTACATGCGTGACGACGTGCCCGCCTTCGGGCCCGGCGACGAGCTGAAGGTCCACGTTCGCGTGGTCGAAGGCAACCGCGAGCGTGTCCAGGTGTTCCAGGGCAACGTCATCGCCCGCGCCGGAAGCGGCGTGCAGGAGAGCTTCACCGTTCGCAAGGTGAGCTTCTCCGTCGGCGTCGAGCGCACCTTCCCGGTGCACTCCCCGATCATCCAGAAGATCGAAGTCCTCCGCAAGGGCGACGTTCGACGGGCCAAGCTGTACTACCTGCGCGACCGCACGGGTAAGGCGGCAAAGATCAAGGAAAAGCGCGAGTCCTGATTCCTCAGGGCGCGCAACGGGGAGTCCGTTGAGCACCGACGATCTCGAGAACTACGAGGCGGAACGGGAGCTTCAGCTCGCGCAGGAGTACCAGGACGTCGCGGGCATGTTCCGCTACGCCGTGGAGACCGAGCGCCGGTTCTACCTTGCGAACTCCGTCGACGTGACCGTGAAATCCGAAGGCCCGCGCCCGCTGGTCGAGGTGAAGCTCACCGATGCCTGGGTCTGGGACATGTACCGCCGCACTCGTTTCGTGCCCAGCGTGCGTGTCCTGACCTTCAAGGACGTCAACGTCGAGGAACTCCCGAGCGCCGAGATCTGACGAGTGGCGAGCGCGCGGCAGGCCCGGGGCCTGTACGGCGAGCGGCGGGCGGCCGAATGGTACGCCCGTCAGGGGTACGAGGTCGTGGCCCGGAACTGGCGGGCCGGTCGCTCGGGTGAGCTCGACCTCGTCGTTCGGCGGGGGAGGACCGTCGTGTTCTGCGAGGTCAAGGCCCGGGCGACCGATGCCTACGGCGTGGCCGAGGCCGTCACGCCGGCGAAGCAGGCCCGTATCCGGAGGCTGGCGGCCGCGTTCCTCGCCGAGCACGACCTCGGATCGGTCGACCTCCGCTTCGACGTGGTCTGCGTGACCGGCACCCGGCTCGAGGTCATCGAAGCGGCGTTCTGAGCCGCACGCGTCGGGCGTCGGGCTCGCTGTCGCCGGGTGGGCGTCAGCCGAGGAACGCCCAGACCAGCAGGGCGAGGCAGGCCAGCCCGGCGAGGCCGGCCACGACGTAGTCGGCCCGCCGGACCACGTGTTTGCGATACGGATTGAGCCCCACCCCGTCAGTATGGTCGCCGCCCATGCAGTCGATCGAAGTCGCTCGCGACGATGCCGGGGTCGTGACCGTGACCCTCGCCCGTCCGCACCGCAAGAACGCCCTCGACGGCCCGATGTGGGACGAGCTGCTCGAGACCTTCGACGCCATCGCCCGGAGTCGCGACGATCGGGTCGTGATCCTCACCGGCGCCGGCGGCGAGTTCTGTTCGGGCCAGGACCTGGGCGCCCGCGATGCGAGCACGCCCGCCTACTACGCCATGCGGCACGTCAGCGACGTGGTGGCGGCGCTCCACCGCGTTCCACAGCCCGTGATCGCCAAGGTGCGGGGCAACGCCGCCGGCGCCGGGATGAACCTCGCCCTGGGCTGCGATCTGATCGTGGCGTCGGAGACGGCCCGGTTCTCGGAGATCTTCGCCAAGCGAGGACTCAGCATCGACGCCGGCGGCTCGTGGCTGCTGCCCCGGCTGATCGGTCTGCACCGGGCCAAGGAGCTCGTCCTGCTCGCCGACATCATCACCGCGGCCGAGGCCGCGGACTTCGGGATCGTCAACCGGGTCGTGCCCGACGCCGAGCTCGACCAGTTCGTGGCCGGTTGGGCCGCTCGCCTGGCCGCCGGTCCCCCGATCGCCCTCGCCCAGAGCAAGGAGCTGCTGAACCACTCGTTCGCCCGGACGATGGAACAGGCGCTCGACGCCGAGGGCGTCGCCCAGTCGTACAACTTCTCGACCAAGGACACCTACGAGGCGATGAAGGCGTTCATGGAGAAGCGGGCACCGGAGTTCCGCGGCCGCTGAGGTGAGGCGGGAAGGTGTCCGGTTCGGCCGGCGCCGACGCCAGTAGGGTCGGGCCCATGCGTCGAGTCCTTGCCACCCTCCTCGTGGCGCTCGTCCTCGTGGCCGGTGCGGGGAGCGCGGCGGCCCAGGAGGGCGAGGGCGACGGCGACGCGTTCGTGCCCGGCGACGCCACGACCGTGCCCGGCAGCCCCGAGACCACGGTGCCGGGCGCCGACACCACCGCACCGCCCACCACCGTGTCGAACGAGCCGACCACGACCGCCCTGCCGGCCGGTTGTTCCCCGCCGCCGGTGCCCCACGCCGTGTTCGTGGGCCGCCTGACGGCCTTCGACATCCGTACGGCGCGATTCGAGGTCATCGAGCTCCGCTCCGGATCGTTGTCCGGGTTCCAGGTCGGCAAGCTGGTCGACGTCGACTTCTTCGACGACCACCGCTACCTCGAACAGGGCGCCGAGTACCTCGTCGCCGCCGGGGTCGACGACGCCACCGGCCGGCTGACCTCGAAGGCCAAGGCCTCGCTGCCCCGATTCGGCGGTGACCAGGTCGTGGGGGTCAACGACCGCAACGTCGCCTGTCCGACGTTCGACGATCCGCTGATCAGCCGGATGGCCGACGGGTCGTCGATCGAGTCGGGCGTGGTGGCGCCGATGATCCACGCCAAGGGCCGCATCCTGCGTGCGTTCCTGCTCCCGGCGGGCGTGGCGTTCGCCGCGCTGGTGCTGATCGTGGCGGTGAAGCGGTCGTTCAGCTTCCTGCTCCGCCGGTTCCGACGCTGGTGGCGTCACCGCCGGGCGACAGCCGGGCTCGCATCGCGGCGAGCTCGCCGGGCCAGTCCGGCACCGCAACCTCGGTAGCGCCCGCGACGGCACACAGCACGAGCCGGGCCCCGACCACGGGCTCGCCGAGGACGGCTTCGACCGCGACCCCGTAGACCGCGAGCTGGGGTCCGTAGCGGCGGACCTTGGCCGCGAGCTCGGCCGGCGACGAGACGTGATCGGTCTTGTAATCGACGATCACCAGACCCTGGGGGGTGCGGACCAGGAGGTCGAGGTAGCCCTCGATGAGGGTCTCGCCGACCGGGGCGGCGACGAACAGCTCACGCCAGTGGGGACTCGTCGCGGCGGCCTGCACGGTGGGCGACGCCAGCGCCGCTCGGGCGAGGGCGGCGACGAGCGCCACCTGGTCGGAGATGCCCTCGGCCGAGGCCTGGGCGGCGGCGTGGTCGTCGAGGTGGGCGCCGGTGGCGAGATCGACCGCCTGCAGGACCCCGTGGACGGCGCGGCCGACTGCGGTGCCGTACCGTCCGCGTTGCCACGGCGGCAGCTCGAGATCGACGCCGTCCTTGAGCAGGCCCGGGTCGATCGCGTCGTCGGGGAGGTCGTCGACGTCGAACCCGTCGGGCGTGGCGGGGAGCCCGGGAGGGACCAGGCGGTCGAGGTCGTCGGGCGCGAGCACGCCGGTGATCTCCTCCCAACCGCCGCTCTCGGCGTCGATGCGCACCGCGATCGAGGTCGCCGAGAGGGTCCGGGGCCGGCGGGCGGCGTCGAGCGCGAGCTTGCGCGCGTCGGCCCACGCCGCCGGGTCGGACCACGGCAGCTCGAGCAGCTCCTCGGCCGGCCGGTCGGGAGGGATCGCCGACGGGTCGAGGGGGACGGCGAACGGGGCGTGCTCGCCGACCGCGGCGAGCAGCTGGCTCGCGGTGGCGCCGGAACGGGCGTCGGGCTTCACCGGCAGACGGTGGAGCGAGACCACCAGGTGGTCGGCGGCGCGGGTGCACGCCACGTACAGCAGGCGGAGGCGCTCGTGGTGGCTCATCTGCTCGTCGACCGGCTTGAACGCCTCGTGCTCGTCGCCGTCGGTGAGCCCCCACGAGTCGGGTGTCCACACGACGGTCGTCCCCCGGTTCGAGCTCATCCGGGTGGTGAGCCCGGACACGATGGTGACCGGGAACTCGAGACCCTTGGCCGCGTGGATGGTCATGATCCGCACCGCCTCGAGATCGGTTTCGGGGAGCACGACCTCGGCGACGTACCGCCCGTCGTCGCCCTGGCGACGGGTCCAGGCGAGGTACGAGCGCAGACCGGCCCCACCCGCGTCGCTCCACGCCCGTGCCTGGTCGATGACGAAGCGGACGCGGCGAAAGACGTCGCGGGCGCCGGGCGAACCGACGGCGAGCTCGAGCACGCGCCGCTCCTCGACGATTCGCTGCAGGAGGGCGCTCGGCGTGAGCAGGTGGCGCTCACGGGCCATGGCCCGCAGCGAGGTGAACGCCTCGAGGACGGGATCGTCGCTCGGCGCCGGCCCCGATCGCGGCTCGGGGAGGGGCGCCGTGAGCCGCCAGCGGCCGCCGCGCTGGAACCAGGCGAACAGGTCCCGATCGCTGCAGCCGTACAGCTCGGACCGCAGGGTGGCCGCGACCGCGAGCTCGTCGGACGGATCGTCGATGGCCCGCAACGCGAGGAGCAACGACCGGATCTCGGAGGTGGCATAGACGAGCGAGCTGTTCTCGGCCTGGTAGGGGATACCCGCGGCGAGCAGCGCGCTCTCGAGCGCCGGCAGCGGGGTGCGCGAGGGCAGGAGGACGGTGATGTCGCCGAGGACGCAGGGCCGGCTCGTGCCGTCCTTGCGGTGGACCGGCCAGCCCTGGTGGAGTGCGGTGCGGATGGCGGCGACGACGTCGGCGGCCTCCCGCGCCCGGAGTTCGTCGGCTCGTGGCTTGTCGTCGTGCGCGGTGACGCCGAGCACGGTGACCGATCCGGTGCGGTCGGGCCAGGCCGGGGTGAGCGGATGGAACGCGGGTTGGGAGCCGGGTTCGGGCCGGATCAGGTCGCCGAACACGTGGTTGACCCAGCCGAGCACCTGTGGGGTGCTCCGGAAGTTCGTGGTCAGCAGCACCGGTTCGGCCCCGACCTGGTCGCGTGCCTGGAGGTACTGGCCGATGTCGGCGCGACGGAACCGGTAGATCGACTGTTTCGGGTCGCCGACGAAGAACAGGCGCCCGGGCACCGGAACGAGGTCGCGCCAGTCGCGTCCCTGCGGCTCGGTGGGATCGGCAGCGATGCGGACCGCGAGCTCCATCTGGATCGGGTCGGTGTCCTGGAACTCGTCGAGCAGCAGCCGGCGATAGCGGGCGTGGAGCCGTGAGCGGACGTCGCCGTGGTGGGCGACGAGGTCACGCGCCAGGACGAGGAGATCGTGGAACTCGAGTTCGCCCTGGGCCCGGCGTTCGTCGACCGAGTCGAGGGTGAAGCGGCCGATGACCGCACCGATGCGCGCCTGCCACCGTTGGCGGTGGGCGCCGAGCAGCTCGTCGCGGCGTTCCGACAGCTGTGCCGCGGCGGCCCGGAGCGCCGCCAACCCGGCCTCGCCCATCGGGGTCGACTTCCAGTTCTGCTTGTTGCCCTTGGGCATCGGGAACTTGGTGTCGAGCAGTTGGTAGCCGGCGAACTCGTCGATCGCCCGGGTCGCATCGAGGGCCCATCGGCCGAGCTCGGCCAGCGCGCCGGCGGTCGAGTCGGCCGGCGGGACCTCGGTGGTCTCGACGAGCTCGAGGACATCGCCCAGGAATCCCCCGACATCGAGGGGCGGCGGCGGTTCGACATCGAGCGCGACGCGGTCGCGCACGAGGTCCCAGTTGTCGGCGAAGGCCCGGGCGATGCGTCGCAAGCCCTTGATGCGGATGTCGCCGGACTCGGCGAAGTGCACCAGGCGCACGTGGTCGGGATCGGCGAGGAGATCGTCGAGCATGGTCGTCCACCGGAGGTCGAACGCGATGTCGGAGCCGACCTCGTCGAGGACACGGAACGACGGGGGGACCCCGGCCTCGGTGGGGAACTCTCGGAGCAGCCGAGTGGCGAACGCGTGCAGGGTGCCGACCGCCGCGTGGTCGAGGCGTTCGATCGCCTGCCGGAAGGCCCCCGCGAGCTCGGGGGTGTCGCCCGGCTGCGGCTCCGTGAGCCGGCGGCGGAGGTCGGCGCGGATGCGATGGCGGAGTTCGGCCGCGGCCTTCTCGGTGAAGGTGATGGCGGCGATCTCGGTGATGTCGACACCCGAGGCCACGAGGTTGACGACGCGTGTCGACAGCTCGTGGGTCTTGCCGGCACCGGCCCCGGCTTCGACGAAGAGCGTGGTCCCGAGCTGGTGCTCGATGACCTCGCGGGCCGGGCCGTCGGCGATCGCCGGCGCGGCGACGGGCGCCGGCTCGGGCGGCAGGATCGGCTCGACGGTCTCGAAGCTCAGCTGGCCGACGACCTCATGCGCCATGGTCGGCTCCCGGCGGCTCGGCCCGCGCCGGGCCGGCGCCGACGTGGACCGCGGTGGGCTCGGCAGTCTCCGGCACGGGTGCCTCACCGATGAGCCGGAGGTACGGCTCGAGCCGGGGGTCGTCGCGTTTGGCGAGCCAACGCCGGTGGGATGCTCCGGTCCCGAGGCCGTCGGGGTCGCAGTAGTGGCAGTTCACCCAGAGCTGGAAGCCGGGAGCGTCGGGGTGCTGAGGGAACAGGCCGGCGTCGATGCCGCCGGCGATGGTGTCGAGGATGGCGAGGAAGCGGTCCCAGATCTCGCCGGTGACGGTGTAGCCCTTCCGGCGGGCGAACCGGGTGAAGCTGTACTCGGCGGTGATGCCGACCGGGCTCGTGCCCATCGCCGCCGCGACCGCCGCGGCATAGGCCGCGAGTTGGAGCTTCGTGCCGGCGGCGAACTCGTCGCCCTCCTTGATCTTCTCGAACCGGCTCATCGAGCCGGTCTTGTGGTCGGTGACGAGCAGCGCACCGTCGGGGCCCCGGTCGAGCCGGTCGATCGATCCCCGGAACCGCACGGCCCGGCCCGAGGGCAGCACGACCTCGGCCGCCGCCCACGGCGCGTCGGGGAGCCCGAAGGCCCGCTCGGACGCGGCGGGGACGAGGTGACGCAGCGCCCGTTCGCGATCGTCGTTCAGCAGCCAGAGCCGCAGCTCGCCGCGCAGGATGCGCCGCTCACGCTCCCAGAGCAGCGGGCGTCCGGTGAGGCCCGACCGCTCGGCCTGGCCGCACTCGTCGGCGAGGATCGCGAGCGCGGCGCGGTGGTGAGTGTCGGTCCACGGCTCGGCCGGGGACGGAAGGGGCAGTTCGCCGTCGAGCACCGACCGGAGGAACCGATCGATCGTGTGGTGGAGCAGGTTGCCCCGGTCCATCGGGCTGATCATCAGCTGGGTGTC
>Ga0209023_10007213_pt1 | contig 11473 bp, 10 predicted proteins | sample LakOneMetagenome_FD_187468 | JGI IMG/M metagenome (GOLD analysis project Ga0209023, IMG submission 187468) | Freshwater and sediment microbial communities from Lake Erie, Canada (SPAdes) (version 2) | ecosystem: Environmental > Aquatic > Freshwater > Lentic | place: Lake Erie, Canada...
GCTGCCCGAGGGAATGCCCGGCGCAGGCGGCTACCGCGAACACGACATCCTCGTGATCACCAAGGACGGCAACCGCAACCTCACCGCCTTCCCCTACGGACCTGAGCACAACATCATCAAGGCGTGAGCCCGGGCAGTCACACCGCCGTAGCCGGCCAGCTCCTCACGAGGGTCCAGCCCATGACAAGCCACATCGTCCAGCTCAAGGGCGTGCAGAAGACCTACGACGGCGAGCACCTCGTCGTCAAGGATCTGAACCTCGACATCCGCGAAGGTGAGTTCCTCACCATGCTCGGGCCCTCGGGGTCAGGCAAGACAACCACGCTGATGATGCTGGCCGGATTCGAGACCGCCACGCACGGCGAGATCTTTCTCGACGGCAAGCCGATCAACCGGCTGGCCCCCGAGGCGCGCAACATCGGGATGGTCTTCCAGAGCTACGCGCTGTTCCCGCACATGACGGTCGCCGAGAACGTCGGTTTCCCGCTGTCCGTGCGTGGCATGCCGCGCAGCGAGATCGGGGACCGCGTGACCAAGGTGCTCGGCATGGTCGGACTGAAGGGCTACAACGAGCGGCGCCCGGGGCAGCTCTCGGGGGGGCAGCAACAACGCGTCGCTGTCGCGCGGGCGCTGGTGTTCGAACCCAAGCTGGTCCTGATGGACGAACCGTTGTCGGCACTCGACAAGCAACTGCGCGAGCAGATGCAGTACGAGATCAAGCAGTTGCACCACCGCCTGGGCGTGACCGTGGTCTACGTGACCCACGACCAGGCCGAGGCGCTGACGATGTCGGACCGCGTCGCGGTTTTCAATGCGGGCGTGATCCAGCAGCTCGACACACCCGAGCGGCTCTACGAGCACCCGGCCAACGCCTTCGTCGCCAGCTTCATCGGGGAGAACAACAAGCTGAACGGCACGGTCGACTCGAGCGATGGTGCGTGGTGCAAGGTGCGCTTGGCCGACGGCTCGCAGGTTGGCGCCAAGGCCGTCGCCAGCAGCGGCGCGGGTTCGCGCACGATGCTGTCCTTGCGCCCCGAGCGAGTCGTGCTCAAGCCGGCCGACAGCGGCTGCGACGTGATGGCCGATGCGCGCGTGCGCGACGTGACCTATCTCGGCGACCACCTGCGCCTGCGCGTGACGGCCTTCGGTGACCAGGAGATCGTCATCAAGGTGCCCAACGCCTCGCGGGTGCGTTCGGTGGCCGAAGGTGACGCCGTCCGGATCGGCTGGCGCACGGAAGACTGCCACGCGCTGGACGTGCTGGCCTGACGGGCCGCGGCACGCGAAACGGACCCGGCGCCTCGCCGCCAGGGCGGATGCAAGCAACTCAGACTCAGGAGACATGAATGACACACAGACTCAGCCTTCGGGCACTCGTGGTGGCTGCGGCCGCCGGCCTGGGAGCGGCGAACGCCGGTGCCCAGCAGATCACCGTGACATCGTATGGCGGCGCCTATGGCAAGAGCCTGCAGGAAGCGATGTACAAGCCCTTCTCCGCCAAGAGCGGCGTCAAGGTTCTGAGCGAGGACTACAACGGCGGCCTCGCCGAGGTCCGGGCGCAGGTCAAGACGGGCAACGTCAAATGGGACGTCGTCGATGTCGAGATGGCCGAGGCGCTGCGCGGCTGCGACGAGGGCCTGTTCGAGAAGGTCGACGCGTCCAAGCTTCCCCCGGGCGATGATGGCACGGCCGCCAAGGCCGATTTCCAGCCCGGTGCGGTCGTGCCCTGCGCTGTCGGCTCGATCTCGTACGCCAACGTCATCGCCTACGACAAGACGCGCTTTGCCAGCGGCGCACCGAGCAGGCTCGAGGACTTCTTCGACCTCAAGAAGTTCCCCGGCAAGCGGGGCATGAAGAAGGAGGCGCCCGTCAACCTCGAATGGGCCTTGATGGCCGACGGGGTGGCTCCGGAGAAGGTATACGAGACGCTGTCCACGCCGGCCGGCGTGGAGCGTGCCTTCAGGAAGCTCGACACGATCAAGTCGCAGATCGTCTGGTGGAGCGCGGGTGCCCAGCCGGCACAGCTGCTGGCCGCCGGCGAGGTATCGATTTCCACCGTCTATCACGGCCGCATCTACGACGCGAACACCAAGGACAAGCGCAATTTCGCCCTGGTGTGGGACGGGCAGGTCATCGTGCCCAACCTGTTCGCCGTGGTGAAGGGGTCGAAGAACGTCGCCGCGGCCATGGACTTCGTGCGCTTTGCCACCGGGAGCAAACCGCTGGCCGACGAGGCTGCCCAGATACCGTATGCGCCGGCGCGCAAGTCGTCGATGAAGCTGATTGCCGACTCGGTCAAGGTCTGGCTCCCCGGCACCGAGCACGGCGGCCGCGCGCTGCAGACCGACGCAGCATGGTGGTCGGACCACGGCGACGAAATGAACCAGAAGTTCGCCGCCTGGCTGGCCAGGTAAGAGGGCCTTCCGGCCGCGGCGAAGGCGGCGGCCGGTCCGGGTGCCCAAAGGAGCAACTCGCATGAACGCCATCACCTTGCCCGCACCACAAAGCACCACGACCCTGAAGACCAGGCTGCGGCACGCCGAGTTGCGCAAGCGCATCGGCGCCTACGCATTGATCTTGCCCCTGGCGGTCTTCACGCTGCTGACCTTCCTGGTGCCGATCGGCCAGATGCTCTACAACAGCATCGACGATCCGGTGGTCGTCGAGGCGCTGCCGCGCAGCTCGGCGCTGCTGCGTGCGCAGCCGGCCGATGCCAGTGTCCCAGACGAGCCGGTGTTCCAGGCCCTGGCCGAAGACATGAAGGAGTCGCTCGAGTCCCAGGCGGCCAGCAAGGTCGCGAACCGCATCAACTACGAGGAAAGCGGTCTTCGCACGCTGTTCATGAAGACCACGCGCCGCGTTGCCACGCTGGAACAGGGCCCGTGGAAGGAGGCCTTTGTGGCCATCGACCCCGCGTGGGGGCAGCCCAAGACGTGGTCGGTGCTGCGCCAGACCAGCCATCGCCTGACCGGTGACTACTACCTGCACGCGATGGACTTCGACCGCGACGTGAACGGCCGCGTCGTGCGCGAGCCGGCAGCAGACCGCATCTACGCCGACGTGTTCGCGCGCACCCTGTGGGTCAGCCTGCTGGTCACGCTCGCCTGCCTGGTGATCGGCTATCCGCTCGCGTTCTGGATGTCGCACCTGCCCGCGCGCACCGCCAACCTGATGATGGTGCTGGTACTGCTGCCGTTCTGGACCTCGCTGCTGGTGCGCACCACCGCGTGGGTCGTGCTGCTGCAGAAGGAGGGGGTCGTCAATTCGCTGCTGATGGCCACCGGCCTGATCGACGAGCCGCTGACGCTCATCTTCAACCGCTTCGGGGTCGTCATTGCCATGACCCACATCCTGCTGCCGTTCATGATCCTGCCGCTGTGCTCCGTGATGCGGCAGATTCCTCCGGCCTACGTGCGCGCCGCGCGCTCGCTCGGTGCCTCGCCGGCGACCGCGTTCTTCCGTGTCTACCTGCCGCAGTCGATGTCTGGCATCAGTGCCGGCGTGCTGCTGGTGTTCATCCTCGCGATCGGCTACTACATCACCCCGGCGCTGGTCGGCGGTGCGGGCGACCAGATGATGAGCTACTTCATCGCCGACCACCTGACCCGCAGTCTCAACTGGGGCCTGGCTTCGGCGCTCGGCGGGCTGCTGCTGGCCGGCGTGTTCGTGCTGTACGCCGTCTACGAACGTTTCGTGGGGATCGCCAATGTCCGCCTCGGTTGAATCGCGTTTCCCGCCCTACGTCACGTTCGCAGGCAAGCTGGGCCACTACGCACTGGCAGCCTTCAGCATCGCCGCGCTCGTGTTCCTGATGGCGCCGGTGCTGGTGGTGGTGCCGCTGGCGTTCAACGCGGAGCCCTACTTCACCTATCCGATCCAGCACTGGAGCCTCAAGTGGTTCCACGAGTTCTTCACCGACGAGGTGTGGCGCATCGCGGTGAAGAACAGCTTCGTGATCGCGATCAGTGCCACGCTCATCGCGACCACGCTTGGCACGCTCGCCTCGGTGGGCTTGACGCACCGCAACCTGCCCGGGCGCGCGCTGATCACCGCCATCCTGGTCTCGCCGATGGTCGTTCCGATCGTCATCGTCGCGGTCGGCGCGTACTTCTTCTACTCGACGCTGGGCATCGCCAACAGCCTGACCGGCATCGTCTTGGCCCACGCCGTGCTGGGCACGCCGTTCGTCGTCATCACCGTCTGTGCCACGCTGGCCGGCTTCGACCAGGCGCTCTTCCGCGCTGCACGCAGCCTGGGCTCGTCACCGTGGACGGCCTTTCGCAGGATCACGCTGCCGATCATCTGGCCCGGGGTGTTCTCGGGCGCGCTGTTCGCGTTCGCGACCTCGTTCGACGAAGTCGTCGTGGTCCTGTTCCTCGGCAGTGTCGAGCAGCGCACCATCCCGCGCCAGATGTGGACCGGGCTGCGCGAACAGCTCAGTCCGACGATTCTCGCCGCGGCGGTGGTGCTGATCGTCATCTCCGTGGGCATGCTGCTCACGCTCGAAGGGCTGCGCCGCCGCAACATGCGCCTGCGCGGATTGAGGGACTGATGGCGCTGCGGGCGAAGTGGTCCATCAGGATCGACGAACTGCCCACCCGGCTGGCGTTCGGCGATGAGGCCGACGCGGTTCAGCCCGTGCTCGTGAGCCTGTTGATTGAGGGCCTGGCGCCGGACGAACCGGGGCGGCGTGAGGATTGCTTTGATGCGGCACCGGTGTGCGACTGGATCACTGGGTCATGGACAAAGAGCGCGGCCACGCCGCTGATCGAGACGCGCGTCAACCAACTGCTGCTGTTCCTGTTCGCTCACGACAGGCGGGTGCAGAGTGCCTGGGTCGCGCTGGTGCGCTTGAGCGTGCCGCCGCACGCGGCGCGGATCGCCGTCGAACGCAGCGCCAGTCGCTCACAGTTCCAGATGCGCCTGCGTGACTCCAGCTCGTGACGGACGTCGAACGGGCTCGGCGTGGATTCGCTTGACTCGGACCAGGCGCAGCAAGGTGGCCCAGTGACAGGGCATGGACACGATGTTCGCGTCCATCCGATCCCGGGACGACGGTCGCGTCGGTGGATCGAAAGAATTGATCCAGGCGGTGTCCGCCCTCACGGCCGCGACGATCCGCTGAGCGCGATCGGCATCGCGCGTGAAGATCGCCGCTGCGCCGCCACGGAAGGCGGCATTGGCGCGCTCGATCACCTCGCATTCGTCGTCGAACCCAAGCACCGCCAGCAGCGGGCCCGCTGCGCCGGCTGCAGGCGTGAGCATGTCGTCGGTGCAGCCGGTGAGCACCGTCGGAGCGAGGAAGAAACCCCCCACCAGGTCCGGGTCAGCCACGCGATGCCCGCCGGCGGCCAGCTTGGCGCCACTCTCGACGCACGCGTTGATGAAGCTCAGCATCCTCGCCAATTGCGTGCCGTCGGTCAGCGGCCCGACGTCGGTCTCCGAGCCCGTCGCTGGGCCGATGTGCAAACGGCCCGCGCGTGCCGCCAGTCGCGTGACCAGGCCGCTCGCCAAGCTCCTTTGAACGAACACGCACGCTCCGCCATTGCCCGTCGCGCCGTTGGAATCGAACGCCGAGACGGCCGCCGAGCATGCTGCCTCAACATCCGCGTCGTCGAAGACGATCACGGCTGATCGGATCGACGTGTCGTCACTGCCGGCTGTCTCGCCGACTGCTGTTGCCTTGGGCAAGTTGCCCGAACCCTGGCTCGGGCCTGCCAGGACGACCGCCGCATCGCGATGTCCCAACAGCAATCCGGCGGTACCGCGCCTGCCCTGCAGAACGTTGAACACACCTGGGGGCAGGCCGGCCTCGCACAGGATCTGCGCCAGCCGCAACGCGCCGGCTGGGGCCAGTTCGGAGGGTTTGAACACCACCGCATTGCCGGCCGCGAGTGCGGGCGCGGTCAGTGCGCAGGCCGAGTGCAGCGGGCGATGGCTCGATCCAGCGCCGACACACACGCCGAGCGGTTCGTGGACGGTCCGGGTGCCGGTGCGTGCAGGCTGCTCGGCGTCGAAGAGCAGCGCAGCGGCATTCGCGAAGTCGTCCAGGCAGTCCGCACCCGACTGGACACTCGAGACGAGCACACCGTCGAGCGGGCGCCCGGTCTCCTGCGCTTCCAGACCTGCAAGTTCCCGGCAGCGTTCGCGCATCAGTGCGGCCGCGCTGGCCAGTACTTGAAGCCGCTGTTCTGCCGGTGTGGCGGACCATTCGCGAAAGCCGCGCCTTGCCGCGTCCATCGCCGCATCGACGTCGGCCTGCCGCGCCTTGTGCATCCAGGCCAGGGTCGATCCGGTGTTCGGGTCGAGCTTGATGAATCGTTCGCCGCTGCAATCGAGGCTTCGGCCGTCGATGAAGCTGGGAATGGAAGCGGGTATCAAGTCGATCTCGGCAGTTCTAGGAAGTGCACCATGTTTGCTCGTGCGCGCCGCCGGTGCCCGCACTTTTGCGACAGGCCATAATCCTTTTGCGTCGCGACGAGAATGCCCACCCATGGCGCGGAAACCGAAGTCCTCCACGGTGTCGCCACCGGCCCAGAAGATCGATGCGAAGTTGCGCGTCGGCTTTCTGCTGGTGCCGCGCTTCACGCTGGTGGCCTTCGCCGGCTTCGTCGATGCCTTGCGCCTGGCCGCGGACGAGGGCGATCGGAGCCGCCAGCGCCTTTGCACCTGGGCCATTCTCGGCAACGAGGACACCGCGGTCACCTCGAGCTGCGGCGCCGGCGTCAGGCCCACCGCACCGATGGAGTCTCCGCAGGACTACGACTACCTGGTCGTCGTGGGGGGGCTGCTCCATGGCGGGCAGCAGGTCCCGCGCAGCGTCTATGCCTTCCTGCGCGAGGCCGCCGCCCGCGGCGTCAAGCTGGTCGGGTTGTGCACGGGGTCCTTCGTTCTGGCCCGGGCAGGGCTGCTCGACGGCCATCTCGCCTGCGTGAGCTGGTTCCACCGCGAGGAATTCGCGGCCGAGTTCCCCGAGTGCCGCGTGGTGTCGAACCAGATGTTCGTCGTCGACCGCGACCGGCTGACCTGCGCGGGCGGCACGAGCGTCGTGCACCTGGCCGCCTACCTGATCGAGAAGGCGATCGGACGTGCCAGTGCGGTGAAGGCGCTGCGCATCATGATCGAGGAGCAGCCGCTGCCGTCGCGCACGCTGCAACCCGAAGAAGTGCTGTCGGAGCGATCTACCGACACGGTGGTCCACAAGGCCATGCTGCTGCTCGAACAGCAGCTTCAGTCGAGCGCGTCGATCGAGCAGCTGTGCGAGCCGCTGGGCATCGGACGCCGCCAGCTCGAGCGGCGCTTCCGGAGCGACATCGGCCTGAGCCCGGCGGAATACCGACAGAAGCTGCGCGTGGAGCGCGCCCGCTGGCTGCTGCAGCACACCGACCTCGATGTGATGGAGGTCGGGCTCGAATGCGGCTTTCACGACGGCGGAAACTTCGCCCGGGCCATCCGCCGCGCGCTCGGCGCCAGCCCGCGGGAGGTCCGGGCGGCACGGAAGGTCGATCCGCCGCGCTAGTTCTCAGGCCAGGGCAATGCAGTCCTCCGCGCGCCAGCTCAGCTGCAGTCGCTGGCCGGGTTCGGCATGCGGCATGCCCCCGGCGGAGGGCGAACTCACGACCAGCCGCTCGCCCGCCGGTGTGACGACCTCGTGCTCGATCACCGGGTCCAGGTAGGTGGCCGTCTTCAGCGTGACCTCGACGGCATTGGCGTCGGGTACGCCGCTCGGCGTCAGCCGGGCGTTCTCCGGGCGGAAGCACAAAGCCGACGCGGCGGTCGTCACGCCGCCTGCATAGCGCAGCGTGCGCCCATCGCGCGACTCGAAGCGGCCCGGAGCGACGGTACGTCCCTCGATCAAATTGCACTTGCCGATGAAGGTCGCCACGAAACGCGACGCCGGGCGCTGGTAGAGGTCTTCGGCCGAACCGAGCTGCTCAAGCCGACCCTGGTTCATGACGCCGATGCGGTCCGCGATGGCCATCGCCTCTTCCTGATCGTGCGTGACGAACACCGAGGTGATGCCGGCCTGTTGCTGGAACTCGCGGATCTCGGTCCGCATCTGCTTGCGCAGCTTGGCATCGAGCGCCGAGAACGGCTCGTCGAGCAGCAGCACTTCGGGCTGTGCCGCCATGGCACGTGCCAGCGCCACACGCTGCTGCTGACCGCCAGAGAGCGCCTTCGGGTACCGGTCGGCATGCTTGTCCAGCTGCACCCAGCGCAGCATCTCGTCGACGCGCTTTGCAATGCGTGCCTTGTCCCAGCGGCGCAGGCGGGGCCCGAACTCTACGTTTTGCGCGACCGTGAGGTGTAGGAACAGCGCGTAACCCTGGAACACCATGCCGACATTGCGCTTGTGCACGGGCACGCGCGTGACGGTGGCTGCGGGAGTCGGCGTGAGCGTGTACGCGGGCTGCGCGCGCAACATCGGTCGGGTCGGCGTGGTCGTCAAGCCGCTGGCCGACGTGAGCGAGGTCATCTCCACCTTCGCCGTTTGGGTGGCCGACAACCCATCACCGGTGCTGCAGCGCTTCAAGGAGTTTCTGGTCACCAACGCCCGGCTCGGGCTGGTCGCGCAGCGACCACTCCGGCGCGGGCAGTGACTTCGCGACGCCTCATTCGTCCCTCAGTTCACCCCAGGCCGTCTCCCGACTGGCGAGCATGGCAACCAGCGCAACCACCGCAGCGGCCACGAGAAACCAGGCCGGGGCCAGCTTGTTGCCAGTGACGCTGATGAGCCAGGTGGCGATGAGCGGTGCGGTGCCGCCGAAGATCGCGTTGGCGGAGTTGAAGGTGAACGCAAACCCGCTGTAGCGGACCTTGGTAGGGAAGATCTCCGAGAGGAAGCAGGGGAGCGTGCCGTCATTCATCGTCAGCAGCGCTCCGAACAGAATCTGGATCGCGACGATCCCGACGAAGCCCATGGTGCCGAGGGCGCTGAACAGCGGCACCGTCAGCACGATGAACAGGACCGACGCCGCAATCAGCATGGTCTTTCGGCCGAAGCGATCCGACAGGCTGCCCATGAAGAAGATGAAGGCGATGTAGGCCCCCAGGGAGATGGTCGTGGCCAGGAACGATTCGGTTTCGCCGACGCCCATCTCTGTCGATAGGTACGTGGGCATGTAGCTCAGGATGATGTAGAAGGCCACAGCGTTCAGGCAGGTCACGCCGAACGCGATCATCATGGCCCGCTTGTGTGTCCCCAGCAGTTCCCGGATCGGGGCCTTCGCAACGTGGTGGGAGTCCTCCAACTGCTTGAACTTCGGGGTGTCTTCCAGGCGGACGCGGATGTAGCGCCCGATCAGGCCGAAGGGAGCGGCCAGCAGGAACGGCAGTCGCCAGCCCCAGGAGTGCAACTGCTCGGTCGTCAAGACGGCGTGCATGAGCGCCACCAGCAGCGAGCCGAACAGCAGGCCGGCCGCGGTGCTGGCGGGGACGATGCTCGTGTAGAAGCCACGCTTGCCTTCGGGCGCGTATTCCGCGAGAAACAAGGACGCGCCGGCGTACTCGCCCGACGCCGAGAAGCCCTGGACGATTCGTACCAGCAGGAGCAGCACCGGCGCCCACAGACCGACCTGCTCGTAGGTCGGCAGCAGGGCGATCACGAAGGTCGCGGCCGACATGATGAGGATCGACAGCGACAGCGCCGTTCGACGGCCGATCTTGTCGCCGAAGTGGCCCCACACGATTCCGCCGATGGGGCGGACGATGAACGAGATGGCAAAGACGCCGAACGTTGCCAGCAGTGCGTTGGTGGGGGACGTCTGTGGGAAGAACACGACGGCGATGACCGTCGCGAGATAGCCGTAGGAGGCGTAGTCGAACCACTCGACGAAGTTGCCGATGAAGCTGGCGCCGGCTGCCTTCTTCAGCAACCGGGGGTCTGTCTGCTCGGCCGATGCCGAATGGCGCCGCGTGGCGGATCGTCTGTCGCTCGCGCTTGCGCCCAGAGGCGTGCTGATGCTCATGCCGTTGTCTCCTCTATTTCGAAATGATGCGATCGGCAGGGCGGGCGGCTAACCGCAACCGCCGCGCCACATCGTCAAGCCTTGATGATGTTGTGCTCGGGTCCGTAGGGGAAGGCGGTGAGGTTGCGGTTGCCGTCCTTGGTGATCACGAGGATGTCGTGTTCGCGGTAGCCGCCTGCGCCGGGCATTCCCTCGGGCAGCATGATCATCGGCTCCATCGAGACGACCATGTCGGGCTCGAGCACGGTGTCGATGTCCTCGCGCAGCTCCAGCCCCGCCTCGCGGCCGTAGTAGTGGCTGAGCACGCCGAACGAATGGCCGTAGCCGAAGGTGCGGTACTGCAGCACGTCGTACTCGGCGAAGATCTTGTTCAGCTCGCGGGCGATGTCGCTGCACTTGGCGCCCGGCTTCAGGAGCTTCTTGCCCTCGTCGTGCACCTTGCAGTTGATCTCCCAGAGCTTCAGGTGCGCGTCGCTGGCATGGTCGAGGAACAGCGTGCGCTCGAGCGCGGTGTAGTAGCCCGAGATCATCGAGAAGCAGTTCAGGCTGAGGATGTCGCCCTTTTGCACCTTGCGGGTGGTCACGGGGTTGTGCGCGCCGTCTGTGTTGATGCCCGACTGGAACCAGGTCCAGGTGTCCATCAGCTCGGTGTGCGGATAGCGCCTGGCGATCTCGCGCACCATGGCCTGCGTCGACGCCAGTGCCACCTCGTGCTCGGGCACGCCCTCGCGCACGGCCGCCACCAGGGCCGCGCCGCCGATGTCGCACACCTGCGCGCCATTGGCGATGAAGTCGATCTCCTCGGCGCTCTTGACCATGCGCATCTTCATGCAGGCCGCGGCGATGTCGACGAACTCGACGTTGGGCAGCGCCTGCTTGAGCGCGTCCAGGCGATCGAGCGGCAGGTGGTCGAACTCGATGCCCACGCGGCCCTTGTTGGGGATGCACTCGGCGACCGCCTTGAAGTAGTTGCCGCGCTGCCAGTCGGTGTAGGTCAGCGCGTCGTCGGCCACGGCCTTGCGCCAGGGCTGGGCGCCGTCGATGTTGGCGGCGATCACCGTGGTCTTGGCATGGGTGACCGCCAGGCCGTAGAAGCGGCCGAAGGAGCAGAACAGGAAGTCGCTGTAGTAGTTGATGTTGTGGTACGAGGTGAACAGAACGGCGTCGACCTTCTGCGCCGCCATGTGGGCGCGCAGCTTGGCGATGCGGCCGGCGTACTCGGCGCGCGAGAACGAGTTCTGTACCTTCTCGCCGTTGCGCAGGCGGATCAGGGAGGGCATGTTGTCGATCATCTCGGGGGCTCCATCGGGCTGAACAGTGCCGCGATGATCGACAGAGCACCTCCGCGGCGCTGCTCTGGTTACGACAATCGGTGTCGGCTTTGCGACACGACAGATCGCGGGTTTTCCCGCGATGTCGGGGTCAAGCCGCGGACTGGCGCGCAGCGCGCTCCGCCGCCGGCGTCTTGCCGAACGCCTGCCGGTAGCGGGCGATGAAGTAGATCG
>Ga0209023_10007214_pt1 | contig 11473 bp, 13 predicted proteins | sample LakOneMetagenome_FD_187468 | JGI IMG/M metagenome (GOLD analysis project Ga0209023, IMG submission 187468) | Freshwater and sediment microbial communities from Lake Erie, Canada (SPAdes) (version 2) | ecosystem: Environmental > Aquatic > Freshwater > Lentic | place: Lake Erie, Canada...
CCCCGTCGTCCGTCTGTTTCTGGCAGCACCGAGAGCCGGTGCGATGCGAAGGAGACAACTGCGATGTTTGACATCCTGGAATGCGATGACGCCCTCCGTGGTCGCCTGGCCGTGCAGTTCGCCAGCAACGACGGGTTCATCACGCTGCCGCCGAGCTCGATGCCCGCCGGCTTCGCGCCGTCGATCGTGTCGTTCGTGTTCATGATGAACGGTGCCCACGTCGAGACCTACATGCCAGATGACGTCAGCTACGGCGGTGCGTCTTCCACGTGGCAGAGCATCGCTGGCAACGATGCCGTTCCCGGCGGCTACCGGCCCGTGCACGTCACGGCCGGCAGCTTCCACGATGCGTTCGCCGAGCTCGTCGAACTGCTCGCCCTCGCGACTTCACCTCCCCCCGCCGGGGTTGACGCCGCTGTCTCGTTCTCCTCGCCGATGCAGGTGCCCCGCCACGCTGGCGACCTTGTCGACCTCGATGCCGTCGCCGAGCGTCGGGCCCGCAAACGCGTCGTCAGCGCCGAGGGGCTCGCGGAGTTGTTGAAGCAGCACATCGTCGGCCAGGACCTTGCCGTGCAACAGGTCGCGCGGGCGGTGCGCCGCCAGCTCGCCAAGAGCCATCCTGAACGCCCGCTCACCATCTGCTTCCTGGGGCCGAGCGGCGTCGGCAAGACCGAGGTCACGTGGGTCCTGCCGGAGTGCCTGCGCGCGCTCGACGGTGAGCTTCCGCCGTTTGGTTTCTGCGTGCTGCCGATGAACGAGTATCGCTCCGAGGCTGACGTCACGAGGTTGCTCGGTGCGTCAGCTGGCCACGTCGGCTTCGGTGAGGTCAGCGCCCTCGTGAAGCAGCTCGCTGCCAACCCCCGTTCGATCATCGTCTTCGACGAGATCGACAAGGCCCACCCCGCGATCGGCATCGCCCTCATGAGCGCCATGAGCAGCGGCAAGCTCGGTTTGAACCAGGAGATCGGCGGCCGGCACGAGCTCGACTGCTCGAAGGCGATCTTCGTCTTCACGAGCAACCAGGCTGCGGAGAGCATCCTCGACGAGATCGAGACGGGCGGGGCCACCAAGATCCACGACGCGAACGAGGTTTGTCGCGGCCAGTTGCATGCGGCCGGCGTCAGCACCCCGATCATCGGCCGCATCAGCGAGTTCGTTGTGTTCAAGCCGCTCGATGCGGTGGCGCGCACCAAGATCGCGGTGCTCTCGGTGCAGCGCATCGCCGGTGAGTACGGCGTCGAGCTCGTCTCGATCGACCCCGACATCATCGCGGAGGTCCTGCAGCGCTCCGGCGGCGAGGACTTTGGTGTGCGTCCGCTCGTCGACGTCGCCACCGAGTTGCTCGGCGACACCCTCGTCGATGCCATTGCCCAGACCGACCCCGGGCCGTGCCGTCTCGTCGGCATGCCGCCGATCTGCAAGCCCGCCGACGCCGGGCCCCCGGTCAACGACCCGTGGAGCCAGTTCGATGCCGCGACGACGGGCCGCGGCAGCTCGGACCCAACCAGCGAGGAGGAATCAGAACCCCGTCCGTCACTAACACGTGAAGCGCCCATCAACCCCTAGGAGACCCAAATGCTTCGCTCCAAGAAGGCCCCAATCACCTCGTGTGCCGTGGACCCCGATGCACTCCTGGCCGCTCGCCAGGGCGTGCCCGCGGGTGAGTACCACGTGGACCCCGACGCACTCCTGGCTGCCCGCCAGGGCGTGCCGGAGGGTGAGTACCACTAGCCCACGAGCTGACCCGTGCCTGTGCGGGGTGTCGGCGACCTTCTCCCCTCGGTCGCTGCACCCCGCGCCGGAACGATCCGCCCCGCCCGCGACCCCCGAACCCAAGGACAGACCTGTGCACCTCCGCCCCAGCGACTGCATGCGCCTCTTCCAGCGCGTGTTCATGACGCCCAGCGAGAACGACACCATCAGCCCGACGAGCGACGACAACGTCGATCACGACCTTGAGATCGAAGACGTCGACATCACCGACTTCGGTTTCGACGTCGCCGATCGGCCCGCCCACTTCGGCAGGTCGCCGGTCGCCATGAAGATCACCAAGGCCGCGCTCACGACGTTGCTCGAGAGCGTTGGTTCCAAGCCCCCCGAGACCGGTGCTGCGCTCTTCGGTCCCGTCAACGGCATGGGCGTCGACGTGGTCGAGTTCGACGTTGAGGGCTCCTCACGCGCCGCTGGCTCGATCTACTCGCCCGACGTCGAATGGGGCAACGCCCGGCTCCAGCACTGGATGTACCAATCGGCCGAAGCCCGACGCCTGTTCACGGGTCACTGCCACTCGCACCCCATGGGTTTTGGGTGGCCGAGCGGCAAGGCGGGGCCGGCCATGGGCGACCTCGGCTACACCGAGGCCGTGTTCGCGATGAACGAAGTGATGGAGGTCTTCCTCATCCCGATCCTGACCGGCACCGACGGACACGGACCGCAGCTCATCTGGCCGTGGGTCACCACTCGTGACGACCCGCTGACGCCGCTGTGGGCCGACCTCGAGATCTGCGAAGTCGACGCATTCGATCAACGCCCCTTCAACCCCGAGTGGGAAGCCCAGGTCGCCCGGCGCCTCGTCGTGGTCTCGAACGAATCGCCCCGCGAACCCGAAACCGTCATCGACGAACCGCCACCGGCGCACCCGCTCGTGTCGCGGGAGGCGTACTTTGCCCGTACTGAGGGCCAACTCAGCGAGGCGTTCCATGCGAGGCGCATCGTCGCCGTCGGGTGCGGAGCAGGGTCGTTCCTGATCGAGAAGCTTGCCCGGCTCGGACCCGCCGAGCTGATCCTCGTCGATCCCGATGTCGTCGAGACGCCGAACCTCACCAGAACGAACTTCGAGGTCACCGACCTGGGAAGACCGAAGGTCGAGGCGCTCGCCGAGCGCATCAGCCACGTCGCCCCGCACACCGGGGCGACGTATCACCAGGCTCGGATCGAGCAACTCGACGCGGACGGGCTCCTCGACGGCGTCGACCTCGTGATCGCCGGTACCGATTCGGTCGAAGCGCAACGCCATTGCAACACCATCGCCATGGCGCGCAACATCCCTGCGCTGTTCATCGGGATCCACAAAGGGGCGCTCGGCGGCCGACTGATCTTCTCGGTACCGGGACAGACGGCGTGCTACCGGTGCGCGGCGCCGGATCGCTACGAGGACTTGACCGCGACCGACGGCGTGAACGGCGCACCGGTCCACGACCTACACGGCGAGGTCGGCCTGCTGCCCAACACGCTCTTCGTCGACGCGATCGCGCTGCAGCTCGCCGTCGCGATCCTCGAACGGGGCCAAGACACCCCGTTCGGTGGCTGGCTCAAATCGCTCGGACCCCGCTCCGAGATCATGGTCCGATGCGATCCGGCCTATGACCACGGTCGGAGGATGTTCGACGTCATGCTGGGCGACTTGCCCACCGAGCCCAAGCCCTACGCCGACGAGCTGAAGGCGCAGGCGTTCTTCGCCTCCGACACGTTGTGGCTGGAGACGAAGCTCAATCCCGCCTGTCAGGACTGCGGATGGGCCCAGAAACGAGCTCGCGAAGAGGGTGCAGCATGAGCGGATTGCTCGATCGGTTCCGCGACCTCGGCGGCGCCCGCATGCATACCGATGCACGCCCGGCGCACGGCGGACCGGACGAGGCGATGCGGAAGATGCTCGAGCTCAATCCGAACACGTTGTGCTTCAAGGAGAACAACAAGTCCGTCTTCCTCGAAGACCACACCGACCCGGACGGGCGCCTGTTTCGCCTCGAGTACATGTGCGACGAGAACGGCCGGGTGACCAAGGCCTACGTCCGCCACAACCCGTGGCCGCCGGCCGACGTGGCAATCGGCAACACCCACCTGATGGGCGACGAGATCTGCATCGGCCCGCGCTCACACGCACAGGACGGCTACGACCTCGCAGACACCGTGCTGCGCGCCCGCCACTGGTGCGGCTGCTACTCCTTGCTGCGCGAGCACGGCATCGAAGCGCTGCGCACGGTCGAGCCCCACTGGTAGCGGGCCGACACCACCGTCCGTCCGTCATCCGAGGAGATCGAGACCAGAACAACTGGAGCGACGCGATATGAGCAGCTTCTTCGACAGACTCCGCAATCGATCGAAAGGCGCCCCGATCATGGACCAGGCCATGCAAACGATGCTGGGCATCAACCCCAACGCGTACTGCGCCAAAGAGAACGGTCAGTCAGTCTTCCTCGAGGACCACCGGGACCCTGACGACCGCATGTTCCGCTTGGAGTACCAATGCACCGGCGATGGCCAGGGGACGCGCGTCTTCGTGCGCTACAACCCGTGGTCACCCGCCAACCCCGCAACGCCCGATGACCTGCCGATCCTGGACACCCACTTCTACCGGGGCGAGATCTGCATCGGCGACAAGTCCCATGGCCATGGCGGCTACGAGCTCGGCTACGCCGTGCTTCGCGCCCGCCATTGGTGTGTTTGCTACTCGCTGCTCCGCGAGCACGGCGTCCACGTGCTTCGCCAGGTCGAACCCGAATGGTGAACACCGAAACGGTCCGGACGGGTGCCCTGACCGTTGCCGCGACTCAAGCGGTCCGTCACCGCCCGGTTGCCCCGTGGCCGTCAACCTGGGCCACCCCCGTCGTCCTGCCCGGTACGAGCTCTCGAGCGCCCCTCGGGCGTAGCGGCCCCCGTCTCCAGCCGGTCCCAACCGGGGTCGCGTGATGTGCTGCCCTGACGATCCCGAGCGCCGCGCACGAGTACCACTACCTCGTAGCGAGCCGCGCTCCGCCGTAGATGGCGGCGCAGCAGGCGGTTAAGCCAAACGCCCAGATGAGGAGGTTGGCGATGACGATGAGCGTGGCCAGCACGAGGGGCGCGATCGCGAGGACGGCGACGAGGAACAACGCGAACGCGATTGTGTTGCCGACGCCCGAGGCCTCGGTGAACCCCTTTGTCGTCGCGGCCACGAGCAAGCAGAGGAGCATGCCGACCACCGCCAGCGCGACGAGCGCACGACTGCTGCCGCCGATCATGAAGCAGCTTCGCAGCACGTCGTAGCCGGCGAGGAAGAACATCGGCTTGGCGGGGGTCGAGACGACCGTGGGACCGACGCCAGCCGACACCAGGCCGACGAGTGCGAACAGACCGGTCGCGGCCCATGACCCGATCGTCACGCGCCGATCGACCGGGGCGCGGACCGTCGAGTGCCGCTCCGTGCTGTCGACGAACCTCTTCAGCGTCGTTTCGCGACTCGAGCTCCGACGCGACGGGACCATGTTCATGTCAGCGGACTCCTTCGGGATCTCCGTGGGAACGCTGGCGGCTACCAGTCCCACTTGGTGATCAGGCAGAACGCGGCGACTCCCGGGCTCCCGGGATCCGTGATGGCGCCGAACACGATCGGGTCGAGGGCGGCCGCCGAGCTCGCCAGGGCTGCGCCGCTGGCGGCGCCGACGGCCGCAGTCGCGAGGACCGCGCCGCCCACGACGACCCCGGCCACCGCGGTCGCAACGGCTGCTCCTTTCGCGACTCCCTGGACCGCCGAGCCGAGCCCCCGCGAGTACCGCAGCGTGCGCTTCGGAACCGGGATCGGTCCGAGCAGCGGCGGAAGCGCGGATGGGTGGATGGCGGCGAAGCCGTTCAGGCCCGCGAGCTTGGCTGCCGGCTGACCGAGGACGGCCTCGACTCGGCCGGTGGGCAACTCGTGGGCGATGACGATGTCCTGGACCTCGAGACCCGCGCGATCGAGGATCTGCATCTTCTTGCGCGCTTCCTTCGGGACCGGCATCGACCCGCGGAACCGCAACTCGTCGTCCGCCCGAAGCACCACCCAATCGGATCCGACGCCGGGTAGCACGATCGGGTTCGTGATGACGCTCCGGACTCCGATGCACTCGATCGGAGCACGGGCGACTTCGGCAAGCACGAGCGCGGCGGTCGTGCGGGCGTGCAGCGCTGGGTACTGCTCGAGTGCGGTCATCGGAATCGGCGCCGGCGAGCGCCGCGACCTACAGGCGGGCCCGGAGAGGGGGACGAGGGTCCTCGACATCGAGGCCTGTGGGCTCGAGGCGGCACGTCTCTTCTCCCGCTTCGGCCCCACGATCAGCGCCTTCGTGCGACTGGTGGCCTTGGAAGCGTCTGTGGCCTGTGGCCTCGGGCTCACGTCGTGCTGCGATCGAGCGTGGGCAGGCATCGACTGAGGGGCGGCAGTGGGCACGGCGGTCCTCCGGATTTTGGGTGGCTGTCCTGACACCACCTACAGACGGACGACCGCCGACCTTCACAGCTGGTCGACCGGTCGCTTCGCGCCTTCGTGCGGTTCGAGGCTCAGGTCCCGTCCGTCTGTCTTCTCCGACAAGACCCGACGAGGCTCACGGAGGCGCCCCGAATGAAGAAGCCGCTGCCCTCAGCAACCCGAAAGCGAGCGGGCGGCACGGTCCTCCTGCTCCTGGTTCTGTTTGCGAGCGCCGTGTCGCCGGCGTCGTCCCCCTCGCGCGACCAAGACCCGAGGCACGACCCGGGGGCGCATGGTCTCTCGGGCTTCGCGAGTCCCTTCGGCGTGGCCGGGTTCCTGGCGTTCGGTCGACGAGATGGAGAGCCGGCTCGCGGCCCCGACCAGTTCGACGACCACGGCGCCGTCTTCGGAGGTCCCGTCCGGTCGACCGCCAAGGTCGAGCCGGAGGAGATCGCTCCTGGCCTGGACCTCGAGGCGAAGAACGAAGCCATGCTGAAGCTGATGGCTGACTGCGGTCCGCTGCCCCCCAAGCCTCACACGATTGCGAACGCCGCTTCCGTCGGCCCCCTCGTCGGTGTGATCGGCGACTCGATCACACGCCAGATGGACGAGGCGCGCTTGCGGGACGTGTCGACGCGATGGGTCGCGTACTCCAAGTGCGGCGAGACGACCGACGGGGCATACCTCTCGGGTGCGGTGTACCGAATCGGCGTCGCCGCTCCGGGGCGCGTCGTGTTGGCGCTGGGCGCGAACGACTTCGTGCAGACGGATCAGCAACCCGATCCGCGCGGCGTCGACGGTCGACTTGCCTACCTCGAGTCGGTGCTCACGCTGCTGGACCCGGTCCCTTGCACGCTCGCCCTCACGGTCCCCGAAACCGGACGGGGGCACGAAGCTGACGATCCTGTGAAGGCGTTGACCTACGCCGTGCTCGCCCACAAGGTCAATGAGTTCTTCAATCACGTTGACCGCGCGCGGCATCCGCACTTCCACGTCGCCGACTGGGCGGCGTTCGTGAAGGCCCACCCGAACCTGCTCTATGACGGGGTGCACCTGACCCCGGCTGGCGTGCAGGAGCGACTTCGCTTTGAACGCAAGGCGCTCAGGACGTACTGCGGACCATCTGCATCAGCGGACTCGAAGTAGCCACGCTCACTCGTCCGTCCATCCGAAGTACCCCACGTCGCGGCATTGCAGAAGAAGGAGACCAGCCATGATCGGACCACAGGACCGGGCCGGCCAGGCCTACGAACCACGGGGCGGCCCGTTTGGCGCGCCGCTCGGCTCGTTTGCGCCTCCCGCCGCGAACATGCCGTTCCCGCACGCGAGCCCGTACCCCAATGGGCGCACCATCTCGCCGGTCACGCGGAAGTTGCGCCTTGCGGCCGTCGCAGCAGCCGTCGTTGCCATCGCGTACGTGGGCTACCGCGTTGGCCTTCAGGAACAGACCTCGGACGTGCCCTCGTCGGGAACCACCGCCGCCAGCCCGCTGACCGGCGCGAATCCGGCTCCGTCCCTCGCCCCAAGTTCCAACCCGCAAGCGGCGGCGCCCGCTCCCACCCGGCCTGCCCCTTCGAGCCAGCCGCCGCGGTATGCCTCACGCGGGATGGCGATCGGCAGCCGCTGCCCGCTCGAGGCCACGTTCAGCGGTGCCACGATGACCCTCGTTCATCAGTTCTCGACCGAAAGGTTCGAGATGTTGTTGTGCGAGACCTCGCCGGGATCGGTGTACCTCTACGCCGAGAACCACGACCCGGGCAACGTTCCCCACAGCTACATCGCCCAAGCGCATGCCATCTCCACTGGCTACTCCGCAACCCAGCCCAACGGCTACGTCACGTTCGTCGACGGCTCCACGTTGCGGGCGAGCGCCCCCGACGGCACGATCGTCAACGAGGAGAAGGTCCTCGAGGCTCACTGACCCGAGCGAATTTGGTTTCCCCATTCGAGGCTCGACGCGGTGTGTCGGATCTACGCGCCGGCGCCCGTCAACGATGGACCCCCAGCCAGGTCTGTGCCGGCTGATTCTGTCTGTGTCAGGCGACCGGATATGCGAAGGCCGAGTTCCGCGTGTTGCCCGAGATCTGCAGTCGGATTGTCTGCACCGTCTCCCCGACGCTGAGGACCCTCATCGATGACGAGGCCGGTGCCGACCCAGCGCTCGACCCGTGACCCAACCGCGCATGCCTCTGGGGTGCGCTCCTGCGGCCCGCCGACAACAGCCCCAGCCGCTGCAACCACTCACGGAGTAGTTGATCTCCGCGTCCGCGTCCGCGTACCTCGGCGTCGACGAAGCGGTCGAACTGCTCGACGCGACCCATGAACTGCGCGTGCACGACATCAATCTCGCTTCGGCCGGGCGTCGCAACATCGTGAAGCCCACGATCCGGGTCGAACAAGTCGATGGGCAACACGCACTCCTCCGGCCGGTTCGGCATGGCGAACCGACTCGGAACTCCGTATCTCGACGTCTTCGACGGACAAGCTCGCGAGTTCGAGCAGACCGCGCGAAGTGACCAACGATGCTGTAAGGCGAGGCCTGTCTGCACGCCCGCGGTCCGAGTTCGAGAACTGACGTCTCCGGCGATGGCCATCGGCCGCCCTGATCGAGGTCTGATCCAGCGAGCAGAGGATGCTTCTCCCCCGCAGGGTGCACGGGTGGGACCCAAAGGAGGGTTCAACATGCTCGATCAGATCATCCGCCGGCGCGAAATGGCCGCCGAGCTCGCGCACCACTTCTGGACACAGTGGGACATGGCCACGCTCGTCGATGTCGATGTCGATGTCGATGCGATCACGGCGATCACCAAGTTCGGGCTCGACGTCGAAGTGGACCGGTCGGAGAACGTGGCGACCATCGCCGTCGACTCTCGGGCTCGATCGGTCCCCAAATGCGGCTTCGCTGACGTGTTCGCGCAGTTCCAGTTCCGGGACGTCCCGTTCTCGTCGTTGACGGACATCACCTCGGCGGCGCGGAGCTCCATCTGCTCGACGACGGCACGGGCGACCGGTTGCGGCTCGACAGATGGTGCCGGTCAAGGCCGCGACCGTGGTTCGCCACGCTGAAAGGCGGACACACCCCCTACGTCCTGGTTGCGACGGCGGCGTTGGTGCAGGACCCCCTGCCACCGCAGTGCGTGCGGCGCACTGGTCAAGCGGGACGACGTGGTCGAGGCCGTGACCGCGGTGGTCTCCGGCGCCGACGCCGGAGATGTGGATCCCGAGCAACTGGTTCGTGCAGACCATCAACCAGTTGCCGTGGGTCTCGAGGTCGCTCTGACGTTGCCCTCATCACCATTTGGTCCACCGAATGTGTGCTGTGAAGTCCACGGTTACCAGGAATACGGGGGGGGGTACACCCATGCAGCAGCTCAGCAATGTGAATATGCGCCACCGCCTGCTCGGCGGCGGCGGCCCGGTCGGTGTCCACTGGTGCGCCCGAGGTCGTGGCCGACAGACACAAGGGTGACGATCTCCATCGCCGGCGACGAGGCCGAGACCTACCTGTTCGCCGACCCGGGGCTGTGCAAGTTTGAAGTCCAGGCGCTCTCACCCGGGAGTCCGATCGGCGATGCGATCCTCGGCGCAGCGATGGGCGAGACCGTGGTGGCTCGCCTCGCGGAGGGCGAGACCCCGGTCGAGATCCTGGGCATCACCACTGATGTCGACCTCGAGGCCGGTCTCAGGACCGACGAGGACCGTGCCAAGTTGGCCCGGCTCTCGTGAGCTCGATCGTTGCTGCGAGCGGCAGCGGCCGTCCGCTCTCCGAGCCCGCCTTCCCCGTGGTGGGCGCCGGCCGAGGTACGTGCATCCCGACGCAACCGGCTCGGGCCGGGTGATTGTCTCGAGGCGACTTCGTGGATGTCAGGTGGTGACCGGATCGCGCGAGCCGAGGTAGTACCACTTGTCGACGGTCATCCCGTACATGATCCAGTACCAGAACATCTCTAACCACAGCCAGCTGACCTCACCGCCGGCGTCGATGCGTTGCCGTGCCTGCGGGTACACGTCGTTGTGGCGAGGATTTCCGTTCTTCTCTGCGTGGTGCCGGCCAACTTTCCACGCTCTACGAGTTGCACCGTGATCGGTTTCCTCGAGGACGATTCTCCAGAGGGCACCAGCAAGCCTCGAGCCTTTGAAGCCAGCCAGAGAGCCGCGTAACTCGTGCGGGTTTGGGTCGAAGAAGGAGTCGGGTGCCTTCCGTCGCAGATGCGGCTCGAGGGAGTTGTATTCCCGAAGGGCGTCCGGATGGATCGCGATCCGACCAACTTGGGCACGGTGCGAACGCTCGGCGAAATCGATCGCCGCCTCACGAAGGACTTCAACCACGATCGGAATGTTGACTGACCAATTCACATCGAGGACGTAGTGCACGCGCCCAGCATCTCGTACTGCTTCCAAAAGCGGCGAAATGGATTCTTCGCTCTCGTTCGCGATGATGAGCACGGCGTGCGCGTTCTCGATGTGGTTGGCGAACATGTTGTGATCTGGCACGACTACGACGCGTGCGTCTTCGGTGGCGAATCCGTCAACGTCAAACGTGACCGATGTCAGTTCCCCACAGATGACCACAAGTGGGTCGTCAACCGCCGGAGTCGGAGCCGACTCATCGTCATCTGGTCGGGCCCGGTCGGCCGGGGCTAGAGAACGGCGGACACGAGCGTCTTCGCGCTCGATGGCGATGATGCGTGCTCGCCACTTCGCGTCGCCTCCCGCTGCGCGTCGCATGTGCTCGAACACGTGGCGGACGATCCTGCGTTCGACGGCCAAGGACGGGAGGGTCAGCAACCTCTCGGCCGTTTCGACGCTCGTGGGTTCGTCGAGCAGGTCGCTGTCGCGCAATGCCGTTCCCACCACGAAGAACGCGTCCGGAAAGCGGTCCGCGCCGAGCAAGAGCACGTCCATCGCTTCGCTCGGGGTATCATGTGGAACGGATCAACCACGATCGTGGTCTCGGCGAGGGCGCTGGGCTCGCCCGTGGCGGGGTCGAGGTTGACCAACGCCGAGCGGTAGCCCTCGTGCGGATCCACGGACACGACCTCGATCAGCGCCAACCACGCCGGGGGCATGGACGCCATCCAGGCCCGCAGATGCTTCGCGTCGTGACCTTCGAACACGTCGAGGATCTGCCCGCTGTCGACGTCCACGACCGCGGTGATCAACCGCCGGCGCCACCGCCGAGACGCGGGCTGCATCACCGTGTCATCGAAGCCGACCATCGCCGTCGGGCCGACCCGGGCCGGGTCATCGACCCGGCTACGGGCCAGGCGG
>Ga0209023_10007215_pt1 | contig 11472 bp, 16 predicted proteins | sample LakOneMetagenome_FD_187468 | JGI IMG/M metagenome (GOLD analysis project Ga0209023, IMG submission 187468) | Freshwater and sediment microbial communities from Lake Erie, Canada (SPAdes) (version 2) | ecosystem: Environmental > Aquatic > Freshwater > Lentic | place: Lake Erie, Canada...
GTGGACGTGAAAGAGCGGCGCGTGACGCTTTCCAATTAGCGCCGTTGGAGCTTGCCTTATTGGAGGATGAAGTCACCAGGTCGATTGCCGCCATAACGGCAGATGAATGTCTTGCCCGTCGTCTCGCTCGATAGCATCACCGATCCTCGACGAGGCTGAAGCACTGAACGCAGAGCATCCTTAAGCTCTGACCAACTCATTGAGTCCGGCTTTTCAATCAACAGCGATGTCTTGTGGGCGAGAACGGTCACGCTGAGCCCTTGCCGTGCAAGCTTTTTGGCCGCGATCCTTATGTTGTCGCTGGTGACGCGATTAAACTCTGCAAAGTAGCGGCGCATTTTCCTAGCCCTTAAATCTATTGCTCCTCGTCGTCGTCTTCCGGCGCGAAGGAAATCGTCAGTGATGCCAGTCCCTTGTTCCTGCTAAATGCGATCAGAACGCCCTCCTGACTGAGGGCTTTCCTGATCGCGCGAAGTGTTGCTGCTCGGGAATCTCGCCCGCGCTCAACGTTCGAAATTGTGCCGTTCGATACTCCTGCCGCCTTCGCGATCGACGCTTGATCGAGGCCAGCAAGCATCCGTGCTGCCGCGTATGTGCGACCCAAAGCTTCCGAGTTCGACAGGCTCAATGGCATATCGAAACAAACTGACATGCTCAACTAAAATGAGTCAATACAAAATTAAATGAGATTAAGAAAGCGCTAGCTCAAATCTATCCCACACCTCGCGCCCCATGAGATACTGCCTCCATCTCCTAAAGGGAGGCGGCGGTGCACCAAGCTGCTCAGCTTAGGAGATGCGGTTTGAACGTGATGCGAGGGAGGTCCGCGAGGATCGAAATCGCTGCTCCGCAAGCAAAGGAAAGCGGAGGCCCAGTGCGAAGTTTGGTGCTTCGTCTGCACGTCGGCCGGGAACGTGAAGCCAGGCGCTAAGCGCCGTCCGGAATCCCAGCGTCGTGGGTGATCGGTTCGTGAAGAGCGACAGCGGGAGAAGGTCCGCGCCGATCGAACGTCCAAACCCATCTGTCTGAAAACGCATGGCCCGCCGGAGACGCCTCGAACGCCTCAAGCTTCCGCGGCTGCAGAACAAATCGCGCAGGGCGCGCTTCGGCACACCCAACGAATTTTTCTTTGAAGCTTCATCCGAAGCGCGCCTTGCTCTCCCTTTTAGTCACCGCGCTCGCGCGGCGCGAACGCGCGCCTAGGCGTCATCATGCGCGCCCGTCAATCTCGGTCGCCCGAAATCAATGAACAGCGTGCGCTTCGACCGTCTGGCCATCGACCTGCGTTACGCGCGGCCCGCGGCGGCGCATGACCAGCTTCATCGTCGGGCGCAGGATATCGAGCGCAAACGTCGTGATGACAGCAGCAACAAGCGTGATGAGGGCGAGTTCGAGCATGAGCAGCATCCGGGTTGGAAAAGGGTCGCTGCTCTAACCACTCAAATACAGGTGAGTTCCGTGACTTTGGTCACAGCACCTCAGCAGGCGGTGCCGCCGTCCACAGGGATTGTCTGGGTCGCGCCGCCGAAGGTCACCGCCAGCGTGCCCGATTGTTCGACGCTGTCGGATTCTTCGTGCGCAGCGCCGGTCGTGGTGGTTTCCACGACTTGGACCGTGTGCGCGGTGTCCGCGAAGGTGCGCACGGTCGGGCCAGTTTCGCCGCCGCTCTTGCTGGTCAGCGCAACATTGAGCACCGTGCCGTTGATCTTGATGAAGCCGATGGCGCCGTTCTCCACGCCGTCCTCCGCAAAGAGTAGCCCGGCATTCGTCGCCGCACCGACGCGGCTCAGCATCGTTGTGCAGCCTTGGATGCTCCACTCATTGTCGCCCAGCGCGTCTACCGAAAACGACGCTGCCTGCGCCGGCGCCGCGGCGCTCGACGATGAAGGCGCGGACGCAGGTTGGCACGCCGAAAGCGCGGTCACGCCAAGCGCGAGAAATGCAAACGCCAGTCTCATCTTATTTCCCCAACTCTCGGAGCGTCTCTAACACGCAAACAAGCGGTGGGAAATTCGCCGCGCCCGCCACGCCGCGATTCGAATCAGTTTATCCCAGGCGACGGCAAACAAAGGGGAGCTGACATGCGCACTCTGCAGGGCATGGGCGACGCCTCCGGTCCGTCCGATCGCCGGTTGAAGCGCGACGTCGCTTGGCTCGGCGTGCTGCCGAACGGCATCAACATTTACAGCTTCCGCTACACGTGGTCGGACACCGCCTATGTCGGCGCGATGGCGCAAGAGCTGCTGGCCGAACCGCGCTTCAGCCACGCTGTCGTGCGTCAGCCGAACGGCTTCTACGCCGTGAACTATGCCAAGCTTGGCTTGCGCATGACCACACTCGACGTGTGGCAGGCGGACGGCATGCAATCCGTTCAATGGACTCCGGCGACGGAAGCAAGCCGCGTCGCTTAAGCCGCGAAGAGTCCGGTTTCGCTTGACGCCGTCGCACTGAACGGTGCGAAACATCCCCATGACTCTGGATCCAACACGGACGCTGGTGCTGCTCGCTGTGGCAATGCTCGTCGCTATCGTAACGCGGCGTCTGGCGCTGCCTTACACTGTTGGCCTTGTTCTCGTTGGCATCGTGCTTGCGGTCGCGCACATCGATGTCGGTGGCGCGCTGACGCACGATTTCATTTTCTACGTCATTCTCCCGCCGCTGCTCTTCGAGGCGGCGCTGTCGTTGCGGTGGCGCGATCTGTGGGCCGACGCCGGACTGCTGTTTGTGTTGGCGACGCTGGGGACGGTGCTTGGCGCGGCGGTTGTCGCGTGGGGCATGGTCACGCTTGCGCAGTGGCCGCTGCCTGCGGCCTTGGTGTTCGGCGCTCTGATCGCGGCCACCGATCCCGTCGCCGTGATCGCCATGTTCAAGGACAACGGCGTGCACGGGCGCTTGCGCTCGCTGATGGAAAGCGAAAGCCTGTTCAACGACGCGGCGGCGGCGATCTTGTTTTCCGTCGCTCTGACGTTTGCGATGGGCGAGGGTGTACCCGCGCCGACGGATCTCGCCATCCATCTTGGCTACGTCGTCGGCGGCGGCGCCGTGATCGGCGCTGCTGTCGGCGGCGCGGTGCTGTTGATCGCAGGGCGCACCACCGAACACGTCATCGAGGTCGCGCTGACGGTGCTGGCTGCTTATGGCGCGTTTGTGATTGCCGAGAACCTGCACGCCTCCGGCATCTTGGCAACGGTGGTGGCGGGACTTGTCGTGGGCAATTTTGGTTTGGCAGCGGAGGGTTCGACGCTAAGCGAGCGGGGGCGCGGCTTCGCGATTGAGTTTTGGGATTTCGCCGCCTTCCTCGCCAACACCGCCATCTTCCCGCTGATCGGCGTCAGCATCGGCGCTGCCGCCTTTCTGCCGGACGCGTTGCCCGGTTTGATCGCCGCAGTGGTGCTGGCGTTGCTCGGACGCGCGGTCACCGTCTATCCGCTGAGCTTCGCCTTTTCGCGCACCAAGCAAGCGGCCCCCTCAGCGTTCCAGCATGTGCTGTGGTGGGGCGGTTTGCGCGGTGCACTGGCGCTTGCGCTGGCGCTCGCTCTTCCCGAGGGCATGATCTACCGGCGCGAAATTCTTATCGCGACGTTTGCCGTCGTCGCGTTTTCCATCATCGTGCAGGGCCTCACCATGCCGGCGCTGCTGCGCCGACTCGGCTTGGTTACAAAGCCCAGCTGAAGCTTATTGCGACATGCCGCGATGGCGACGGCGGACGCGGTTCGTCTCCTCCGGCAGCGCCGTGAACGTCGGCATCGTCGCGAACGCTTGAAACGTCAGTGTCGTCGTGTAGCTGCGGATCGCGGATGGTGAGCCTGCCGGTGCGTTGCCGCGATAGCGAACGGCGATGAGATAATTGCCCGGCTGGTCCAGCGTCACCGTCGCCACGCCGGTGGCGTCGGTGACGAAATAGCGTGTGGTGTCGGTGTCCGCTTGGCCGTTGGCGTAGAGCACCACCGGCGTATTCGGAAACGGCGCGCCGTTGAGCAGGACCTGCACCTGGAAACCTTGGCCGACGACGACTTGGTCAGGGTGCGTGACAGGTTTGATCGCCAATGCGCTCGCCTGGGCATCCACGGCCGTGCGGTTGGGCAAGCCGCGCGTCACATAGGTGTCGGCGAGCGTCACGGTTTGCAGAGTGGTGGTCTGCGCGTCGGCTGGCGGCGTTTCACCCGCTGCGAGCGGCCGCCAGGAGCCATCGACGCCAACCAAGGTCGCGACACCGCCCAGTTGCTCGCCGCTCGTAATCCTGTAGGTGCCCGAATCCGTCAGCGAGGACGATGTACGCATGGTATTGGCGGTGATCTCAGCGTGATCGAAGATGCCTTCCGCCCCGTCTGGTTGGATGATCTTAAAGCCCTGACCCAGAGCAACTTCGGGCGTAAAGAACGTCGTCGCGAACGAGGACTCGAAATTCACGCGATCAGTCTGTGCAACGAAGGCGCTGGGCATCAGATAGGCGGTGTGGGCCGAGGCGATGCCGCCGGCGGCGCAGAGGAGGGCCGCGAGGGCGAGAAGCTTTTTCATGTGGCGAGCCAAACACGAGACGCGCGCTGGTTTCAAGAGCGGGAACCGCCGCAGTGTGTGTCACAATCGCGGGAACAGGGTCCCAGGACCGTGGTTTGTCCGGGCCAAGTAAGCGGAGCGATCCAATGAACAATGCCAGCAAGCCTGCCGACAAGGACGATATCGAGCGCGTCTGGCGGCTGATCGAAAAGATCGACATCTGCATGTTCGCGACGCTCGACGGCGGCAAGATCCGCGCCCGGCCAATGAGCTCAATCCCGCGGCACGCCGAGAACACCGTATACTTTTTGACCGACACTCAGGGTCACAAGGACTCTGAAATAGCAGCCGATGACGCGGTCAGTCTGCTTTACGCCGAACCGAACCACGGCAAATTCCTGGCGGTGACGGGCCGCGCGCGTGTGCTCGACGATCGCACACTCATTGCCGACCTTTGGAATAAGGATGCAGAGGCCTTCTGGAACGGCGCCGACGATCCGCGTGTGCGCGCCATCGAAGTGACGCTCACTGACGCGGAGTTCTGGGAAGGTCCGCACGGTGTTGTCGCCACCGTGCAGATGGCCATCGCCGCCGCCACATCGCTGCCGCCCGTGCTCGGCGAACAGCGCAAAGTGGATTTGCAGTAGGCTACGCCTTCAGCGGCATAACCACCGAGCCCGTCTCCAAAAGAGATTTGAGGTTCGACAGAATCTTGGGCCAGCCGGTCGACACGCCCTCGTTGATCAACAGCGAATTGGCTTTGTCCATTTCGTGGATGATGCTGAGGCGAACGACATCGTCTTGCTGTTCAAGTTCTATGGTGCAGCGCGAATACCCCTCCGCCTTGAACTCCGGCTTCCACTCGTTGCGCCATTTGATCACGAGCCGGCGCGGTGCGTCGGCCTCTATGATTTCGCCTGAATCGACGATGCGTCCGTCCGGATATTTCATGGTCCATGCGGCGCCGGTTTTCCAATCGCACTCCATGGTCACCCCAAACCAGTATTGCTTGGTGAATTCCGGCAGCGTCAGCGCCGCCCAAAGTTTTTCCGGCGTCGTGCGGATGTACGTGACGTAGACAAAACGCGTTTGTGCATCGCTCATGGCGTTCACTCCGGGGGATTCATTTTGATGACCAGGGGTTGTCCGGTTTCGAGCAAGCTCTTCAGCGACGAGAGGATCGCCGCCCAACCTTGCTTGCCGGCATCGACGAATTTGCGCGGCACGGGGCCGGGATTGTGTTGCGTCAGCGTGAGTTTCACCGCGTCGCCGATTGTCTCGATCTCGTAAGTGACGACCGCCGGTTCGAGGGCGCGTGTTTCCTCGAGCCAATCAACGCGCCAACTCACCTTGAGTATTCGCGGCGGATCGCTCTCCAGCACTTCGCCTTCAACGTCGGTGCGGCCGTCTTCCATAACCAGCCGCCAGCGCGAGCCTTGTTTCCAATCGCTTTCAATGGTGCGGCCGAAGAAAAACAACTTGGTGAATTCGCTTTTGGTCAGGGCGTCCCAGACCTTCTGCGGCGTCGCGCGAATGAAGGTGATGTAGACCAGGTCAGGCGGAATGATGCGCTCGTCGCCGTCATTCATTGTCGTCCTCCAACGCCTTTTTTAGAGCGCTGAGCGCCGTCAGACGCGCGCGCTCATATTTGGAGATCCAGCGTTCGCTGATCTCGTGGATCGGCACGGGATTGAGGTAGTGAAGCTTCTCGCGCCCGCGCCAGACGACCGCCACGAGATTGGCGGCCTCCAGTACGGCGAGATGTTTCGTCACCGCCTGACGCGTCATCGCCATGCCGTCGCACAACGCGCCGAGCGTTTGTCCGTTGCGCTTGTGAAGAGCGTCCAACAAAGCGCGGCGGCTGGGATCGGCGAGCGCGCGAAAGACGTCGTTGACTGCCTCGTCCATTGCCGAGGTCAATATGCAACTAAATGGTTGCTTAAGTCAAGCGCGCATTATTGCTCCACTTGCCCGTCGGCGAGGGCGTGCGCAGCGGCGATGCCGTCATGCAGATGGTCCGTCTGCGATTGCGCCCAAGCGTGCAGCGGAGAATCTCCCGACGACGCCACGAAGCTGTCGTACTGACCGGACGCACTCACATAAGCGATCGACTGTTGCGAGGAGTAGGTGGTGTCGAAGCTGTGCGGATCCTGGTGCTCAAGCATCGTGAGATAGGACTGATAATTTTCATCGAGCGCATCGTCTGGCGCCGGCAGCCCGCTCTCGCGCGCCGCGTTTGTCAGTTGTTGCAGTATCGCGCGGTGTTCCGTGATCGCGCCTGCCGCATAGGTTTTGACCGCGTCGCTCTGGCCCCGCGCTTGCGCCAGTTCGGCGGCGTGGATGGCATAGTTCTCGAACATCGCCGCGTTGTTGAGGAACACCGCCTCCGGCGAGTTTGCGCTGGCCGCATGCGCGCTATCGTGGCTCGGCGCGGACTGTCCACACGCCGTCAGCGCGAAGATCAACGCCATCGCAATCGCCGTCCCAAACCGCATCGATTTCTCCCTTCCGAGGCGCGCGCAGTGTACCCGGCTCGCCTTGGCGGACCAGCGCCGCCCACGCGCGCGCCGGACTTATGCGCGAATGCATGGGTCAGGCCGCCTCGGCGCTCTATAAAGGACAGGAGGGATACAAGGGACAAGCGCTTGGACGCAGGCAAACCCGACAGGGCGCGATGAAGCGCCGGCGCGTTGCCATCATAGGCGGCGGATTCAGCGGAGCCGTGGTCGCGGCCAATCTGCTGTCGCGCCCGCGCGCGCCCGACGTGGTGTTGATCGGGCAGGAGCGGCGCTTCGGCCCGGGCCTCGCGTACGGCGCCAAGGACCCCGCGCACCTGCTGAACGTGCGCGCCTCGAACATGAGCGCACTCGCGGACCAATCGGATCATTTCGTCCGCTGGCTCCATCGCAAAGGTCACCGCGATTCAACCCGTTTCATGCCGCGCAAGCTCTACGGCGAGTATGTCGAGCAAACGCTGAAGCGCGCGCCGGGCGGCCGTCTCAAACGCATCGTTGGAACGGCTGTCGCCTGCCGTCGAAGCGGCAATCGTTGGATCATTTCTCTCGCGCCGGGCGCCGACATTGAAGCGGACGCGGTCGTGCTGGCGCTTGGCAACACTGCGCCGTCGCCGCCATCTATGTTCGAGGCGGCCGGAGTGCCGTTGCTCAATCCGTGGGACACGAAGGCGCTCGGGCACTTGCCGGCGGGCGACGTTCTGTTACTGGGCGCCGGTCTCACTATGATCGACGTGGCGCTGTCGCTTTCGAAGCGTCGCAAGAAGGCGACCATTTATGCACTGTCGCGCCGTGGGCAGACGCCGCGCGGTCATCTGCAATCGCCGGCGCCGGCGCCGCCTGCAGCGTTCAATCTGCCCGTTGAGTTGAGTGACGCCGTCCACGCCATTCGCCGCGAAGCGCGCGCCATCGCCGAACGCGGTGAGCCTTGGCAGTACGCGATCGATCGGTTGCGTGCGCGCACGCCAGAGTTCTGGGCGCGGCTCACGCCCATTCAGCAGCAGCGTTTCTTGCGGCACCTCCGCGTGTGGTGGGACGTGCACCGCCACCGCGCGGCGCCGGAGATCACAGCGCAAGTGGCGTCGCTGCGTGAACAGGGGCGTTTGCACGTTCTCGCTGGCGAGATTATTTCCGCGAAGCCGAACGCCAAGCACATCGACGTAACCTATCGCCCGCGTGGCCGCACCGAAACGCGGGGCCTCGAGGTCGCCGGCATCGTCAACTGCACGGGCGCTTCGCTCGACCTGCGCGGTTCGTCCGACCCGCTTGTGCGCCAGCTGCTCGACGACGCTTTGGTGCGCTCGCCGGCGAGCGGCCTTGGCGTCGATGTCGATATGGCGGGCAGTGTCATCGGCGCCGACGGCCAGCCCGTCGAAGGCTTGTTCGCTGTTGGACCGATCACGCAGGGCGTGTTTTGGGAATCCACTGCGGTGCCCGAGATCCGCGTGCGCGCAGCGGCCTTGGCGGAACGCGTCGCTCAAGGCGGCTGAGCTGTGCGGCGCTGCCGCGATCGTGTATCGGCAATCCATGATGAGCAATGAACCCAGCGCGGGCCGCTTCGACGGGCGCGAGCATCTCTTGCCGGTGCGCATCTACTACGAGGACACGGATTTCTCCGGCATCGTCTATCACGCCAACTATTTGCGCTTCTTCGAGCGTGGCCGTAGCGACTTCCTCCGCGTCGCCGGCATTCACCACAGCGAGATGCTCGCCAGCGCAGAGCCAGCAGCGTTCGCGGTCAACAAGATGAACCTGGAGTTTCTCAAACCGGCGCGGATCGACGACGCGCTCGTGGTCCACACCGTGTTCGAAACAATGCGTGGCCCCCGGATCTTCATCGCTCAGCGGCTGACGCGCGGCGTGGACGTTTTGGTAAAGGCCTCGGTCGAAGTTTGTTGCATAAGTCTCACGGGCCGGCCCAAGAAGCCGCCAGCCATGCTTTTGGAACGGCTTAAACCATTTCTAGAGCCCTAGGCGTCCAGCTTTTGACAAACTCATCCGGCTCTAAGCGGGTGGGGCGCGGCTGAAAATTGGGCAGCCGTGGTAGCGGGAGCGAATATGGAATCCAGCGCGCACGATCTCACAATCTGGGGCCTGTTTCTGGGCGCCGATCCGGTCGTCAAAGGTGTGATGCTGATTTTGGGCGTCGCGTCCGTGTGGTGCTGGGCGGTTGCGGTCGATAAGTGGCTGCAGTTCGGCGACCTCGAAAGTCACGCCAACAAGTTCGAGCGCGACTTCTGGTCGGGCCGCACCGCCGACGACATGGACGAACGCGGCAGCGATCGTCCGCGTGATGCGCTGGCGCGTGTGTACGCGGCGGCCGCGCGCGAGTGGCGCGAAGCCCGGCGCACAGGTCTCACCGGCGATGCAGCACAGCTGATGTTGGCGCGCGTCGATCGGCTGATGCAGGCGCAGGTCTCGCGCGAGCTCGGTCGCGCGTCACGCAATCTCGGTGTTCTCGCCACGGTCGGCGCCTCGGCGCCGTTCGTCGGCCTCTTCGGCACTGTGTGGGGCATCATGAACGCCTTCGTGTCGATCAATCAGCAACAGCAAACCAATCTCGCTGTCGTCGCGCCGGGCATCGCCGAAGCGCTGTTCGCGACGGCGCTTGGTCTCGTGGCCGCTATTCCGGCGGTGGTTTTCTACAACAAGTTTTCGGGCGACCTCGATCGCTTCGGCGACCGCCTCGATACGTTCAGCGATGAAGTCGCCGCGCGGCTTTCGCGCCGTTTGAGTGAGCGCAGCTGATGGCTGGTGGGCTCGCCGCCTCTTCACGGCGCGGCGGCCGCGGACGCAGGTCAGCGCGGCGCGGTCGTCTGTCGGAAATCAACGTCACGCCATTCGTAGACGTGATGCTGGTGCTGCTGATCGTGTTCATGATCACCGCGCCGCTGCTGACGGTCGGCGTTCCGATCGAGTTGCCGCAGACGCAGGCCAAGCAGCTTGAAAGCGAGGCCGATCCGCTGACCATTTCCATCCGCGCCGATGGCACCGTGTACGTGCAAGAAACCGTCGTGCCGAAGGAAGATCTCGTCGCGCAAATGCGCGCCATCTCGCGCGAGGGTTACGATCGCCGCGTCTTTATTCGCGCTGACGCTACCGCCGATTATGGGCTGGTCGCCGACGTGATGGCGCGGCTGTCGGCGTCGGGCTTCCGCAATCTGGGTCTTGTCACAGACACCGAGCAGGGCACGGGCCCGCGACGCACCGGCTCGACGTCGCCGCGCAGGCCATAAAAGATGCGCCCAGGCGTCGCCGTCTCTCTCGTTGGCCATGTCGGCGCGATCATGATGACGCTGCTGGTTTGGCAAACGCATTCGGTGATCCCGCCGCAGGCAGGCTCGGTCGTGCCGGTCGAGATTGTCGACGTTGCGCCGGAATCCAACGTGCGCGCGCTGACCGACGACAGTGCGCCGGAAGGCGAGGTGCAGGCCGATGAGACCCAGCAGGCTGAGCCTGCACCGGCGCCGGCGCCGACTCCCGCGCCACCGCCGCCGCAACGCCGCACGCCGAACGACACGTTCGATCTCGACGCCACTGCGCGCATGCTGAACCATGACGCGACCAATGGGCAGCGGCGTACGCCGGGCGAGCGCGCGGACCGCAATCAGCAAGGCGCCGGTTTGGGAACCGCGGCGGTTGCTTCGCTGCAAGACCGCGTGCGCGCCTTGGCGCAGGCGCATTTCCGTCGTTGCTGGCGCATGCCGGTCGATCTGCCGGATCCGGATCGGCTGATCGTGACGGTGCAGTTTTCGCTGAACCGCAACGGGACGCTCAACGGGCAACCGCGTGTGGTGAGTCCGGCGAACTACACGTTTGATGCGCCGATGCGCACTGCGGTCGAGGCGGCGCTAAGGGCTGTTCGGACGTGTGATCCGTACCCGTTCGCGGACGACCCGGTCGTTGGCGATCACTACGAAGTTTGGCGCGACACGGAATACACGTTCCGTCCGCCGCATTGATGTGGGTAATAAGCAGGCGCCCTCGGGCGTGCGGCATGAAATAAGGGAAGAGACGATGAGCGCGACAACACTCTCGGACCGCGGCTTCGTGCGCTTGCGCACCGCACTCGCGACCATGTTCGCTGCTATCGCGGCGCTTTTTGTGATGGCGGCGCCCGCGAACGCGCAGCTTCACATCGACATCACCGAAGGCAACTTGAACCCGATGCCGGTGGCGGTGGTCGATTTCCTTGGCCAGAACCCTGCGGCGCAGCAAGTCGGGCGTGACATTGCCGGGGTCGTGCGTGCCGACCTTGAGCGCTCGGCGCTCTTTCACACCATCCCAGATAGCGCCTTCATTGAGCGCATTTCCTCCCTCGACGTGCCACCGCGCTTCGCCGACTGGCGAGTCATTCAAGCGCAAGCTCTCGTCGTCGGCCAGGTCACGCCGATGTCGGACGGGCGCATCGGCGTTGAGTTCCGGTTGTGGGACGTGTTCGCGGAGCAAGCCGTGACGCGGC
>Ga0209023_10007216_pt1 | contig 11472 bp, 6 predicted proteins | sample LakOneMetagenome_FD_187468 | JGI IMG/M metagenome (GOLD analysis project Ga0209023, IMG submission 187468) | Freshwater and sediment microbial communities from Lake Erie, Canada (SPAdes) (version 2) | ecosystem: Environmental > Aquatic > Freshwater > Lentic | place: Lake Erie, Canada | collected...
AAATCCGAACAATCAATTATTAATTGATACTAATTATGATGGGATTTATGAAACTGGAATCACACAATATTCTTCTTTTGAAATTCGTTTCCGTTTAAACAGTACTACACCATTAGCTGCTGGAACAGGAACTTTCAAATTTTTAACTAACAATTCTGACTCTATAATATTTACACACAAAAATCTTTCGGATAACGATCCTGATAGAGCTACTTTTAAATTATCAGCTACTTGTGTTGCTAAAGATTCTGATTTTGATGGTGTTCCCGATCAAATAGATTTTGATAGTGATAATGATGGAATTACAGATACAATCGAAGTTCAAGGCATAAGTTTTACGGCGCTAACCAACACCGATACCAATCAAGATGGAATTGACAATACTTTTGGAAATGGTATTTCTGCTGTAGATTCAGATACTGATGGTATACCCGACTATTTAGACTTAGATTCAGATAATGATGGAATATATGATCTAACCGAATCAGGTTCAGGCGCTCCAGATGCCAATTTAAATGGTGTTATTGACGGCGCTAGTTTTGGCACTAATGGATTAGCGGATGCTATAGAAACGACTCCTGATAGTGGTGTTTTAAATTATACAATCGCCAATACCGATGGTGACACCACCAATAATTACCTTGATTTAGAAAGTGATGGCGATGGTTGTAATGACGTTATAGAAGCTGGCTTTGCCGATAGCAATAATGATGGCCTTTTAGGAACTAATGCTCCTCCAACAGTCAATCCAAAAGGAATAGTTACAAGCGGTACTGGGTATTCAACACCTAACAGCAATTACATAACTGCTGCTCCAATTACAATTTCTGCACAACCTGCAAACACTTCAACTTGTGAATTACAAAGTGCTTCTTTTACACTAACTTCAAATACAGTAAATAGTTACCAATGGCAGGTTTCTACAAATAATGGAGTTGTTTGGACAAACATAACTAACAACTCAACCTATGCTGGAGCAACAACTATTACATTAACGATTTCCAATGTTACTCCAACTATGAGTGGGTACCAATACCGAGTGTTTCTGAACAAAAATGGAAACTCTTGCGGATTGTATTCAGCAGCTGGAATATTAACTACTTATGCACTTCCAGTAGTTACAAGTCCAATTACATTAAAACAATGTGATAACGATACCGATGGAATTTCAAATTTTAATCTAACTGAAAAAAATAATTTCATTTCGACAAATTTTGCTCTAGAGACATTTACGTATTTCACCACTTTTGTAGGTGCCGACACAAATGACAATACTGTACAAATCAATAATCCAACAACATATACTAGCGGAAATGGTTCGGTTTGGGCAAGAATTGAAAATGCTAATGGTTGTTATCGAGTAGCTCAAATAAACTTAATAGTTTCGGTTACCCAAATTAACTCGGCTACGTTCCATAGAAATTTCACCTTATGCGACGATAGTGTTGCTGGAATTTCGACTGATACAGACGGAACTTCTGTCTTTAATTTTAGCAGCGTTACTAATGATATTTTGACAATTCTTCCGATACCAAGTTCCAATTATACAATTACTTATTATGCTAATCAGGCTGATGCATTAGCAGAATTAAATCCGATAATTAACACTTCTAATTACCGAAACGTTATTCTCAATCAGCAAGATATTTACGTAAGAGTTGACAGTAATGTAGATAATTCTTGTTTTGGATTAGGGCCATTCATCACATTAACTGCAGAAGCATTGCCAATAGCTAATCCGGTAAATGCCAACAATACAATCAAACATTGTGATGATAATCAAGATGGAAGTTATTTATTTGATAATACAACCCTTGAAGCAACGATTCTAAATGGTCAAACCAATAAAACGGTAACCTATTATGACAGTCTTGGAAATCCGATAACGGTAGTTCCTTTTTTCTCTGTAACAACCTCACAAACTATTACGGTTCGCGTAACCAATAATGTTACACAAGCCTCAAATGGTCCGTGTTATGATGAAGAGACAATTACCTTTGTTGTAGACAAATTGCCACAAATATTTCCAACAACCGCTTTGCAATTGACCGTATGCGATAATGAAACCGATCCAGCTTTACAAGATGGAATCTATCCGTTTAATGGCACTACAATTGAATCCACTATTTTAGGAACACAAACCGGAATGGATATTACCTTTACATTACAAAACGGAACAGTTTTAAATCATTTACCAAATCCATTTAATTCGGGTACACAAAATGTATTGGTTACTGTCACAAATCCTTTAAATACAAGTTGTCCTGTAACTACAACTTTAAACTTTGTGGTGAATCCATTACCAAAAATCGATTTAAATCAAAATGGCTGGGCCGATGAATTGGTTTGTACCAATCTCCCAACTTTTACAGTAACCATTAATGCTGGTGTGTTGAATGGAACGCCAACCAGTAGTTATACGTATCAATGGTATCTTAATGGTGCGATTCTTCCTGGTGCTACCAGTTATTCTTTAACCGTTAATACTGGTGGGACATATACTGTTGATGTTACTACAGCATCTGGATGTATGGAAACCAGATCTATCCAAGTAACCACCTCAGTAATTGCAACTATTGATGCTGTACATATTGTTGATCTAAGCGATATCAATACTGTTGAAGTAATCGTTTCTGGAAACGGTAATTATGTGTATAGCATTCAAGATTCATATGGACCGTATCAAACTTCGAATTTCTTTACTAACGTTCCGATGGGAATTCATACCGTATATATTAAAGATTTGAATGGCTGTGGTATTGCTGAACAAACTATTTCTGTATTAGGTGTTCCACAATACTTTACACCAAATGGTGATGGTATTAATGATACTTGGAACATCAAAGGCGCCAATACCACATTCTATTCAAATTCAATTATTCGAATTTACGATCGATTTGGAAAACTAATCAAACAAATTTCTCCTGTAGGTCAAGGTTGGGATGGTACTTACAATGGGCAATTAGCGCCTGCAGACGATTATTGGTACAACATCAATTTTGATGATGGCAGAACCTCAAAAGGGCATTTCAGTTTGAAACGATAATGCGCCAATTGACTTCAAATAAAAAAACATCTATTTTCATAGATGTTTTTTTTATAATTTAAGATAGCTAAAATTAGATTTTGTGTCTTTTTCTATCGGTTTCAGTCAAATAGATTTTACGCAAACGTATTGTTTTAGGAGTAACCTCTACGTATTCATCTTTTTGAATGTATTCTAAAGCTTCTTCCAAGGAGAAAATGATTGGAGGAATGATTCTAGCTTTCTCATCATTTCCTGATGAACGAACGTTAGATTGCTTTTTCTCTTTAGTTACGTTTACACACATATCATCACTACGAGAGTTTTCGCCAATTACTTGACCTTCGTAAATTTCAGCATTTGGTTCAACGAAAAACTTACCACGATCTTGCAATTTATCTATAGAGTAAGGAATAGCTTTTCCCTTTTCCATAGAAATTAATGAACCTTTGTTACGTCCAGAAATTTCTCCTTTAAAAGGCTCGTATCCTATAAAACGGTGTGCCATAATAGCCTCTCCAGCAGTAGCCGTAAGCAATTGATTACGTAATCCAATAATTCCACGTGATGGAATATTGAATTTTATAACCATACGCTCGCCTTTAGTTTCCATACTCAACATTTCGCCTTTACGTAAAGTAACAAACTCTACCGCTCTACCAGAAAGCGATTCTGGCAAATCAATTGTCAATTCTTCAATTGGTTCACATTTTACACCATCAACTTCTTTGATGATAACTTGTGGTTGACCAATTTGTAACTCATATCCTTCTCTTCTCATGGTTTCAATAAGAACCGATAAGTGAAGTACACCACGACCAAAAACCATGAATTTGTCAGCAGAATCAGTTTCACCTAACTTCATTGCTAAGTTTTTTTCTAATTCTTTGGTTAAACGATCTCTAATGTGACGTGAGGTAACAAATTTTCCTTCTTTACCAAAGAAAGGCGAATCGTTAATCGTAAATAACATACTCATTGTTGGCTCATCGATAGCAATGGTTTGCAATGCTTCAGGATTTTCAAAATCGGCAATAGTATCACCAATTTCAAAACCTTCCACACCAACAATGGCGCAAATATCTCCAGCAATTACCTCTTGTACTTTTTTACGGCCAAGGCCTTCAAAAGTATGTAATTCTTTGATTCTAGATTTTATTACTGTACCATCTCTTTTTACCAAAGAAATTGGCATACCTTCCTTTAGCACTCCTCTTTCAAGACGACCAATAGCGATACGTCCTGTAAAAGCAGAAAAATCTAATGAAGTAATTAACATCTGTGGGGTTCCTTCCGATACTTTTGGAGCTGGAACATTGTTAATTACCATATCTAACAATGGCTCGATATTATCCGTTTGGTTTTCCCAGTGATCAGACATCCAGTTGTTTTTAGCAGAACCATAAACAGTTGGAAAATCTAGTTGCCATTCTTCAGCACCTAATTCGAACATTAAGTCGAAAACCTTTTCATGAACTTCTTCAGGAGTACAATTTTCTTTATCTACTTTATTGATAACCACACAAGGTTTCAATCCCAAATCGATTGCTTTTTGAAGAACAAAACGAGTTTGAGGCATTGGTCCTTCAAAAGCATCTACCAAAAGACAAACACCGTCTGCCATATTCAATACACGCTCCACTTCACCACCAAAATCGGCGTGACCAGGAGTGTCGATAATATTAATTTTAGTTCCTTTGTATACAACTGATACATTTTTAGAAGTAATAGTAATACCTCTTTCACGTTCTAAATCGTTGTTGTCAAGAATTAAATCACCAGTATTTTCATTTTCACGAAAAAGTTGGCAATGGTACATGATTTTGTCAACTAAAGTAGTCTTACCGTGGTCAACGTGGGCAATAATCGCAATGTTTCTAATAGATTCCATCTCATTTTTTTAAGAGGTGCAAAGGTACACTTTATTTTGATAAAAAAAACCTAAGTGATAATACTTTACACTTTAATAACTTATATAGCACATAACGGATAAAAATTCATTATTTTTCTTCCAAAAAAGGTTCTATTACTATTTTTTTTTTATTTTTGAGTAATGAAAAATAAATTTTACAATATAGTCGTTGCTTATTTTATCATCTCTCTTTTATTGGCTCTAACAAGCCACTATTACATTGTAAATAATGTTGTCTCAGAAAACCAAAGCCTCTACTATTTTTCATTACTATTATTTTTTGTACTAATTACTCCTATATTCTTAATCTATATTCTAAATCTTAACAATAAGAAGAATAAAAATAGTCTTGAAAGTCTTGAAAAAACAAATGACGAGCTATACAAATCCAATGAAAGATATGATATAGTAGCCAAAGCAACGAGTGATACCATTTGGGATTGGGATATTAAAACCGGCGGTTTTATTTGGAACAAAGGGATTCAAGGTGTTTTTGGCTATAAAAAAGAAGAAATTGGAACCGATTTACAATGGTGGTTTGAAAAAATTCATCCCGAAGACAGTCTCAAGATGTCGGTAAAACTCTATTCATTCATAGAACAAAAAACAGAAAAATGGCAGGATTATTATCGTTTTATGTGCGCTGATGGATCGTATCGATATGTTTTTGATCGAGGGTTTTTAGTTATGGACGAGAACAGAAATGTGATTCGTATGATTGGAGCAATCCAAGACATTACCAAACAAAAAGAAGAAGAACAACGATTAAAATTATTAGAAACTGTAATCACACAAACTAAAGATAGTGTTATCATTACTGAATCTACTGATGTAGAAAATGAAATGCCAAAAATTGTGTTTGTCAACCCAGCTTTTACTAAAATGACAGGATACAAACCTAAAGAGGTTATTGGAAAATCTGCTTTAGTATTTATGAATAAATTCAGTGTTAGAAAAGAAATCAAAAAACTAGCTGAAGCCCTTAAGAAAAAAGAAGAATTTATTTTTGAAGCTCTAAATAAAAGAAAAAACAAAGAAGAATATTGGGCTAATATATCGATGATACCCATCACGAATAAAGAAAATCATCATTCGCATTGGATTTCAATTCAAAGAGACATTTCTGTAGAAAAAGAACGCGAAACAGAACGCGAACATCTAATTAGTGAATTGACCCAAAACAATAAAGATTTAAAACAATTCTCTTACATCACCTCGCATAATCTAAGAGCTCCGTTATCAAATTTAACAGGTTTATTAAATTTAGTAGAAGATATTCCTATTGAAAATGAAGAATTAAATGAAATAATAAAAGGATTTTCTAAATCTACAGCGCAATTAAACGAAACGATTAACGATCTTGTTAATGTAATCATCATAAAGGACAGTCCTTCAATACAAAAAGAAGATATTGTAATTAGAGATGTTTTTGAGAATGTTTTCAATCAATTGAGTTTTTTAATAAGTCTTAAAAAGCCAATTATTAAAATGGATTTACACGAAACACAAGTTATCAATCTTAATAAGTCATACATTGAAAGTATTTTATTAAATTTGATGACAAATTCACTTCGCTATTTAGACCCAACAAAACAATTGAAAATTTGGATTAGCTCCAAAAAGACTACTAACGAAACCATACTAACCTTTAAAGACAATGGAATTGGAATTGATTTAGTTAGAAACGGCGATAAAATTTTTGGATTATATCAACGATTTCATGATTATCCAGACAGTAAAGGATTGGGTTTATATTTAGTGAAATCGCAAGTGGAATCAATGGGTGGAAAAATTAGTGTCGAAAGTCAGGTTGGTGTTGGAACCACTTTCACTATCACATTTAAAAACAATTAATAATGTATAGCAAAATTTTATTTGTAGATGACGATCCAATTACACTCATGTTATGCAAGAAAGTGATCGAAAGAGCTGAATTTTCTAGAGAGATTGTAACAGCTAATAACGGAGAAGACGCCATCAAGTATTTTGATAATCTCAAATCAAAGATTGACACAGACGACACCATTGTACTTCCTGAGTTAATGTTTTTGGACTTAAATATGCCCGTAATGGGCGGATGGGAATTTCTGGATGCTTTTTCTAATGAAAATTATCATGCCATCTTCCCTAACTTAAAAGTGATTGTACTTTCATCTACCATTGACCCTAAAGACATTGAAAAATCCAAATCCTATAGCATGGTAATCGATTTTTTATCCAAACCCATTACTAAAGAAATTTTGAAATCAATAATTAACACATAAAAAAAGCTTCCGAATTTGGAAGCTTTTTTTGTATTATTAAAACAATATAACGATATTATAATTTCGCTACGTGCTTAGTTAATTTAGATTTTAAATTAGAAGCTTTATTATCATGTATGATATTTTTCTTAGCTAGTCTATCAATCATAGAGATTACTCCAGATAATTTTGATGCAGCATCCGATTTATCAGTAGCTAATCTTAATGCTTTTATTGCATTACGAGTAGTTTTGTGCTGATATCTGTTTAACACTCTTTTCTTTTCGTTACTTCTAATTCTTTTTAAAGCTGACTTATGATTTGCCATTTTGTTGTTGTTTTTTTTAATTGTTATAAACTCCTAGTTAAAAAAGAAAAACCTCCCATAACTTTTCTAAGTTACTTTAGTTTTAACTAATAAAATAATAACAGAGACACCAATTATTATTCTATAAAACTTATTTACAACTAATTTTTTTGTAGCCCGTAGGGGAATCGAACCCCTCTTACCAGGATGAAAACCTGGCGTCCTAACCGATAGACGAACGGGCCATTATCATCCTAGGTTTAAAATAATCTCAATAATATATTGAACTTGTAGCCCGTAGGGGAATCGAACCCCTCTTACCAGGATGAAAACCTGGCGTCCTAACCGATAGACGAACGGGCCTACTGCTTAAATGCGGATGCAAAAATACAACTATTTTTTATTCGCACAATAGTAGTTGTAACTTTTTTTTATTTTTTTTAGTATGCTTTTGCAAACAGCACTCTACCAGTAGATTTAGCTCCTGAAAACACACACAAACCTTCTTCTTCAACCCTATTTAGAGGTATACAACGTATCGTTGCCTTAGTTAAATCTTTGATTTTTTCCTCTGTTTCAGCAGTTCCATCCCAATGTGCGGAAATAAATCCTGCCTTATTCTCTAAAACATCTTTAAATTCTTCAAAATCATTAACTTCGGTGATATGGGTGTCCCTGTAGTACAATGCTTTGTTGTATAAATCATTTTGGATAGTATCTAACAAATCACCAATATAATTCACTATTCCATCATTAGAAACCACTTCTTTTGTTAAAGTATCTCGTCTAGCTACTTCAAAAGTTCCATTCTCCAAATCCTTTGGCCCTACTGCAATTCGCACAGGAACTCCTTTCAATTCCCATTCGGCAAATTTAAATCCTGGTTTTTGAGTAGTTCTATTATCAAATTTAACCGAAATTTTTAACTTTTTAAACTGAGCCACCAATCCTTCAACAACCTCAGCTATTTTATCAAATTCTTCCTCCGTTTTAAATATTGGAACAATAACCACTTGTATTGGTGCTAAATTTGGCGGCAAAACCAATCCATTATCATCAGAATGCGTCATTACTAATGCTCCCATTAATCGTGTTGAAACTCCCCAAGAAGTTCCCCAAACATATTCTTGTTTTCCTTCTTGATTAGCAAATTTAACATCAAATGCTTTCGCAAAATTCTGACCTAAAAAATGTGATGTTCCAGCTTGAAGCGCTTTTCCATCTTGCATCAATGCTTCAATACAATACGTTTCTTCTGCACCTGCAAAACGCTCCGTTTCGGTTTTTAAGCCTTTTACCACTGGAATAGCCATAAAGTTCTGCGCAAAATCAGCATAAACATGCATCATTTTTTCAGACTCTTCTATCGCTTCAGCCTTAGTAGCATGAGCGGTATGACCTTCTTGCCATAAAAATTCGGCAGTTCTTAAAAATAAACGCGTTCTCATTTCCCAACGAACTACATTAGCCCATTGATTGATAAGCAAAGGTAAATCTCTATACGATTGTACCCAATTTTTATAAGTACTCCAGATAATTGCTTCACTTGTTGGACGAACAATTAATTCTTCTTCCAATTTTGCGTTAGGATCCACCATTAGCTTACCAGGTTTATCTGGATCATTTTTTAAACGATAGTGCGTCACAATGGCACACTCTTTGGCAAAACCTTCTGCATTTTTTTCTTCTGCCTCAAACATACTTTTGGGCACAAAAAGAGGAAAATAGGCATTACTATGACCTGTTTCTTTAAACATTCTATCTAACTCTGCTTGCATTTTTTCCCAAATAGCATAGCCATAAGGTTTAATAACCATACATCCTCTAACACCTGAATTTTCAGCCAAATCGGCTTTAACTACAAGTTCGTTATACCATTTGGAATAGTCGTCTTCTCTCTTTGTTAAGTTCTTGCTCATAATGAATAGTTTGGCATAAAAATTGTTTAACTAATTTTAACTAAATAGTTCGGCAAAACTAACTATTTTTGTATTGACCAACAATAAAAATGCTATAGATATGAAAACAAATTATTTTTTTACAAAAAAAACCTCCATTTATGCTATACTTGGAGTTTTAGCTATGATGGCAACTTCTTGTGGTTCTTATCAAAACACTTCTTATTATGATAATGATGGTGTTTATGGAAGTACCGAAAAACCAAAACAAAAAGCTGAATCAAATAATAATAGTGGATACTACAAAGATTATTTTAGCTCACTGAATAAAGAAAACGAACAAGTGTTTACTGATGTTGAAAAATATTCTACTTACAATGACACCTTAAAAAAAGCTTCTAACACCACAACTACAGACAATCAAAACGCTACTGGTTATGCCAGTTGGGGTTCTAATCCAGATAATGTAACCGTTAATGTTTACAACAGCGGATGGGGTTACAATAATTGGTATGGCACTAATTGGGGATATTATGGTGGTGGATATTACGGAAACTATTGGGGATATAATAGCTGGTATGGTAACTCATGGGGCTATTCACCAAGTTGGGCTTGGGGTTGGAATTCTTGGTACGGACCAAGTTGGTATGGTTACGGCTACGGGTATTATCCTTATGGATATGGATATAATCCTTATGGATATGGCTACTACGGGAATACTTGGGGGTGGAACAATGGTTCATTAGGACATACATATGCGCATTCTGGCGGAAGAAGAAATACAAACTTCACAGGAAGTGGATACGGCAGTCCAAACCGAAGTATGACTGGAAACGGAGGAAGATCTTCTTTAGGAGGAAATCGAGTAGTTGGTGAACCATCAAGTATGCCGAGAAGCTATAGCAATACTGGAACTCCAAGAAGTAGTTATACACCGAGAACTAATGAAACTGTTTCACCTAGATCGACTACTCCAAACAACAATACTAATTATAACACTCCTAGAAGTTACACGCCTTCAGTGCCTTCTACAACAACCTCTTCACCTAGAACCTATACACCTTCAACTCCAAGAAGTTATGACACCCCAAGATCTTACACACCAAGTGGTGGTGGAAGCTATGGAGGTGGCGGTGGAAGCTACGGCGGCGGCGGCGGAAGATCTGGCGGTGGTGGTGGAAGAAGATAATTCCTCTCACAATTAATATTATAAAAAAAACACCAAATCAAATCTTTGCCTTACTTATATTGATTTTATTATGGTGAAATTCAATAGCCTAAAAAAATAACTTTATGAAAAAGATTTTTGCAGTTGCAATAGCAAGTTTAGCTATGACTTCTATTCAAGCACAAGATATTACCGACGCGTTGCGTTATTCTCAAACCGATTTAAATGGAACAGCTCGATTTAGAGCAATGGGTGGAGCTTTTGGAGCGCTTGGCGGTGATTTTTCTTCTCTTAACATCAATCCAGCTGGTTCTGTGATTTTTGCTAACAATCAAGTTGGATTTACCTTAGCCAATTATAATACTAAGAATAATTCTAATTATTTTGGTAAAAATACTACCGATTCTAAAAACTCCTTCAACTTAAATCAAGCTGGAGCAGTATTTGTTTTTGATAATGATGACCAAAAAAGTTCTTGGAAAAAATTTGCTTTAGCCCTAGATTATGAAAACAATAGAAATTTAAATAATTCTGTTTTTTCTGCGGGTACAAACCCAAACAATTCTATAGACAATTACTTCTTAAGTTATGCCAATGGTGTATCGCTTGGAACGCTAAACAACTATTATTTTGATGAATTGTACTATAACGAGCAACAAGCGTATTTAGGATACAATTCTTATATCATTGATCCTACAGCAAACAATAATACCAATACAACTTATTACTCCAATGTATCACCTGGAACATTATCTGGGGCAATTGGAAATTATTACCAAGAAAACAAAATAAAAACTACAGGATATAACGGCAAACTTGCGTTCAACTTTTCTGGACAGTACACCGACAAATGGTCATTTGGATTGAATTTAAATTCTCATTTTATTGATTTCAGACAGTCAAGTAGCTTTTTTGAATC
>Ga0209023_10007217_pt1 | contig 11471 bp, 13 predicted proteins | sample LakOneMetagenome_FD_187468 | JGI IMG/M metagenome (GOLD analysis project Ga0209023, IMG submission 187468) | Freshwater and sediment microbial communities from Lake Erie, Canada (SPAdes) (version 2) | ecosystem: Environmental > Aquatic > Freshwater > Lentic | place: Lake Erie, Canada...
GATCTTGTTCGCTGAACATCCTGGCCCTGGGCGCGCCGACCACGCTGGTGGGTCTGTGGGTCGTGCGGGGTCTTGCGCCGACCCGTCCGGTCCTGGCCGGCTTCGCCACCGGCGCCCTGGCCGGGGGCGTGGCGGCCACCGTCTATGGCCTGCATTGCGCCGAGAGCAGCTTTGTCTTCGTCGGCGTCTGGTATAGCGTGGGCATTCTGGCCTGCGGGGCCTTGGGCGCGTTTCTCGGGCGCTGGGCGCTGCGCTGGTGAGCGCCGCCGCGCCGGCCGGCGGCCGCGGCGATCACGTCTGGTTACGCTCCCATAACGCCGGTTGACAAGCATCGGGCCAGCTCTTCAAGTGCCTGCGCCGAGATTGCGAGCCATACGCAAGCGCGGATCCCATAGCCGGTTCTGACACCTTGTGGGGAGGGTCGCCCGTGATGATAGACGACGTCCTCGTCCTCCCCGACGAGGCGCCGGCGGCCACACAAGCGTGGTCGACAGGTAGACTACACGCACGCCTGATGGAGGTCGCCGCCGCCGGCGCCCTCGCGGCCGTGCTGCTGGTTCTGTTCTGGCTGAAGCCGCGCCCCGATTTCTGGGTGGCGATCGGTCATCCGTTCTTCTGGATCAAGGGTCTCTACACGGCCACCCTGGCCGCCATCGCCCTGGGCGGGGCGGTGGCTGCCGCGCGTCCCGGGGCGTCGCTGTGGCCGGCCCTGGGCGCGGGCGGCGCCGTGGTCGTCGTGATGACCCTCGCCGCCGCCTTCGAGGCCCCCGGTCTGGACGCGGCCCTGATCGCCCACATCTTTGATCCGGGCGGCGCTTTCGACTGCGTCTTCTATATCGCCGTGCTGTCGGTCCCCATGCTGCTGGTCGCCGGGGTGGGCCTGCGCGGCGTCGAGCTGGAGCGTCCGGGCCTGACGGGGCTGTTCGTCGGCCTGTTCTGCGGCGGCGTGGCCGCGACCATCTACGGCGTGCACTGCCAGGACTCGACGTTCCTGTTCGTGGCCCTGTGGTACAGCCTGGGGGTGGCTCTGTGCGGCGCGGCGGGCGCGGTCGGGCTGAAGCTGATCAGCCGGTGTCCACGGCCCGAGCCGACCCTTTCCGATCTCACGGGCGAATGAAAAAGGCCTCCCGGATCGCTCCGGGAGGCCCTGTTCCTGTCGGCGATCGACAGCCTATTCGGCCGCGACCTTGCCCGTCGAGGCGCCGAACTTGGCGTGCAGTTCGCCCGAGGCGTAGCGCTTGGCCATGGTCGCGGTCGACAGCGCCTTGATCTTGTCGGCATGGCCGGCCGAGCCGAACTCGACGAAGCGGGCCTGACAGACCTTGCGCATGGCTTCCTTGGCGGGCTTCAGATAGGCGCGCGGATCGAACTCGCCGGGCTTTTCCACCAGGATCTTGCGGATCGCGCCGGTGATGGCCATGCGGTTGTCGGTGTCGACATTGATCTTGCGGACGCCGTGCTTGATGCCGCGCTGGATCTCTTCGACCGGCACGCCCCAGGTCTGGGGCATCTCGCCGCCGTACTGGTTGATGATGTCCTGCAGGTCCTGCGGCACCGAGCTGGAGCCGTGCATCACCAGGTGGGTGTTGGGCAGGCGGCGGTGGATTTCCTCGATCACGTTCATGGCCAGGACGTCGCCGTCCGGCTTGCGCGTGAACTTGTAGGCGCCGTGGCTGGTGCCCATGGCGATGGCCAGGGCGTCGACGCCGGTCTGGCCGACGAAGTCGACCGCCTGGTCGGGATCGGTCAGCAGTTCGTCATGGCTCAGCACGCCCTCGAAGCCGTGGCCGTCCTCGGCCTCGCCCATGCCGCTCTCGAGCGACCCGAGCACGCCAAGTTCACCTTCGACCGACACGCCGCAGGCGTGGGCCATCTGGACCACCTTGCGGGTGATCTCGACATTGTACTCGTAGGAGGCCGGGGTCTTGGCGTCTTCCATCAGCGAGCCGTCCATCATCACCGAGGTGAAGCCGTACTGGATCGCCGTGGCGCAGGTCGCCGGGCCGTTGCCGTGGTCCTGGTGCATGCACACCGGAATGTGGGGGTAGATCTCGGCCAGGGCGTCGATCATGCGGGCCAGCATGATGTCGTTGGCGTAGGACCGCGCGCCGCGCGAGGCCTGGATGATGACCGGCGAGTTGACGGCGTCGGCCGCCTCCATGATCGCCAGGCCCTGTTCCATGTTGTTGATATTGAAGGCCGGCAGTCCGTACTCATGCTCCGCCGCATGGTCCAGCAACTGCCTAAGCGTGATCCTCGCCACGTGATATTTCTCCTGCAAGCTTGAAAGGTTTGGGTCGTTTCTTGTTTTTGGGGCGTGACGCTTTTGCGTTCTCTGCCCGGGCCGTCCGGTAGCTCACGCGGACCCCTCCCGGAGGTCCGCGCCTGAAAAATCTGGAACCCTAGGTGTTCAAAGCCGAGACACCGGGCAGGTCCTTGCCCTCCATCCACTCAAGAAACGCGCCGCCGGCCGTCGAGACGAAGGTCATATCGCCCACGACGCCCGCATGATTCAGCGCCGACACCGTATCACCGCCGCCGGCCACGGCCACGATCTTACCCGATTTTGCCAGCTGGGCGGCATGTTTCGCCGCCGCAACGGTCGCTTCGTCGAACGGCGGGACTTCAAAAACGCCAAGCGGGCCGTTCCAGATCAGGGTCTTGCTGGCGTCCATGGCGGCCAGCAGGGTTTTCACCGTCTCGGGACCGGCGTCCAGGATCAGGTCGTCGGGCTGGACGTCATAGACATTGCGGGTCTCGGCGTGGACGCCGGGCTTGACGGTCTTGGCCACCACCACGTCGGTCGGCAGCAGCAGCTTGCAGCCGGCCACGGAGGCCAGGTCGATGATCTCGAGCGCGGTGTCGGCCAGGTCGGGCTCGCACAGCGAGGCGCCGACATCGATCTTGGCCGCGTGCAGGAAGGTGTTGGCCATGCCGCCGCCGATCGCCAGATAGTCCAGCTTGGTGACCAGGTTGCGCAGCAGGTCCAGCTTGGTCGAGACCTTGGAGCCGCCGACGATGCCGATCACCGGCTTCTTGGGGTTGCCGAGGGCCGAGTCCAGGGCTTCCAGCTCGCGCTGCATCGCCAGGCCCGGATAGGAGGGCAGGGCGCGGGCCAGGGCCTCGGTCGAGGCGTGGGCGCGGTGGGCGGCGCTGAAGGCGTCGTTGACATAGAGGTCGCCCAGCTTGGCCAGATCGGCGGCGAAGGCCGGATCGTTCTTTTCCTCGCCCGCGTGGAAGCGGACGTTTTCCAGCAGGGCGACGCCGCCGGCCGGCAGGGCCGCGATGGTCTTGGCGGCCTCGGGACCGACGCAGTCGCTGGCGAAGGCCACCGGCGCGCCCAGCAGGGCGGCCAGGGGCGCGGCCACGAAGCCCAGGCTCATCCCGGGAACCACCTTGCCCTTGGGCCGGTCGAAGTGGGCCAGCAGCGCCACCTTGGCGCCCTTGCCGGTCAGGTACTGGATGGTCGGCAGGGCCGAGCGCAGGCGGGTGTCATCGGTGATCTTGCCGCCCTCGACGGGCACGTTGAAGTCCACGCGGACCAGGGCGGTCTTGCCGGCGAGATCGGCGGTGTCGAGGGTGCGGAAGGTCATGTGACTCTTTCAGGCTTGGAGGTTGTGGCGACGACGTTTCCAGTCGAGCGGGACCGAGATGCGCCGCTCGATGCTCCCGTCCCACTCGGCTTTTATGTCGTGCTGTCTGAGGCGCGCGACGATCTCGTGGCCTATCGCGATGTCGGCCTCGGGACCTTCCTCGCAAGCGCCGTAGTTTAGGCAGAGCCCATCGCCGTCAACTGCGGATTCAGTGTCCTGCATATGGTAGAAAGTGTAGCCACGGGCGGGCTTTCCAGCGTCCTTCGCGGAATAGATCTCGTCCCAGATTTCTGCCGCTCCGCACGTTCCGCAGCAAGAAAAGTTATGCCGCGAGATGACGCCATCTGCTTCTAACTCGGCAAATGCGGCGTCGAGACGATCGCAATCCGTCGATCCCGACCATTCGGCCTGCTTCAAGCCATGCGCCCGAAGTGCTTCGTCCACCAATGGCTTTGCACGTGAGTGCAGGGCGACGGGGTCACCATAGTCTTCGCCAAAGACGCCTACGACGGCCTCGATGATTTCATCCCTGGTGGAAAACCCACCGGCCACGTCGGCTTCGATCTGTGCGAGAATGTCAGCGGTCAATTCCGCCGAGGGCGCGGCGACCGGGTCCAAAGACTTGGCGGAAGCCGAAGCGAAGATGCGTTGCAACCAAGATTTCAGCATCCGTCCTCCTCTGGCCACCGCGTTTAGATTCTACCCGTCTTAAAGCAACTCAGCCGCCCCGAAGACCGGGGCGGCTGTCAGTGGGTAGCGACTTACAGGAACTTCGCCATCACGAGCGCGGTGTCGCTCATGCGGGTCGCGAAGCCCCATTCGTTATCGTACCAGCTGAGCACGCGGCCCAGCTTGCCTTCGATGACCTGGGTCTGGGCCAGGGCCGCCGTCGAACTGGCGGCGATGTGGTTGAAGTCGGTCGAGACCAGCGGCTCGTCGGTGACGGCCAGCACGCCCTTCAGCGGGCCTTCGGCGGCGGCGACGAGGGCGGCGTTCAGCTCGACGGCGGTGGTGTCGCGCGTCGGCACGAACTTCAGGTCGACGACCGAGACGTTCGGGGTCGGGACGCGGATCGACGAGCCGTCCAGCTTGCCCTTCAGGGCCGGCAGCACCAGGCCCAGGGCCTTGGCGGCGCCGGTCGAGGTGGGGATCATCGACAGGGCGGCGGCCCGGCCGCGATAAAGATCCTTGTGCATCGTATCCAGCGTCGGCTGGTCGCCGGTGTAGCTGTGGATCGTGGTCATGTAGCCGCGCTCGATGCCGACCAGGTCGTGGATGACCTTGGCGATAGGGGCGAGGCAGTTGGTGGTGCACGAGCCGTTGGAGACCACCAGGTCGGCGGCGCTCAGGACGTTGTCATTGACCTTGTAGACGATGGTCTGGTCGGCGCCGTCGCAGGGGGCGCTGACCAGCACGCGCTTGGCGCCGGCGGTCAGGTGGGCGCTGGCCTTTTCCTTGGTGGTGAACAGGCCCGTGCACTCGAACGCGATGTCGACGTTCAGCTCGGCGTGCGGCAGTTCGGCGGGGTTGCGGATCGCCGTGACCTTGATCTTGCCGGTGCCGACATCGATCCAGTCCTCGCCCGAGGTCACGACGCCGGGGAACCGGCCGTGCACGCTGTCGTAGCGCAGCAGGTGGGCGTTGGTCTCGACCGGGCCCAGATCGTTGATCGCCACGACTTCAATATCCGTGCGGCCGTGCTCGACGATGGAGCGCAGGACGAGGCGGCCGATACGGCCAAAGCCGTTGATGGCGACGCGAAGAGCCATGGTGGTCTTTCTCCTAACGATCGGACGCGGCCCGGAGGGACCAACGTTCCCTGATTTTGCAGGCGCGTTTTGCGGGCAGGGGCGGGGAAGTCAAGCCCAGCTCCGGTAACAACGCATGACGGAATACTGCCAAGGGCGATTTCATCACCCTATTGTCGCCGCAGCGGGTGGCGAAGCTGGCCCTGATCTATATGTTGCACCGCATGATTGGAACCCGCCGATGACCCTGGGCGAAACGAGCGCCCTCGACCTCGCCGCGCGCCGGCTGGAGCGCGCCGTGACGCAGCTTGAGCAGCGGCTGGCCGCGCGCGCGACCGTGGCTGTCGCCTCGGCGACGGCGTCTTCAGCATCGTCGTCCGACCTGTTCGACGGCGAGGCCGCGCGCCTGAAGGTCGAGCTGGACGCCGCCCGCGAGCGCGAGCGCGCCCTGGAGGAAGCCGGCGCCCAGGCCTCGGTGGCCCTCGGCCGCGCCATCGCCGAGATCCGCGCCGCCCTCGGCGACGAGGGACCCGTGAATGACGACCATCCGTCCGACGAGTTCGCCCCGGCCGACGAGACCGACGAGCTGTTCGATGATCCGCGGGAGGCCTGACCCATGGCCCAACTGACCATCCAGGTGAACGGCCGGCCCTATACCGTCGGCTGCGAGGACGGCCAGGAGGCCCACCTCATGGAGATCGCCCGCCTGTTCGACCGCCAGGTCCGCCAGGTCAGCCAGGATGTCGGCCAGCTGGGCGAGACCCGCCTGTTCCTGATGGGCGCCCTGCTGCTGGCCGACGAGATGAGCGACCTGAAGCTGCGCCTGGCCCACGCCCAGGGCGAGCTGTCGCGGCTGCAGAACGAACAGAACCGCGAAGCCAACCGCATCGAGATCGCCGCCATCCGCGCCATCGACGCCGCGGCCGAGCGGATCGAGAAGCTGGCGGCGGAGTAGTCGGTTGGTCAGATCCTCCCCCTCTGGGGGAGGTGGCCCAGAGGGCCGGAGGGGGGCAGCGCGGCCGTCACCCAGATGGCCCCCCCCCAGTCGCTCCGCGACAGCTCCCCCAGAGGGGGAGCATCTATCAATTCCGATCGTCACGTCCTGCATGATGGGCGCGGATCGCATCGAACACGTTGGCGGCGGGAAGGCCGCGACTAGGTTCCGCCTGCATCGCGTCGTAGATCGGGGCAACCTCGGTTGAAAGCTGCTGGCCAATGATCGCCTCGATGTCAGCTTTAGCCGCCGCCACCATCTCCAAAACTTCGATTTTCCGAGGAGAGTGGGCCACATAGTTCAGATCAACGACCAGATCGTACAGAATGATCTGGATGGGATTGGTATCAGGAGGAGTTTCCTCGATAGCCGCCTCAAGGGTGCGGATGTCATCCAGGGTGAGCACCTCACCGCGATTCAACAGCGCGTGCAAGGCGGCTTCGACCTTGGTGTCCAGGATGGCGGGCGATGATGACAAGCGGTGGGGAGCCTTCATGAGCCTGTCCGTTCAGCTAGTATTCCAAACGCCAACAACTTCTCTCGGGCGAAGGGCTTTTCCAATAGCCCGCGTCAAACCGGCCCTATCGCTCGCCGGTCCGACGCCCTATATTCCTCAGCGGCGGGTCTGCTGTGGCCCTCGTCGAAGATTTCTATTCCCAGGGACCTTAATCTCTCTATCGGGACCTGTTCCCTCCCGTGGCCGTGGCTGCGGGGACACGGGGCCCACCTGTACCAAACAGGTTCGAGTGGATTGAAACGTCTTCACGGTTCTTCATGGCGCCGCCACCTTTCCTTCCTTAATGAAGCGGCATGGTTCACGCCGATCCCGCCTCCGCCAAGGCCGCCCTGCGAATGTTCGTCCGCACCCGGCGCAAGCTGCTGGCCAAGGAGCATCCCGAGGCCGACCGCATAGTCGCCGAAGTCGGTCGCCAGTCCTTGGCCCGGCTCTTCCCCGATCCCGCAGGCAAGGTCGCCGCCCTGTATCACGCCGTGGGGTCGGAGGTTTCGCCGCGCCTCCTGGCCGATCAGCTGGCCGAAGCGGGCTGGACCCTGGCCTTGCCGTCGGTCGAGGGCGAGACCGGAGCCATGGTGTTTCGCCGCTGGGATCGCACGGCCCCGCTGGGCCGCGACAGCATCGGCCTGCACGCGCCGCCCGCCGACAGCGAGGCTCTTGAGCCCGACCTGGTGATCGTGCCGCTGCTGGCCTTCGACCGCGACGGCCGGCGTCTGGGGCAGGGCGGCGGCTATTATGACCGGGCGCTGGAAGCCCTGAAGGCGCGGCGCGAGGTCTTCGTGCTGGGCCTGGCCTACGGCGGTCAGGAGACGGCGAATTTGCCGCACGAACCGCATGATCAAGCGCTGGACGCCATTCTCACCGAAAAAGAGTATATCGCGGTCAACGATCCGAGCCCGGAGGGGGCTCGCTAAGGAATTTCGATGCGTTTTGCTTTTTTCGGCGATGTCGTCGGCAAGTCGGGCCGCGACGGTCTGGCCGATCATCTTCCCGCCCTGCGCCGTGACCTCGACCTCGAGTTCGTGATCATCAACGCCGAGAACGCCGCCGCCGGTTTCGGCATCACCGAGAACACGGCGCGCGAGCTGTTCGAGGCCGGCGCCGACTGCCTGACCCTGGGCAATCACAGCTGGGACCAGCGCGAGGCCCTGACCTACATCGTCCGCGAGCCGCGGCTGATCCGTCCGGCCAACTATCCGATCCTGTCGGACGCCCCGGGCCGGGGCAGCCACCTGTTCCAGACCGAGCGCGGCCGCACGATCATGGTCATCAACCTGCTGGGCCGGGTGCACATGGACGCCATGGACGACCCCTTCGCCGCCGCCGACCGCGAGCTGGACAAGGCCCCGCTGGGCCAGGTGGCCGACGCGGTGGTGGTCGACATGCACTGCGAGGCCACGTCCGAGAAGATGGCCATGGGCCACTATTGCGACGGCCGCGCCAGCCTGGTGGTGGGCACCCACACCCATGTGCCGACCGCCGACGCCCAGATCCTGCCCGGCGGCACCGCCTACCAGACCGACGCCGGGGCCTGCGCCGACTATGACAGCGTCATCGGCAACCAGAAGGAAGAGCCCCTGCGGCGCTTCACCACCAAGATCAGCGGCGGCCGATACACGCCCGCCAGCGGCCCGGCCACGGTGTGCGGCGTTTTCGTCGAGACCGACGACCGTACGGGCCTGGCGGTTCGCGTCGAGCCGATCCGGGTGGGTGGCCGGCTGAAGCCGACTGTGCCCACCGTCTAGATCCTGCCCCTCCCGAGGAGGGGTGATGACGGCCCCGGCGAGGATCACCCGCCGGGGCCGGTTGTCGTTTGGCGAAGGCTAAAGACGGCAGGTCCGATAGACGCCGCGACGGACCTGATAGCGATCGGTGCGGGGGTTGTAGCTGCGATAGCGCGCCGAACAGGCTCGCACGTGCTGGTACCAGCTGCCGCGCCGGGCATAGTGCTTGGGCGGGGCCGGCGGACGATGGCCCCAGGTGTTTTCCCAGCGGCCGTAGTCGTTGTGCATGTCTGGGCGGCCCATGCCCGGGCGATCGCCGGGATGCGTCTGGCCGGAATGGGCTTGGCCGGGATGGGTTTGGCCCGAGGCGGGGGTATGGTCGCCGGGGCGTCCCATCTGGGCGGACGCCGCGAGCGGCGTGGCGGCAAGCAGGGCCGCGCCGATGGCGATGGTCAGAAGTTTTCGCATGAGATGGCTCCTCGAGCCCAGGGACCAGGCGCGACGCAGGGAGGTTCGCTGCGGGTCTGGCTGGAACCTGAACCATCCCGGGACCCGGCGGTTCCGGACCGGCGCCGGATCAATGACGCCTAGCCCGGCAACGACGACCTCATCCCGCCGGGAAGAACCTGAAATAGGGCTCTGCTTCTTCAAGCACACGGGCCGCGGCGGGGCGGGCCTTCAGACGGGCCAGGTAGGCGCTGACCCGGGGCCAGGCCTCGCCCAGCGGCTGGACCCTGTCGGCATAGAACAGCGCCGGGAAGGCCGCGCAGTCGGCCAGGCCAAAGGCGTCGTCCGCCGACATCCAGCTGCGGTCGGCGAGCTCGGCTTCCAGCACGCCATAGGCGGTCGTCAGCTGCGCGCGGGCCTGCGCCACGCCCAGCGGGTCGCGGTCGGCGTCGGAGGGCTGGATGCGGTCGCCGACGATCTTCTGCATCGGGACCTGCACATAGAGGTCGAAGAACCGGTCCCACAGCCGCGTGCGCCAGGCCGCGTCGGGGTCGGTCGGGGTGAAGCGGACAGGCCCCGGATAATGGGCGTCCAGATAGTCGAGGATGACGCTGGTCTCCGGCACGGTCTCGCCTCGGGCGTCGTCGCGCAGCACCGGGAACTTGCCGATCGGCCACACGGCCAGGAAGGCGGCGCGGGAGGCTTCGTCGCCCAGGTCCACCACCTGCGGCGTGAAGGGTGTTTCGTTCTCGTAGAGGCCGATCAGCGCCTTCCAGCAGAACGATGACAGGGGGTGGAAATACAGGGTCAGGGACATGGCGAGCCTTGGCCTAAAACTGAAGCAGTTGCTAAACCATAGACGCCCCGCAGGGTCTGGCAAGCCGCCGCCGGATCAAGCCGGGTGACAAAACCCCGCCGCAGAGGCTAGAAGCGCGCCCAAACTCCATCATCAGATCAGAGATAGAGCCCCCGAATGGCCGGCCACTCGAAATTCAAGAACATCATGCACCGCAAGGGCCGCGCCGACGCCGCGCGCTCCAAGCTGTTCTCCAAGCTGTCGCGGGAAATCACCGTGGCGGCCAAGGCCGGCGTGGCCGACCCCAACATGAACCCGCGCCTGCGCCTGGCGGTGAACAACGCCAAGGCCGAAAGCCTGCCCAAGGACGTCATCGACCGCGCGATCAAGAAGTCGCAGATGGGCGACGCGGCCGACTACACCGAGATCCGCTACGAAGGCGTCGCCGCCGGCGGCGTTGGCATCATCGTCGAGGTGCTGACCGACAACCGCAACCGCGCCGCCGCCAATGTCCGCTCCTACTTCACCAAGCTGGGCGGCAATATGGGCGCGACCGGCTCGGTCACCTTCAACTTCGACCATGTCGGACAGATCGGCTATCCGGCCAAGGCCGCCAGCGAAGACGCGATGATGGAAGCCGCCATCGAGGCCGGCGCCGATGACGTCGAGTCGGACATGGACGAAGAGGGCGAGGGCCACACGGTCTACACCGCCTTCGAAAGCCTCAACGAGGTGGCCGCCGCCCTGGAAGCCAAGTTCGGCCCGGCGTCGAACACCAAGATCGCCTGGCGTCCCAAGATGCAGGTGCCGGTGACCGGCGACAGCGTCGCCACCCTGATGAAGCTGCTCGACATGCTCAACGACGATGACGACGTCCAGAACGTCTATTCGAACGAAGAGATCAGCGACGAGGATCTGGCCAAGCTGGGCTAGGCTGGCGCCCTTCTCCCGCACGGGAGAAGGGTGACGGTGTTTCCCGTCTTCTCCCGGTCACATCCGCTCGGCTACAGTGGGCGCATGACCCTTCGCGTTCATATCGACACCGACTGCGGCGTGGACGACGCCCTGGCGCTGGCCATGCTGGCGCGGGCGCGGGACAGTGTCGAGGTGGGCTCGGTCTCGGCCGTGTTCGGCAACACCTATGTCGACCAGGCCGCCGCCAACGCCCGGGGCGTGCTGCGGCTCGCCGGCTGCGGGGCCGATGTCTATATCGGCGCCGGATCAGGCCTGGCCAAGCGGCGCGTCGAGCGGATGCGGCCGGCTCATGGCGCCGACGGGCTGAACGGCGCGGGGTTTTCGCAGCGCTGGAAACTGCCGGAGCTGGATCGCGGCCATGGCGTCAGCCTGCTGGCCTTCGCCGCGCGTCGCCGCATCACCGGCCTGTTCCTGGGCCCCCTGACCAACCTGGCCCAGGGCCTGCTGGACGATCCGGTCGCGTTCCGCGACTGGCGCCCGACCATCATGGCCGGCGCCTTCGCCGTCGAGGGCAAGGCCGCCGGCGGGGCCGACTTCAACAGCTGGAGCGATCCGGAAGCCCTGCAGCGGATTCTCGAGGCCGGGGTTCGCCCGCGTCTGATGCCGATGGATATCTCCAGCCGGATCACCCTGACCCGCGCGGCGCTGGAGGCCGGCGCGGCCTGTTGCGGCTCCCCCCC
>Ga0209023_10007219_pt1 | contig 11467 bp, 8 predicted proteins | sample LakOneMetagenome_FD_187468 | JGI IMG/M metagenome (GOLD analysis project Ga0209023, IMG submission 187468) | Freshwater and sediment microbial communities from Lake Erie, Canada (SPAdes) (version 2) | ecosystem: Environmental > Aquatic > Freshwater > Lentic | place: Lake Erie, Canada | collected...
TTCCGATCTCTCAGGGGTAGAGCATAACCTTGCCAAGGTTAGGGTCGGGCGTTCGATTCGCCTCGCCCGCTCCAATTTCTCCAAACTGTATAGATGAGTTTGGCTCGCCGCATTCGGTGGCACACGGATGTGCGTGCGTTCGCGGGGAAGCGGTTGCGAGTCGCTTCGACCCATGTCGGACTAAAGCTGCAGTCCATTTCATTCTGTGATGACGGGACTCTCGTCCTTGTCACAATAGACGGACGCTTCCCGGTCACGAACCTCCCACAAGCTGACGGCTAATCTCTGAACACAGCGCCTGCGGCAACCTATTATCATCCGGGTAGTATTGACTTCTATATTCTACCCGGGTAATAAATCGACTGAAATCCGGGTGACCCAAAAATGACCGATCTGTCGCTGACCCCCTCGACTGCATTTGCCGGCCTTCGACTGCTTTCTTCGGGCACGCTGGGAGAGGTGGCGATTGCCGTGGCCCGACTGACTGGAACAGCCGATGCGGTGCTCGTGTTCGACGATAGATCAGGCCGCGTGATCGATCTCGATCTGCGTGGTAGCGATGCCGATATTCTCGAACGACTGTCTCAACCTGCGCAACGTTCTGTCGGGCGCCATCAGCCGCCGTCCGGCGAGCCTCATGTCGCAGAGGCGCCGGAAGATGGACAAAGGGGCCGGGGACGACCGAAGCTGGGTGTCATCGCCCGCGAGGTGACCCTGTTGCCGCGGCATTGGGAGTGGCTGGCGGAACAGCCGGGCGGCGCCTCCGCAACACTGCGGAGGCTTGTCGAGGATTCCCGCAAGGTGGCGCTTCCGCGACAGCACCGGCGGGCGGCGCAGGAGGCCACCTATCGATTCATGCAGGCGATCGCTGGCGATCTGCCCGGCTACGAGGAAGCGACGCGCGCCCTCTTTGCCGATGACATGTCCGCGTTGGCGAAGCAGATCGCCGGTTGGCCGGGCGACATCAGGGACTACGCGCTGCGCCTTGCCTCCGGTCCCTCCGCCTTTCCCGAGGTGGCTCAAGCGACTGCGAGGGCAAGCCAGTGAGCAGGCCGGAAGCCACCATCCGGCATGCCCCGTCATATCCGCGCGAGAGCGGGGAAGACATGTCATATCCCGGTATGCCCCAACCGTGCCCGATCTGTCCCTCCGACGAGGGATGGGACATGTCCTTTCTATCCTGTGCCGGCCACGAAGGCTCGCATTCCGTTCCGGGTCATCGCACGGCGGCTGTCGCGGGCTGCCGTCTCCTGCCACTGTCCGGAATGCCGCGAGCCGCCCGTCCGGACTGGGCACGACCGTGACCATCACGACGGCGAATGGCATCGAATTGGCCTGGGAAGAATTCGGCGATGCCGGAGAGACCATCTTGTTGATCGCCGGACTGGGGTCACAGATGATCCGGTGGACGCGATCATTTTGCGAAGGGCTTGCCGCAAGAGGCTATCGCGTCATCCGCTTCGACAACCGTGATGCCGGGCTTTCGACGCACTTCAGTGCCGTCGCCGCTCCGGATTTCGGTATGTTGGCTTCTACGCTGATGGCGGGCGGAAAACCTGATGTAGCCTACACACTCTACGATATGGCCACAGACGCCATAGGTCTCCTCGACGAGCTTGCAATATCCCGCGTCCACGCCGTCGGCCGGTCGATGGGCGGCATGATCGCTCAGATTCTGGCGAGCGAACATCCGGACCGGGTGCTCTCTCTGACCTCGATCATGTCGAGCTCCGGCAATCCAGCACTGCCACAGGCCGGCAGCGACGTGATGGCAATGATGATGCGTCCCGCTCCCGATCCCGCGGACGATCCGGGCGGCTTTCTGGAGGTCCGCATGGCCTTTGCCCGCAGGATTGCAGGGACAGTCCTTCCGTTCGATGAGGACTCCCACCGCGCAGTTCTGCTGGAAGAAGCGGCACGCTGCCATGATCCCCGAGGCACGGCACGCCAGATCGCAGCCATGGCCGTGGCGGGGGACCGGCGAACGCGCCTGGCGACCATCACGGCACCGGCACTTGTCATTCACGGGACGGAAGACCCGCTGATACCGCTGGCATGCGGACAGGACACGGCGCTCTCAATTCCGAACGCGAGGTTTCTTCCGATCGAGGGCATGGGACACGACCTGCCGCCCGAACTGAACCCGACGGTGATCGAGGCGATCTGTGAGTGCAAGGAAGCAATACCTGCCGGATTGGAGACGTGACTGCTCTCAGTCCTTGCCGGACAGGAGCCTCGCACCTGATCTGTCGGGCTGGCTGGATCGACAGCCCGGATCGGGATGCGGACTGTCATTCAGGGGCGAACCGAGGGGCGAAGGCGGATCGCAGGTTTTCACGTCCCCCCGGCAGCACGCTGGCGAAGGATTGCTTTCCGGCAACATGAAACTTTCTACAATGGACGGGGGCTGCGGATCTGGCCCCTGCCGCTCCACAGCTTGACGACGTCCTGGTCGAGCAGCAGCTTGCTCTGGTCCAGCTGTGCCATGAGCGCCGCCCTGTTCTGCCGGAATCCATCGAGCGGGAAACAGCCCGCAAAACGGTCGAGCACACCGAACGCTTCGAGCGTGAACTGGGTGCGGATGCACTTGCGGCACCGGCCGCAATTCAGCGGGCCATCGCCGCGCGTGACCTGGTACTCGGAGTTGGTGCACACGTCGAGGTGCGCCTGCACCAGGGCGCTTGCACTGATCTGCCCAGTCTTGCTCACCCGGTCCGTGTCGATCCCGAACGGTACGGTGGCGATGTCCTGCCGCTGCAAGGCATTGAACAACTGCGGCTCCATCAGGCTCATCACGCCGGTGTCCTTGGCTTCGGCGTAGTTGATGTCCCTCAGGGTTTCCGACGTCGAATAGAACAGGGTCGACACCAGCCCGCTGAGCAGCGTGGCGGCACTGGTGTTGCGCAAGCTGTGGGCGGCAAGATTGGGCTTGGGAAACAGCTGGTGGAAGTTGGTGTCCATGTAGATCATGGGCAGGCCGACCTTGGAGGCTATCCTGTCGAGATTGTCGAAGGCGGCCATCCACTCCTGCCGGTCGGAATAGGCGCCCGCATTGATGCTCACCAGGAAGGCCGGGCTGCGCCGCCTTTCGATGAGCTTCAGCAGGGAATGGAAACTGTCGACGCCACCGCTGAACAGCAGGGCCGAATGCGGTGCCGCCGTCGCGACCGGAACGAACGGCTTAACGATGGCAGATCTGCGGACCGTGACCTGCGGCAGGTCATAGAAGTCGGTTACCAGGGGAACGAAGCCGAACAGGAAGCTATTCCACTCGGCCTCGCTGACCTGGCAGTTCACCTCCAGCGATTGCCGGTGCCGCGCTGCCGCGAGATAGGCCATCGGCAGGAACGACAGCGTGCGGGGCACGGTCCGGCCGAGGATCGTCTCCGGCGCGAACACGCTGACCTCCAGGCTGACGCCCTCCGCCAGCCGGCAGACATGGCGCCTGCCCCTGGCGCCCCTTTCCAGCTCCATTTCATTCAATACGAAACCCATGGAGATTGCTTCCATCCTTTCGGGCCGCGGACTATAGCGGCTCAGCTGCCGGCTGGAAATCCGGTGCGGCGCGAAGCGATGCGAGCCATCGTGCCGCCGCGTCGAGTGCGCCTTGCCAGCCGCTGCCGGGGTCGTGGTAGAACAGCCGCAGACTCGGATACCACAGGCTCTGCGCTTCGCCGCCCCAGTACCAGTGCCGGCTCCTGCCGGTGGGAACCAGCACGGCCGCCGGCTTGCCGATGGCGCCGGCGAGATGGGCCGTGACATTGTCGATGGTGACCACCGCATCACAGCATGCAATGAGCGCCACGAGGCCGTCGATGTCGTTGAACAGGTCGACGTCGCGCGCCGTGTGTATGGCCGTTCCCACCCGGGCTGCGGCCTCGGCGATGTCCTGGTCGACATTCCCGTATTGCAGGTTGACGAAGCTCACGCCCGGCAGGCGCAGCAATGGCGCCCATTCGGCGAGCGCAATGCTGCGGTCCTTGCCCACCTTCGTGTTGCCGCTCCGCCATGCCACACCGCAGACCAGCTGTCCCGCCGGAAACGGATTGTTGTGGCGCACAAGTTCGCGCCGCTGTGGATCGGCCGCGAGATAGGGATAGCGCCTGCCGGCGACCTTCCCGGCGTCGAGGCGCAGCAGGTGGCCGAGGTCGCCCATGGCGGCCTGGGCCGCGAAGGGACCGGCGATCGACTGTTCGGTCGTCTCCCGGCCGACGAGGCTGATGTGCGGAAATGACCTCTTGAGCAAAGGGTGAAGGCGCCGGTCTGCCGAGACTGTGGCCTTCATGGCCGCGATGTCGAGAAGCGACAGCAGCGAGGCGAAGAACACCTCGTCGCCGAGGCCTTGCTCCGCCCACAGCAGGAGCTCGCCGCCGGGCGCCGCACCCGTCCAGCGCGGAATGGCCGTCGCGGGCCCGCGCGCCCCGGGCTTCTCGGCCTCCCAGCGCGACATGTAGAGATCGAAGCCTTCCGCCAGCGCGCGCCGCCGCAGGCACAGCAATGACTTGTTGTAGCGCGCCATCGCGAAGCCGGGCTTGAGGCCGATCGCCTTGTCGTAGCTTGCCAGCGCCTCGTCCAGCCGCTCGAGGTCGACGAGCGTGTTGCCGCGGCTGCACCAGGCTTCGGCCGAACCGGGCTTCAGGGCGATGGCGGTGTCGTGGCTTGCCAGCGCCTCGGCGAGGCGGCCCTGTTCGCCCAGCGCACCGGCGCGATTGCTGTAGGCCTCGGCATAGTCCGGCCTGAGGCGGATGGCGCGCTCATAGCTTTCCAGTGCCTCGCCGTGGCGGCCGAGGTCCTTCAGGACATTGCCGCGGTTGCTGTGCGCCTCGGCATAGTCCGGCCTGAGCTGGATGGCCCGGTCGTGACTGCCCAGCGCCTCCTCCAGCCGGTCGAGCCGGGCGAGGACGTTGCCCCGGCTGCTGTAGGCCTCGGCGTAATCCGGCTTCAGGCGCAGTGCCTGGTCGTAGCTCGCCAGGGCCTCGCTGAAGCGTTCGAGTTCCTTCAGCGCATTGCCGCGGTTGCTGTGGGCCTCGGCATAGCCCGGCTTCAGACTGATCGCTTTGTCGTAATGGCCGAGCGCCTCGGCAAAGCGGTCCTCGTCCTTGAGCAGGATGCCGATGTTGTTGTGGGCCTCGGCATAGCGCGGCGCCAGCGCGAGCGCCGCCTCGAAGCTCTGCCGCGCCTCCGCCGCGCGCCCGAGCTCCTTCAGGGCATTGCCACGCTCGAAGTGATAGAGCGGATCCTTCGGACTAAGCCTGATGGCGCGCTCGAGGCTCGCCAGCGCCTCGCCCGGCCGCCCGAGGCTGAGCAGGGCATTGCCGAGATTATAGTGGGCTTCGGCGAAATCCGGCCTGACGTCGATCGCCTCCGTGATGTGGCGCACGCCGCGCTCCAGCGCGCCTTGCTGGACATGAACGAGACCAAGCAGGTGGAGGCTGTCGAAGTGTCGCGGGTCACTTCTCAGGATCTGCTCATAAAGCAACCGCGCGCCAATGAGATCCCCATTCTGGTGGAGATCCAGCGCATCGTGAAACATCCTCGCGATATCGGTGGTCATCAGTCCCGACAGTAATTGCGTGCATTAGACATCATATCAGACATCATATCCGAGAGTTTTCCCAACGGCAGGATTGACAAGGCTTCTGATCCACGCCCTGTCATCATCCTTCAGCTTAAAGCGATCACCCTTTCGTTCGGTCGGCACTTCCGGACCCACCCGCTCGCTAGGCAGCGACATGACACCGGCAGTCTTGCGGCGCAAACCGAATCGCTCGGCGATCCTGGCGATCTGATCATGGGTTGACGCGGTCACGTCCTCCAACCTGACAAACTGGCAGCGAGGTCGCACTTCCGTCCAACTCAGCCAGGAGAAGTAAAAGTGGTTCCAATACTCAGTCGGATAACGGTACCAGTATTTCGGCCGCCCAAGGTTTCCTCCGCTGACATCGAAAACAAGCAATTCCTTGCGCGCAAATGCAGAGACATCACGTCCAGCATCGAGGTTCGGCCGCCGGTGCAGCCAGAAGGGATAGAGAGACTCGTGAAAGGTCTGGGGCGACCTGACCATCACGACGATCGGCACGTCATGCGGCAGTGGGCACTGTATTCCGGTTGGCGGAACACCATGCTTCCAGAACCACTCGTTGAATGTCACCTCGACGTCGAAGTGTTCCTCGAGACAACTCTGTATGGCGTTTGTGCCGGAACGGAATGTGCCGACGACAAGGACCTTCTTCTTGCCGTTTGCCAACGTAACAGCGGGCTTCCGGGATGCAGCTGGCGCGGCTCCGATGCCTACGAACAGCTGGGGATTCTGCCGTACAACTTCATCAAGCACTGTCTCCTCGTCATTGGGATAGTCTTCGAGCAGACTTGTCCGAAATGCCTGCTCGTAGGCCTCGTGCAGTCGCTCGATGGCCATTGGGCCTCCCAAAAGGAAGCTGGCATTGAGCGCGAGCTCCGCGCCGTTTTTGCGCATGACATTCGGATAGTGCGTGATCGCGTCCGGACTCACGCGCACCTCTCGGAAATCCCAGCTGGGTCGCTGGCGGTTGAACCGCGAGATCGAGGCATCCACCCAGGCAAACTCGCTGGCCGAGAATGGGTTGTCGCGCATCGCCTTGTAAAGGAGACCGATCTTGCTGTGCCAGATGCAGAACACGCGGCGAAATGCATCTTCACCCGATTTCCGGAGATCTCTCCAGTAGTGAATCAATCCCTTGTCTCTCTGGAAATCAGAGGGAGGTGATTGAAGCTGGGCCCCGAAATTCATGGCGCGCCGCAGCAGCACCTCCATGTCGGGCCATTTTGCCATATCGTCGAGCCGCACCATCTCGACATGAAGCCTGATCCCGTGCTTTCGGCAAAGTGTCTCGACGGATGAAAGGACAGAACTGTTGTCGCCGATAAAATACAGATTGCCACCAGACAACATTTCCAAGGTGCGCGCCAGATGCTCCGTATAGTGATCAAGAGACCGTTTGGCGTTCTCCGGCACTGGCCAGTAGGCCATCACATAGGTTCGAACAGAGTTGGAATGAACCATTCAGCAAAACTCCACCTATCATCTCCTCCTGGGAGGGCGAAACCCGACGCCATCTGGCAACGTCGGCCCCCGCGCCGCGAAACGGTCTTCGAGAACTGCCACATCCGGAGTCCCGGTCGATTTATCCGTTATCGCAACCGTCGAAGCTTTGTCCATAGTTCAGCACGCGGTCGCTGACCCCTGCGCCCCTCGGAACGGCACCAACTCTCGGATCATTGCCGTAAAGGCGGATTTGCCATATGTCCTCGGAGTTTCCAGATTGAGGGTTCTCACTTGATTTCTCACCATCATCGCACGGTCTTCGTTCACGTACCGAAGTGTGGCGGGCAGAGCATCGAGCAGGCTTTCCTGGCTGACCTTGGCCTGAACTGGGAAATGAGGGCACCCCTGTTACTGCGGCCGAATGGCGATCCGCGAGTCGGACCGCCACGCCTCGCGCACTTGCTGGCCAGAGACTATGCCCGTTTTCACTACCTCAGCAACGAACTGTACCAATCCTATTATTCCTTCTCTATCCTTCGCGATCCTGTTGCGAGAATCGTGTCACTCTATAACTACATGAAGCTCCAGGATTCGAACCGACGACCGATGGACTTCGATACTTTCCTATTCGAATGGCTGCCCAAGCAACTCGAATGGAGCGACGCTGATTCGGTGCAGCAGAATTCGGCATCGAGCAGCTTCTTCTTCGTCCGTCCCCAGGCAGACTTCGTCACGGACGTCGACGGTACTGTCATGGTGAAGGATCTGTTCCTTCTCGAGCACATCGACAGTGCGTTCCCGGTTATTCAAGCAAAGTGCCAGCTCCACAGCGCACTTGAGCACCGCAACAAGTCGGTGACACGCATTTCGCGCAGCGATTTGCGAGAGGACCATATCGCTCTCATCCATACTGCCTATGCGGCTGATTTCAGCCTCATCTCTTCATGCGGGGCGGTTGCCTAGAACGGACAGCGATCGCTGACACACAGATCACTTGCTGTGCCGATCATAACCAAAGGCCTCGAAGTCCTCGGCATAGACATCGCGGATCAGCCTGATGTCGTCCTCGCTCGGTTCGACTGCGCGTTGCGCCGAGGCGTTGACGAGGGGCAGCTTGAGTTCGCCTTGCGGATTGAAGCCGATGTCCTCCAGCACGCGGCGGACGATGGCATCGAGTCCGGCTTCGTACTTGAAGATCTTCGTCACCTTCTCGCCGACGAAGCGGACCTGCGGCTTGAGGTGGCCGGCGCCGGCATTCTCGTTGCGCCGGTACTCGGCGATGCTCTGCCGCAGGAAGGTGGAGAAGTCCAGCTTCGCGACACTGTTTGCCGCGGTCGACTTCTCGAGCGCCCACTTGTAGCGCGAGATCATGCGGTTCACCGGATGGCGGACGACGGCAAAACTGTAAAGCGAATCGAGGTCGAACAGGCGCCGCAGCACCTCGTAGTCGTAATGCGCAGGGGGCACCTTCAGATAAGGCCTGACCGGCATGTAGCTGGGCGGGTCGAAGAAGCCGGCGAAGCCCACTGCCCGGAAGAACGTCTCGATGGCCGTTCCGCCGGTCTTCGGGACGTGGATGAACAGGATGGTCCGTTCCGCGTCGTTCTTGCGATACTGGTAGAGGGGCATTCGTCCGGGTTCCGCTTCGGCGCTAGGTGTAGCGGTCCGCAGCGCCGCCGTCGAGACTGGCGAGCAGGCGCGACGCTTCGGCGAGGGCGGGGCCCCAGTCGCCGATGTCATGCTGGTAGACGAGATCGAGGCTGGGGTACCACAGGCTCTGCCGCTCGCCGCCCCAATACCAGTAGCGGCCCTTGCCGGCCGGCACCAGGACGATGGCCTTCTTGCCCAGCGCCCCGGCAAAATGCGCCGTGACATTGTCGATCGTCAGGACGACGTCGCAGAGGGCGATGGCGGCGAGCAGGCCGTCGAGATCGTTGAACAGGTCGAGGTCGCGCAGCACGTGTACCACGGGTCCGCGGCCCGCGGCTGCCGCACCGATCTCGCCGGCCACGTCGCCATACTGGAGATTGACGATGCTGAAGGGCAGGCCGACGAAGACGGGGGCGAGATCGCCGAGCCCGATGCTCCGTGACGGGCCCATGCGCCGGTTGCCGCTGCGCCACGAAATGCCGCAAACCGGGCGCGACCCGAACACCGGGTTGGCATCCTGCAGCCGCAGCATCCGCTCCGGGCCGGCCGCGAGATAGGGATAGCTGCGCCGCGCGATCGCCGCGGCGTCGACGGCGAGAAAGTGCCCGAGGTCGGCGAGCGGCGCCTGCGCCGCGAAATCCCCGGCGACGGCGCGCGTCGTCTCGTCGCGGCCGAGCAGCGGCAGGCCGGGGAAGGACCGGGCATAGATCGCATGCAGCCGCCGGTCGGCCGACACTGTTACCGGCAGGCGGTCGCGGTCGAGGAGGGACAGCAGCGAGGCATAGAACACCTCGTCGCCTACTCCCTGTTCGGCCCACAGCAGCAGGCGCCCCGCCGGCGGGCTGCCGTCCCATGCGGGGATTCCGGTGTCCGGCGCCTTGCCGTCGAAGTCCGCGGTCTTCCAGCGGTCGCGGTACAGGCTGAAGCCTTCGCGAAAGTCATGCGACTGCAATGCCACGATCGACTTGTTGTAGCGCATCCCGGCCTCGCCGGGGCTCAGGCCCAGCGCCGTGTCGAAACTGGCGCGGGCCTCGGCGAGCCGGCCAAGCTCGCGCAGCGCGTTGCCGCGGTTGCTGTAGGCCTCGGCATAGTCGGGCTTCAGCGCGATGGCGGCGTCGAAAGCGGCGAGCGCCTCCTCGAGGCGGTTCATTTCCTTCAGCGTGTTGCCGCGGTTGCTGTGAAACTCCGCACTCTGCGGCCGCAGCGCGACGGCGCGGTCGTGCGCGGCGAGCGCCTCCTCGAGGCGCAGCAGCTCGCACAGCACGGTGCCGCGGCTGCTGTGGGCCTCGGCAAAATCGGGCTTGAGCGCGAGGGCCTGGTCGTAGCTGCGCAGCGCGTCCTCCGGGCGCTTCAGCTCGCGCAGCGCATTGCCACGGTTGCCATGGGTTTCGGCGTGGCCGGGGCGAAGCGCGATGGCGCGGTCGTAGCTCTCGACCGCCGCCGCGGCCCGGCCCTGCTCCTTCAGCGCCTTGCCCAGATTGTAGTGGGCGTCGGCATAGTCGGGCTTCAGCGCGATGGCGCGGCGGAAACCGTCCTCCGCCTCGGCCGGACGCCCGAGGGCAGTGAGCGCGATGCCCCGGCTCAGCTGCGCCTGGTGGAAGCGCGGCTGCAGGGCGATGGCCCGGTCATAGCCCGCCAGCGCCTCGTCGACCCTGCCGAGCTCCAGCAGCGCATTGGCCCGGTTGCAATGAGCCTCGGCGAAATCCGGCCTGAGGGCGATGGCGCGGTCATAGTCGCGCAGCGCCTCGTCGAAGCGGCGCAATGCCGACAGTGCGTCGCCCCGGTTGTAGAAGGCGGGCGCGAAGCCGTCGCTGCGCCGGATCGCCTCGCTGAAGCTGGCGGCGGCCTCGGCCATGCGGCCCATGCGCGCCAGAACCAGGCCGCGGTTGTTCCACGCCACCAGCATGGCGGGATCGATGCGCAGCGCCGCGTCATAGTGTTCGAGCGCGGCGGGAAATTGCCCCAGCTCCTGCCGGCTGTTGGCGAGATTGTAATGGGCCTCGCGCGAGCGGCCATTGAGCTTCACCGCGCGGGCGAACTGCTCGGCCGCCTCCGCCGGGCGCGACAGGGCGCGCAGGATGAGGCCATGGGTGTTGAAGGCATCCGCCATGTCGCTGCGCACCGCCAGTGCGGCCTCGACGTTGCGCAGCGCCGTCGGCAGGTCGCGGGCGTGGAAGCTGGCCAGCGCCACGATGTGCAGCGCGTCGAAGTTTCGCGGCTCCCGGCGCAGGATGGCCTGCGACCTGGCGATGGCCCCGGCGAGGTCGCCGGCCTGCAGCGCGACCACCGCCTGGCGCAGCTGGGTCAGGATATCGGACAAGACGTGCCTCGCTGCCGGCCTATTTTCCCAGCCCCTCCTCGGTGCGCTTCAAGCCTTCATGCCAGAGCCCGGCCATCTCGCTGTCCTGGTAGTCGGCGAAGCAGGGTGTGCCGAGCGTGTAGTGCACGAGCTTCGCTGCGGGATTGTCATCATACTCGATCGCCAGCCAGTTCCATTCCTTGGGGATCTCGCCGATCAGCTCATCGTCGAGCCACTTGAAGCGGTGCAGGAAGGCGCCATCGTGGGCCTCGACGAAAGCCGCGTCGATCTGGCGGTTGGCAGGATGCTCGCAGTTCCACAGGATGACGCTCGACCAGTTCTTGCGCGGGTAGTTCTCGTTCCTGTTCCCGAGATACTTGGTTTCTGCCTTGGTCTTGTAGTCGTGCTTCACCACCATCACTGCCTTCGACGGATCGCGCAGCCGCCACAGTTCGGCGATGTCGGCGTTGCAGATCATGTCGCCGTCGGCGAAG
>Ga0209023_10007220_pt1 | contig 11467 bp, 5 predicted proteins | sample LakOneMetagenome_FD_187468 | JGI IMG/M metagenome (GOLD analysis project Ga0209023, IMG submission 187468) | Freshwater and sediment microbial communities from Lake Erie, Canada (SPAdes) (version 2) | ecosystem: Environmental > Aquatic > Freshwater > Lentic | place: Lake Erie, Canada | collected...
GATGGTCTGACTATAGGCAAACATTACTTATATGCTCAATTTTTAGGTGCAAACGGAACTGGTAGTTCTGTTCTGCTTGACTCATTCTACAAGTCAGCTACATCAATCATTACCTACAAATTTCCTAAAATATCGGTAAGCCTTTCTTCAATACTTCAAGGCACAGCCTTACAAGTAAGTGGCAGAGATTTTACACCATCGGGAATGCTTGAGGTAAGACTATTGAATCGAAATGCAGTACAGGTTACTGATACCACACTATATGCAGATAGTGTGGGTTCATTTTCTATAATTTACCGTAAAACAAATGTTCCGTCAGACAATTATTTGCTAACTGGCACTGACCTTACTACATCGTATAGTGCCGATGCCCGTAATCTTTTGATAACTGGTACCGGTAGTGGTGGAGACAGGTTAATTGTTACGGAACCAAGAATACAAGGCAATCAAAGAGCTGGTCAGTCTATTAAGGTTTCCTGGACAGATTATGGGGAGGCAACCCTTCCACAAATTGGAAAGACGGCAAAGGCAAATGTGAATTACAAGGTTGAACGAAAATACAATAACGGTAACTGGCAGTTAAGTGGCCTCTATGGAAAAGAGATTCTTATTAAAAAAACAAATGCCTTTAGCATAAACATTGATTTGGGCGATGAAGGTAACTACCGCTATCGGGTCAGTCGTACAGACAAACCATCAAAGATTGATTCATCTGCTACCATTTATGCGAAATTTTCTGATGTTGGATTTATAGTTTCAAATGAATGGGATTCCAGCGGTTTAAGAATGCCAAAAGGACCAAGTGGCGTTTGTGCAGATGGTGCGGCAAGAATCTATCTGAAAATATCCAGGCACCCTTCAAACTCCAGAATAATCAGTAGGGTGAGGTGTGCATTAATAGATGGCAATATCACTGAGCCACGACTTTTAGGCAAGATAATGGCTGCTTCTGTCACCAGTGGTTACTCTACGGAAGCCAATAACAATTTACAAATAACGGCAGAAAGAACCCTTCCGAATGTGGATGGAAATTATTGGTTCTGGTATGTGGCACCAGATGATTTTTCAAGGGATATTCCAGACAATACATTAAGCGAAAGGAGGGTTGCGATTAGAATCATTGTGGACCACACCAACTCTTCGTCCGATACTATACTTCATGACATTACTATCGTAAGGCCTCCATTAATACTAGTCCATGGATTGAATAGCGACGGAAGCACCTGGGATAATTTCAGATTTTCAGTTAATGGTGGTGTCACCTACAATTTTAAAGATGTAGATAAGTATAGTCTCCTTTACAAGCTTCCTGTTGGCACTCCTAACATGGACAAAGGAGGTAGTTTTTTGGATAATGCAAAAACCTTGCTGAATTTGGATTATCAAACGCTCAAACCAAGAACATCACAAGTTGCAGTATATACAAACTCCATTCTCAATTACATAAATGAGTACAGAAAAAACGGGTGGGCATGCAACCGTGTAGATTATGTAGGTCATAGTATGGGTGGGTGTATGGCAAGGCAAGCAATTAATTCTTTTAAAAAGCAATACTCTCCTGATGCCGGAGACAGAGTATTATATAAAAACTATGGCAAAGGATTTATCAATAAATTCATAACAATTAACACACCGCATAATGGCAGCCCTTTTGCTGACCTTATTGATGACCATTACAATGATTATTTATTCAAACTAATAATTGCAGATGTGAGCCTGGTAACATCGTTCCGCAATTCGCTTAGTGGTATATATAAATTTGATGGTAGTTGGCCAGTCTTTTCTGTATATCCAACCGAAGCGGTTTGGAACCTTCGATCTGGTAATGCAGGAAGCCGGTTTGAAAAAACAAATGTAAGAAACCACCTTATTGGAGGTGATATAGGTATTGGGTCAACCGATTGTAATCTAAAAATAAAGGCTGTAGCCAGCAAGATTCAAATTAGTTCATCAGCACTTGCTACAAATGCAAAGAGAATTTATGGACTTTATAAAATTTATACCGATTTAAAGAAGTTATCAGCCTTGAATATAATTGGCTATATAAAAGGAAAAACCGAAGATGCCCTTCTTGATTTTGACTTACAAATCTGGAAAGAAAATGTAATTAACGGGCTTTGCCTTGGTGTTGATGTTTTAATGCCCAAATATGGGTATCAGAATTTTGTGAACAATAGCGATATGATTGTGCCCCTTACTAGTCAAATACCAGGGATTGATTGGTCACAGCCCCTTCCTACTTATACCACTATGTTACATGGACCAGAAAGTATGCATGCCTTAGTTACGGGAGATATAGACGCAGGAAATACAGTATTTGACCTCATAAATCGTCCAATTAATTCACCTTCCTTTGCTGACTTTATCCCAGCAAGTCCACCACCACCGGGCTCGGCAAATCAAGCCAATACTCTGAATGATGACGACTCTGTCCTTTTAAGAATAGATACTACCAAGATTAAAATCTTATTGCCTTTAAGTAACAATACTTATAATAACGATAGTGTTTTAAATATTACTGTCAGAATTAAGGATACAACGAACTTATTGAAGATAACAGGAGGTGCATTAGATAAAATGTTTATTTCCTATTCCAATACATCTGAGCAAACATTTACAGTACCATTGAATAAAGAAGTAACGGGTGCAATCAATGTTTTTGCCTTTGCTACTTATGATTCATCCGGCTATCTTGTACATCATATTGACACTGTGAAAGTAAATATGACTGCTACTGACAACTTCAACAAATTATTTATCGACCCTTCTTTTATCGACCTTAGTGCTGGTCAGTCTTACTTACCAAACGTATATGGCGTTGCTGATTCTCAATTTGTACAAATACCCTTAGGAAGTTCTTCACTTCAAATAAAAATTGCAGACACGAATGTTGTAAGATATTCTGAATCCGAACATGAATTTTTCGCTAAAGACTCTGGAAGTACTTATGCTATCTTCAACTATAACGGTATCAAAGATTCATTGTACTTCTATGTGAGCATACCCAATGAAGACTCAGGTAATTATTGCCTTGGATCAGATTTTGTTTTTGATGCAGGATATGCTACTGAATCAAGTTCATTTCAATGGCAGGAAGATTCTGGATTGGGTTTTGTTGACATTTCTAATAATGCAAATTTATCTGGAACAGGTTCAGCGATATTGAAATTAATTAATCCCCCCACCTCCTGGTCTGGCAGGAAATACAAGTGTATTATAAACTCAAACGGACTTATTTCTGTTAGTGAAATACATACTCTAAAATTTATCAGCCGATGGTCCGGCATCTCTGGTACGGCATGGGAAAATCTCGCAAATTGGAGTTGTGGAATTGTCCCCGATGAGTTTACCGATGTAATTATTGGGTCAGAATTGACTAATTATCCTTTAGTTGGCAGTAATGCAGTTTGCAAAAGTTTAAAGTTATCACCTTCCGCTACTCTTCTTGTTCAGCCTGGCTTTAATTTGAACATTAAGGGGAAGCCTGAAAATTGAGTTGCTTCCACAACTATCCGGACATGTTTCCGTCAGTTCTTTTGTCAAAGGCAGTAGTAAACAATACTTTTTGTCAAATTTTGCTAAAAATACTAGCATCTTTACCACTCATGTTCCTAAATTGCAAAACATATTTCAGGTGCTGCTAAGGCACTTGTTGGGATTACCTGCATATGAATAAGTAATCTTCTTCTCAAATACGCCTTCAAGTATCTGAGTAAAATTTTACAACAATATTTAGCGGATAGGTATATTTTGGATTTGCCAGTAAAGTTTTCTATTTTAGTTAAATCAACTTACTTATCTACTGCTAATGCCTTTTTTGAATTTCAATATAGCAGCTAAACTAGTTGAAGGAATTGCATAACCGTTTTTTGGCTTTGACTTTATATTAAGAGAGTTTTAGTGGTGTAATTTTCAACATTTTTTGAAAATTACAATAAGACCTTTTTTAAAAAAAAGTTGCCATTATATGCTTATAAACCTATAAAAAATAATCGCTTATAAACATATATTAAAATTACATTAAATAGTCAGTAATAGAAAAGTGAACTAGAAATAATGTTTAATTGGCCAAACTGAATACTTAACTTAGATTAGATTAAAAAGGTTTCTCTCTTTACTGTATAGTATACAAAATTTCCAAAGCTACCTTTTATAATTATTTTATTGATTTAATACCTAAATATTAAAAATTAGAATGAAGCCAGCATTTCACTTGCTTATCCGATTCTTTGCAATTATCTCAATATTAATCTTTTCTAGACAATTCGCGGCTGGGCAGGCAAAAATTTACCTTGAAAATGAGGTTAAGGAAGGCTCGGTGGTTGAGATTAGCGACGATAAAATAAAATATAAAAACCCGTTGAATCCGGGACCGATATATTCCGTTTCAAGAAGCCGTGTAAAGGCTGTTTTTAATGAAACAGGTGATTTCCTTATTATTGGAAAATTAGATTCCTTGGACGCCTTAACTGCTGATAACCTAATTAAAAACTTTATAAAAGCCGAACCAGTCCCATCTTCAGTAGATATGATTTACACCCTACAAAAAAAAATACTTGAATGCACCATACTTAGTGAAAATACAACCGCTGTTCAAATTAAGCTTAATGATTTTGTACTAAGTATTGAAAAGGCAAACGTGGTAATGTTGCGTTACCGAAATGGAAAACACAGTATACTTGCCAACATCGATTCTTTTGTAAGCCTTGTTGATAATAAAGTCATAACTGCATCTGAACCAATTGCAAAAAAAACGGTTAGAATAGTTTCCCAACCAGCAAAAGTGGTAGAAAAGCCACGACAGGAACTGAAGTCTGCAGAGCAACCTATAATTGATCCTAAAAGTGCTGAACCCACCGCCGTTGCGTCCGTAGGCAAAGAAGGGGAAGTTGCCAGGGAAGTTATGCCTGAAGAAAAGAAAGTAAAACATGATGCAGCACTTGAAGAACAAAGAATTAAGGAAGCGGCTTTAATGAGAGAAAAAAGACTTAAACGTGAAGCTGCTTTGGAAGAACAACGAATCAAAGAAGCGACTATACTTGAAGAAAAACAAATTAGGAAAGATAGTATTGCAGCTATTCTTCAAGCTAACCGACAGTATCAGCTTTCGATGCTTAAAGCTGAGACCTTCTTCAAGAACGCTTTCTATGATAGCGCTAGGAATGCCTACGCTCTGGCACTTGAAGCAAAGCCAAGCGAAACAGAGCCAATCATAAGAATTGATACTATTGACAGGCGCCTGGCAGAATTGAAAATACAGTCTATCAAGTCAAACTTATATGACTCGCTGGTTTCCGTTGGAGACAGTTTAATGATTAATAATGATTGGCCCTTTGCTATAGATGCCTACCATAAAGCCCTTGATATAAAGCCCAACGAATACTATGCTCAAAAGCAGATAAAGTATTTGCAGGCTGAGCAGGCGAAAAAAGAAGAAGAACTGAGGTTGAAAGAGGAGCAGCGAAAAAAGGAAGAGGCAGAAAAGCGTTATAAAGATGCATTAGTAAAAGCCGATGCTTTTGTAAAGGAAAAAAAGTATGAAGAAGCTCTGGAGCTTTATAATGAAGCTTTGCAGTTGCATCCTGAAAATGAATTTGCCCAAGCAAGGGTAAAAATACTAACGTATCAAATAAGTAAACAAAAAGAAAACTCTCCCATAAAAAATTGAAGACTCAGTATTTTATATTGTTTTTGATTTTGGGACATTACGCTTCTGCCCAGGATACAGTTTATTTTAAAGGTAAACCTGTAAGGATTGGAAAGGTGGTGGAGGTGGGAGAATCTTATGTGGCCATAGCTGAGAATCCGGACAACCTTGCCGCTATCGTAAATTATAATATAGAGGAACTTCGGAAAATAAAGTTTGCAGGCGGGTATGTAGAAAAATTCGGTTCAGATTCCACCTATGGTAATAGAGACACAATACAGTATATAAACCGGGAATTGCTTAGTTGCGATGTGACAGAGATAGGCGAAACCGCCGTAGTGGTAGAAATAAATCATGGCGATTCTACCATTGTTGTTGCACTTGATTCAATAGCAACTATCGCCTATGCAAATGGATTTATTGAAAAATACCGCGATACTTTATCAACTGTTGTGGCTGTTATACCTACCGAGGAGACAAAACCGCATGTTGTTTCGATTGCAAAAATAATCATCAGCACACCGCCAGAAAAATCTAATCCATCAGTACAAACTCCGATAGAGAGAGAGCCAAATACCACCAATATTACTCAAATAGATGTAGTTACAAAAAGAAGTAGGTCTGAAAAAAAAACTGGTTCAGGTGTACCTAAAGCACCTACAATTTCCAGCATCAGTAATAGGCCGTATATTGGAATAGGAATGGTGGTTGACTCATTAACCGGTCTTACACGGAGTTTTGCTTTCTATGAACTGGTTAAGAACAACCTTTTGTCCAACGGTACCGACACTTTATTTCCAGTGATGGTAGATTATCATTTTAATTCACCGTATGCAATAACTGGCATTTCCAATAATGGAACCGTTCATATAAAATTGTATAAAAAAGGGAAAAAAATCGATGATTTATGGTGCAAGGATGCTTGGCCAGAAATATATTCTGCCCTCAAGCAGTCGCTCGAAAAAGATAACTATCTCCCCATTTCTAAAAAACTTCATCGTGTATTTGAAGGTTCAATAGATAATATTGATGCAAAAAAAATTGAGGATTGTCTTCCAGGCACAATTGAAAGTAATGTTCCCTATAACAGGATTGTTGATACCCTTCTTCCTTACGCTCGTATAGATTATTTCAGGAATGGCAATCCATACGACAATTCCAAAAATCTGTATGGCAAGTACAATACTTACTATGAAAACAAGCTTTTTTTCTTTCGTAACGACCAGGTGCCCGACAACCTGAAAACAGCAGCAAAGCCACTAGTATTTCCTTTATATAGATCAATGGCACCAGGCCTTACCTATCTTTCCTGTGGCAAAGAATTTGAGGAAGCGAAAGATTATGGTGCTGCCTTGAATTGTTTCCAGGCTGCAATAGTTTCTACAAATATTTTGCTTACAAGCCCTTTTGAGCGGGCTCTTGCAAGATCATTGGTATTTGATGAAATGGCCAAAACACACCTATTGCTATCGAGCAATCGTGTTTATTGCTCGCAATTGTTCAACTTGTGTCGGGATCTTAATACCGTTTATGTCAAATCACAACAGGCGGAAGATGAGCGTAACCAATACTACAAGAATATAGGCACAATTAAAGACCTTTGTATGAAGGCAGAAGAGAAGGCAAGACAGATACGTGGTCAAAAACGATTGGGGGCTTTTATGGCTGCGTTGAGTTTTGTCGGTTCAGTGTCTGCTGCCTCAGTGCCAAATAATTCTGATGTGTCTGCCGCTTACCTTAATGAAGCAGTCAACTATCTCACCACTTCGATTGAAGAAAGCAGCCAAGTGAGCCAGGCATTACAGGATCAATACCAAAATATCCAGAATATGATAAGCTCAAAAGAATTCATAATAGGAGATGGTACAGAAACAGAAGTTGGGAAGTCAATGATGGTGGGGGAAGTTTATTATTACATAAAAACATGCCCCAACTTGGTAAAACCAGTTCTAATCGATTTTGCAAAAGACAAACCGAAGCTTAACAACCTTTTCGAAAACTATTTTAATGGGAGCACTTCGGGAAGTAACGTAACTGAATTGTTAAGCTTACTGGCAGAATTTGAAAAAACAGTGCTTAATCTAGAAGTGCGAAAACTTCCGGTAACTAAAAAAAGTCTGTCACAATTTTAATTTGCTTGTTATGAAAAAAAAGATGCTGTACATATATTTTTTATTTGTAGCAACAGGCAAGTTGCAGGCGCAGAGCTCCGTACAAATCAGGAGCGATTGCCAACAGGAACGCAATGAACTTTCAAATAAAATTACTACTCTTAATAATGAATATGAACTAATCAAAGAGGATTTAAAGGCTGGCTTATTTTGTAGTAAATGTGGGTCAAGCAAAACAGAGTTAGATAAACTGGAAGGTTTTTATAAACATCTAAACAATGTAAAAGGGGAGCCGATAGCTGCCACCCAAGCACAGATGGCAAAGGCCTACGAAAAATATCTTAACAAATTCAACTCCTTGAAAAGCCAGTTAGAACAGAAGGATAAAAGCTGTAATGAGCGTGTAAATTCTGCTGTCAAAAGCGAAAATGACAAATTGAACAGAGACCGTGAAAATGCAATAAAAGAACAACAGGACAGGGTGCATGAAGCAGCACAGGAAGCAGAGCGTCAGCAGAAGGCAGAATTGCAGCGCCAAGAGCAACTGAGGCAGGAAATAGAAAGACAGAAAGAAGTACAGCGACAGCAATTGGTCGCAGAATCTCAACAGCGACAGACTCAGGCCAATCAAATGTTTAATGAAACCGCAAACAATCTAAAGAACCAGATTGGAAATATTAAGATGCCTGATGAAAAGATCCGTTTTCCGCAAGGTGGCAAAACTACCACAGGTAGTTCCGACAATGATTACGCTGCAGCAAGTGCAAAAAAAGACCTTGACGATTTCGACCTGGGTGTGCATACGAATAGTTTGTTGAGTGATGCATTAGATAATCTTTTTGGAGAAACAACTGATTTTATAGTGGAAGAACTTATCGAAGAAAGGGTAAAAAATGATGTAATGAAAGATTTGTATAGAAGCGCCTATGAAAAGTATAACCAGATAAAAGATCATTGGGGTATCGTAGATGATATGAGGAACGGAACCATTACGACACAAACTACCGATGCAATCTTTTCACATACTGCCAATCCCATAATAAGAAAAATTCAACAGGCCAGCGGTGCAGTTGCCATCACTCAAAGGGATGCTATTATAGGTTCAGTTGACCGCATTTTTCAGGAAGATCTTACTGATCTGGAAAGAGACCAGGCATTCAATGAAACGGTACGTGACCTGAATCCCTTTAGAAAACTCACCACTTTTTCCAAAGAAAATAAAGAATGGACAGTGAAGGATTATGCTAAAGCAGGGGTATTTTGTGTGGTAGGCGGTGTTGCTATAACCGCCGGGTTGCCGGTATGGGCTGGAATCGGAGCTGCAGCCTGGTATGGCTTTACGCGATAAAATATACAAATGAAATTCCTATTACTTTCGGTAAATTTGTTTTACTGCTTTATGGTGGCTGCCCCACTTAACGGCTCGGCGCAGTCAGGCGTTGCCTCGTACCACATGAAGGAGATTCCCATACCAAAATTACATGCATTGGTGTCTTCATTTTATGTGAATGAAGAAGGACATCCATTTCTTCCTCTCAACGGTGGCATTTATTTACCGGAAGATTCTCTTTGGTTTTTGCCTCCTACAAAAGAAAATTATTTCACTTCCTTTGCACCCGTAATTGAGGATACTGCATTATTTGTTATGTCCAACACCAATGACTCATCAGTTGTCCACTATTTAAAAACATCATCAGGGGGATCCGTAAAAAAAATTAAAGTAGCGGCTGTAAAGCAAGGTATTTACAATCTAATTTACAAAAATAAAATTTGTTATATCTGGGGTTATGAGGGGAAATATAGTAGTATTGGCATCGTGGGTAATGGAGCGGTGAACTGGCTTTTTAAAATGAATGGTTTAATCAGGCAAGTGCAACTTAATGAGGCTTCTGATCTTTTCTTTTGTGCGGACAGTTCAATCTTCAAGTTGAATGAAAAAAAACTTATACTTAAACTCAATGAAACAATAGATGGTTTTTGCTTTACAAAAAGTAACAATCTCCTCGTAAGTAGCACCGCTGGTATTGGCATCGTAAACCAACAGGAGTTAGGCCTTATCGCAACAGGAGTAACAGGAAAACTACAAGCTGCGGGGAACAGCATTTTTTTACTGGCGCTTCAACGTAATGCCATATTCCGTATAGAACAATACTAGTATGTGGCAAATGGACTTTAAAAAGTTTAAGTAAGATTTTTGTTACTAAAAATGTTACGATCCTATCATAAATTCATATAATTTATGGCTATAAACTAAATAGAAATGAAAAAAATAGCTAGAAATTCAGTACTAATATGTACATTACTTTTCACTGAAATGATGACATATAGTCAATCATGTATCCAGGTACGCCCTAATACAAACTACTTCTCATGTGGAATTCCAACCAACGAATTTGAATACATGAGAGCCACATCAATAAATGGGGGTTCTCAGGTACAATCGAATTGGTGCTGGGCAGCTTGTGTCCAGATGGTTCTTAATTATCATGGACTCTATGTATCACAAATGGATGTAGTCACTAAAATCTACGGTTCTCCTTACATAAATCAACCGGCCAATGAACAACAGATTTTAGCTGCTCTTAGTGGTTGGGCTCCAGATGTCAGGGGGCGCTACTCAGGAATTAATGCTTATGGAGGCTATTTATCCCTGCAGGAAATTATTAACGGACTTTCCGGAAAATGGCCATTGATTGTTGGAATGTCAAACCCAAATGGTGGTGTTGGCCATGCATATGTATTGACAGCCATTTTTTATTCGAATCAATACGACAATTATGGAAATATTATCGGGATTATTCCAGACAAGGTAGTTCTCCGGGATCCTTGGCCGGGTAACCAGTCAAGACAGGAGTTTTCATGGAGCCAATTTGTAAGCAGGTGTTTTATGGGAATTAAAGTATGGGTGACAAGATATTAATTACCATGATCAGGCAGTTTACTTTAAATACTGTGTCTCCTATGCCCGTCAAAACAGACCCTCTAAATATTATCAGAACTATGAGCCTGCCCCCTTTAAGTGCTTAAACTTTGATAACACAATGTAGCTTCAGGCAAATGTTGTTACTTCAAAAAATAAAACTGAATCTCCGGTTAGAGCTTGCGGACGGAAGTGGCAATAAAAAGTAAGAAAATATCCGAAAATGATATGCCAGGACAGCCTTTCTTTATTTCTATTTTTTATATTGGGTGGTTTAATAGTATTTAAAATCTTTATTATTTACTTCAACTATTCCGCCATATATGAGATAGAATATCAGCTTCCGTGGAAATGATAGGGTGTTCCTGTAAATTCCAATTGAATAAAAATTCCTCAAAATTCGGTGGTCTAATTTGAGTGGAGCTAGCTTTCTTTTACCTTTTGTTGTGCCAAAATTGGGCGGTAGTGTTATTGGGGCTGCTAATTTTTGAGGATGGGCAATAGCATTGGGAGCTCATCATTTTGTGAGCTTTTATTGTACCACTTTCTAGGTATCAGGCTGCTTTTTTTAGTGCTTGCTGCCTTCGGTTGGTAATGATGGATGCATTGGCAGTCATTATACCAAAGAATATCCAGCACTTTTCGGTTAGCTGGTTGCGGGCATTTATTTTTTGTAACAGGTAGTGATTCATTTCGTTGCCAAAACTTCCTTCCAGCCTTACGCCCCTTTCTTTATTGAGTACAGAACTCATGACTTTGTTTTGCTCTATGTGCTGTGCTTTTTGTTTG